>Ga0074045_10000036_pt1 | contig 106071 bp, 84 predicted proteins | sample BogForMeECP23OM2_FD_94442 | JGI IMG/M metagenome (GOLD analysis project Ga0074045, IMG submission 94442) | Bog forest soil microbial communities from Calvert Island, British Columbia, Canada - Bog Forest MetaG ECP23OM2 | ecosystem: Environmental > Terrestrial > Soil > Wetlands ... | reverse complement strand
GGAAGATCAGTCGAAATTAAACCGAACCCCCGGGGAAGATCAAACGTGGAAGTTGAGCAGGTAGCGGACAGCAGCGAATTGATGAGGGAGCTGACCAGCTATATCGCCGAAAAGGTGATCAAGGGTAAGAGTGAGATCACCGAGGACACCCCGCTGGTCTCTTCCGGTTTAATCGATTCTTTCGCGCTGATCGGCATCTTCCTGGAACTGCAAAGGATCGCCAAGCGCAAGGTACCCGCCAGCAAGGTGCAGGTAAAAGATATGGATACAGTGCGCCTTATGTTTGCTACCGCCGAGAGGTTCGGAAAACCAGTGAAGAAATAGAAGGCAGAGGTCGCCTCAACGGTAAATCTTCTGGATGCGCCAAGTCACTGCGCCTGATTCGCCAGTATTTCCGCAATTTTCCCCCGATCAATCTTGCCATTGACATTCATAGGAATCTGCGGAAAGTGGCAAAGGCGACTGGGAACCATGTACCGCGGAAGCCTGGTTTCACAAGCAGAAATGACTTCCTTGTCTCGCGCGGGGTCTGATCCCGACAACACGCCGACGATGCCGGAAGCCGAGCCCTCCGACAATGGCCACGGAATCGCAACCGCCAATTCAGTGCCGGCCGCTTCGCGCAATACCAGGTCAATCTCCTGCAACTCAACACGGTACCCATTCACTTTAACCTGAAAGTCGAGGCGGCCGAGGTAATACATGCATCCCCGTTCATCCTGCCGCACGAGATCGCCAGTGCGATACCAGATCTGATCGCCCGTGTGTTTCAGGCGAACAAAACTTTTTGCTGTCTTTTCGGGATCGTTCAAGTACCCGGGCGTGACCTGCGATCCTCCGAGGCACAACTCGCCGCTGTCGCCAGTCGGCACCGGCGCGAGATTCTCATCTACCGCGCATACCTGTTGTCCATCAAACGGCCAGCCGATTGGCACCAAGCCGCGGACACACTCCGTGGGCGAAGTTGCCGAATTCCACCGATACCATGTGATGGCAATCGTCGCTTCAGTGGGCCCATAGAGATTTTCGAGAATCGAGTTGTTTGCCGCCTGCTGCCACGCCGCTGCCAAGCTCGAAGAAAGCGCTTCGCCGCAAAACAGGCTCCACCGCAAAGTCGGGAATGCTCCGGGTTCCAGTATGGCTAGCTTCGACGCGAACATGGCCACCGAGGGCACCGAGAACCAGCACGTCAATTGCTTTTCGTCTACCAAAGTCGCCGGAGTAAGAGTCTTTTCGGGATAGGGACAAAGCGTGGCGCCCGCATCCCAACAGGTAAAGAGATCATGCACGCTGAGGTCAAAGGTGAGATCGAAGTTCTGCGAACAACGATCTTCAGCATTCATGCCGAAGCGCCTGGCTGCGTACTCCATGTACGCGACGACATTCGATTGGTTGACCGCGACCCCCTTAGGCACGCCCGTGCTGCCAGAAGTGAAGAGCAGATAAGCCGTATCGCTTTCCCCGACAATCGGATCGCAGGGATCGGCGATCTTCGACAACTGTGGCGCAGAGATGACGCGGTGCCCACAGGAAAACGCGCGATCAGGTTCCCAACCGGAATCCGGCAGGATCAGAGTTAGCGGATGGTCAACTCGTGGAAGCAATGACGCCAGCGTCGCGGCACACTCGTGGCTCACCACGACCGTATTGCATCCCGACGCGCGCAGCATGACGAGAGTCCTCTCCAGAGGGAACCTGGGATTGAGAGGAACGTAGCCTCGTCCGCTGGCCAGCACCCCCAGAATTGCTCCATACGCTCCAACACTGCGATCGGCCAGCACGGCAACTACCTTTTCGGAGTAATCCAAAGTCTCGTTGAGGCAAGAGGTGATTCTTCCCGCATAGTTCCAGAGTTCCTCGTAACTTAGCAATTGCTCGCCGAGTTCGAGGGCTGGCCTCCTTGGATTGGCGAGCAGAGAGCGAAGGAAACCGCTGATCAAGCTTCTCGGTTTTTCCGGTGGCGGAGTCATCAGTCCTTTGGGTTCCGTTGGACCGGTTTGCTGGAATCGAACCGCTCTTCAGCATGGAGGGGGGCAGTGAAATCAGAGGGCTTGTCCGTCGCGTCCGCCGGATGTTCCAGAATAGCGTAGAGCCGATCGGCCACAATGCGATCTCCCTCGACGTTCAGATGTGAGAGGCCGACATAGAGCGAACTCTTCTGGTCATCGAGGAGGTCCCCAAGATAATAGAAATCCGGGCGCTTGAGCTGGCGACCCATCTGGTAGACCGCCCGATACATCAGGTCCAGTTTCGGGACCTTACGAGTTTCCATCCGCAACACCTGTTGCTCTGAGAGTGTCAGTTGCTTGTGCCCAACCAACAGATTGGGATACCACGCGAAGATCGCGCGAAATCCATAATGCTTTGCCAGCAGTTTCACGATGTCCATGTTTTGCAGGTAGTTTTCCATCACTGCGGCGGGAAGCATCTCCGTGTCGAGAACACGTCGCTTGGCCTGCTCAGCATGGAACGGTTCTTTGACAGCAATCGCTTCCAGAAGGCGATAGGTATTGGTGTGGCTGAAGTAGGAGAAGCCTGGCTTCTCCGAGGCGCCCCAGTTGTCGAGAAAATCTTTAAAGGCGTTGTAGTTGCTGTGCACGTCGGCACGGTCGCTTTGATACGCGGCGAACGCTTCGGTTCCACCATCGTAAAAAAGCACGATATCGGGTTTGCGGGCGGCGTGCTTGAGGTTCTCGATCAGTCCAACCATTTCCTGAGTGTTTGACCAGCCCTTTTCCGCGTAGTTCACAATGCAAACCGGCTTGCCTGCCTTTTCGTAGTCTAGCGCCACGAGCGATGGGATGCTGCCTTCGTCCGGTGCGCCTGCACTCCACATCACAGAATCTCCGAACATCCAGATGGTGAAGGTCGTGCTGTCGCATTGGGTGTGAAGCGTCCGGCGAACTCCATCCTGATCGATGGCCAGCATCGTGCCCTGGTAAGGAGCATGGCGCCAAAGCACATACTGATGGTAGAGCACTTTGTTCGCTTGCTCGCGTTCTCTCACGTACTCCCGCTCGACCGCGTTACCATCTTCGGCAATGATGAAAGCCGGCTCTATGGCCTCCTGTGCCGCAGGTAGATATAGGTAGGAGAAAAGCTCGAAGGCGCCGAGCAGAATCACAGCAACCGTCACGACAACGCAAAGGCGGACGGCAAAGTACTTGAGGAGCGATTTGTAGTCTGGCGCGGGGGTTGGGCGACTCTCCACGGTCGAATCACTCTTTGCTGGCACAAGCGGCGTCAACGGCACAAACGGCTGAACCTCACGGTCGGTCTGAGTCTGGATGAATGCTAGCACAGCGTTTGCCCTCGGAATCTTGCCCACGAACACGGAGCTAGGTCTGCGGCCAACAGATCGAGCCCCGGAGCGGTGGACGGAATAGGCGTCCTTCCAATTCGCTCAGGATGACCGGCGAGGATTTGTGTCTGACACTATCAAACTGCCTAGATGTCAGGTCGCAGTCTAAAACAGCGCGTACATGACGGGTCCGGTCTCGGCGTGCCCGGGTTGGAAGATCACGCTCAGGTACAGCGCTACCACGACTACTAGAGGCGTAATCCATATCCAGCGTTCACGCGCCAGAGCTCCGAGGAGGGTCGCCAGCGCTCTCCGCAGAGCCCCGTTTGCCGTTTCGATCCAGGCACGCGTGGCTTCTGCCAGCCGATCCAGCAGCGCTCCGGCGCCGATGACCGCGAAATACCCAAGAAAAGCAAGCAGCGTCATCACATAGAAGCTGTGGTCCAAACTCAAGTGACGGTAGGTGTCGAGCGACGCCAGCGCCTTCAGCATGGCGAACGACTGCCGCGTGTTTTCTGCGCGAAAGAAAATGTAGCCCACGCATACGGCGGAAAATGTCAGCCACCACGAGATTGCCGTCGCGACCACCCCGGTCCACTCGAAGCCGAAGCGCTTGCGAAATTCCTGCCACTGCCGGTGCAGGACCAGCAAAATGCCGTGATAGGCGCCCCACAGCATGAGCAGAAGAGTCCCTTTGTGCCACAGTCCGAAGACGAACATGGCGATCACGAGCGACAGGTTGCGCCACCAGACCTCGCGGCGCACGGTCGCGAGTGGCAGAAAAAGGAAGTCGCGAATCCAGAAGGACAGTGACATGTGCCAGCGTGTCCAGAAGACGGATATTGTGGTGGAAAGATATGGCCGGTTGAAGTTCTCCTGTAGTCGGATCCCAAACAAGCGGGCGGCGCCAATCATGATGTGAGTCCAACCGCAAAAGCTGAAATAGAGCTGGAATCCGTACGCGATTATCAGAAACCACACATCGATCCCGCTCAGGCGTGCCGCGTTGCTCATGGAAAACGCGTTGTCGAAGATCGCATCCACGCCCGAGCCTGCATACAGGCCGCCGGCCATGACGTTGGCGAGAACCGACATCAGCACTCCGATCGAGACGCGGCGCACTCCGGTTTTCAGATCGTCTTCGCTCACAGCCCAGTCTTGCCTGAATTGCGGCAGCATGCTCGACATGCGGCAGATCGGTCCCTGCAGCACGGTCGGCCAAAACGCCATATACAGGCAGAACTCGACGAGCGTAGGGCCCAATTCCTCTTCGCGGTAGAGCTCCAAAAGATAACTCAGAGCCTGGAAGGTCCAGAATGAAACGCCCAATGGGAAGATCATTCGCTTGAGCAGCGCAAACGGAGAACCGGGCGCGAAGGCGCCGAGCAAGGGCAGATACTTGAACACGCTTAAGAAGGCCAGATTGAAAACGATTCCGACCCACAGCCGCGCGGCGGTGATATTCCTCTTCAGCCATTTGCCCAGGGCGAAGTTCATGAGGGAGCTGAAAATCAGGAAAACGATCAGCCATCCGCCCCAACTGTAGTAAAAGAGCCAGCTGGCAATGAGGTAGAGCCCCTGCCGCGCGTTGACGGAACGAAGACGCATCGCGATCAACCACAGGACCAGTACGCCAATTCCGTATAGGAGAAGTGCTGATGTCATCGGTTACCCGGTGTCATTATGGTCGGTCTTAAATCAACCGCAAAGGGAGTGTTCGCCGCAAGCAGGGGATTCACACTCTTCGGCCAGTGGTCACCGACCTGATTCGGCGGCTATAAGGAACGCATCCATGGCACTCCGCTCAGGAACGGCATAGACAGGCTCGATGTCTGCAAGGTCCACTTCAACGGCCACGCTCCGGCCGATCATTTCGAGGCTGAGCACGACGCGGAACGGGTTTTTTTGGCGGTCCAGCACGCCTACCATGTCAGCCATGGCGCCTCTTGTGATGCGCACCCTATCGCCTACCTCTAAACCGGGGTGAGGCTCAATTCGGCTGGTGAGAAGTCCATCCCGCAGCCCCGTGATGTAGTGATCCTCCACCGGCAACGGTTCACGTCCGACGGAGACGATAGAAACCACGCTGGGAACGCTCAATACTCGACGGCGTTCCTGGGGATCAATCCGCACAAAGACATAGTTGGGGAATAACGGAAGCTCCAGTGATACGGTGCAGCGGTTTTTCCATCGATGTTTTGCCTTGTAAAGTGGCAGAAACGATTCGATGTCCCTCTGCCCAAGGTGCCAGGCGATTTTCTTTTCGTGACGCGCCATGGTGAAAACCGCATACCATCTAGGGATCTTTCCTGTTGGCATCTCTCCAGCAATCGACTGTAACTCCTGAGCCCCATTCATCACTCCCATTTGCGATGGCAACAAACAACACGGCCCGTTTGACATACTCCCCCGATTGTCCGATCGTCAAGAAATACAATTCGAATCCGCCCTTTCTGGGCTGGAGCGCTTTATAGCGTACGATCTTTGAACTGCGATGACCGCGATGTGAATCTTGTGTGAATCGAAACTCCACGATCCCCGACCCCTCTCCGATCCCGCAGCTGGCCTCGGATGGGTCATCCGACGGGCGTTTCTTCGGCTGGGACTTCAGCCAGTTTGTCCAGTGGCGGAGCTCCCAGCATTAACATGAAATTAATAGAGCGTTCACCGCGGGTTCACGAAAGGCTGCTAGTTATACAGTCCACCGAGTAGCCGCCATGTTGCCAATATTCGGAGCTGCCTCCCGTTCTGGCCTAGCGCTAGATTTCTTGTTTCTCGTCGTAAAGGTTCTGTGAACGAGTCTGTGGAAAACGGCGGGTGCTAACTCACGATAGCGGAGCTTTGCTTTACGTTGCTTGACTAGCGGGACACGGTGGTTTGACGACGTGGGAACAAGGATGCAACGGCATGGAAACTCGCCGGCGCATAAGCGGTTATGGCGTTCGCTCGTAAGAGGCCATTGCGGGAAGCGAGGGGCGGATGCGAGTTTCGCAAAACCGGAACCCATCGGATTCATTTGAGCGCTGGTTTCACCCATAGTCAGCAATACAAGTTAAGGAATCACGATCATGCCCAAGCTAAAGTTATATGGCTGTGCGCTGGCTCTGATTCTTATCTCTGGTTGCGGGCCAATCGTTGCACAGACGAATCCAGCAGATTTAAGCCAAACCAAGGCTGACCAAACGCCAGAAGCCCACAGGTCAAATAGCCCGGATGTGCCGACCTTGCAAGAGCGGAACCCTCGTTATCAAGTGATGCCAAGTGACATACTGACAATTTCCTTTCCGCTCATTCCTGAAATCCCTACTGCGCCTGTGACTGTTCAGCCCGATGGCTTCATCACTCTTCCGAACGGTGCGGGGACCATATATGTCAAGGGAGACACGATTCCTCAGATTGTCGACATTCTGACCAAAGCGTATTCGAAGACGATGCACAATCCAATCGTGTCTGTAGATGTGACAAACTTTCAGCCTCCGCAATTCACGGTAAACGGGCAGGTTGGGAAGCCAGGCCAATACCCGCTGCGCTTCGACACCACGGTTTCGGAAGGGATTGCGGTGGCCGGAGGATTCTTGCCTACAGCCAAGACCCAAGTCTTCCTCCTTCGTCGCGTAAACGCCGATTGGATGGAGGTGAAGAAACTCAACCTAAAGCCACTTCTTAACGGCCGCAACATTCACGAGGACGTCCATATTCAGGCCGGTGACATGATCTTTGTTCCTGATACGTTCATCGCAAAATTCAGGAAATATGTTCCTTATGGTCTGAGTACCGGGTTGGGCTGGAGCGGGAACGGTCTCATTCAATGACGGGTTGGGAGATCAGAGAAAATGACTGAGGCAAACGCGGAAGGCGTGTTCGGACGGAAAGCAGATCCCACGTTGCGAGATCTGCTCGCCCCGCTGTTTCGCCGCAAGCGGGCATTTGCCTATACTTTTGGCGGGGTCATGCTTGGAACCGTGCTGGCCGCTTTTATTTTGAATTCCACCCATAAAGCGACCATGGAAATACTTGTAAACGACCAGCGCTCGGATCCCACGGTGACGGCGCAGTCGACGCAAGGGCAGGGGGCGCCCGCGCCGGTAGGGGATTCTATTATTGGTTCCGAGATTGAGTTGTTGAAGAGTCCGGATCTGCTGCACGGCGTCGTGATTGCCAACAAGCTGCAGGACAGGGAGCGAAAGTCATTTACGGCCTTTTTGCACCCTGGAGCAAGCGACGACTGGTACGTTGCCCGCGCTGTTCAGCATTTGGGATCCAAATTGGGCACGCAACAAGTGACTAAGACTAGTATGATCCAAGTCGATTACAGCTCTGCCAACCCACAACTTGCTTACAGCGTATTGGATACGCTGAGTAAGTTGTACCTCGCAAAACATAACGCCGTGCGACGACCGGCGGGATCGTACACATTTTTTGCCGAAGAGGCCGATAAGTACCAGAAAGCCTTAGTGGCCTCAGAAGCACGTCTCGCCGACTTTACCAAATCCACGGGCATCGCCTCTCCTGACGTGCAACGGACAGATTTGGCGCAGCATGTGGCAAATGCAGTCGCCGCCCTCGAATCAGCTCGCCAAGTTATTGCGGCGGACAAACGCAAACTAGAAGACGTGACGACCCGTATGAAGGGTGTCCCTGAGCGTTCTCTGGCTCAACAGTCGACGGACTCTGCCCAGTCGCTCATGCAGCAACTGCAGGCTAACCTTCTGGCCGCACAACTTAAGAAAACCCAGCTTCTTATGAAGTATGAACCGGGCTATCCCTTGGTACAGGAAGCCAACCAGGAAGTTGCCGAGACGGAGGCTGCCATCGCCTCTGCGACCAAGCAGCAATACGTCAACCAGACCACGGACCGAGATCCGACTTATGAGTTGATGAGAGAAGACGTCGCCAAGACGCAGGCCGATCTGGCTTTCCAGCAGGCGACTGCGGGGGGGCTAGAAAAAAGCATTCACGGCTTGCAGATACAAATGGTCGACCTGGATCAAAAGGCGTTGGTACAGGCAGACTTGAACCGCGAGGTCAAGGCCAATGAAGCGAACTATTTGCTTTATGTTTCGAAAAGAGAACAAGAACGGACCTCAGATGCTCTGGACGAGAAGCGGATCGCGAACGTGTCAATTGCTGTTCCGCCGGTGCTTCCGATTCTTCCGTTGATTGGTCCGGCGCTGATCATATTCTGTGGCATAGTTCTGGCGTGTTTTATAGGTGCGGGGACGGCTTTTCTTGCCGAATATCTCAATCCGTCGCTGCGCACTCCAGCGGAAGTCTTCGAAGTTCTCAGAATTCCGGTACTGGCTAGCGTTCCGAAGCAGACCGCTTAAACGAGTACCAAATGGTCTTAGACTATTACAACTTGAAAGAACAGCCTTTCGGTGTGACGCCGGACCCACGCTATCTTTATCCGAGCCCAACTCACCGGGAGGCGCTGGCCTCATTGTCCTATGCGATCCGATGCGGCCGGGGCTTCATGTCGATCATGGCTAAGCCCGGAATGGGCAAGACCACGATTCTGTTTCAGCTTCTAAGCACGCTGGAAGGTTCAGCCAGGACGGTATTCCTGTTCCAGACATTGTGCCGCCCAAATGAGCTGCTGCGAGCTCTCTTACGTGGTCTAGGTGTCGTTGACGAAGGCGGAGATGCCATCCGCATGCAGGAACAACTGAACAGTTTGTTATTGGACGAGGCCCGTCAGCGGCGGAGAGTCGTGGTGGTGATCGATGAAGCCCAAAATCTCGAAGACTCCGCTCTTGAACTGGTGCGAATGTTGTCAAATTTTGAGACCACCAGTGACAAGCTCATGCAGATTGTTCTGTCCGGACAACCTCAACTTGGCGAAAAATTAGCATCACCGCAGCTACTTCAGCTCCGGCAGCGAATGTCGATCTTCGCTCGACTTCAACCGTTCAGTTTCGAAGAAACTAAGCTTTATATCCGCCATCGCCTTCGCGTGGCCGGCTATCACTCCGAGACTCCTCTTTTCACGCCGCGAGCTGAGGCGCTCATCGCAAGACATAGCGAGGGGGTTCCTCGAAACATCAACAACATTTGCTTCAATGCCCTTTCGTTGGGTTATGTATTGAAACAGAAAAGCATCCGGGAAGAAGTGATTCGCGAGAGCCTGGATGACTTGAGCCTCAACCAGGAAACAGCTTCGGACCGCAACGACGAACCTGCAGAACGTAGGTTCCTTGCCTTCGGCGCAGGCAAGCCTGCTGCAGCAGTTCAGCAACCTTCCGTGTGGCGAAGACAACTTGCCCTTTGCGTTGTGTTGCTTCTGCCACTCTTGTTTTTCACCGGCAGCGGGCAAGGCCCGGAGGCGCTCAGGTCTCATCGTTCCTTTGCCGTAATCCCGGTTTCCCAGATGGGCGCGCCCGTGCCAATGGATCGCCCGAGTTCGGCAGGCACGGCCGTCGACGGCGAACACAACGCAACTTTTCTTCCGGTATCCTCAGCTGGCGAAACCTCCAGAAGCCCAGCGGGCATCTCGCCAACATCGACGCAAGAGTCGCGGCAGCACCCAAGACATGAATTCGAGCAGCCAAGTGACCCGGCGAAACTTTGGGAAGAGGTAAAGAACGCGAACAGCGACGCCGAAATCGAGCTTGCGCGTTTGTATATGGAAGGAACCACCGTGCCTCGAAACTGTACGCAGGCTGAACTCCTTTTGCTGGCCGCGTCTCGAAGAGGAAATGCGCGTGCATCTGAGATGTTGAATACCCACGGTGAGCGCTGCCGCTGATGCTGGAAGAACGGACAATCATCGGTGTAACACCGGGATGTGTATTTGACGGTTTTGGTTCTTGTTCTAGGAACGTTTGCTTTACGGAGCTGGAAGCCGTTTTGAACGAGGCGTGTCATCCCGATTGCCGTTTGACAGGGGAAGAACAGGCATGAGTAAGAATTTTGAGCTGATGCAAGAAGTGGCCGGAGGTGCGCTACCAGAGACTGCTTATGGTCGAGAGTCCGCTAAGGTTGTCATTTTGGAGTCGGAAGGCGACCGCAGGATAGCTCGCGACTCGGCGGATTTCGACGCCCTTGCACAGCAAGAGTGCTCCAAAGTCGTGCAACGTATTTTCTTGGGGCAGCCAGATGTTTTTCATACTGTGGTCTTCGCGGGAATCGACCGGGGGAATGGTTGTAGCCGAATTTGTCTGGAGACATCACGTATTTTGGCGGCCAGTACTTCCGGCTCGGTCTGTCTGGTAGACGCGAATCTGCGCACTCCCTCTCTGCCTGGATTTTTGGGGGTTTCCAATCACAGAGGCTTAGTTACCTCCCTGCTCGAGGATGGGGAGATGCGCAGTTTTACGCAGCAACTAGAACCATCCAACCTGTGGCTGCTCTCGGCTGGAAACCTCGATCGTCAGTCGCCCGGTCTACTGAATTCCGACCGCCTTAAGGTGCGTTTGCAGGAATTGCGCAAAGAGTTTGACTACGTTCTCATTGACTCGCCAGCGCTGAATCTCTATGCTGACGCCCTGGCGCTGGGCGGGATTGCAGAGGGATTAGTTGTAGTACTTCAGGCGGATTCCACTCGAAGGGAATCAGCGTTGAAGGGGCTACAAACATTGCGCGAGGCTCGCGTCAAAGTGTTAGGAGCAGTTCTCAACCGAAGGACATTTCCCATTCCAAATTTTGTCTATCGCAGGTTGTAGTAACGATTAAGCTTTCCGCCCGGCGGAATTCCCACCTTCTCGCTCGGATCCCCCGAATCGTGAACACAGCGAAGCGACGCCTCTATCTCGGCATGCTCAAGGTGTTTAACCTTGGGCTCATGATTGCCGCATTCGGCATCGCCACAGTCCTGCTGGTTCCCAAGGAAGATGGAGGGATCCCCCTTACCGATTTTCTTTCGGTGCGGGTGAAGCTGATTAATTTTGTAACCTTTTGTCTGGTTCTCCTGGCATGGCACGGCATCTTCTCGTTCTGCGGACAATATCGATCCCAGCGTCTGGCGCGCTGGCGCTCGGTTGTTGAGAATGCTACCTGCGCCACTACGATCGCATCGCTTTTTCTAGGAGCGGTAGTAATGGTGTTTCGGATCAGCATGGTTACGCCCCAGTTTCTCCTGCTATTTTGGATTCTTGCTTCTGCGCTAGTGGCAGGATCGAGAGTGCTCATTCGAGTCTGTCTCGCGACCGTGCGGGTGCGCGGCCGAAACCTCCGTTACATCCTGATTTTGGGAACCAACCGACGTGCAGTTGAGTTTGCGCGCCGGTTGGATGCGACACCCGAGTGGGGCTATCGAGTGCTTGGATTCGTAGACCGGGAATGGCACGGAGGAGCGAGCCTGGAAAAACCATATCCCCTGTGCTGTAGTTTCGATGGCCTCGCCGAGTATTTGCGCCGCAATGTGGTTGACGAGGTCGCCAACTATCTTCCTTTACGATCGTTTTATGAACACTCCTCCAGCATCGCAGTCCTGTGCGAGCAGCACGGCATCTTCATGCGTTTCGATCCCGAACTTTTCGATCTGAAGATTGCCCGTGCTCGCACAGAGGAACTTGATGGAAGGGCTCACATTACAGCATATTCTTCTCCGCTGGATGGATGGCCGGTATTGGTAAAGCGCGCTCTGGATATAACCCTATCCTTCGCACTCCTGGTAGCCCTTTCACCCCTTCTCATCGCGATCGGGCTGATGGTTAAACTGACTTCGAAGGGCCCTGTTTTGTTCTGGCAGGAGCGCATAGGACGGAATAAAAGGCGATTTTTCATCTACAAGTTTCGCACCATGGTTGCGAACGCAGAGAAATTGCTGCCCGCACTTGAAGTGTTGAATGAGGCGCAAGGACCTGTTTTCAAGATTCGGAACGATCCCCGAATGACGCCGATCGGCCGGTTGCTTAGACGCGCCAGCCTCGACGAACTGCCGCAGCTATTCAACGTGCTACGGGGAGATATGAGTCTGGTCGGTCCACGGCCTTTGCCGGTGCGGGATTATGAAGGTTTCGACCAAGACTGGCAAAGACGGCGATTTAGCGTGCGCCCTGGCATTACTTGTCTGTGGCAAGTTAGAGGAAGAAGCAATATCGGGTTTGAACATTGGATGAAGCTTGATCTTCAATACCTGGATGAATGGTCGATCTGGCTCGATATGAAGATTCTCGCGCAAACAATCCCTGCCGTCTTGAGGGGTTCAGGGGCAGCTTGAAGCGCTGTAGTCGGCCTGCGAATGACTTCCTGCGATCCAACCGGTAACCGTGAACATTCTCATCATCCATAACAGTTATCAAGAAGCGGGTGGGGAGGATGTTGTAGTCGCTCAAGAAAGTAGATTGCTGGAGCGGAATGGACATAGGGTCAGTACTTATAAGCGCAGTAATGATGAGATAGATGACCTCTCTTTCCGACAACGACTCGGCCTAATCAGCCGAATTGTTTCAGCCAATGATAGCAAGGTGGCTGTCCGCGGTATCCTGCGTGATCTCAAACCAGAGATTGTTCATGTTCACAACACTTTTGCGATGGTGTCACCCTCTGTGTACGAGGTATGTCAGGAAGAAGGTGTCCCTGTTGTCCAGACCCTCCACAACTACAGGCTTTTGTGTCCTGCCGCGACTTTCTACCGCAGTGCCGGGCCATGCGAAGAGTGCGTGACCCACGGTCTTCTGCGGAGTGTCCGATACGCATGCTATCGCGAGTCGCGCGTAATGTCCGGGGCGATTGCGCTAATGCTCAAGACGCACCGCTCACGGCAGACCTGGAGTGGTCAGATTGACGCCTACATTGCGATCAGCAGTTTCGTAAAAGGAAAATTTGTACAAGCTGGATTTCCCGCGAGCAAAATATTCGTCAAACATAATTTTGTCGACCCGGATCCCGGCGAGCGGTCGGGGCCCGGAGACTACGCTCTGTTTCTCGGACGTCTTTCACCTGAAAAAGGCCTATCGACCCTCTTGCAGGCTTGGAAGCGCCTGCCGTCAGCGGTTCCGCTTGTTGTTGCTGGCGACGGACCAATGCGTGGCCGGCTGGAGGCGGAAGTTGCAAGCGAGCGACTTCAATCGGTTCATTTTGCCGGGCGATTAAAACGTGGTGAAGCACACGACGCGTTGAAGAAGGCCGCGTTCCTGGTTGTCCCAAGTGTTTGGAACGAACCGTTTGGCATGGTTGTCGCAGAGGCATTTGCATGCGGAACGCCGGTTCTGGGCGCATACGCAGGGGCAATTCAAGAGATGCTGGACGACCAAGTAACGGGTTTGCATTTCGCGACAGGCGACCCCGATGCGCTAGCGAAGAGCGTTGCGTGGGCCTGGGGACACTCGCCGGAATTGGTTGCTATGGGCAAATCGGCCCGGCGCGTTTACGAAGAGCGCTATTCCGCCAATACAAATTACGATCGTTTGATGACCATTTATGCCTCGGCAATTAACGCGCATACCAGCTCGAAACGAAATCGGCCACTCCGATCCGCCGCCTAGTTTTCGCATCCTCGGCGTTCCAGTGCATGCCGTGCAGATCCCGGGTGTTGTTGCGCAGATCCAACTCTGGATTCAAAGTGGCGCAGAGGGACGCTACGTTGCAGTCACCGGTATGCATGGCATTGCCGAGTCACGCAATGATAGCGAGTATCGGCGCGCACTCGATTCCGCTGACTTGGTAGTTCCGGACGGAATGCCTCTCGTGTGGCTGGGACGATGGCATCGGCATCCACTCAAACGCAGGGTCTATGGACCTGAGCTCATGGAGACTTTCTGCCGAGAAACGGGAGCGGCTTACCGTCATTTTTTCTACGGAGGCGGACCAGGAATCGCAGAACAGCTCGCGGGCACCCTGCACAAACGCCACGGCATCGTCGTGGTTGGAACCTACTGTCCTCCCTTTCGCCCACTTACTCCAGAAGAGCAACGGGAGGTCGTGTCGTACGTGAAGAAGGGATCGCCGGACGTGTTATGGGTGGGGCTTAGTACTCCTAAGCAGGAAAAATGGATGCACGAAAACCGCAATCAGTTTTCGGTTCCGGTCATGCTGGGTGTAGGGGCTGCATTTGATTTCAATTGCGGAGCAACGCGTCAAGCTCCAGCCTGGATGCGAGAAAACGGACTCGAGTGGCTCTTTCGGTTATCGACCGAGCCACAAAGACTTTGGCGGCGCTATCTCGTTACTATCCCAAGAGCTGCAGGGTTGGTATTCCTGGAGCTTTTAGGACTCTTACCCCGCGCTCCTAAGCCATCTGTTCTTACCTAATTATCTTCATAACATCCAAAAGGAAAACATCATGGGAAAGCAGATCAGAATCCTGGTAACGGGTGCGGGGGGCTTTATCGGCCACCATCTGGTAAGGCGGCTTAAAGATGAAGGACATTGGGTGCGTGGCGTTGACCTTAAGCTGCCGGATTACGAACCCAGCCGGGCCGACGAGTTTGAGATCCTCGACCTGCGGAGATATGACAGTAGTCTGCAAGCAACGCGGGGCCAAATTGACCAAGTCTACAACCTTGCAGCGGATATGGGAGGTATCGGTTACATCAGCGCCTCGCATGCCGAAATTGCCAAGAACAACATTCTCATTAATGCTCATATGCTCGAAGCTGCACGTCTGAATTGTGCAACACGCTTTCTGTTCTCTTCGTCAGCTTGTGTTTACGCCGGGTATAAACAACAGATTACGGACATAACTCCGCTACGGGAAGAGGATGCATACCCAGCCGACCCCGAGCCTGGCTATGGATGGGAGAAGCTTTTTACTGAGGAACTCTGTCGTTACTATCAACGCGATTATCACTTCGATACCCGAATTGTTCGTTTTCACAATGTGTACGGCCCGCTGGGCACCTATAAAGGGGGAAAGGAGAAGGCGCCGGCGGCGATCTCCCGAAAGGTAGCTTTGGCTCGCGATGGCGATGAGATTGAAATCTGGGGCGATGGAAAACAGACCCGGTCCTTCATGTACGTGGATGATTGTGTTGACGGTCTAGTGCGCCTCATGGCCTCGGACTATTGCGAGCCTCTGAATCTTGGTTTGTCAACGATGATCAGCGTTGATGGACTGGTGGACCTGGTAATGGCAATTGCGGGCAAGCGTCTGGTCAAGCGCTATGATCTTACAAAACCGCAGGGCGTTCGGGGACGTAACAGTGACAACTCGCGTCTGTTCAAGATCCTAGGATGGGAACCCTCGGTCTCGCTCGGAGAGGGAATCGACGTCACATACCGCTGGATTGAGAACGAACTAATGAAGACGGACAGGCCCCAATTCGCGTCTGCCAGCCGGGCCGCGTGATTGGGACACGTCGGTCGGCTGCAAGATGAGCATATTTGCGACCATAACGGAGCGAGTTGTGCCGATGTTGGCAATGACGGTTGACGCGGGCTGTCTGATAAACGTCGTATGGGCTGCACTAACAACATGCGTTGTAAGCCACTAGAACTCATCTAATAACTGAAGACACTGTATTATCTAATATCTGGTTCCAGATGGTAATCGATGAGAATGCGCATCTATAAGGCCGCGCTAGCGGTGCTTGTGTTGCTGATGGTCGGTGACCTGGTGCACCGTGGGGTCGTGCCCGCAGTTACTGGTAGGAAATCGGTTCCCTCGTCCAGTAATGACTTTGCTGGTCCCTGGATTGGTGCATGGATGTGGCGCCACGGCCAAAATCCATATGATGTTGCGCTCACGAGTGAGGTCGGAAGGCAATCTCTAAGGTACGACCGACCGGTGGTTCTCATTTATCCAGCCACCACCTGCATGCTCCTATCGCCTTTCACATTCTTGTCTTGGAAGACAGCGAACTTCTTATGGAGCTTGCTTTGCGTTGTAGGAGTCGCCGCCATTGCTCTCGTGCTGCTAAAGCTGGGCCGATTCAAATCTGAAGATATCAGGAGCTGGTTGCTCGTAGCGATTGTATTCTCTCTTACCCCACTTCGAGCCGGAGTGCTTGTGGAGAACCCCGCCATCGTTAGCATTGCTCTATGCCTGGCTGCGGTTTATCTGGCAAGCCTGGAAAAGGACATCGCCTCGGGGATCGTGCTCGCCATGGCGACCGCTTTGAAACCAAATCTCTGCGTATGGGTACTGCTGTTCTATCTGCTTCGACGACGTTGGCGGTTGAGTATGAGCTTTATTGTATCCGGTGCAGTCATTACGTCGGTGACGTTGGCTCGCCTACCACTGTCGCCTTCTCGCTTGCTGGCCAACTACATGCAAAATATTCAGGAAACTCTTGGCCCCGGCGGATCAAATGCCTTCGGTACCGGTAATCATCTAGGCCTGCTCGACTTGCAGGTTGTTCTTTATCCGATGGTGGGCCGCGCAGCCAGCGTGCTTGCTTATCTCGTATTTGCGATTGGGTTGAGTATTTGGTTCTGGGCGGTACAGCGAAATCCATCTTGTCCGGAGACGCTGGCATTGAGTTCCTTACTTGCACTAGGTTTCTTGCCTATTTACCATCGGGCGTATGACGTAGGTATCTTGACACTCACGCTATGCTGGGCACTGGGCCGAGCCGGAGATCGAGTTGGGTTGTTACGCCGAACAACATTGATACTGATGTTGCTGTTTCTGATCCCAGAGCGTCTATTCGGCTCTTTCTCGGTTGCGCACTTACCCGATAATGTGAGATCCACGCCGTGGTGGTACTTGATCGTTATGCCCCATTCTGTATGGATACTGCTGCTGCTGAATATCGCTCTTCTTTGCGCACTCGTACAGTTGAGGCATGGGGGCGAGGGCAGTCGGTCTGATTACCGCAGGAAACCACTTCCTGCAGCGCTTTCACTGAAGGTTGCTGGTTTATGAAACATCCGATTCATTAGCGCCAATCACGCCGCACCTCACTTCTTTGTACGCATATAGTGCAGGACGATAGTTCATCGCGGCAATAACCTGAGTAGGATAATCACCCGTGCGACTCTTGCTTTCTGCTTACGCTTGTCGGCCGAATGCCGGTAGTGAGCCTGGGTGCGGTTGGGACTGGGCGACTCACATCGCTGCTCGCGGCATAGAAGTCCATGTTTTGGTTGCAAAACGCAATCAGGAGCCGATCGAAGCCAGTCTACGGGCCAACCCCAGAGAGAATCTTCATTTTACTTATGTCCCTGTGCCCTATGAATGGGTCAGGAAAAGTGAGTCCTTGCACTACATATACTGGCAGCTCGCGGCGTTGCAGGCAGCGAGGGAGCTTGCCAGCAAGGTCGAACTTAACGTGGCGCATCACGTAACTTACGCCAGTCTTCATGTGCCCACACAATTGTGGCGATTGGGAATCCCTGTGGTGTTTGGCCCAGTAGGCGGAGGTCAGACTGCTCCAGGAAGTATGTTGTCGTATTTCGGTGCAGAGAAACCCAAAGAGCAGCTACGCTCCTTACTTACTAAGGCGCTCAGGTTCTCGCCTCTTCACAAACAATGGTTAAGACGAATGAGTTTCGTCTTGGCAGCTAACCGCGACACACTGGATATCGTTCAAACATTGGGTTGCAAGAACGCAAGCCTGATGTGCGACACTGCGGTAGCAATGGACTACTTTGCTGAGGGATCTCGAACTTGTGAAGCTCGAGACTGTTGCGAGCCTAACTCTGGGGAGCGAGGCGGGGCGCTCAAGCTTCTTTGGGTAGGACGAATGCTTACGCGAAAAGCGCTTCCGCTCGCACTCGATGCTCTGAGAGAGGTTCATAATAGTGATGTGACGTTAACGATCGCAGGGGATGGAATGGATCCCCGAACAGTCCATCAGATGATTCAAGAACGCAATCTGCAGGGCAGGGCATTTTGGAAGGGCAGTCGCATGACCGCGTCGGAACTACGAAAGGCTTACGGGGAGCATGATGCGCTCCTCTTTACCAGCCTGCGCGATTCATTCGGGTCGCAGTTGCTTGAGTCTATGGCCATGGGAGTTCCCATCATCACTCTGGATCTGCATGGCGCTCACGATTGGCTGCCGGACGCCGCATCTATCAAAGTCCCGGTTGGCTGTCCCGGGGAAACGGTCCGGAATCTCGCAGGCGCAATTGAAGCATATGCTTCATTGTCCTCGGTGAGAAAAAATCAGATGTCGATGCAAGCCTGGAATTGTGCCAAGACGCACACTTGGTCGGCTCGCGCTGAATTGTGTGAGCGACTCTATCACAATATTCTCTCCGGAGCCCCTGCTTTGGAAAGTGCTTCCGCCTCGAAGGTAGCAATCGCTGATGTTTAAGCCATCACTCGGCAATACTCCGGGTGCTGCTACTCCATCTTCAGTTTAGTTATCACAATCTCATTCAGGTATGACCAGTACAGCTTTAACTTATCCGGTTAGAACGGTACGGAGGCTAGGACGAGCACTTCGTGGCGTTTTCGGTTTCTGCTTAATCGTAATGGTCACGATTGTGATCTTGGGCGGGGCATCCTTAGATTTATTTCAATTTCTTCTCTGGTGCGCAATCTTTTTCACCGGTCTCTTTCTGGCGCGGCCTCTATCCGGAAAGGCTCTTGTAGGAGAGAGGGAATCAATCCTATCCTCCGTTTTGGTGATTTGGGTGTTCTTGATGATCTCGGAAGCAATATTTGTTCACAATCGAACCACCGCGAGCGCCGAAAAAGGGAATGTTGACCCTAGCGCGATGTTTCAGGCTGCCTCCTGGATACTGTCATTCGGCGCTCTCACTTTCATTAGCTGCTTCCGACCCGCTTACCTTCGACGCTTGTTTGTTGGCCCATTAAAGTGGCCGTCCATTTTCGCGATCGTCGTAGTGTTGTCGTGTCCACTCTCGACGAAGCCTATGTACTCGGCGGCGCTGGCATTCAAGCTGTGTGTGATCGTTTTAGTGCTTTGCGCGATGGGGGAAGCAATAGAAGATGAGGCCGGCGTCCTTAAGCTCTTTGCGGCGCTTTTCTTAGGAATAATGATTACCGTGTCGATGCAGTCCATCGGGCCGTTTCTTCAGCCGGGACCAGCATTTGTGAACGGGCGGCTCGGAGCGATGATTGGACTCTCAGGTACTTGCGGTCTGCTTTTGCTGTTGAGCCTCCTCTTTCTCTGGATTAAAAAGAACCCGTGGTTTCTTGTTTGCGGATTGTACTCTGTGGTAGTGATGATGTTGGCGGGCACCAAGGGCGGCATAGTTGCCAGCTTCGTCTCACTGATGATGTTCTTCCTATTGCTGAAAAGGCCGGCACAGGCTATTGCCGTAAGCCTCGTATTCGGTATCATCTTTATACTCTGCCTCCTATTCACCCCGTTGGGAAGCACGCTGGAGAAATATAGCGAATCCGGCAATGCGACTACCCTGACCGGCCGAACCAATCTCTGGTCTGCGACTTTGCCGGAGGTTGAGACACACCCCATACTCGGCAAAGGATATCGCGACTCAAGATTCCTATCGGAGGACGTTCCAGGTGCATTCGCGGAAGCGGGTAATATGCACAACTCCTTCTTGGAGGTGTTATACAACAATGGTCTGGCAGGGCTCATCCCCATAGTCTTAATGAATGTCCTCATCGTGGTCAATCTCAGGCGGGTGTTACTGCGCCCGCCTACATTACAAGTGCGATACTACGCCGCGGCCGCGTTTGCTTTATACATACACTTGTTTGTATGGGGAATCATCTCAGTAACCTTTGGCGGCGCCCCGGATAATCGATTCATGACATTTGTTGCTCTTCTTGTGATCAGTATGTTTCTGAGAAGCCAATCGGACACGAAGTATCGGAACAATATCTATGGCGCACGCAGCTCCCGATAGCATCGAGTCCACGGGAACTCACCGAATCGAGAAGGACACTCGAGTAGCGTTGGTCTTTCCCTTTCTGGCGAGAACACATTACTGGCAGCCGGTTTTTCGAGAGTTCACTCGGCTCATACCACATACCAGGGTTTTCACCGGATTGTGGGGCGGATTTGCTCCGGGCTATGAAGGGACTTTCGACCTGCACATCGTTAAGGGGACCCGGAATGTCGTGCTCAAGAGCAACAATCTTGGGGAAGGATACGAATCAACGTTTTGTTGGGCTCCCCTCTCAATCTTCAGAGAATTGGCGAAATTCAAACCGCACGTTATCTTTACAACCGGTTTTGGCATTTGGACTCTGTGTGCACTGCTATACAAACTGGTAACCGGAGCGAGAGTCATAGTCCTTTGGGATGGCTGCTCGGCTTACTCGTCGTCCCGCATTTCAAGGGTGCGACACTGGTTTCGCCGATCCATGGCGCCCTTCTTTGATTTTGGCGTCAGCAACATGCGGGAGGGAGTAGCCTATATGAGCGAGATTTTGGGCATTCCCAAAAAGCGGCTGCTGTCTTATCCCTATCAAGTGGCTGATCTGGCCATACTTGATTCCAGTGCGAGCGATCATCGCGTTCCCGAAAGGATGAGGCCTTCTTTTTTGTTTGTGGGCGCCATCAATGCCCGCAAGGGCTGGCGCTATCTGTTGGAAGCTTCTGCCTTGCTGGTCAAGAAGGGGACTGACAAGTTTTCGGTCTTATTTGTCGGCGCTGGCAACCAGGAACAAGAACTGCTTGCGAGCATTGCAAGTCTTGGGCTCGGGCACATCGCTCATCACGTGGGGCCAGTCCCATATCACCAAATCGCATCGTACTATAAGGAGGCAGATGTCTTTGTATTCCCAACGACCGAAGACGTCTGGGGCCTAGTTCTAATAGAAGCGATGGCATTTGGCTTGCCGGTGATGTGCTCCAAGTATGCCGGCAGCAGGGAAATGGTGGAGCACGATGAGAATGGTTTCATTGTGGATCCGCGCGACGTTGAAGCTTTCGCGCGTTACATGGCAAGATTTATCGACGACCCCAATCTGGCATTGGAGTTTGGAGCGCGGTCCCGAGAGCGCATTGCACCGTATACGAGTACTCGTGCCGCAGAGGTGCTTGCGGGTGTGGCGTCGGAGGCTCGTCGAGCCCGTAGGAATGAACATAGTTTTGGCGACGTCGAGCGTGATCTGAAAGTTGTTTTGAGATCACCGCCGCAATGAGAGGTTCCGGTTGCCGAAATCAATAGCAGGTTTATCGCGCACCATGTTAGTACGCAACTGACACCCGGCTCGCGCCACACAACTCCGCCGCGAATAGCATCATTTTGAAGATGGCGAGTAAAAACCAACTCAACGGTTCGTTGCGCTAGAAAAAGCTGCCCGCGATCTGCACAGGTCGGTTCTCGCGCCATAATGTGAGCTGTATGACGAATGCAACCCTAGATCTCGACAATAGGTTGGTAGCTACTTCTAGCCTCTCGCGACCACTATTTGTCCTAAGCGTATGGCGCTCGGGCTCTTCTCTCCTGTATGCGCTTCTCAATCAACATTCTGAAATCGCGCTGTTGTATGAAGGCAACCTTCCGCAGTTGCAGTTGTTATTGTCATGGCATTTTCGAAGTGGGAAGTGGCGGGAGAGGTGGGAATTCTGGAACCAGGGACCTTCGAGGCACGCTATTGCGATCGAATCCATGCCCGTGAGTGTATCCGATGCATGGGAAGCCGCTCGCATTGTTTACCAGCAGGTAGCACGGCGCAAAAATGCAACCATTTGGGGTGAGAAGACGCCGCACGCGTACGACGGCATATTGCCTTTGGCTGACAAATTTCCGGATGCGCGTTTTATTTTTCTTTGGAGAGACATGAATGCCGTGATGGAAAGCATTTGGCGGGCGGCTCTTACCGAACGGTTTTTCAGGAAGGCGGGCATTGCAAATAGAGCACTGATCGGAAATGAGAAGCTGAGACGGGCTTGCGATGTTCTGAAGAGCCGGCAACGACCGATACACGAGGTGAACTATGAAGATCTCACCTCGAATACGTCCGAGTGCATGCGGCAGATCTGTCTGTTTCTCGAGTTACCCTTCGAATCGCGAATAACCTCGCTCCAAGGGGCTGAGAGGTCCGCCATATTTTCGGGTCAGCATCATGCATTGGTCCGAGGTGAGCGGGTTGTGGGTCAGAGAAAACAGGTCGGTCTTCTTTCGCCTGCTCTTAGGGCTAAGATTAACCGTTACAACTGCCGGTGGAAGCGGCGCTACGAAGGTAAATGGCCCAAATATCCTCTCCAACTGTCTGAAGGTTCCCGGCCGCCTGGCACGGTTGAACTTTGGCGCGATCGGATTATCTATTACGTCGTACAGTGTCAAGACAAGATGGTCGCCGTGATCTACGCGGTCGTGCCGATAAATCTTGCCCGTCGGTTGCGCTGCTGGCTCCGTCAGCGCAGTTGGGCAAAAGAATCACTTTCGATGTCGCCATGAGTCGTTCAGTTGGGAGTTATCCGGGGAGAGGTCGCGGATGACTTGATACCTCCGTCGACCTTGTTTTTAAGAAATGACGCTGTGATTAGCAATCGCTTGAGAGTTCATGAGCCCAATTCTCGTTCAGATCATATTTCCATCGTAGCAGTGCCGGGACAATGAATAAGACACCAGGCCGATTGTTCTTACGAAAAGTTCGTGTAGCTCTGACACCTCGTTCAGCGCTATTGCGCACCAGGCTACAAAATGGCGCCATCATAGAAGCATACAACCGGTCAGGCTATGGCGGCCGAGGAGTCTATGTCTTCGGAGAGTCGCTCGAGCCCGAGCTCAGCTGCTTGCAGCATTTTCTTGGGGCGCGACAAGTGTTCGTCGATGTTGGAGCGAACGTGGGTCTCTTCACAGTAAAAGCGGCCAAGGAAGTCGGTAACGACGGTCTGGTTGTCGCCATTGAACCTTTTCTCGAAACTGCGCTCCAGCTCACCAATAACGTCCGAGCAAATGGCTTCACTAATGTTCGTGTGCGAAATTTCTGCATCGGGTCTGACACACAGCAGACGCGCTTGCACTTGAATAAGGGCAAGCCGAATTCCTTTAGTCTTGTCCGTAGAGGCAACGCTGAGTCCATTTCTGTTTTGTCCGTTTCACTCGACGATCTTTGCCACTGGGAAAACCTCGAGCGCTTGGACTACCTAAAGATTGACGCGGAAGGCGCAGAGACTGCAGTGCTCGAGGGCGCCCAGAAAGTAATTAACCGGTTCAGACCCATCGTTCAAGTTGAGATAACGATCCGCGAAACCACACTAAGCTTGGATTATCGAAGGTTCAGTGCGCCCGGTAGCATGAATAATGTTTTCATTCCAGCGGAAAACGCGAAGGCGATCGAAACAGCCATGAAATTAGGGTGGGCCGAAATAGAGACGCAGCTAACGGCATAGGACGATCGCATCGGGCGGCAGAGAATCGACACACAATCTCGAAGAATAGATAATGCTTGAGCCGCTTGTAAGCGTCGTCATCAACAATTTCAACTACGGGCGTTTTGTCGGCGAAGCCATCGGTAGCGCCCTGCGCCAGACATATGACCGCGTTGAGGTAATCGTTGTCGACGATGGTTCGACTGACGACTCCAGAACTGTCATCGAGGGTTACGGTAAAGAAATCGTAACCATATTCAAGCCAAATGAAGGGCAAGCGTCAGCTTTTAACGAGGGCTTCGCACGAAGTTCCGGTGAGATTATTTGTTTCCTCGACGCGGACGATTTGTTTCTACCGAATAAGGTGGAAAGAATTGTTGGTGCTTATGCAGATACGGAGATGGGTTGGTGCTTCCATCCAGTGCAGTCGGTCGACGCTTTAGCTCGGCCTATTCCTGGTCCCTTCAACATTCTCTACGCGAATGGGCGCTATGATTTCCGAAGCGAATACAAGCGGGGAAAGCCAATTTTTTGGGCCCCGCCAACCTCCGGCCTCACATTCAGGCGGGGGTTGCTGGAGAAGCTGCTTCCGATGCCGCGTCATATTCGAATCACCAGCGATAACTACCTCACGTTTTCTACACCGGCTTTCGCACCGGGCTTCTATATTTCAGAATGCCTTAGTTTGCAGCGCATCCACGGCGCTAATGCGTATACAGCGAAAGAGGATCCACTGTTTAAGGCCACGGTTCAGATGTCCATCGCCAGCGGTATGCACGATGCCCTACCAGAGCTCACTCGGCTCGCAAACCGATTGTTCGCGAACGCCCTGGCAGAGAAGTGGAACGCGGGCGGCGACTTCCAGGAATTGTCGGGCAAGCTCAGGCAGTACTTAAGGAATTGTGCAGTTGCAGAGAGAGCAGAAGTCTTGGCGAGGATGACGTATCGCATTCTGCTACCGCGCCGCCCGCGAGTCGGGGCACCACTCTCATTACGGAGATCGTGGAGTCAATGAACAGCATACTCAAAGATCCAGACAGAGACCATAGACGATGAGCTTGGCCACTGACGTAACTTGGCAATCGGAGGACCTGCCGATTGAGACCTCGATCACCCCTCCCAGCGGTTGGCTGGACCTCAATCTGCGCGAGCTCTGGGACTATCGGGAACTGCTATATTTCTTTGTCTGGCGTGACTTGAAAGTTCGCTACAAGCAGACCGCGATAGGTGCCCTCTGGGCTATCATCCAGCCTTTCTTGACGATGCTCGTGTTCAGCCTTTTCTTTGGTCGACTAGCTCATATCCCATCGAACGGCTTGCCACACTCTGTCTTTTACTACAGCGCCTTGCTCCCTTGGATTTATTTCTCAGGCGCGCTCCAACACGCCACCAACACGATGGTCGAAAACCAGAAAGTCATCACTAAGGTCTACTTCCCACGGCTACTCTTACCCATGGCCTCTGTTACATCTGGGTTAGTCGACGTTGGATTCGGGTTTATTGTGTTTCTGGGAATGCTGGTTTACTACGGCATCGCGCCGGGCCGAGCGATTCTGCTCCTACCGTTCTTCCTGCTTTTGGCCGTCCTCACCGCGCTGGGTGTAGGGCTATGGCTCTCAGCGCTGAACGCGATTTATCGTGATGTTCGGTACGTTGTGCCATTCCTGATTCAGTTCTGGATGTTCGCGTCGCCTGTGGCCTACCCAAGCAGCCTGGTACCGGAGCGCTGGCGATGGCTCTATGGCCTGAATCCGATGGCTGGTGTGATTGAGGGTTTCCGCTGGTCCCTAACCGGCACCGGAGCGCCACCGAATGCCATGCTCGCCGTCTCGACCGCCATGGTTCTGCTGCTTTTGGCGGGGGGCGTAATTTACTTCCAGAAGATGGAAGGCACAATAGCCGACGTGGTGTAACACTTAGGCAGGCCCCTGCGGGCATAAATCTAATCATGAGTGAGATCGTCATCCGAGCCGAGAATTTGGGCAAGCGCTACCGCATTGGCGAGCGCGAGCGCTATCTTGCTCTCCGCGACCTGCTGGCGCGTTCGGCTTCGGCCCCCTTGCGTATGCTTGCGCGCAAGCCCTCTTCATCCAATGGCAATCATCGGAACGGCAACGGTCTTCACGCAGGTCAGTCCCACATCTGGGCGCTCAAAGAAACGTCCCTTGAGGTCCGCCGGGGCGAAGTAGTCGGCCTCATCGGCCGCAACGGCGCCGGCAAGTCTACGCTCCTGAAGATCCTGTCGCGCATTACAAAACCGACCACTGGATGGGCCAAGATTCACGGCCGCGTAGGTAGCCTCCTCGAAGTTGGAACCGGGTTTCACTCAGAACTCACGGGGAGCGAAAACATATACCTCAGCGGCGCCATCCTCGGCATGAGCAAGAGCGAAATCGCGCGAAAATTCGACGAAATCGTGGCGTTTGCGGAAATAGACAAATTTATTGACACGCCGGTAAAGCACTATTCAAGCGGCATGTACCTAAAACTGGCGTTCTCGGTGGCGGCGCATTTGGAGCCGGAGATTTTATTGGTCGATGAGGTGCTGGCCGTCGGGGATGCGTCTTTTCAGAAAAAATGTCTCGGCAAAATGGGACAGGTTTCGCGTGAGGGTCGGACCATCTTGTTTGTGAGTCACAATATGGCAGCGATCAAGGCCCTGTGCAGCAGAGCGGTTTGGATGAAAGAAGGTACTGTCACCGCCGACGGCACAGTCGCTGACGTTGTTGACAATTATTTGTTGGGCACCGCACGCGGTGCCTGCGCTCGAGAATGGCGGGATCCAACTGCCGCGCCGGGTAACGAAAGCGTCCGTATATCTTATATACGAATAATCTCCCCGGAAGGCGGAGGGCAAATAACAATCGACACAGGTGTTCAGATTGAGATCGGATTCGAAAACTTCCGGGAGAATATCAATCTCGGTTGTACTGTCTATGTGACCAACTCCGAAGGCATCATTATCTTTGAATCCGGTCATCGTATTACTTCGAATCATGATTCCCGCTGCGGCTTCTATCAGGTGACAGGTAAAATCCCCGGGCACTTACTTAACGCCGGTCGTTATTCCGTTGACGTCGTGTTCGGCAAGGACCAGCGATGGGTTCTGCTTCGAATCGATGGCGTTGCCACATTCGAAGTGGAGAACGCCGGTCGGGGTTCGAACATGAGTGTCGCACCGGGTGTCATTCGTCCACTGCTCTCTTGGCGCCACTCCTTCAGCCAAGAGTCTTTGTTGGTCAAGCAATCGTGACCGGCAAATCGACGGGACCGCCTGGAAAAAAATAAACGCTGTGACCGGATCTTACCTTAAGATATCCTCCCCTATGATCGAGACAACTGCAATTGCGGATGCCAGCGAAACGACCTCATCAGTTCTGGCTTCTCAATTGCGCCGTCTGATTTTTGTCGGAGGCAGTCCGCGCTCGGGAACGACTTTGGTACAAAGGATACTGAACTGTCATCCAGAAATTTATGGTGGCGCCGAGTTTGATTTTGTTCCACCCATCGTCAGTTTGTTTCAAGGCATGCGCGCGTCGATCCGGTCAGGCAGGATTGAAAAGATTCTGGATGAGCGAGCCTTGGTAAATGCCTTCCGGTGTTTAATAGTTGCGCTATTAGAGCCCAAACTGCAGGCCGAAGGAGTCAGCTACCTGAGTGAAAAAACACCGGCCAATGTGCTGGCCTTTAGATGGCTGGAAGAATGCGCGCCGGAAGCAAAAAAGATCCTGGTTATCCGCGACCCGCGGGATGTAGTTAGTTCAATGCTGGAGGTAGGTCGACGGCAGCGGCAACGGACAGGACGGGCGTCAGGGTTTGTCCGCGACACCATGGCTGCCGTTGATTACATGAACGAGTGTCTGAGAGCCGGTACGGCATTTGCGGAAACCAGCCCCAACTGCCTTGTGATCTATTACGAAGATGTGGTTGCGGATCCGCTGCTCGTTGCCAACCGGATGTATCGTTTTATCGGCGTGCAGGAGAGAGACCAGCTAGACTTGGACGCCGGAAACTTCGAAGCCCCAAGAGGCCGAGAGAAGAGCGAGTGGCGAACCCCTGAAACACTAAGCGGGGAGGTGAAAAAGGATCGTGTTGGCGTTGCGGAGCATCGATTGAAGCGAAGTGATTGGGACTTCGTCACTGCGAGGACGATCCGTCATCCGTTGACCAAGCGCTACTCAATCCCGTCGTCGAGGTGGACACTCGCTGCGCGTTGGTGCGTTGCCCGTTGCTTGGCATTGCGAATCAGGGAGAGTACACCTGCGCTATGGACCGCTCTTTGTCGAAGGCTGACGCAATAGCGCTTTGTGTTGTCCGGTGCATTTGCCAACTACTCTCTTAGTGCCACTGGTTCAACAACCAAAATGTACACGCTTTCCACTGTTCGTTAGTTGTTCTATGGTTGCCCAAACTCCTGCCGGGGCGGTTAGTGAGGATGACATTCGTCTAAATTGTGGAGCGTTCCAATGCTGAGTGGTTCCCTGCGGCTTACGAAAATCCAGAAATATAAACAAACATCCATTTGGGCGTGGGGGCGTCAGACATGGTTAGCCTCGTCGACGAGGGCCCCCAGAAAGTTTGGTCATGAGATGTTGGCGTGGCTCAGCTTTGAGCAGGGATGTTCTCCGGGTGTGGCTAAGCTGGCAGAATCGATAGCGTTGTTGCAGAGTCGCGGGTGCGATGCGACTAGCGGGCAGACGGAGGGAGAACCGCCGATTTTCCTGTTCTCCGCTGGACCGAGGGCTGGCTCAACCTTGTTACAGCGGATTCTGGTGACGGATCCCCGATTGCTTCTTTGGGGCGAACCGTTCGGTGAAATGGCGCTCGTTTCGCGGATCGCTGAGATAGTAAGCCATCTGGAGCAGCCGGCGAGATTAGGAGTATGGGAAAAAACGATAAAAGAGATAGACGTTAAGTCGCCAACATTTGCAATGACCTGGATCGCCACCTTGTACCCTTCCGCTACCTATTTCCGGGCGGCGCTCCGTGGCTTCTTCGATGAGTGGCTGGGCAAACCGGCTCGCGACGGCGGTTTCGCCCGCTGGGGATTCAAAGAGGTTCGATTAGGAGCAACCGAGGCGAGCCTATTGCATTGGTTGTATCCAAATGCGAAGTTCGTAGTCATCTGCCGCCACCCGTATGATTCTTATCGATCCCTCGCAAATGCTAATTGGGTCTACTATGATCGCTACCCTGATGTGAGAGTCGACTCGGCAGCTGGATTCGCGCGTCATTGGAGCCGCCTGGCAATGAGTTGGGCTGAGCTCCCTTCGGGATTTCCTTGCTTCCGCATCAAATATGAAGATCTGATCGGCAGGAAGGTGGACTTCCGCAAGCTGGAGTCCTGGTTGGGCATCGAGATTAAGGAGGACATCGCGCTGTCAGCTTCTGTCGGCGGCACCGCCAAACGCGATTGCCTTACTTGGTACGAACGTTTGATCATCGCGCGTGAAGCCGAAACGGGAATGCGTGCCCTCGGCTATACAAAATAACTCGCAAAGGGATTTTTGGGGATTGTGAAACGTCACCTAGATGCAATTGAAGACGCGGCCAGTTCACCCCGGCCGAGGCGCGCCGATCTTTTGCGCCTGATCGAGCCGCCCGACCTGTCCCCGGTACATTTAGAAGTCCATCGGAATTACACGTTCGAGTTGATCGGGAACGTTTTGCCACCATTCTTATGGTTGGCGGGCTTGAAACCGATTATTGATTACGGCGCTTACGACGATAGCCTTAGCCTTGAGCGGGTCGATCCTGCCGCGGTCCAGGTCGTCTCGCTGGACTTCGAGCGATATGGAGAGCGGGCACTCGCGAAGGAATTCGGCGATTGGCTCGCCAGCCGGCTGGAGAATCTGCGGGGCAGAACTGAGTCGCCAATCGTTGTTTCCGATTGGCCATCCGAGAAACGCAACGCCCAGCAATTCAACCTTGAGCTGGAAAAGACCGCTGACCGCCTGCCTTCGGTTTTCGTATGGAATATATCCGAGATCTTCCGCAACATGCGTGCCGAGTTTTTCGACGAAAGGGCCGCTCGCGCAAAGGGTACACAGCTTAGCGATCGCGCCTGTATCGAACTGGCCCGCAATCTCGGACTCGTCCGGCTACCTGGCGCTCTCCGCCCACGCATTAAGGCCGTTGCCGTCGATTTGGATAACACTCTCTACGACGGTGTGCTGGGAGAAGACAACATAGAAGGAGTACGTATCACCGCCGAGCACGCGGCTATTCACAAGGAACTGCTACGCTTACGGGAGGAAGGAGTTTTTCTAGCGGTTCTCTCCAAGAATGATGAGCGCGATTTTGCTCAGCTTTGCCTGAGGCGCTCGGATTTCCTTCTTCGGCCCGAGCAGTTTTCCGCCAGCAGCATCGGCTGGCAGACCAAAGCGGAAGGTCTGACTCAGATCGCCGATCAACTGCGCATCGCCCCAGATGCGATCCTGGTCGTCGATGACAATCCGGGTGAAATTGAGCAGATCCGTGCGGCCCACACGAACACACATCTGCTTTATTCCCGTAGTCCGGCGCAAACTCTATTCTGGCTACGGCACTATCCAGCCCTTAACGGCTACCGCCCGAATTCGGCTACGGCGCTTCGCATGAACGATTTAAAGGCCTTGCGTCAACGCGAACTGTTGCGACCTTCGTTTGACACTACAGACTACTTGCGGGAAATGCAGATCGAGCTTACGTATGCGCTGAATCCGCTGAATTCCCGCGAAAGGCTTGCCGAACTGTCGCAAAAAACCAATCAGTTCAACACGGGACTGCAGCGCTTTTCCGAAGTGCAGGTAGGGCGTAGGCTGGAAGCGGAGGGGCACTGCACAATATCTGTCGGTATGCGAGACAGATTTAGCGAGAGCGGTATCATCGGTGCAATCTTTGCACAGGTGGATGGCGATCGCCTGGCGATCGACGAGGTCTGCATCAGCTGTCGCGCTCTAGGGCGAAGCGTCGAGAGTCCAATGATCGCGTTGGGTATCGCTCCAATCATCGATCGCTATGGATTGCGCGATGTCGCATTTAAGTTCCGCGAGGGTCCACGCAATCTGCCGGCGCGAACATGGCTGACGAGCTTCACGGGAGTTCAAGCTGTCGCAAACGAAAGCGTTGTCGCCGCTGCGTGGGAGACGATACCTAAACGCAACGAACACTTGACAGCGCCGATTGCTAGCAAATGGATCTCATGACGGTATGACTAGAACCAAAGTGAAAGCTGCTGTAGCCGAGTTACTAAGCATCAGCGTAGGACGTCACATTGCGCCTGCCGAATCGGTTACGCGCGACTCCGAGCCAACCTGGGACTCGCTTAAGCACGTCGAATTGATCCTCATGCTTGAGGAACATTTTGGCGTTCGATTCAACGAAGAAGAGATGGCGACGTTGCACAGCTCCGACGAAATCGTAGACGCGATTGAGGGAAAGAGTGCGACATAATTTAAGTCTTACCTGCGTGCGCTACCGCTTGCGTCCGGTCACGTTGGAAGATGCCCCCTTCATTGTGCAGTTACGGAAGGACCCGCTCCTGAGCCGTTTTATGCACGAGATCTCTGGAAGCGTAGAAGACCAAGCGACTTGGATCGAGCGTTATTTCGAAAGGTCGGGCGACTACTACTTCATAGTCGAGGACGCTCACTCCGGCGAGGCGCACGGAACGATCGGGCTGTACGAAGTGGCTGACGATGCGAGCCAGGCCCTATTTGGCCGGTGGATCATTAGACGGGGTTCCATGGCAGCCTTGGAAAGTGCGTGGCTCATATACGAGGTGGGCTTCACGCTGCTAGGGGTCGGCAGCATATATACACTCGCACTTGCCCAGAACTTACCCGTTATTTCCTTTCACGACACCTTTGGCGCAAGCCGTATCGCCGTCATTGACGGACGATTTAGGGTGCGGGGCGAACTACATTCTGCTGTGGAACACCGTATCAAAGTTTCGGCCTGGCCGGCGATTCGCGCCCGGCACTACTCCACGATTACACGCCTCGCGCATGCCGACCTCAAGTCGGTAAACGTATGAGTCTAGACGAATGCAGGGTTATTGACCTGCCCAAAATCAGCGATCCGAGGGGGAACCTCACCTTTATTGAAGGTGAGCGGCATGTGCCCTTTGAGATCAAGCGCGTCTATTATCTTTACGATGTTCCCGGCGGAGCCGAGCGCGGCGGGCACGCGCACAAGGGTTTGCACCAACTCATCATTGCAATGTCCGGTAGTTTTGACGTAATTCTGAACGACGGTAAGCAACAGAAGCGATTTCATTTGAACCGCTCCTATTGTGGAATGTATGTCTGTCCAATGATTTGGCGTGAATTGGATAATTTTTCATCGGGCTCCGTCTGTATGGTCCTGGCCTCGAATCTGTACGATCCGGCGGATTACTATCGGAACTATGATGAATTTGTCCAAGCAAAAAATTCATGAGAGTACCTTTTCTTGACCTGAAGGCCGGCTATGACGAGCTTCGCGACGAATTGGACGCTGTGTATCACCGCGTCATGGATTCGGGCTGGTATTTGTTGGGGGAGGAACTCGAGCAGTTCGAGGCTGAGTTTGCAGCATATTGCGAGGCGAGTTTCTGCGTGGGGACTAGCAACGGCCTTGAGGCCTTGCACCTGATCCTAAGAGCGTACGACATCGGCGCCGGCGATGAAGTGATCGTTCCCAGCCACACCTTCATCGCGACCTGGCTTGCAGTCTCTTACGCAGGCGCCACGCCAGTGCCGGTCGAGCCGGATCCCGAAACGTTCAACATCGCGCCCGAACGCATCGAAGCTGCCATCACTTCGAAGACCAAGGCGATCATGCCGGTCCATCTTTACGGGCAACCGGCGGACATGGATCCCATCATGAGCATTGCTCGCCAATGCGGACTGAAGGTCATCGAAGACAATGCTCAGGCGCACGGAGCCAGATACAAGGGCAGGCGAACCGGGTCTCTGGGGGATGCGGCCGCGACCAGCTTTTATCCGGCAAAGAATCTTGGCTCGTTTGGAGATGCAGGCGCGGTGACCACAAATAATGAGGAACTGGCGCACCGCATTCGCTGCCTCCGGAACTACGGGTCGAGTGAGAAATACCACCACGATTTCCAGGGCTTCAATTCACGCATGAATGAATTGCAGGCTGCTTTTCTGAGAGTGAAGTTAAGAAGATTGGACGAATGGAATTCATGTCGGCGAGCAGCAGCCGCGAGGTATCTGGACGAATTCGACGATGTGGCTGAATTGAAATTGCCTTTCGTCCCCGCGTGGGCAGAACCCGTCTGGCATCTTTTTGCATTGCGTCACCTGCGCCGGGATGAGTTCCGAGATTCTCTGGTCAAGGTTGGAATTGGCACCCTGATTCATTATCCGATACCTCCGCACCTGTCAGGAGCGTATGCAAGAGCGGGTTGGAAGCCGGGTGACTTTCCAATAGCAGAGCAAATTGCGAAAGCGGAACTAAGCTTGCCCATAGGGCCGCACCTTGATCCCATGTGTCAGAAAAGTGCTATCAAGGCGATTCGCCAGCTTTGCTGATCTCTCGGACAATATCATGATGATCTCTAATCCGTTAGTTAGCACGATTGTTTTGTCCTACAATCAGTCTCGATTTGTAGTGGAAACTCTTGAAAGCATTAGAGCCCAGACATACAAAGCAACGCAATCCATCATCGTAGACGACTGCTCTTCCGACGACTCGGTCGCGATCATCGATCGCTGGCTGCACGATCATGGAATACATTGCACGTTTGTCCGCCATCAAGAAAATAAGGGGATATGTAAATCACTCAATGAAGCGCTGTCCGTCGCCAATGGCAAGTACATCTCTATGGTGGCATCGGACGATGTCTGGTTACCCGACAAACTAGAGCGTCAAGTGGAGATAATGGAATCCCAGCCTGTCTCGGTGGGAGTGTTATACAGCGACGCCTTCCAAATGGACGACCACGGACACGCTCTACCCGATATGTTCATCGAAGCCCACCGGAAGCTGGCTGAAATGCCGCAAGGCCTGATACTGGATACGCTGCTGGCCGGCAACTTTATCCCTGCGATGACTACGTTGATACGGCGAAGCTGCTACGCCGAAGTGGGATTGTATGATGAAAGTCTGCCGTGGGAAGATTGGGATATGTGGTTGCGGCTTGCGCGCGAATACTCATTCGTTTATTCGCCCACGCCCTCAGCAAAATATAGGATTCACAACAACTCATTATCTCATTCGAAGCGAGCGTGCATCCTCAAAGGGGTATTTAGCGTCTGCCTCAAGCAGTTCAGTCTGGGGTCTCTGGACGAACGTCAGAAACAAAGGCTAATCCGCAGCATGCTTGATTGCTCGGAGGAGCTGAAAGGGATGAACGACGCGGAGTCTTCCGACATTCTATGGCGTCTATTGCAAACGACGGGGAACAGAAGAGCTCTCGTGATGTATCGATGTAGAAGATTAGTCTCTTATAAAGAGCGAGCTAACAAATTCCGCTCTAGGCTTTTAGCCTTTCGAAACAAATTGCTTCCCGTGTTAAATCCTTGAGCAATTCGAGATCTGTTGTTCGTCGGCAGTTGGGCGCAATTACCTCCAAATGAATACTTCGGCCGTATTCTACTTAGAAACGTGCTGGGGCGTTCCACGTGTTTGTCCGTAAGAGTTCGTAGCGAAGGGCCGTACGGTCAGTACGGGCATTCTCTAAAGGTGTGGCAGAAGTGTTAGCTACTTCTCATCTTCGTGGTGTAGCGAAAAGAGTGTTGCCGCGAGCCGTGATTAAAGGCATCTATGGAATAAGGAGGCGGATAAGAAGGCGGCTGCTGAGCCGCGGGTTGCCGCGGAACAGGGTTTTCAAGCAGCCTCTCGAACATATGCTATCGAGCGCATCGATGTCGATCATTGTCCCTATCCACGATGCACCGTTGGTCACAGAGCGCTGCCTCGCGAGTCTGGAGCGTGAGGCCACGAAGTCGGAGATTATTCTTCTGGACGACGGGTCTAGAATTGCTGAGACGACCCGCGTAATCAGAGAGTTCAGCAGCCGGAACGGATGGAAGGTCATTTGGAACGCAGAGGCGAAAGGACACAGCGCAGCCTGCGTCGCAGGAGCGCGGATCGCGAGCCGTCCTTATCTTTGTCTCTTAAATTCCGATACTGTGGTGACGCCATGGTGCTGGCGAGCGATTGAGGAAGCTTTCGAAACAGATGCCGCAATCGGCGTTGCCGGTCCGTGTACGAGCACATCCGGGAATGATCAAGCGATTGCGGAGCCCTGTCGATTCTATTGGAATGACAGTCAAATATGCGCCTTTGCTGAGCGATTGACGACCACTCCTCCCCAGCCTGTGATATTGGACTTGCCGTGGGTCTCAGGGTTCGCCTTCTTCATACGCCGTCGTCTGTGGGAAGAATTGGGTGGATTCGATCGCAACCTGTCGGATTACGGGAACGAAATTGAACTTTGCAAACGCGTCACCGATTTGGGATACCGGACAGTGTGGGTCCGGAGCAGCTATATCCATCATTTGGGACGGCAGAGTTATGCGAAGGAAATCGGCGATCACGATATCGAGTCTCGAATAGTGGCAGCTTACCAGTACATCCGTCGGGGACACAGTCGGCAGCCTATCGATAGCGCCCGGTAAAGCATCAACTTCGCATTCCCGACCTTGGCAGTTTGGAACGATTCTACTCGCTGTAATTCGCCGCCCCAAAAAGTGAGTCGGAAACGGAGTTAGGCGAAAGGAACCTAGTCTGCCAACAGCTTATGCCGCGACCCAGCAACATTCGATTAGCCGTCTGCATTGCGACTTTCAGGCGGCAAAAACTCCTTCGCGAGTTGCTCGTCGGGATTGCTCAGTTGACGTTTCGTAAAGTGCGCGCCCCGGATATCGAGGTAATTGTCGTGGATAACGACGAGCTGAAAAGCGCCGAGGAAGTCTGTCGAAAAGTTTCTGTCCCCTGGCCGATCAAGTATGTAGTCGAGCCGCGGCGCGGCATTTCTCAAGCGCGAAATCGCGCACTCGCCGAAGCCGGCTCGGTGGATTTCCTCGCTTTCATTGATGACGATGAGGTTCCTTCTACTCAGTGGTTGGACGAGCTTCTCTGGGCGCAGGCAGAGTTCACCGCCGACGTCGTGTCCGGCCCAGTGTTGCCCAGATATGAATCCGATGTCGCTGACTGGGTGAAACGTGGAGGATTTTTCGACCAAAGAGTGCGTACCACCGGTACGACACGGAGAGCCTGTGCCGCCAACAATGTCATGGTTGGAGCCCATGTGTTTAAGCGCGTACAAAAATTCGATGATAGCTTTGCATTGTCCGGAGCTGAAGATACAGACTTTTTTCTCCGCGTTTGGCAGGCGGGGCACAAGATTGTGTGGTCGCAGGAAGCTATTGTCAGTGAAGCGGTTTCGGCCGAGCGCGGAACCATCGCTTGGCTGCTCCGCCGAGAGTACCAAACCGGAAATGGCTGGGTTTTCTGCGAAACCGCTGTGGATAACCGGCCGCGCGGTTGGGTGGTCCGGTTTTGTAGAGCGTGCGGCCACGTTGCGATTGGTTCGGCAAGCGCTATCTGGTGGTCAGTACAATTGGACCGAGGTGCTGTCGTTCGATCCCTTCAGCGAGTAAGCCTGGGAGGTGGCATGCTTGCAGCCCTCGCTGGCCACAGGTTTCTCGCGTACAAAAGCACGGGCAAGAATGAAGCACGACAATTTGCAAGAGTAGCCAGCAGGGTCGACGAAACGTCTGCATCCTAAACATTGGTGACTCGCGGTCTGCAATTAACGCTGGCTTCGTAAACGAAGGTGATTTATGAGAGCGCCCAAGATCCGGCGGTTGATCGAGCAGGTGTACGCACAGGTACCTCTAAAACGACCGGTTTTCGAAGTGATGCGCCGCACTGTCCGATTGCCTAGAGGTCTGACCTCGCACCTGCGTTTTCAGGGATCGTTTACCGTGAAGATTGACCGTTGCCATCATTTTCGACTCGAGCATTGGGGCTACATGGTGGAAACCGATCTCTTTTGGAACGGGTTTGGTAATGGATATGAGGGAACATCTCTCCAGATTTGGCGCAGATTGGTCGAACACGCACAGGTTATTTTCGACGTTGGCGCGAACACCGGAATTTATGCCCTGGTCGCGAGCTGCCTTAATCCGACTGCAACAATAGTTGCACTGGAGCCAGTAGAGCGGGTCTTTCATCGTCTCCAGCGAAACATAGAGTTGAATGGGCGTAATGTTATTCCAGAAAAGCTTGCGGCATCCGACACGACGGGAGTAGCCGTGATTTACGATCTTACTAGCGATCACGAGTATACCGCGTCCCTGGACCATTCAATGTCGCAGACCGGCAGCGGCGTTGTAGAGTACTCCGTCGTAACGAAGCGCCTCGACGACATTTTGTGTGATGCTGGTTTGAAGAGTATCGATCTCATAAAAATTGATGTTGAACTGTCGGAGCCACAAGTTCTTCGTGGCATGGGTGAGTTCCTGTCGCGCTGCAAGCCCACTCTCTTGATCGAGGTTCTTACCGACCGAGTCGCAAGGGAGGTAACTGAAATAACGCGCGATCTCGGTTACAATATTTTTCGGGTCGTTGAGCAACGCGGCCTTGAACGCACAAGCCAGATTCAAGCAATAGAGCAAGAGCGAAACTACCTGCTTGCCCAGGACAGAATCGTCGCGGTGGCGAATATTTGTGACTTTGTCGTGCCGTGACAACCTTCGCTCAAGCGTTGCGTGGACATAATTAAGATGGCCATGACTTCGAATCGGGTAATATGGAATAGTCTCACCATGAGAGAACTCTCCAGAAAATGATCAACGGCAAATGCATTGCGGTCGTGATGCCCGCCTACAACGCAGAGAAGACTCTTGAGGTCACGGTGAGTGAATTGCCCGACCTCGTGGATATCTGCATCCTAGTGGATGACAATAGCTCAGACTCCACGGTTGCGCTTGCCAATCGCCTGGGCTTGCGAGTGTTCCAGCATGACCGCAACTACGGCTACGGACGGAACCAGCAGACATGTTATCGCGAAGCCCTGGCGGCGGGAGCGGATGTTGTCATCATGCTGCATCCCGACTATCAATACACTCCGCTGCTGGTTACGGCGATGGCCAGCATGGTGGCACACGGAATTTATGACGTCGTGCTGGGGTCGCGCATCATCGGTGGAACCGCATTACGCGGGGGTATGCCGATCTACAAATACGTTGCTAACCGCTTGCTAACGGCGTTTGAAAACATCTTTCTTGGCGTCAAGCTTTCCGAATATCACACCGGATACCGCGCCTTCAGCCGTCAGGTTCTCACCCAGCTGCCCCTGCTCGAGAATTCCGATGACTTCGTGTTTGACAATCAGATGCTGGCTCAGTGCGTCCACTTCGAATTCCGCATTGGTGAAGTCTCTTGTCCGACGAAGTACTTCAAAGAAGCATCATCCATCAATTTTCGTCGCAGCGTGGAGTACGGATTCGGCGTCCTCGAGACCACTCTTCAGTATTGGTTTCAAAGGGTCGGTATCCTGCACCTTCCCCGCTTCAGCGATAGGGGCCGCAAGCTCCACTCCGGTCGTTACACCTACTATGCACAACGTACCAAGACGTCACGCTTGGCGTGAACTGCAAACGTACGTTGTTAATAGCGTTATATTCGACGCTAAGCAGCAAATGGCCGGTGCAAGTTCCGCGAGATCCGTTTCTACTGAACCCCGTTACGTATGAATGCCGGCAAAAGTCCCACCAAACCTACCTACATTCCCTTCCTGCTGTTGTTTTTCGTGGTTAACTCAGTATCCCTACTTCTTGCGCGTACTGCAGACGCACCCTTGACCGTGAAGGTTACATCTACTCTCGAGCTGACCGTGACTCAAGGCGGCGGAGCTGCGCATTCGCAAGCTTTCCTACTTAGAAATACGGGAAGGACGAAGGCAGAGTGGGCAGCGTCCTCAAATCAGGCGTGGCTTCGGTTTGAGCCTGCTTCGGGTTCACTTTCTCCCAATGCAACAGCATCGATTGACGTCATCGCAGATCCGGCGGGCTTTGCGCCGGGAATCTATGTGGCTTCGGCGCAGATCGCGAGCGCGAACGTAGCACCGGATACGTTCGACGTTACCATGACGGAGCAGTCGGCTTTTGCAGGGGATCCCATCGGGAAGGCGGAGCACATTTCCCCCCCCGACTCGGGAATGGTAAATGTAAAAACGCAATATGGGGCGAAAGGAGACGGCATTAGCGATGATACCGCGGCTATCCAGCTTGCGATTTCGGCTACGGTACATCATCCGCAAATAGGGCCCAGAATCATTTATTTCCCAGCCGGGACGTACCTGGTATCTCGTCCGCTGGTCGAGAAAAATCTGAAGGGGGAGTGGGACTCTCTCCTCACGTTGCAGGGCGAAAACGGTGCTACCACAATGATCAGACTGCAAGACAATGACCCGCTGTATCAGAGCCCCAGCGCTCCCGCGGAAGTAGTGGTTTTCGCATCTCAAAACGGCAATCCGAAGGGAGGAGGAAACGCTGCGTTCGACAATAACATCTTCGATATAACGATTGACGTAGGCCGGGGCAATCCTGGAGCAGTTGCGCTCGATTTCCTGGGGAATAACTATTGCGCCCTGAGAAATGTGACTCTACAATCGAGCGATCCTAGGCATTCCGGGGCGATCGGTCTGGCACTGCTAAGGTATGCCACCGGTCCTTGTCTCATGAAGAACCTGGTGATCAATGGCTTTGATTACGGCATCAAGACAGCTAACAATGAGTACAGCATTACATGTGAAGATCTGACTCTTCTAAATCAAAAGCTGTATGGCATCTACAATGAAAGCAATGTTATCTCCATCCGTCACCTCCTTTCCACGAACTCCGTGCCAGCAATCTATAACGTCAATGCGGCGGGCTTAGTAACTCTAGCGGGTGCTATGTTGCAAGGCGGTTCGTACGAATCCTCCGCGATTCAAAACCAAGGGACTCTTTATGCGAGAGACGTTACTTCATCAGGATATGCCTCCGCGCTACCAGGCCAGGGTTCCGCGATCAAGGAGTACGATTCTGGGCCGGTGTTTAGTCAGTTCGGAGGCACAGCCTCGTCATTAAATCTCCCGGTCGAGGAGACGCCTCTATTTGAAGACTCAAATCTGGATAATTGGAAGAGTATTACCGCCTATGGAGCAGACCCGACTGGAAGGAGCGACAGTTCGGCTGCAATTCAGGCAGCGATTAACTCCGGAGCCACGACGGTTTATTTTCCGACCGGAGTATACCGGGTTACTCGAACCATTCTGGTTGGTGGCAAAGTCCGCATGCTGGAAGGTTTTAACTCCTCTTTGAATCCTTCGGGAGAGACGTTCATTAATGCTCGGACTCCGGCACCCCTTCTAAAAATTGAGAGTGGAACGTCTGACGTTACCTTGGACCATTTCAGGTTGGGAGCTTTCTATCCTCATCCTTCTCCCGGTGTCATCTTTGTTCAGCAGGATTCAGCTCGGCCGTTGGTTTTACGTGATTCTTTGATTGGCGTGCAGCCGACAACCGTTGCTTATCAGAACACGAGCCGGGGAGGAGGGACGCTATTTGTGGAAAATGTAGCTGCGGAGCCCTGGCAGATTTTGTTTCCCCAGAATGTATTTGCCAGGCAAATCAATCCCGAGGGTAATGCCACAAAGATAATAAATAAAGGTGGCAAAATGTGGATTTTGGGTCTGAAAACGGAAGGCATCGGTACGAACATCGAGACGGAACAAGGGGGATCGACCGAAGTACTCGGTGGTCTTATCTACCCGGTCTGGAAGACTGCACCTGACTCAGTGAGCTTCGTTGTAAACGATTCGCGCGCATCCTTTGTGTACGCCGTTAGCAACTACAAGCCGGCTGCTAACGGTGGCAATTTTGCCATTCAGATCAAGGAAATCCAGCGCGGGGTAGCGAAATCTCTTCTCAGCACATCCCTTCCTGCGCGGGGACTTGGAACCATGACGCCACTCTATTCCTCAGGCGACCCCTCAGCGGATTCCGGAAAAACAAATGGATCGGCGGATTCGCACTAGCCGGCTTACGAGCTGCTACTTCATCCATCAGACCGTCGTTCCGCGACAGCTCGGAGCCAGTGCAAGGGCTTCTCTTCAGCAACCCCGTCATCATCGGCGAAAAGAAGGCAATGGCGGGAAGCGAAAGTACCGCTCCAGCCGGAAAATGTCGCTGTAGTCATCCGTCCAAAGGCGGGGAGGGATCTGCATTCGCGCAGAGAGCGCAGTTTGCTCTAGTCCTTGAATATTAAGAGCGCCGCTGGTTCGCGTGAGCAATACCCAACGGCTATTCTTGCAGGGAAATTCGGAGGCGTCGTCATCGACTATGGAAGCGGCGTGGAAATATGCGCTCGCTCCCTGCAGCACTGGAGACAGGTCAATGTGCCCGCTGGTGATGTTCACTGCGATGATTCCACCATCGGGATCCAGATGCTGCCAGTAAGTGTCAAAGGCTTCCCGAGTGAGCAGGTGGACGGGAACTGTACCCCCGGCAAACGCGTCGAGGACAAGGACATCGAACTTCTGTATTTCTCCCTTTGCCAGTTCTCGTTCCAGCAGCAGACGTGCATCACCCAGTTCCACGTCAACCCGGGCGGCTGAATCACGAAGGTAGGTGAACACAGGCTGTGGACCCGAGGAGAGCTTCACCACATCGGGATTAATTTCGTAGTATCGGAAGTAATCGCCGGGCTGCCCGTAGGTCGCCAGAGTTCCAGCACCGAGTCCGACCAATCCTACGCGGAGACTCTTCCCTGGAATGCTCCGTTTGGGATGGTTCTGCAGCAAGATGCCGATCGCGCTGTTTTTGCCGTAGTAAGTCGTACCGATCCGGTCGTTCGGCGGGTCAAGCTGCAAACCGTGCACGGTTCGGGCGTGCACTAGCACCCTATCGTGAGCATCGCGAAAGACGCGAACGGCTCCATAAAAGTTACGCGAACTCAGGTAGGGCTCGGGTGAAGACCGTGTGCTGCGATAGAGCGCGGCCAAGGCCAGCAAGGCTAAGCAGCCAACGTAGACCTGCACGAAACGAAAACCTCGGGTATGCGCTGGCCAAGGTAGCGGCGGTCTGCGTTCTTTCTGCTCCGCCTCAGGCGCTTGAAGCTGTTCCACAAGCAGGCCGTGACCAGAGCCTTGGCCTCTGCCTAGGATGTAAGTGCCGAGGATGACCACGGTGCCGATTACCAGAGCGACCGGGTAGAAGTGCAATCTTTCGAGCAACTGCGGAACACCCAGGCGAAACCGGCGGCCGGCAAGGTAGGCAGTGAGAATGGCGCTGCCTGTAATCGCCACCGGCAGCCGCAAGCCGCGCTCGAAGATCCACGAGTCGGGATCGAGAAATAAGCAGACTAACAACAAGATGACAATGGAAGCTAAAGTCAATTGAAACTCAGTAAAGAATGTGAATATGTGGGGTGCGACAATGCCTACGAAAATCCCTCCTGCAGCGCCGCCGGCGGAAACGGTTAGGTAGAACGAAGTAAGGCGCTTGACGCCAGGCTTCAAGCGCACAAGTTCGCCGTGGCAAATCATGCAGCCCAGAAAGAGCAACGCAGGAAGGAGGATCGCCTGACTCAGAATGTTGTTGACGATCAAACCCGCGCAAGTCAGAAACAGGATGACTGCAAAAAGCGGGTGGAAAAACGATCGCCTGTACCAACGTGGGTCATCAAAGCACAGAATGAAGCTGAGAAGATAGATAGAAAGCGGTAATACCCAAAGCAGCGAAACCGTGGTCACTTGCTGGCAAAGAAGGTTGGTAGTGGCTAACAGCAGCGATGATGGGCATGCAGCCAACAGGAACCACATCGCATATGTGAGTAAGCTGGCTGGAGTTTCGGCAGTGGCGCCGTAGACGTTGTCACCGGCAGCCTGCGTTTCTTCGATCTTCGTTTCTTCAGTTGCGTTTCGCGCTTTCCACGCGCAAATTGCACATCCGGCAATGAATGCGCCGAACAGCAGCGACCAGACCCTGCCCTGAGTCGTAATTCGAAGGGTGGGTTCCAGCAGAAAAGGGAATGTCAGAAGTCCTAACAACGAACCCACGTTGGAGATGGAGTATAGCCTATAGGTGCCCGAGCCTCCGCCTAGACGAGCGAACCAGCGCTGCAACAGAGGTCCGGTGGTGGAGAGAACGAAGAAAGGAAGGCCTGTTGAGACCAGGATGATGGCCATCACATCGCGCGTAGGATCTCCGCCGGTCCGCGGTTTCCAGGAGGCGCCAGGAGTGATTGCCGATGGCCACACGAACGAGAGCGCGAGGACCATCACGAATGCGATCAGCAGCAGGGCGAGATGAATCCGTGTTTGTGCAATCGCTGAAACTTTAGCCGAAATCACATGGGAGTAAATGTATCCTCCCAGCAGCAAGAGTTGGAACACCAACATACTGGTCGTCCAGACCGCAGCGGAACCGCCGAACCAGGGTAGAATGCATTTGCTGACGATCAGTTGCACCTGGAACATCAGGAAGGCGCTCAGGAACGACGTCGACGCGAAAAGCAACGTTTTGGCCTGAGTCGGCTTTCGGCACAGCTTGGAATTTAAGCTTTGGGAAGAAACTGCCGTGCTTCGTCTCATATTACTTTCTTCATTGTGGGTGGGAATCGCGACAGATGGACGACCCGGCGCCATGACCTTGTCCTTTTTTGCCTGCAACTCCGCTCACCGCCGAATACGGACCATCTTGCAAGGCAAGCAGAGGTTGAGGGCCACGACCCAGAAATGGCCACCGCAGGCTGCAGGAGTAGGCGGTGATTGTAAATCCGTCCCCGCGTCCGCATGAGGCCCGCCAGTTGGAACTGCAAATCAACTTACCACAGCCGTGGGATAGGTGGGTTGGTCATTTGCAATAATTAATGTTTTGTTAATCCCGCTGTAGCTGTAATCCAACATGAGGTAGTGTGCATTGACTAGCGCTTCCGCAATTTCAAGTTTCCGTCGGAGGGATTACTTTCATCCTGCAGCGCCCGATATAATCTTTTCCATGCATGTCGCTTCGGGGGACACTTGCCCAGCAAGAAAAAGCCGCGGCTAAGTCCGAGGGAGAGCCTTGCCGCGAATTGGCCGCAGCTCTTTTCGCCAGCTTCGCAGCTACAGATCGCCCTCTGCCTCTTCCTTTTCCTGTCTACATTCTTAGTTTATGCTCGCGTCACTACCAACGGCTTCATCAACTTCGATGACGAACACTACATAACTTCCAATGAGCACGTGAGGGCCGGCCTGAGTTGGAATACCCTTATTTGGGCATTTAGCACACAGCAGGAGGCGCAGGAAGCCAATTGGCATCCCCTCACGTGGATTTCCCATGCTCTCGACTGTGAACTCTTTGGACTGGATCCGATTGGGCATCACCTGATGAATGTTGCCTTCCATGCTCTGAATGCTGTCTTGCTTTTTCTTTTGTTGCAGCGTGCCACCGGGTTTCCCTGGCGTAGCCTCATGGTCGCAGCCCTCTTTGCCCTGCACCCCGTCAACGTGGAGTCGGTCGCATGGGTCGCCGAGCGCAAGAATCTGCTCAGCATGTTCTTCTTTCTGCTCGCCATAGCTGCCTACGGCTGGTACGTGACCCGGCCCGATGCCAAGCGCTATGCTTTGCTGGCGTTGCTTTTTGCCTGGGCGCTGATGGCTAAACCGCAAGTCATCACGCTTCCGTTTGTCTTTTTCTTATTGGATTATTGGCCGCTTGATCGACTCTGGCCCTCGCCATCGGCCGACGTCCGACCGGACTGGATCGCATCTCTACGACCCCGGACTTTTCCCCAGCTCGTCCTTGAAAAGCTTCCTTTACTGCTGCTGTCCGCCATGAGTGCCGTCCTTACCGTCAGGGCGCAGCGGGCCGGAGGGGCCGTCCGTTCGGAAACTCTGTACTCGCTTCCGGTTCGCCTGAGCAACGCCCTGGTCGCGTACCTGCGCTACCTCGGCAAGGCGGTGTGGCCATCTCATCTCTCGGTTATGTATCCTCACCCCGGGAAGATATTCCCAGCGTGGCAGCTCCTTCTTGCTGCGTTTGTCTTACTGACAATTACGGCGGCCGTGGTTGCGGCTCGCCGGCGCCGCTATCTTCCAGTGGGGTGGTTCTGGTTCCTCGGCATGCTTGTCCCCATGATCGGTTTGATCCAGGTGGGCGACCAAGCAATTGCCGATCGTTACGCATACAACCCATTCATCGGGTTGTTCGTGATGCTGAGTTGGGGCATCGGCGAATGGGCTGACCGGAAAGCAATCTCAATCCAAACCGCAGCGCTCGCAGCAGGGGCTGTGTTGATTGCCTTCTCCGCTCTTACGTTTCACCAGCTTTATTTCTGGCATGACAGTATCACGTTGTGGACCCGAGCGATCACGATGACCGACGGCAGGAGTGCCACAGCGGAAGACGAGTTAGCCGAGGCTCTTGTCAGTGCAGGTCGTAGAGAAGAGGCAGTGCCGCATTTTCGTGCCGCTACGGAAATCAATCCCCTCGATCCTATCGGCCAGCTGAGCTTGGGCTATGAAGCGATGAACCAGGGGAATGCAGCTGAAGCTCTCTCTCGCTTTCAAAAAGTCCTAGAAGCTCAGCCCGACGCAAGTGTCCTGGCCTATGCGCGCCGCGGCAGCGCCAGCATCTACCGCCACCGTGGAGACAATCTGCGCGCTGCTGAAAATTACCGCGCTGCCTTAGCCCTAAGCCCGGATGATGCGGAGTCGTTGGTGGGTCTGGGATCGCTCGCGCTGAGAAGCGGGGACCCCTCTCAAGCCGCAACGTTTTATGATCGCGCCGTCGCCGTCCAGCCCACGGATGTGAACTATCTTCTCTTGGCGGATTCTCTGGCCCACAGTGGCCGCCAGCCGGAAGCCGAAGCCGCCTTCCGCCGAGCCCAGCAGCTCACCTCAGACATCGAACAGGCTCGCCGTCAGGCTGCCTCAATGATCAATCATTAGATGATCAATCACTATCGGGCCGCGCTCCCGCGACAACTAGGGAGCCAGTTCATGGGCCTTCCGGGGTGCCGTTTGGGCTTGGTCTCGCTCTCCGGACTGTCGGGCCGGAGATGTCCTCGGCCGGAAGGATTTGAGATCACTTCGGTTTTGGTAATCGGCAAGTTCCTTATGGAAGGCATCGTGGCTTGGGGAAGATGCGTTCCCATAGAGAGAGGTCTTTGTTCCGCGAGTGAGCTATCATGCTAGTTTGTTAGTGGGAAACCCGAAAAAGCGAATGTGAGTGCGCCGGGACTTTGTGAAAAGACCGGTGCGTGTTGATCAGAACGTATCCCTCGGTTCACTAGCCCACGATGAGCTGCTAAGCCTTTTCGTAGTCATATTTTCAGAAAATGATTCATGCTCGACGGCAATGTGCGCGAATCTTGTTGTTAGTCGTGATCTTGGCTGTAGCCAGCGTCGCCATTCCTCCCATCCGAAGACCAATTTTACGGGCAGCTGGACGGGCACTCGTTGTCAATGATCGCTTGGGACCCGCTGACGTCGTCGTTGTGATGGTCGATGCTGACGGAGCTGGGGTACTCGAAGCCGCTGACCTTGTTTACAGCGGTGTGGCCACGCGAGTTGCAGTTTTCGGCGAATCTCCGGACACCATGGTGGAGCGTGAGTTTATTCGGCGCGGCGTCCCCTACGAAAATGGGGCCGCACGGTCGGTGCGCCAGCTCCGGGCGCTTGGGGTTGAGAGTGTCGACCTCATCCCGACGTTCGTAAGGGGGACCGAGGACGAAGGTCCAGCACTCGCCGACTGGTGTGACCAACACGGATTCCGGTCAGTCGTGGTAGTGAGTACGTCGGATCACTCACGGCGTCTCCGCCGGGTGCTTCATCGCGCCATGAAGGGTCATCCAACGAGGGTGGCGGCTCGTTCGTCAGACTATTCTGCGTTCGATCCTGACCGGTGGTGGCTTTCTCGCCGCGGTATCCGAACTGAAGTTGTCGAACTTGAGAAGTTATTGCTTGACGTTGCGCGTCATCCGTTTTCGTGAATGGACCGCAGCAACCAGAGTGTGAACCTTACTTTTTCTTTATTACCAATTATTTTCTGAACACTGCCATAGGCGCGGTACCCATGGGCCGACCCACTTTGTCTTTCCACCCCCCTTCCTCTCGACGTATGATTCGGCCAAAGAATTATTACGGTGGAACGTCAGTCTCCCACCGCCTGATTGAGGCGTTCGATCCTAGGAAATTAACACTCTATTAATCCGGCTGTAGCTGTAATCCAACATGCGGTGGGTTACATTCTTGTTCCGAACAGCAATGAGTGCCAACTCACCCACTGGTTTTCAGTAACTCAGTATAAGGAGTGTACCGTTCAGTACCGCCTTTTGCGGCTGTCTGTCGCAAAACGCCAAGAACGTGAGACCGGATCGGAGAAAGTTCAACCTCCCCAAGCCCACCCCGCTCAGGTAGTTGGTGCGTTCGTGTACGTGATTGAAAGGTAGCAGGTCTTCAATCGGAAGGGATCAACGCCGAAAGCAGAAGCGAAATGCCTCAACTTTGCATTATTACCGAACGCGAATCGAGTGTCGGAAAGCTTGCTGTCGCTTATCTCGGGCAAGAGGGTTTTGCAGTCCGTGTTCTTCCCATGGGAGACGACGTAGTTCAACGGGTGGAGCACTTGCGTCCAACCTTGGTCATGATTCAAACCACGATGGCGAGGGGTGCTGCACTGGGACTTTGCCTGGGAATTCGGAGGTCTAGGATACCGGTGATCTTTCTGTCGGCGAATGCATCGGAGGAAGAACGGATACTTGGTCTGGAGGCGGGAGCGGACGACTACATTACGGAATCGTCGAGTGGCCGCGAGATTGTAGCGCGCGTAAGAGCCGTTATACGCCGCGTCGCCCGGCGAGAGGCGAATGATTGGGCTCGTCTGCTACCGCCATTCTTCGACGCTTCGGTCGGAACGCTCAATCCCACGATGAAAACCGGAGACATAGAGATGGATCCCGGTGCCATGAGGATTCTGGTACGGGGCAGCGAGATCGAGGCCACAAATCTGGAGTTCCGCCTGCTGTACTACCTCATAAACAATCAGGCACGCGTATTCAGCCGTGATCAACTGCTGGATGCGGTCTGGGGCGCCCAGAACAATGTGGAGTTGCGGAGTGTGGACGCTTGCGTGCGACGCCTTCGACGCAAGATTGAACCGGATCCGCTGCGTCCAACTTACTTGAGGACCGTGCGGGGCGCGGGATACCGTTTAAAAGTAGCTGCGGACTAGATCTCGCTTCCCATTGTTGACCCAAGCGTTTGAACTACCCCCATCGTTTATGAAGAACCATCATTCCATCCATTGCAGCGCAAGGTGTCGTCAGCGAGTCCTTTTGGCTGTGGAGAGGTTCGGCTCGATATTAGGAAATTCACAAAACATTCATTTCGCGGTAACTCTCGCGCAATGTCAGAGGCGCTATCATTTGTGCTCTAAAAAGAAAGACTTCGTCAACGCAGGTTCGCACTTCCTCGGAAAGTCCTTGCATTCAGAAGCTTGGATATCAAGAGGGTCCAAACATCATGCGATTTAGAAGAGCGCTCTTACTTGCCCTGCTTACGCTCGTGACCGCCTGTGGCAGTAGCAACAGCAAATCGTCCTCTTCTTCCACGTCCACATCCGGGAATTGGCAGATGAGCCTGCAGAACGGCGCGAGTACGCAGCTGCCCAGGACACAGTCGGGTTCTCTCGTCCAGACCAACAATGTAATTACCGGCAACGTCATTTTCACAGACGCACCGTGTAGCGGCGTTGCCAGCGTGAGCGGAAGTGTTAATGGATCGGCTGTCTCCTTGATCGTAGATCCCACGGGACTGCAGGTCAGTCTTACCGGAACTCTCGATTCGAATCAAACATCCATGAGCGGGAATTACACGATCCTCTCCGCCGGATGCGGGAGCTCGAATTCTGCTCCGCAGGCGGGCACATTTACAGCGAATATGGTATCGCCGCTCAATGGAAACATCACTGGCACTTATCTGTCGAACAACCTGGTCACGACCTATGCTGTTACGGGCCAGGTTAAGCAAGGAGCAAATACTGGCGACAGCAGCACGCCTCTTACCGGTAGTCTGAGCTTCACGGGGTTCTGCTATGCAACGGCGAATATTGTAGGTTCAATCAGCGGAACCTCGGTGGTCTTGAACCTGGTGAATGCGGATGGCACTCGAGTGGGACAACTGAACGGAACGACTTCGCTCGATGGTACCTTGGTGACCGGAACCTACGGTTATGTGGGACTGGGAACGGGAGCTCCCAAGGGCTGCGACAGCGGTGGAAATGGCACCTTTACGTTCAGCCTGTAAAGCTTTCTAAGGCCGAGGAGCAATCGAACCCGAGATCACGGGTTCCGTCGAAGCATTTCGTGAACTGGCTGATTCTGATGCATTCGGTAGCACCATCGATATAGAGGAAGGGATGAGCATGCCGACCCAGCGAGAAACAGGGAATGCGCGATTTCCCCGTAGGGGTTGGTTATTGTCCACGCCCTTCAGGAGAACTTCGTGAGAGTTTTCGCTTCAATATGGCTTACGTTTCTGTTGTCAATATTGGCGGGTTGTGGGGGAACGTCCTCGACACCCTCCTCGAACGGGCCGCTCAGCGGCAACTGGCAAATTAACATGGTAGCGGCGGAACCGAGTGGCACGACAACGCTTTCCGCGGCCGGTTTTATTGTGGAATCAAACAACGCGCTCGGGGGGAGCGTGCAAGGCCCTACCACCGTGAGTACAAGTGGTGCAACATCGTGCGGGGGAGTAGGGCCAGTATCTGGAACTATCAATGGTCAGAATGTGAGCTTTTCGCTAAATCCGGGTGGAACAGTTTTCAACTTCACAGGTGCCATTTCTTCCGATAATAGCTCGATGTCGGGCGTTTTTCAGGCGATACCAGGCGCCTGCACTGCCGCAGGCACGACTGGTACCTGGAACGCAGTTCTAATCCCTCCCCTGAATGGCAATTTCACAGGGACGATCACTTCTACGTACATGGAATTCCTTCAAGGGACGAGTGCTCCTGTACCAGTCACTGTATCCGGGTCCTTTACTCAGACCTCCAACGCGGACGGCAGCAATGCCAGTGTCACTGGAACGATTAATGCTGTCGGATATCCTTGCTTCACCACTGCCTTGCTGACCGGCACCATCAGCGGGCAAAGTGTCTATATGGATGTTTTTGACTACAACGGTGAACAGATTGGTACCTTGGGGGTACCGCCTAGTTCAGCTAACGGCAGCGGAGCTGCGCCGGCGACTGTAGTTGTCAACTCCACCGGGGTTTCATTGACCGGGAGCAGTTCGGGAGGTTTGACCTTGGGGAATGGTTCCATCAATCCGTGTCCTGCCTTAATTAACGCCACAGGAGACGTGGCCAGCGTAGACTTCACTTTTTAGCAGTTCTCCAGCTGCACTTTGGGAAGGCGGCTCGGGCTCGCCTGCTCCGTGCTCCTAGGTTCTCCTGCCTTACGTGCTACTCACGCGGCAGCGGCTTAGTGTTTCTCGCGCGAGCCAGAGTAAACGTCCCATCGGCTGACACATCCCTTGCGGTGGTCAGATCACGGCCAATATCCGAATAGACTAAAAGCTGAGTTTGAGAGCCAATTGCAAGGTGCGGGGACGATGCGCATCGACGGGATGCAGGAAGGCCTGGCCAGTGAGACAGTCGTTGCCTCCGGGAAAGTATGCGCCGGCAGAATAGTCTGAGGCACCATAGCAAGCGATCGTGTTGCTAGCAGTGTTGCCTCGGTCGGGATTATAGAGGCGGAACTGGGTGTGGTTAAATACATTAAACGCCTCCGCGCGGAACTCCACTTCGCTGCCTTCGCGAATCCTGAAGTGCTTCACCAGCGACATGTCGAAGTTCAGACGGTTGGGATTGTTCAGGTAGTTTCGTCCGGCGTCTCCGAAAGTAAGACCGCGAGGCGCGACAAAATCATTTGGATTGGCAAGAAGCGGACCGAAGCTCCCAGGGTTTGACTTGAGCGCTGCCGGAGCCGGGTTGGTAGCCACATCTGGAAAAGATAAAGCAGGAGGCCCGTACTCGATACTGTATCCGTTTCCCACGCCAGCGTTATCTGGTACTCCAATACCTGCGGATGACCCGTTGTTGATCACGCTGAATGGCGTGCCCGATTGATAGGTGGTAATCCCCGACAATTCCCATCCTTCGCCGATTAATTTCATGAGCAGCGAGGGGTCTCCCGACTTAGGCGCGTCTTTCTCGTTGCTAGCAGCGTCGTCGATCGGACCAAGCAAATCCTGCTGCAAGGCCCGGCTGAAATTCGGGAAAGTATAAACATAACTGATGTTGACCAGATGCCGCTGGTCGAAATCGGAACTGGCCTTGTTGGACCTCAAATCATACGAGTTCACGAAAGTAGGATCGGTGCGGTCCGAAGAGTCGTCGATCGAGTGGCTGTAGGAATAGGCGACGCCAGCCGTCAAAGGTCCTCGAGTGCGCCGGATCGTTGCCTGGAAACCATGGTAAGAGGAATCGGCGCCGTTTTGCAGAGAGAAAATCTCCCCCAGGCCCGGGTACGGGCGAAACGTGTTAACCACGGGAAGAGGGGGGTGTGAAAGTATGTTTGAGGCTTGTCCCGAACAGGCAACTTGCATGTTGATGGACGCGGGATTCGTGGGAGCGATTGTGACGCCACTCTGCAGGACGAAAACTGGGGCGGTTTGATCGCTAGACGCGTTGTCGCAGTCGGCTGTCGAACCCCCGGGGATAGCCAACAGGAAAGGCTCGTGCTGCGCGAAAGGATTGGAAGCCGCGGAAACTGGCTGCAATTGGTTGAGTTGGCGTTCCAGGGTGAGGCGCGTACCCTTACTGCCGACGTAAGCGAATGTCGCGACAAAATTTCTGGGCAGTTCGCGCTGCACGCTCAAACTCCACTGCTGCGAGTAGGAATACTTGGTTTGCGTTGGGATGGAAGTGACATTGATGGGGAAGGCGCCCGGCGCAGTCGGCGTGGTGCCGACAACGTTGCAATTCGTGCCGAAGTTCCCAACGCAAGCATAGCCCGCTGGAAACTCTTGTTCCATATTCAGAAGAAGCGGGGCGCTCCCTTCGAGTGAGCCAGTATTGGCCTCGTCGCCGGTGCCGTGCTCAAAGAAAATACCATAGCCGGCGCGAACCGAAGTTTTCCCGTTACCCTGTGGGTCCCAGGCGAAACCAACCCGCGGCGCGGGGTTGAATACGTGACTGTTGACGCAGCCTTCAGGTACGCCATTGGGGCCGCATAAGACAATTCCATTGGTGATCCGCGGATCCACATCGGCAAGATTGACCGGAATGGGGGTACCGTTAGCATTAGTCAGCTGTCCGGTAACGGGATCAACTCTGACTTGGGCGGCCAAGGTTTGGCTGAACGCCTGGGGTTCCCAGTTGTAGGCCCTGAGATACTTCTCGTGGTAGTTTCCGAACAAACTGAGTCGCAAGCCCATGTTGACCGTCAAACGAGGGCTCACTCTCCAGTCGTCCTGCAAAAATGGTTCCCCGATCTGGTAGCGGTTGTAGTACCGCAATTGTGTGCTGTCTTGCAAGTATTGTTGAATAGCATTGCCGCCGCCCGTGGTCGGCTCTCCCGCGTTGTAAATAAGGTTGGCGAAGGCATTTCCCGTGCTGAAAGCGCCTCCGTTTACATTGCTGACGGTTAGCAGACCCTGCGTATCACCTGTAGCAGCTCCCAAGGCCCCATTGGTCTCATTTTTTTGCGCCAGCACGTACTGCACCCCGAACTGGAGAGTATGTTTTCCTATAACCTTGCTCACGTCGTCCCGAAAGTTGTAAGTCGGATTGGTATGGTCCCAGGGCGTGTAGGAGGGATCAACCGTAAACCCGGCTCCGCCATATTCCAGATTGCTCCCGGCAAGCACGACTCCCGGTGCTTTGCCGCCGAAACCGTTATTGAATAAGTAACCCATCGGGCATTGGGGGACGCCTGTCGTGCCAGTACAGGTGCCGACCATGTTGGGGTCGCCCAGGCCGGCGGGACGCAGGTAATTGGCTCCGCCCGGGCCGTTCACATTGGCCAGGGTTACGTGCTGGTCGGTGTAGCTGAATACGGTTTCGTTCAACAGCGAAGGCGTAATTGTCTGGGTGAGGCGCACGACCATGTCGAGACCGGGCCCCACAAACTTGTTTTGTACCGTGGGAACAGTGTTCTTCACTTTCCCCCAGTTTGGAGTTGGCGTGACCGTATCCCAGGAATCATGAATGTAGCGGAAGGTTCCGTGCACTTTAGAGTTGAAGTTATGGTCGATGCGGAACAGTTCCTCGCGCCAGTGCGTAGGCTCGGAGATAACCGCGTCATAACAGGGCATGATGGGCTGCAGCGTGGTGTGATCGACTTGCCCGACCAAACTTGAATTGCATCCGCCGAACGAGTTTGGCAAGGGAATCAGGTTTGTACTCAGGATGGCTAATCCGTTCGGGTCCAGCCCGGCGCTAGGATTCAGGCCATTTTGTGCAATGTTGTTATAAACGACCGCGCCGTTCGGGGCGGCCACGCTTGTAAACATCACGCGGTATCCGACGAATGGCGTCTCGTTAGGAACGCCGGGACAGTCTGGGAAAGAGGCTATCGGAAACAGAAAACCTAGTGCCGAACTCTTTAGCTTCTTCGCATCCTCCGGATCAAAGGGATTTGGACAAACATCGCTGAAGTCTCCGCTGCGCTCCGCGAGCGTAGGTACTGCCTGATTAAAGTTGGGCTCCAGTTCGCTCGGCGACTTCTCGATGCGGTGCTCCTCAGAAAAGAAGACGAACGTCTTCTGTTTATTCTGGTTGTAAACGTTTGGTATCCAGACCGGGCCGCCTAATGTAAAGCCAAAATCATTGCGCCGGTAAAGCGGCGCTTTGGGGGTCTGGTCGAAGTAATTTCGCGCATTCATCGCCTCATTGCGGAAAAATTCATAGGCGTTCCCGTGCCATTGACTAGTCCCCGTCTTCGTAGTTACCTGCACGGTGCCGGATGCGGTTCTGCCGTACTGGGCGCCGTAATTCGAGGTAAGAACCTTGATCTCCTGGATTGCATCGAGACTTGGATAGACCACCAACGTACTCTCAGCGCCGCTCAGTCCGGCATTTAACACGTCGCTGCCATCCACTTCGAATGAGTTGTACTCGACGCGACCGCCATTCACGCTGTATTTCACGCTGCCCTGCACGCCGACTTTCGCTTCGTCCTGGCCAGTCTGATTACTCACACCGGGGGTTAAAGTAATCAGCTGCGTAAAATTGCGGCCATTCAGCTGGAGCTCAGTTACTTCTTTTTGCGTGATAGTACCGGACACCTCGGCATTTTCTGTTTCGACCGCGGCCGCGTTATTGGCCTCCACATTGACTTCCGTCTTCGTCCCTGCTGCCTCGAGCGATGCGTCCATCGGAACAACGTCACCGGCAGCTAAAGCAATACTTGAAGTTTGAAAGTCCTTGAAATTCGGCGCCGAAACCAACATATCGTAGCTGCCCGGCAGCAGCCCGCTCACCTTGTAAACGCCCTGGGTATTCGACGTAGTTGACTGCTTAAATCCCGACGAGTTGGAGATGGTGACCGTCGCATTGCCGATCACGGCGCCAGAAGGGTCAGTCACGGTCCCGGTGAGAGCGGCAGTTTTCCCGCCATTGTTCGTTTTTTCCGTGATAACGGGTTGAGCTTGCTCAACCACCATTGGCGCCTTCGCGCCGGCCGGCGGCGGGGGTATTACCGGCTCGACATACAACCAGCTCGGAGCTTGCGCTTCCGCCGCGGGCGCGGCCGCGGTGGTTTGCGCTGCGGCACCGCCATTCGCCGCAGACTCTGACGGGGCGGCGGCGGGTTCCTCGGAAGCTCCAGCCTCCATCAGCACGTCGAGTGGAACCGAGTCGTTCGCTGCCAATGGAATATCGGCAACTTCGAACTTCTTGAATCCTTTGCCGGTGACGGAGATGGTGTAGGTTCCCGGAGCCAGGCTGCCAATCCAGTATTTTCCTTTGCTATCGGTTCTCGCAGTCTGCGCGGTCCCGCCGGCATTCTTGATCGAAACGATTGCCCCGGCTATGGGCTTGCTTGACGCATCGGCCACCGTACCGCTGACCGAAGCGAAGTTGTCTTGCGGCTTCGCGGCCGCGGCAATCGCGTCAATTCCACGGCCGCGAACCGAGTGCGCTGCTGGCGCGGCGGCTCCCAGAGTACTGGCAGAAATTAGAAGGCAAAGAATGATCTTGGTAAATCTCACGAGTCCTGCACCCTCCGCGCGACTTATTGAGTTTGGCTTGTTGGCGTTCGAGATGCGCCAAGCCAACTTCCGGCCTTTCCCACTGGTGAGTCAGCAACGCGCCAACTTCGAGGACATCAACTTGACGATGGGAAATGCCGCCCTTGATCTGACTCTCCAGCGGATCGCGACAACAACCATTTGCTGTGAGAAATGCTGCAGCGAAGCCGAAAAACAATGGAGTCCAATACACTTACACGCGAGTTGTTACTGGGACATGACAAAATGAATAAATTCAGGTTACAGTGCAGCTTTTAGGGCAAACCCTGCTTCCAATCGGCTAGTTCTGTGATCGAAAATTCAGATGGATGGAACTCGCTCTTTCCCACAGGCCGTCTCGGGAAATTCTCGCAAATTTAACAATCGGATCACGCCAGCGTAACAGGCTTCCTCCATAGTGGGTGCGACCAGTAGAGCCGTGCGCTCGTTGGTCAATCCGAGGAATCGCAAGCAATCAACCCTTTTGATGGGTCCACTCTGCAGTGCGGAATCGTGTGATCTGCCCGCACTAGTGTGGCTCCCAGCACCACGTTCCATGATTTACAACCGTAGGTTCAGGAGAATGACAACATGAAAAGATTCAAATCCCTCGTCGCGGTGGCTGTTGTAGGCGCCGCGATCGTTGCCATGTCCACTGCCGCCAACGCCGTGACGTACCATTTCGTCGCCGCGGGCTCGTCGGCTCAGTGGCAGATGGCTGCTATCGGCGCCGAGCAAGTCGCCATCAACGAAGCCACCGCTAACGGAACTGGCCAAGTTGTCTGTCACTGGACGAAATCCACCAGCTCGAGTCAGGGCGGTTTCGTGGCCGATAACCGCGATGTCCGCATCCTGCCCGAGCCCGGCAACATCTGGATCGTCTGGCTGCAGGCTTCTGGCACGTGCCCCGGCAACACTGGCAGCGGCGACCCCGCCGTGACTGACATTTGGCTGGCGGTAAGCGTCGACTCCACCGTCGGCGTCCGCACCTTCTCCATCCAGGAAACTGGCCCGGTCTCCGGCGCCACCGTGAACCTCGGCTCCGGCACTACAGGCGGCGAAGCTGGGTCGAACAAAGTTTTGTCGGCACTTTGGCCCGATAGCAGCTCCGACGGCACCCTGAACGGGAACGTCCTGAGCGACATCGGAACCACTGTGGGCAGCGGCCCTCACGTGAGCGTCGGCATGACGGATATCCGTCCTGAAGATGCGTTGTTCGCCACCATCCGCGCAATGGCTGCCCTGAACACCACTAGCTGGTCGGGACTTGGCTACGTAGGACCGACCACCAACATCGGCGCTCCCATCTATACCGCCCAGAGCACCGGTACCTTCGCCACACCCATCCGGTTCGGACTCTCGGGCAAGAAGGATCCGATCAACACGGGTATCACCGTTCCCCCGTACGTGACGATTCCAATCGGAGCCGCTCCGATCATTTTCGCCACCAACAATGCCGGTACTGTCGCAATTAAGGACCTGACAACGGGCGTGACGGATCCGGGCACCACCACTGGCGGACCTTATCTGGCCCAGCTGTTCTTTAGTGGCCAGGGAACTTGCGATACGAATGACCTGGCATTTGGTGGAACTGGAACCGCCACGGGAACCGCGCTCACCATCTTCTTGCGTGAGCCGCTCTCCGGCACCATGAACACCACTGAATTTAACGTATTCCGCACGCACGGCAACACCAAGGGCTCGCAGGAAGTCGGCGTAATCAACCCCGTCAACACTCCTTACAACCCCTTGAATCTTCCTTGCACCACTCACGGTAAACGTTCGCGCTCCATCGGCACCGGCGAAGTGGTGGGCAGCAGCTCTCCGGCATACGGCTTGCTGGGAACTCCCAACTCGATTGGCTACTTCTTCTACGGTTTTGCCAACGCTTCGAAAATTACCGGCACAAACTTCAACTATCTCACCCTGGACACCGTAGACCCGGTCTATGGTTCTACCACTGATAATCCACTGCCCAACCAACAGCTGCCAAACTGCGGCGGCAGCACGGCAGACGCAAACTGCACCTCCACGGCCGAATGGCCGGCAACTGCCTCTTACCCAGCCGGCTATTCCTACCCGAACCTGCGCAACGGCAAGTACAAAGCATGGTCGGTGTACCGCTGGCTCATCGCCAAAGCCAACATCGGGACTGACCCGTACGGTTACGACGCAGTCGCAGTTACCGCACAGAACTACGTTGACTCGGCGGTTGCGGACTTCGTTCCCTACGTGGCATGCCCGCTTTCGGATCCAAACTGCACGACTCACCAGCCAGTCGATAGCCTGGATCTTTATCGCTCGCACTTCGATCCAACTGGAATCACCGTCACTGCGGCCAACGGCGCCGGAAGCGACGGTAGCTCACTAGGACTGGGCTCTGGCTTTGCAAATGCCGGAGGCGGGAACAGCTTGATGGGCGGCCATTGCACCACGCCGACTACCAAGTTCTGCACCAACAGCGCGCAGTGCACCGCATTCGGCGGCGCCGGCCCTTGCGTCTTCCCCGAGTTGGGTGGCGATGTGGGCGGCTTTATTGAATCAGGCGCGACTGCAAACCACGGGTACGGGACCTACACCGGAGTTACTCTGACGGTTTCCGGAACCACCAACAAGGTAACGACCCATACCACCGTCACGACCGGCAAGGGCTACGAGATCACCTGGAGTGCTGGTGACAAATTCGTGGCCGGCACCTGCTGGGAGGGCCAGCCGATCACCATTAACGGAGTCGCCAACACGGTCTCCGTTGGCGTGCCGCTGACAACCACTATTCTTTACGTGCAGACCAAGCCAGCCACTGCGGGCACTTTTGTGTACACGGGAACCTTCCCCGAGTGCAACACGAGTGCAGTCGGTCCTGGCGTGCTCAACAAGAGACAGTAGTCTCAGGTTGGAGCTGTTTGCATCACGGGTAACTTCTGAGGCAGACTGGCTTTCGCAGCAGTCTGCCTCAGTTTTCGGTTCTCAGGATGTAAAATCAGGTGCGAAAGAAGGAAATAAAAGGCGACATTAATAAGAGGAGTCCGATGAAGAAGTGGGTGGGTTCGCGGCGCAAAACTCATTCGGGGAAAGTTTATATAGGCATCATTCTGGTTTTCGGTTGGGTGGCAACAGTTGGCGCGCAAGAAGTTCCGGTGACGACGCCCGGCCAACCCTCCAAGGTGGCGGCAGCGCCTGCTCAAGCGAAGGGAAATGTTTCCAGCGCATCGCTGCTGCCCAAGTTCGAGGAGTCGTGGAGCACACCTTCAATCGAAGGCAGCGATCTGAGGCTTGTGGATTCCGTGTCTGAAGGTGTGGACACGATCGACGGCGTGTATACCCACGAAGTGGTTCGAGTGCAGTGGCGCCCGGGAGATCCCATCGATCTTTTCGTCATCAAGCCGGTTGGGGTTAAGAATCCACCCGTGATTCTTTATCTTTACAGCTTCCCGTTTGAAACCGACCGTTTCCTCGACCAGGATTTTTGCAAATTTGTGGTGAAGAATGGCTACGCAGCGATAGGCTTCCCATCCGCTCTGACTGCGGAGCGCTATCATCCTCCGCGCCCGATGAAAGAGTGGTTTGTGAGCCAGATGCCGGAATCGCTGGCCACTACCGCGCACGACGTGCAGATGATTTTGAATTACCTGGCCGCGCGAGGCGATTTCGATATGGATCGCGTGGGAATGTTCGGCGATGGCTCGGGGGCGAGCATCGCGATTCTGGCGGCCGCAGTCGATCCGCGAATCAAGAGTCTGGATCTGCTCGATCCGTGGGGAGATTGGCCGGACTGGATTGCGGAGTCGAAGCGAATTCCGGAGAAGGAACGTCCGAATTTCCTGAAGCCGGAATGGCTGGCGGCGGCAGCGCCTCTGGACCCGGTGAAATGGCTGCCGGGGCTTAAGACGCCGAAGATCAGAATTCAATTCGTCAAGAACATCGCGGTTACGCCGGTCGATGTGCAGCAGAAGATCGAAGCGGCGGCTCCGGCGAGTGCGAAAATCGTGCGCTATGACAGCCTGGCGGAATTTCAGACTGCGGTCGCTGGCGGCACGGGTTTTGACTGGATCAAAGATACCCTGCAGTTCAGCGTGGTGCCGGAATATAGTGCGGCTGGGCAAGCGCAGCAGAAGCCGGCACCGGCCCGAACGAAAGACTCGCAGCAGTGACCTCTGGAGCAGCCAGATTCCGCGCGGCGATCCATTTGTGACGAAATATTCAGGAGAATTGATGCAGACCCCGGCAAGAAATCCTCTTCCATCGAGAGCAGGCAAACTACAGGCGGGAATGCGATCTAAGATACTGGCGTGGGCGGCGCTGGCGCTGGCTGCCATGGGATTGCAAGGGTGCAGCGGCAGCAGCCACCCCAACTATCAAACCTCGACGTCGAACAATCCTGCCCCGGGCGTGTCCCTGGAGTCGATACAGATTTCTCCATCGACGCCTTTGATTGCGATAGCTGAGAACCGGCAGCTGACCGCCATCGGCACTTACAACAACGGTGCTATTCAGGACCTCACGTCTCAGGTGACGTGGGCGGCTTCTTCGACTCCGAGCACTACGAATTATGTCTCAGTCAGTTCCCATGGAGTGGCCACGGGTGTCGGAGTGGGCGCGACCGTCATCACTGCCAGCCTCGGCCCAGTTACCGGCCTGCTCCAGGTCCTTGGCTACACAAACGGTCTAACATCGAACACGGTTGGCATTCTGGCGGTGCCGTATAAGTCGACCGTGGTGGACGCTGCCTATTTGCCAGTGTCTCAAACCAAGATCCAGGGATCCTACGCAGTTCAGGAAGTGAATCTGGATGCGGATCAGTTCTCGAACGTGCTGCCAGTAGAACTGGCGCTGCTGGCGTCCGTCCCCATGCCGGCCGGATTCGTACCCAATGCCACGATCGCCAGCCAGGCGAATAACCTGGTTGCGGTGATCAGCTACACCTCGCCAAGTGTACAGATCATCGATGCCACCAATTTGTCATCGGACCTGACGAATAACACGGTGATCGCAACCTACGCTGCCCCGATCACGCAGACGGTAACGATCAATGGAACCGAGTGCATGATCTGCGCGGCCGTAGTGAATCCGTTGAACGGCGAACTGCTCATGAGTACGTCGCAGGGCTACTACAACATGAATCTGACCACGGGCGCGTTCACCGGGCCCCTGCCTTTTACGCCCGCACCGGCGCCGGCGCAAAATTTCTCGCTGAATCCGCTGGTGGCTAGTCCATACATCCTGGCGCCGAATGCGGCCACCGGGGAAGTGCAGATATTGAACCTGACTACGAATGCCGTAACCACGTTTAACTCTGCGGCTACCGGCCTCAGCGCTCCCAATGCCGCAGTCATTGATCCGGTCAGTGATTTCGGTGCGTTCGTCGACGCCGACACGAATAGCCAATCGCTAGTCACGGCGAGCAATCCGCAGAGTCCCACGTTCACGCCTCTCACAGGGATTGGAGCTTCTGGAGTTTGTGGCTCACCACCGGTCCTGAACATGGTCACGATGGGAATCAGTGCGAACCCCGTACCCCAAAATGCTCAGCACACGCTATTTACCAGCCAGACCTCGGGCAGCTGCGTGGGACTCGAGAACCCTTGGCCGACCTTGCCCAGCAGCCCCCTGGACCCCACGGTGTTGATCGGCTATTATTACGGCCCCATGCCAACGACTCCGGATGGCAATGCGTTTGTCAATGGCAACGATCCCAATGCAATTACAACGTTTAACAGCGTGGTGGATCAGCACAACTATGGAGTGCTGGTGGATGCGAACCAGCAATGGATCGCCAAGCTCAACCTACCCAAGATTGTCAGCGACACTCTGAATGGGAGTTCGCTGGCCAATCTGCCAGGGGGAGAGCTTCTGCCGTCAAGCATTCTGTGCTCGACGGCGGTCAATTGCTTCGCACCCAGCCAGATCGTATTCTTGCCGACTCCAAGCTCGGCGGTGACGATATCGGTGAACAGCATCGGTTTCGGAAACCTGAGTGTCGGAACCGCGAGCCCTCCGCTTCCAGCGATCCTGGCGGACATCGGCCAAACTCAAGTTTCACCTCAGATTACAGTGCAAGGTACGAATCCCGGGGACTTCCTCGTGACGAATACGTGCAGCAACATTCTGCTTCCGGAAAGCAGTTGCTCCATTAGTGCGGTTTTTACTCCGACAGCTACAGGCGCGCGTTCCGCGGTGGTCAGCATTACCTACAGTGGCGGAAGCCCATTGACGGTCCAGCTGTCAGGGACAGGAACATAAATCGAAGAGCGGATCTGTCTGGGACCGATGGCGAGCTGATGCCGAAAGCCATGAACACAACCTCGCCGCCCGTGGTGCGGAAGCAATCTAAGAAATCCAAGCTAGCGAAAGCACCTGTCAGACGGGCGATTCCGCCAATTGTCTATTATTCAATCATCGGACTGGTGATTGTTTCCTTCGCACTGATCCGCTTGCGGCTGCGTGATATGCCGTTGGAGCGTGACGAAGGGGAATACGCGTATGCGGGCCAATTGATTCTACAGGGCGTACCCCCTTATCGATTGGCCTACAACATGAAGCTTCCTGGAACCTATGCGGCCTATGCTTTGATTCTGGCCGGATTTGGTCAGACGCCGGCGGCAGTACACTACGGACTAATTCTAGTCAACGCGGCGACTACGTTCTTGGTGTTTCTGTTGGCATCCCGCCTTTTCGGAGCGCTAGCTGGGGTTGTATCCGGTACGAGTTATGCGCTGCTCTCAACCAGTCCAGCGGTCTTGGGTTTCGCCGGCCATGCCACTCATTTTGTTGTACTGCCGGCGGTCGGAGGAATTCTCTTGCTGCTGTCCGCGATCGAGTCCAAAGACAGCAAGAAGTTCTTGTGGAGTGGCGTACTGATGGGACTGGCGTTTGTAATGAAACAGCCAGGCATTTTTTTCATTTTGTTCTCGGCGCTTTACATCGTGAAAGGCGAGTTCAAACGTCCGATCGATTACCGTGGGTTGATAAGGCGCCTTGGGCTGTTTCTGGTGGGGGCCGGGCTTCCCTTCGCAGTAACCTGCCTCTGGATGCTGGGCGCAGGAGTGTTTCAGAAATTCTGGTTCTGGACGTTTTCCTACGCCAGTCAATACGGGACCCGGTTGAATTTGCCCGAGGGTATGGAAAACTTATCGATGGTCCTCCCGCATGTTCTGGGCCCCGGAACTTTCGTCTGGATCCTTGCTTTTTTCGGACTTACCGCACTTTGGTGGAGCCCAAAGGGACGCGCTCACGCAGTGTTTCTCGGCGGGTTCTTACTATTCTCCGTCCTCGCCTTGTCCACGGGCTTGTATTTTCGCGAGCACTACTTCATTCTCATTTTGCCGGCGGTGGCACTTCTGGTGGGGTTGGTTGTAACTGCGGCGGAAGATAGTCTCACCCGCTACGGGCTTGTTCGCGTCCTTCCCATTGTGATGTTTTTGGCTGCCTGCGTGTACTCCATTGTGGACCAAAGTGAGTTTCTATTTGATCTCGATCCAATCGAGGCCTGTCGGCAGACTTACGGCCCCAATCCTTTTCCGGAAGCCATCAAAATTGCGGATTACATCCAGCGCCATAGTTCGGACAGTGACAAGATTGCAGTCTTGGGGTCGGAACCCGAAATCTATTTTTACGCCCATCGGCGCTCAGCCACTGGTTACGTCTATACGTACCCACTGATGGAGGTGCAAGAATATGCTCGCACTATGGAGAAGGAGATGGTTAAAGAGATCGAGGACTCTCGCCCGGAGTTCCTGGTCGCTGTTGACGTGCCCTACTCCTGGCTTGCGCGACCTGACTCCGACACATCAATTTTTGAGTGGGTGGGGAAATATAGTAATCAGTACGAGCGAGTCGGGATCGTCGATATCGGGCAGACGTCAGAATATCGTTGGGGCGACGAGGCAATGATATATCGTCCTCGTTCACTGTTTACCGTCTCCATTTTCAAAAGACGAGCGCAATAGCAAGGACGAGAGTGCTATTGCGTGCATGGCCGATGCGAAGTAATGGGGTTATCAGGTTTGCCGCCTCCCAGAGGTGCTGCAATAGTCCTTCGAATTGACTTATATAAGTAGCGACTAAAATTCCATGGCCGCGAAAACCAAGCGTAGAAATAGTAACCAGAAGGTTTTGCCTCGGATTGAGCAGGCAGAGCCTGTGCAGGCGGCGAAGTCCGAGTCGCCAAGGGAAACTGGTTTGCTCGGCAGCCTTCTTCTGGCTGTCATCACCCTTGCCGTGTATAGCCGTTCCTTATTTAACGGCTTTATCGATTACGATGACCGGCTGTATGTCACCCGGAACCCGCATGTGCGGTCTGGTCTCACCAGCGAGACGCTGCGATGGGCGTTCACGACTTACACGGCAGGCAATTGGCATCCCTTAACCTGGATCTCTCACGCGCTCGACGTGCAGATGTTTGGGCTCGCCCCGGCCGGTCATCACCTCAACAGCATCATCTTCCACATTCTGAACGTTGTGCTGCTATTCATTCTGCTCTGGAAGGCGACTGGCTTTCAGGTTCGGAGTCTGGTCGTCGCCGCACTATTCGCGGTACACCCTCTTAATGTCGAGTGCGTGGCGTGGGCGGCAGAGCGTAAGAGTCTGCTGAGCACATTGCTTTTCTTTCTGGCGCTGGGCGCTTACGGCTGGTACGCCCGAAAGCCATCCATCGCTCGGTATTGTAGCGTCGCTTTCCTTTTTGCCCTTGGTCTAATGGCCAAGCCTATGGTCATTACGCTTCCTTTTGTACTTTTGCTGCTGGACTACTGGCCTCTTGGGCGTATGGGCCCGGGGGCGTCTCCAGGACCGCTGGCGACATCCCGAAAACCTTTGCCGAGTCTGTTCCTGGAAAAAGTCCCCCTCCTTATTCTGTCGGGAGCCAGCGCGGTCACGACCGTGGCTGCCCAGGTCCGGGGCGAAGCGGTCGTGTCACTTTCAACGATTCCGATTTCGTGGCGTATCCAGAACGCGGTGGTTTCGTACGTGCTCTACCTGTTCAAAGCTGCGTGGCCGCTTCGTCTAGCAGTTTTCTATCCTGAAAAGGCTCCAATGTTCTGGGAGGTATTTCTGGCCTTCCTGTTTTTGTCCGCAATCAGCGTTTGGGTTTGGCGCGAGCGGAAGCAAAGACCGTACCTGTTGACTGGATGGCTCTGGTATCTGGGCACGCTCGTACCTGTGATTGGGCTGGTTCAAGTAGGACTCCAGGCGATGGCGGATCGCTACGCGTACATTCCGCTAATTGGAATTTTCGTCATGCTCGTTTGGCGCCTCGCCGAGGCTGCGGATTCGCTCGCTTACCCAATGCGCGTGAGAATTGCCGTTGTGTCCGTCATCCTGGTTGCTCTAGCCGCTCTGACCTGGCGACAGATTGGTTTTTGGCAGAGCCCCGTAATATTGTGGACACATACATTGGAACTGACGCGCGAAAACGTCATCGCGGAGGATAACCTGGGCCTTGCCCTGTCGGATGTGGGACGCTTCGACGAAGCGATCGTGCACTACGACAACTCCATCCGACTCAGTTTTTCGCACCCGAGACCCCACGTCGGACTTGCTTTGCTTCTGGTGGGACGGGACCCACGGCAGGCGATTGATCAGGGCAAGATTGCGTTGTCCCTGACGAACGATCCCGAGGATTTAATTGCGATATATAGCGGTCTTGGGCAAGCCTATCGAAAAATCGGGGATTATAAAGCGGCCAGCGAAAGCTTTCAGCAAGTGTTGCAGCGCGATCCTTCAAACGGAGACGCCATGGTTTCTCTGGGAAAGGTTGTGCTGCTACAGGCCGCTGATCGGCTGGCACACGAAGCCGATCAGCACCCTACTGCGGACGCTTACAGTCAACTGGGAAGCGTGTGGGAGCAAGCCGGGGAGATCGACCGAGCTAAGAAGGCTTATGAGTCCGCTCTTGCCCTCAACACTAAACTGGCATCGGCTCAAGAAGGACTGGAGAGGCTTTCCAAGAGCGCTCAGTGAGTCAATCACTTTGCCACATGCCCTTGTTTCGCGGACTCCAAGGCTGCGTCTGCCGTCCGTGCAGCGTCTAAACCGGGATCAAGACGCAGCACCTGCTCAAACGCATTCTGAGCTTCAGAGGCGCGCCCTGCCTGTTCCAGCAGCAACCCTAACTTCATGTAATCTCTAACCGAGGGATGCGTGGCGGTGAACTGTGCTAGAGATTGTATCGCTTCGCCTACCTGTTCGGGATCAAGACCGAGCGCCTGGCGAAAGTCGGCTCGCGCTTGCTGATAATCGCCGACTGAAGTGTAAGCAAAGCCCAGATTCAGATAAGTCAGCACGCGAGTGTCGCTGTCGCCCCCCATACGCAATGCGGTCTCGAAGTATGGGATGGCCTCGCCCTGATGGCCGTGCTCGCTGAGGTAGGCGCCGAGGTTCAAATAGCTAGTCGGATCATGGGTACCGAGCGCGATAGCGCGTTGAAACCGTCCCATGGCTTCCTCTTGCCGGTCGAGCGAAACTAACGCCATGCCCAATTGGGTTTCGGTTAACGGATTGTCTTTGGTCACTGCCAGCGCGTGCGACCACAAGCTATAGCTATCTTTCCAGCAGTCGATCTGCCGCCACGTTGCCCAGGAGAACAAGACCAGAACGATGATGGCGGCTGAGGCGCGCCATTGGGATGGGATTCTTCGGAGATCACACAACCGGCCAATGCCCCAGATCGAAGCCACAAAGATGCCGATGAACGGAACGTAGGCATAGCGGTCGGCCATGGCTTGTTCTCCCACTTGAACTGCACCAATCACTGGTACCAGCGTTCCCAGGAACCATAACCATCCCACGATCAAATATGGCTCAACCGAACGCGCCATCCACGTCAGCCAGGTTGCCGCTACTAATAAAAGCACGGAAAGGCCGACTTGCCATGAACTCAGCTTGGCCCCGGGGTGGGGATACAAAACCGCCAACCGCACCGGACAAATTGCCTTCCCGAGGTACATCATGTAGGAATAAGCGGCGTTCTGTAGACGGACGCCAGTGGGAAAATCGTTAAATGTTTTTACTGCGCCGCCTGCGTGTTGGGCGATTACAGTGATGACGCAACTGGCAGACGAAAGAGCGAACAGTGGAATCTTTTCGATAACGCAGCGGGAGAAGGGAATCTGCGGGACCGGATATGTCTTCGACGGCTTAATCCATCCTTGAACTCTCTGCAGCGGCCAATAATCGAGCAGTAAGAGCGCGAAAGGCAAAGTGACCACCATAGGCTTCGAAGACAAAGCCAGAACGAAGGCTCCTACCAAAATCAGGTAACGAAAAACACCAGGCTTCTTTGCGTATCGGCCGTATGCTCCCAGCGCGATTAGAAAGAAGAACGTGCTCAGAACGTTCTTGCGTTCCGCCACCCAGGCTACCGATTCAACGTTGATCGGGTGAAGAGCAAATAGGGCCGCAACCGTGAAGCTACGCCATGTAGCTCCAGTTACGGAGACCAGCAAAAAGAACAAAAGGAGGGCATTCAAGGTATGCAGCGCCAGATTGGTCAGGTGATGGCCCGAGGGATCAAGCCCGAATAACTGGCAATCTGCCGCGTGAGAGATCCAGGTTACTGGATGCCAGTTAGATTGCGCGGTTGCAGTCAAAGCCCACTCAACACTTTGCCAGCTGAGTCCAGCGCGGATGTGTGAGTTGTGAGTTACGTAGTCGTCGTCATCGTAATTCACGAACGCATGGTTCCGGACCGGACTGTAAATCGCGAGCGTGACCAGAGCCAGGGCGCAGGCGAAGAAGAACTTGCGCCGAATATCATGGAAACGAGGCCTGGCAGAAAGCGCAACCGGCTCGGCAGCAGCGCGACCTCGGGCGGCATTCGGCGGACGCTTTCGCAATTTATGTTTTGTCGGCAAGACTTATCCCATTTCCTGTCAACAGCGCTTTCTGCCAAACTTCGCACGCGGTACGAATCCAGGCCAACGCAATTCGGCCTGTGAATCTAAACACACGCCCGCGGGAGCAACAAGAGATTTTGCTCGCACATTTTGTAACACTCCATTGATAAACGACTTGCTCTGAAGTGAACCGAAGAAGCGGTGCTTACGACAGAGCTACGGCGCGATTGTTTTTAGATCCTTCAGAGCCACGCGGGCGGCGACGAATTTGGGATCAATCTCGAGAGAGCGTTCGTAAGCTGCTTTGGCCTTAGCAGACTCATCCACACCTTCGAGTAGCAGACCCAGTCGCCAGTAGTCTGGGGCCGAAGGTTCGCGAACGAGCCAGCCAGACAGTTGTTGAATTAATTTTTGTACCTCCTCAGCGTCTGCATCGAGGGCGGAGCGGAAACTTGCTTGAGCCCGCGGAGAATCCCCGAGCTCTCGGTAAATAACGCCCATGTTGCTGTAGTACCGGGCACGAGACTGAGGGTCTGGTCCGTCTTGAAGCGCGCTTTCGTATTGCTCGATTGCTTCCTGCAAGCGGCCCTGGTCCATAAGACTGGCCGCGATTTCTCCCCGGCTTATGAAATCCGAGGGCCAAATCCTAGCCGCTTCGTGGAAATAGTCGAGTGCCTCTGGACGACCTTGGTCAAGGAGAATGAAACCCATCTTGTCATCGGCAATCGCATTGTTTCGGGTGACCTGCAGCGTATGGGCCCATAGCGCATAATCGCTCGCCCAATAACCGACTTGCCGGTACGTGACGACCGAGAGTGCTATCAGCACGCTGACTCCGGCTGCAATTGCCATACTGCGGCTGAGGGATCGCACTTCGATGAAATGAGCTGATCCCCACACAGCGATTACGAATATCCCTAGCTCTGGGATGTAAGCGTAGCGGTCCGCCATGGCTTGCGCTCCGACCTGGATAATGCCGATAACTGGCACCATCGTTCCAAGGAACCAGAGCCATCCGACTAGAGCATAGGGGCGGGTGGAACGTTCTCTCCAGACCACGGCGCTTATGGTCGCCAGAATAATCACAGCAAATGCTACTTGCAAAAACGTTAGTGACTGCAGCGGATGTGGATAAAGAACAGCTAAATGCGCCGGCCAAACCAGTTTTGCCAAATAAATCGCGTAGGAATAGATGGCGTTTTCCAAGCGCACACCGAGGGACAGATTGCGCAACGAGTCCATGGCATTTCCTGCCTTCTGGACAATCATCGTGACCACCGCGCTGGCTGCCGACAACGGCAGCAAGGGGATCTTTTCAAGAATCAAACGCTGCCACGGCACCTGTTCGACGGCAAACGTTGGGGAGGGCGACGTCCAGCCTTGAACGCGGTAAAGCGGCCAAAAGTCGAGCAGCAGCAGCACGAAGGGCAAAGTGATCACCATCGGCTTGGATGCCAGTCCCATGGCAAACAACAGTGCTAGTAGGATGTAGCGCTTCCAACTCGGGCGCAAGGCATACCAGCCGTAGGCAGCCAGAGAGAACAAAAAGAAGAATGTGCTTAACACGTTCTTGCGTTCTGCAATCCAGGCAACCGATTCAACGTTTAGGGGATGAAGAGCAAACAAGGCTGCCACCATGGCGCTGCGTCCCGCCATACGCGTCACCCGCCACAACAGGAGAAATATCAGCAGACTGTTGCAGATATGGATCGCCACGTTGATGAGATGGTGGGCGCCAGCATCGAGTCCAAAGAGTTGGCAATCGAGTGCGTGCGAAAGCCAGGTCAGCGGATGCCAGTTGGCGGCACGAGAGGCGGTCATAGACCAGATCACTGTTTGCAGGTTGAACCCGTGCTGCACGTACGGATTCTCCAATACGTAACCGAAGTCGTCTCCCCCGATGAACGGGTGATGAGCAACGGGGCTGTACAGCACAGCGGTTGCAACCGTCAGAAGCGCACAGATTACGAAAACCTGCCAGCCGGGGCGAAAGCCGTAACTGACGCCGCCCGGAACGCCGGAATTCTCGCGCTTCTTAGCAATACCCGCCGGAGCCCTGCGCGATTTCTTCCTCGCTGTTTTTTTTGAATTCATGGAGTCTGTGAAAGTCGGGAAGAAGGCGTTTGCTGGAAATCAGGTTCATTTTACCGTGGCTCGACGTAATTGATCAGCATCGGTTTCGCGAAAAGCCGCACAGAAGCTACGCTTTGGGCCAATGTCTATGCGAATCCGGGGCAATTTACCGCCAACTGGGGAATTACGCAAAAGCCCGGGAAGCATCACAACGTGCCCTCAGCCTGGATCCCGGTGTCATCCAGGAAAGAATTCGGCAACTCTCGGAGATGGTAGCCGCAAATCCAGCCGCGGCGGGATATTTTCAGCTTGGCCTACTCCTAGAGGGCGCGGGCCGACCGGCCGACGCGCGATCTGCCTACGAGCAGTCCCTGCGGCTCGACCCGCAGTTCGACCCATCAAGAAGAGCGTGGGCTAGTCTAAACGGGCAATAGAGTCATCGGTCGTTTTCAGTCGCCTCTTCATCGCGAACAGGGTTTTACGGTGACGGGAGGCCCGCTGTGTTCTACGGGGCGCTTTTTCTCCCGCCCCCTCACGGTCAGCCGATCATTTATCAACTGCGGTCGCCACAGAAGCGCGCTGGCAGGCAATCTGCGGTGCTGTGCCTTTGTTTTAATGAAATTAAGCTACTGGCAGAGCTCCGCATTAATCCGCCCTTAACAAATGGCTGCTAGTCTAACGGCGCGGTCTACCCGATGGGACAGCTGCTAGTCCTAATCCGTCCCGTCCGCACCACTCCGAAAGGAACGTAGCTTATGCGTCGCAAAGCCTATGCAATCATTTTGGCATTCATTTGCCTAGCTCTCGGTTTCCTTGTGGGTTGCGGCAGCAGTGGCAGTTCAAGCTCAGCGCCCCCGGCCACAGCCACGGCTCAGGTCGTGGCAATTTCAACAACTAACGGTTCTCCACAGAGCGCAGTGAGCGGCAAGGCGTTTGGCCGTCCGCTAACTGCCACCGTAACCACAAGCGGAGTTGGCACGGGCGGAGAAAAGGTGACGTTCACGGCGCCAACTTCAGGCCCGAGCGGAACATTCGCCAACGGAAGCACTACAGAAACTGACATTACCAATAACTCTGGCCAAGCCACGTCCTCCAAATTCACTGCGAACTCAGTGGGAGGCGCCTTTACGGTGACAGCTAGCGTTACAGGGGCGGCGTCGCCCGCCAGTTTCGATCTCACCAACATCCCCCTGACCTATTACTCGTTCTACTTGAGCGGTCAGGACACAATTAGTGGCTTCTATTACGCCCTCGCAGGATCGGTAGGCGTTGACTCCTCTGGGAACGTCCGCGCGGGTGAACAAGACTACAACGATGGTGGCACAGCCAACTCTGCTGAGCCTAAGGGCGACCAGATCACCGGAGGGTCGCTGACCTTCCCCACTGGAGCTCCTGCCGGGCAGGCAACGCTCACCTTGAACACGAATAACCCGAATTTGGGAGTAAACGCGAACGGGGTCGAAGTATTCGGGGTTCAGTTCGTTAACTCCAGCCACGCGCTCATCATGCAATTCGACGGGTTCGCAACCTCCAGCGGCAGCATGGATTTGCAAACTCTGCCAAGCTCCTTGAGCGGTGGCTATGCCTTCGCCCTTTCCGGATTTGATTCTTCTTTTACGCCGATTGCTTTCGGCGGAGTGTTCTCTGTCAATGGCACCACCCTCTCGAACGGCATCATCGACGTTAATGATGCAGAGAATCTCGGGGTGACTACGGGAACTGCTTTCAGCGGAACGATCTCAACTCCGGATTCCTTTGGACGGGGTACTATCAATGGACTTAACATCGGGGGCAACCCGGTTTCTCTGAAATACTATATCGTCGGTCCGGAAGCCATCCGCATCGTTGATGTAGACACCAGTGACTCGGCACTCGGCTCCGCCTTCGGGCAAGGCGCAGGAGCAGGAGCCTTCAGCAACTCTTCCCTTGGACCTTCTGTACTTACCATCGCAGGCAACTTTGTTGAACAGTTTGCCGCCTTGGGCCAATTCACCACTAGCAAAACGTCGTCCTCGCCGGCTGACTTTTCGGGAGTTGGGGAAGACAGTGAACCTGCCAATGGGATCCTTACGTCGAAGGCTTCCAAAGTCAAGGGCAACTATTCAATCGGCAGCAACGGATATGGCAGCCTCAACTTCAACACAACCAGTGCCAACTACCCAGGGCTTGGCGACATCACCACCTTGGGGATTTACATGACGGATCCAGCGCTGAATCTGAACGATCCCAATAACACCATCGGTGGAGGCGGCGCTTTAGTGGTTGATCTCGATTCCGGGCAATCGGTCGGCGTCCCTCTGCCCGGCGGCACTGGTGTCATCATTCCGCAAACCGACGCAGCGACTGCAGCGACCGATTTCACGGGTAATTACGCCGCTGCTTGGCAGAACTTCAACAACAATGGATGCGGCTGCGAGTTCGACATGGTCACACAAGGGACTATGGTCACGAACGGATCCTTGAGCCTGACCGGACTCGTCAGCGATCCGTCCTTTTCTATGGGGACCCCCGACGCGACGAGCTCCGGAGACACTTTCGTGGGAACTCCCCTTGCAGATAGTAAAAATCCCGGGCGTTACACGATGCTATCGGGAAGCGATTCACTTGCAACCTTTATCGATGGCTCACTCGGACCCAACTTCGACATGGTCATCTATCAGGCCAGCGGCACACAACTGTTCTGGCTCGACTATGACACCTCCCTGACGACGGTGTCCCTTGGACCACTAGAACAGCAAGGGTCGTTACCTGGCCAGTCGGCGGCAAGAAAACCGACAGCGAAGAGGCAAACGAAACGGGAGCAATAGCCCGCAGATCAGTTTGTGGACATCGGCACGAACGCAGAAAATGGTTGAACGAGTCGCGCAGGCGACGAAGGCCGTTAACGAAAGCCCGCCAATGCAAACAGGTTGAATGAACTGGAAAACACGGGACTACTAACGACGAGTTCGGCGGCCGTGATCACGAGCACCAGGAAGGCCAGCCCGAATATAGGATGAACCTGGGAGCGGATGGGCGACATGGCGAACTCCAATCCACGCACGTAGAGAATGCAAAAGGGCAAAAGGACTCCAAAAACGATTCGCCCGGAAACGAAGTACGGGTGCAGGCGCGAAGGATAGACGCAATCATGAAAATCAAAGGCCAATGAAATTGCTGCCATGAAGAGAACGGAGCTCGCCACGAGGAACAGCAAGACAAAGTCGCTGAAGCGTTCGAGGCTCCAGGGCGTGCGCCGCAGCCGTAAAAGCTGAAAGAGAAAAGCCGCCAGCAGCAGGCCCGACGACCCGATGTACAGCCAGTCCGCGGCCGCCAGGCTCAGGGAGTGGCCATGCCAGGTGTACTCTCCCCGCCAGAACGTGCGAACAAGTTCCGCCAGAAAATGCGAGGCACCGCTGAAGGAAAACATAGGGTGGTCGAAGATTTCGGCCGCCGGTTTTATGGTCCAGGTCAATGCCTCGATCTTTGACCTCGAAGCGGTCAGGTCTCCGTAAATCCGGTAATTGTGCACCATCCAAAGGGCGGTCGGAAGAAGGGCGCCAAGTGCGGCGAGGGCCGCCTCCCTGAGAGGGAATCCGGCGGACTTGCGTTTACTCCAAGACTGGGTGCGCGCCCAGAACGCCAAGCCAAGCGCCCCGAACAGAACAAAATTTGGGACACTGACCAGGAATGCAAGCGCACAGCCGAGCCCTGCGGCCATTGCCAGAGCGGGTCGGTCTGTGGGGCTGAGCAACAGCTTGAAGATCAGCCATAGCGCCAGCGCGGCGCAGGGTGCGGTTAGCGCATCGCGAGTGACGCCGAAAAACAGATCCTGAGGAAAGACAGCGACAAGAGCCGGCACCGCCATGTGGAGAAACTGGTGCCCGGGATAAACTTGGGAGACAAAACGGTATGAGATCCATACCAGGAGTGAAAGAGCGGCCGCATTGAAGAAGCGAACCCAGTAAAATCTTTGCCAATCGCCCAGACCCAACCACCCGCCGATTCGATACCAGACCGCGGCGGCTGCGTAGTAAACGGGCGGGGACTGTGCTTCCACATTGCGAGATTTTTGCCAGGCTAACACCTGGGGATACAATCGAGCTTCGAGATCGGGCGGCATCTCCGCGAGTGGAACCTGCCAGCGAGTTCCCTCCATCAACTCCGGGCTCAGGAGGTACTCGGGCGACCCATAGAGGGCAAAGAACTGAGCCGAGTAGGGATCCCATGGGGGCAATTCCCGCTGGGGCGCGGCGCCTTTGACGAACCGGAAGACCGTATCGAAGTGATGCTGCTCATCCACGTTATTGCCAATAGGAAAAGCGGCGGCAAAAAACAAAATGCGAACTCCTGCGTAAACGCAGAGACCGGCAATCAGGATGCGCTGATTTTTTCGCAGCAGAGCATCCAACCGCGACCCGGCCGGAAGTATTGGCGACTTGCGCGCCGTACGTTTCAGCAGTTTTTTCTGGCGAGTGACGGATGACAAGGGACGCACTTTTCAAGAACTGGAGAAACGAATGTAGTGTAGATGACTGTTAGAGAAGGAACAACCGGACAGGCACGCCAAACGCTAGGATGAACCTCTCAGCGACGATCGGCACTTCGCGCGCATTGTCGGGCCGGCCATCTGCAGGACCGTACTCACCGAAGAGTGCTACGTGCTATTGCGCATTCTCGGTAAAGGTGGCCACAGGGTGTCCAAGTCCAAAAGGCCCCTCGGCGGTCACATGCACGGTGCCAGCGGTCGAAGGAAGCGTTAGCGTAACACTGGCATTGCCCGACGAGTCAGTGGTCACAATGCGAGACGAGACCGATCCGGAATCAGGAGTAAAGAAGATCGTCGCTCCCGAAGCGGAGCCGCCTGACGACCCCGCATTCAGCGTGAGGGATAGTGTCAGCGTACTGCCAGGAGCTCCAGACTGATTGTTGGTGTTACCAGCAATGCTCAGAGTTGCGGGAGGATTCCCCACGACGATCCAGCCGCCTTCGTTCTGCGTGGCCACGCCATCGCTGCCCGTAACCGTGAAATGGTAAAAACCTGGGGTATTGCCCGCCGTGACGGTAACAGATCCGTTCTGGGTGGCCGTTACGACGGGCTGCGCGAGAGACAGGCTGACGCCGGAATCCGATTGCTCTGCGGTAAGCGTGACGTTGGCCGCACCACTGAGGATCTTCGGCTGCAGCGAGACTGTGCCGCCCGCCGCCACCATGATGGTGTCAGGATTCAAATCCCACCCCGAACTCGGAAGTTGAGCCGTGCTGCCGTTGATCACCAGAAGTGTCGCAGAGTAGGGCCGAAAGCTCACCGTAGATGACCATGCATGCGAAGAAGAAGCCGTGATCGCGGTTGGTGCTGAAGCCGCCAGAGCGTACGTTGTCACCGAGCTTGGCGTGAATCCGTTGAATGCGAGCTGCGTGCTTACGGCATTTTGAGGATCCTTGTTCAGTACCAGCAGCGTGAGTGAAGTGCCCGCCGAATTTACTGCGGCGTAGCTGCTGAACAGATTCGGATCCGCATCATTCGTGTCGGAAACGGAAATCGTTCCGAATCCATGATGAGCTCCGTCATAGTTTGTAAACAGCTTCAGCGCCAGATAGTTTGGATTGCCGGGCGTGGGAGCCAGCCAGCGCGAGGCGAGATAGACCCGCTCGCGCCCGATGATGCCGTAAGCGTCGGCGTCTCCCAACGCCGTCGAAAAATCTGATTCCCCCGCGAACGCTGCGCTCCATTCCGTCATAGCAAGCGGTGTCCCAGGATAAATTGAATTTACAATCGCGCGCATGCGTGGAATGCGGAAGGGAATCGTCTTGTTCGGCTGAATCTGCGTCACCCAGGGCTGGTTGATCGAGCTGGCCTCGCTCAAGTAAGTCGGATCCCAGTAATCGCGATAAACGCGCGCGGCTAAAGCCTGCACCTGAGCCTGAGTCCACCCGGAGGTATTGGCCTCGTCCGGATAGGCGTGTATGTCAAACAGATCGAGCGATCGCGTGCCCGCAATCTGGTCTTGCCAATAGACCTCATTGAGCCACCACGGAAGAAAATCCACTCCGCCATGAGCGCCTTTGTCATTGCTGTTCGCACCGTTGAAGTAAAACCACCAGCAGCAACTCACCGGGCCCAGTCGAATCGCAAGGGGATCCCAGGTTTTGAGGTTTCTCGCTTCCGTAAGATAGGTGTCGCGTAGTTCGTTGTACCCCGACGGATTGGGGTGGATATCGCGATGCGTGCTTCCCCAAATGTCGATTTCGTTGTCCATGTCGTAGAAGTGCGGAGCGCTGTCAAAGGCCGTGGCCAGCGCCGCTGCCCATTGATCGCGATAGACGCAACTCTGCCCACTTGGACAGGTTTGGCTGGAATCGTCGAGTAGAGGCACATAGGCGTCGGTGGGATCGGCCGTGAGGTTCGTTGCACAGTCGGGCTCAACGCCGTTGCCGGCGTCGCTGTTGTAGGGATCTACGCTGCATTGCGCGCCATACTTGGCGACCGAAAAACTCCAGTGTCCATTATTGTTTTCGGCGCTCTGTGCCACCCAAGGCAGCATCACCATGGTCATGAGAGGATTGCTGCCCGCGGCTTTTACATCATTTACATATTGGGAGGAATCGCTGTCCCCAATCTCCGAGTAGTTGAAGTCCTCGAAATACCAGTCGTTGTCGGCATTGTTGGTATGGAGTTGCCAGTTGTAGGTGGAGGTTGCGTTGCCGCCCCAGCGGACCACGGACAATCCGCTGTCGGTGATGGTCGGAGCATCCTTGGGATAAGCGCCTCCGTAAACATAGGGGCTGATCAGATGGCGGTTCGTGAGCACGTCCACTGTCACGTGAACGGATGCCGAAGAGGTGACGGTTACGGGTGTAGCGTTGACCTGGCTGGAGTTTGCGCTCTCTCCCACCGAGTTCACCGCGCTAACTACATAATAATAAGGAGTGCCGTTAGTCAGGCCGGTATCGGTATCCCCCGTTGCGGTGGGTGCGGCCACTTGCGTGTAAGGACCGCCGCTGGTAGTCCCTCGCTTCACGCGATAACTACTAGCGCCGCTGCTCGCGTTCCAGGAAAGGGTCACCTGTGTATTCCCGGCGGTAGCTGTCAGCCCGGTCGGTACCGCTGGAAGCGAACCAGCGCTCGGGGTTGCGGAAACCTCACTGGAATTTGTACTCTCTCCCGCGGAGCTTACCGCGCTGACTACATAGTAATAAGGAGTACCGTTGGTCAGGCCGGTATCAGTGTCGCTCGCCATGGTCGGAGCGGCGACCTGAGTGTAGGGACCACCGGTTTGAGTTCCACGCTTGACGTGATAGCTGCTCGCTCCGTTGCTGGCAGTCCAAGTGAGGCTGACCTGCTGGTTTCCAGCAGTTGCGCTCAAACCCGTGGGAGCGGAAGGAACTGTTGCCGTTGGCGAGTTTCCGCCGGAAGTTGATGTCCCTCCGGAAGTCGATACCCCGCCGCAGGACAACGCAAGCGACAAAGCCAAGACCGCTAAAGCCGCCGTTACAGGAGCGCCCAGGGCTATTTCACGCTGCATTCCCACGAAGAAATGCTAACGGGAAAAGCTTCTATTTCCGACATCCGATGGTACGTGTCGCTACCTGCCCAATGGCCTAGTGAGGAAGCGGCGAAAGGACAGGCCGTGCCCTTCCATCCGACCAAAACAGCGGTGCTTTCGCCCACCATTTTTTGACCTACGCCCGATCATAAAAGCGAAAGAACAGCGACTGCTTCGACACGGGCTGCGCCTTTTCTGTAAGCGCGGCCATTTGTTGCTGATTAAGCGGGGTGAACTCTCGCGCCAGTCGCACGTTTTGTTCCAGCTGGCTGATGGAATCGCAGCCAATGATGACGGTACTGACGGGAAGAGAGAGCGAATAATACATGGCCTGCCGCATATCGAGCGTGCCGGAAGTAGGCGCCAGCACCATCCCTTCCCACATATGTTTTTGCTGCTCGATCGGCGGAGGGGTCCACGACGAAAGAATACGTCCGCGCGCCGGGACTTTCATCCCGATAATGCCCATCTGTTTCTCTACCGCCAGCGGGAGCAGTTGCTCGGAGAAGCTGTAGTGATGCGGATCGGCCGCGTTGACGGCCATCAGGATTGTATCGAATGAATAACGGTGGATTGCCTCCATAAGGGCATCGGGGCGGTAGTGTCCAGTGATGCCAAGATAACGCACGATTTTCTGGTCACGAGCTTCCAGCAGAGCCTCCATAGCTCCGCCCTTGGCAAAGATCTCATTGATATCCGTCGTGGTTCCGATATCGTGGAGTTGCCATAGGTCGACGTGATCAGTCTGCAATAGTTTGAGCGAGGTTTCGATCATGCGCATGGAGCCGTCGCGCGTTCGCTCCTTCGTCTTCGTCGCGAGAAACGCGTCGCCGCGGCGGTGCTTCATCACCTTGCCAACGTATTGCTCGCTCCAACGATCGGGGCCGCCATAGATCGAAGACGTATCGATGTAATTCACGCCAAGATCGAGCGCTTTTTCGACGATAGGGACGGCGACGGCTTCATTGTTGGCCTTCTCGAGCGCAGCTTGACCGCCCAGACTGAAGATGCCGACCTTGTATCCGGTCTTTCCGAGATTGCGAGTTGGCATGGAATCCGGGATCGCAGTACGGGACGGAGGACTTGACTGGCCGCTCGCGACGTCGGGAAGAGCAGCGGAGCCTAGCACGGCAGCGCCCATGATTCCGCCTGCCTTCAGAAAACTTCGTCGATTATTGTTGGTGGGACCTTCTTTGGAACCCTTGCTCATGTCGCCCTCCCGTGCTGTGTCGCACTCAACGATAACTCCAACGTCGACCGAAATCCACCTCATTCGAACTGCTTCGTCTTCAGTCCTGGCTTGCGAAGCCCATGCCGGCCAGGACGCCTCGCATATAAGCGAAGCTGGCGACAACGCCCGGCATGGGATCGTCGGGATGGATTTCGTATTCCAGATCTACGAAGCCTCGGTAGTTTATCGCGATGAGGGCTTCAAACATTTTCCGCACTGGCATGATGCCCTCGCCCACTGCGACCTGGCTCTCTTTGCTATCGAAGTGCGTTAGGTCCTTCATGTGTACGTTAAATAGCCTTGGACCTGCTTCGTGAATCGCCTGCACTACGTCGGTGCCGGCGCGAACTGTATGGCCGACGTCGATGCAGCAGCCGATGCGCGGATCCATGCTCTTGACCGCCTTCAACACATCCAGAGGCGAATGCCACAATTTATCTTCGGGCCCGTGATTGTGGATCGCGAGGCGAATGTCATATTCCTTAACAAACTTCTCGACTCTCGGCAGAGTTTCCGGCGTCGGGTCGCCGGCGACAATGACCGCGATTCCGGCTCTCTTGCAGTATTCGAATTTGGACCGGATGTCCTCATCTTCATCTTTCGCGAAATAGATGGCGCCGGCAGCGTGAAGCCTGATGCCCGCCGCCGCATATTCCGCGAGAGCAGCAGTTTCCTCCTGTGGATTCGTTGGGAGATGATCTTTGACGTCTTTCACATTCAATTCGAAAACATTGAGCTGTTTCATGAAGCCAATGAGTTGCGCGCGAGTGAAATTACGGAATGTGTAACTGGCCAGACCCAAGCGAACTGGCGATGCTTCGATAGGGGAGGGCCGTTGTTGGGCCAGCGCCCAGGCAGCATTCGGAGCGACGGACACTCCCGCGGCAAATGCACCGGCGCGGATGAAGTCACGACGGGAGAAAGCACGCTTAGACATGGGGCGCCCAGCCTTTCTCGTACTCGCGGCCCCACATCTTCATCGCTTCCGGGTCACCCTTGATTCGTCCGTCATTCGTATCCAGATGCAGCTCGTGGTTCACCTCCCAGGCGATGTTCGAGAGCTGCAACATGGTAACGGCAACGTTGCCGACGGAGATTGGTGCATTAAGCGTCTCGCCTTTGCGAATGCCTGCGATGAAGTTCGCGAAGTGAGCGTCCGTCATGGAATCGCGGCCGACCAGATCAGCCGATGAGGTCGTCGTACCAGCACGGAGTACCCCGACCTTGTTTCCTTTGAGGTCGTAGATCTCATAGCCATCACGGTCGACCAGGATCGTGGCTTTGGTTCCCAGGATGATCGAACCGCGGTCGCGATCGTAGTACTTCATTCCCTGGCAGCTTTTGCCCTCCCACGAAATCATTGCATCGTCGTACTCGAAGCTTGTTACCAGCGTGTCATAAAACTGCCAGTCATCTTTAGATTGGTATCTGCCTCCTGAAGCGGTGATCTGCTTTGGATAATCGACGCCCAGCGCCCAACGGCAAACGTCGACTTCGTGGGTGCCATTGTTGAGCGTTTCACCTGTGCCATAGATTTTGAACCAGTGCCAGTTATAGGGATGGATGTTGTCCTTGTAGGGCTGGCGCGGCGCCGGGCCCTGCCACAGGTCCCAATCAAGCTGCGGCGGCACCGAAACTTCCTTGCCGACGCCAATCGACTTACGGGTATTGACGTACCAGCACTTTGCGAAATAGGGCCTGCCGATCGCGCCTTGACGAATCTTGTCGACGACCTCGATGGTATGCGGTGAAGAGCGCTGCTGCGTGCCCATCTGCACGAGCTTGCGATATTTCTGCTGCGCCTCAATCAGCATCTCTCCCTCGGCAGGATTGTGGCTGCAGGGTTTCTCCACATAGACGTGCTTGCCTGCTTGCAAGGCGGCGATTGCCATCGGTGCATGCCAATGATCCGGAGTGGCTATCGTGATGGCATCGACCTCCTTCTGCTCGAGAATCTTGCGGAAGTCTTTCTCGGCCACAGGAGCTTCACCCATCTGCTGTTGCACACTGTCGGCGAACTTTTTGAGAATGTTGTCGTCCACATCGCAAACATGTGAGATTCGTGCTGCGCTCTTGTTCGCCCTGAGCGACGAGAGATGAGCATAAGCGCGGCCATTCAGTCCAATCACGGCAAAGTTAAGCCGGTCATTCGACCCAACGATCTGGCTATAACTCTTAGCCGTCGTTCCCACGGCAAGTCCTGCCGCGCCAATGGCCAATGCGTCGAGAAACTCACGTCGTGTAACCATCATTTCTCCTTCAGGCTGGTCGGCTCTATCTCTCCATCAGCAAGAAATGCCAGCCTTCGTAAGGGTTTTCTTGAGTCCATCCATGCTGATGCGTGTTGAGGCTTCGGGTGTGCCTGCGCCACGCCAATGAGTTTCGAGGCTCAGGCCACGGTGAAAGCCGTCGCGCTGCAAAGCTTGGAGCTGCCCAACCCAATCCACAATGCCGCTTCCGACCGGAGCCCAATCGTATTTGTGATCCGGTTTGCTCACCACGTCTTTGCAATGGCAGTGCCCGATGCGATCTTTGGGCAGCAGTTGATAGCCGGCCGGATAAGGTGTGCTTCCTATGGCCGCGGCATTGCCGGGATCCCAGTTGAGCATGAAGTTCTTATTCGGGATTGCGCTGAGCACGGCAGCCGCTTCCTCCCCGGTTGCTGTGTTGCAGGACATCTCGTTTTCGAGTAACAGGACGATGTTGTCTTGGGCACAGCGTTCCGCGGCCGACTGTAGTTTCGCATTGATGGCCGCGCGGTACGGTTTCTGATCGTCCAGCCGCCAGTAATCGAAGCAGCGAATCCGGTCCGTGTCGAAGGATTTGCAAAGCGAGATGCAGCGCTCAAGCAGCTTCTCTTGTGCGCTGGCATCAAAGTTCGCGTGAAACTGGTCGCGTGTTTCACTCTGTGAGGATCGTGGGGCGCCGGGCCAGTCTGTCTTGAACAACGGGCTTGCAATGTCGGTGACTCGCAGTTTGTGTTCGTGGAGAAGCTTTCGCCCGTCCTCAATTTGTTTTGCGTCGAGCTCGGTTACGTTCTTGTTCCACATGGATCGCAACTCAATCCAACGCAAACCGAAATCGCTGGATACGATCTGGCACGCCTTCTCGAAGTCTTGCGTGATCTCATCATTGATCACAGCTAACCGAAACGGGCACGCGCTTGCGCCCAGCGACGGCTCTGCCAGCGAAGATGCGGCGGCCTTCTTGAGCAGCCTCGGGATCGCCGCCGTGAGTCCCGCTAGTCCTAAACCTGAGAGTACTCGGCGTCGCGTGTAACTCATGAACCGGACCTCCTGTAGGTGCTAGTGATCATTGTTTCATCAGTTAAGTGGTTCGCGGTGGGTCACTCATTGAGTTCCACCTTCCTCAATCCGGGAGCCAGCGCTGATAGAGCTGCCAGAGCCAACAGGTACGCGATGGACGCGATGGTGAAGAGGCTCAGATAGCTGTGCGTGAATTGCAGAACGTGGCCGGCGAAGAAGGCGAAAAGCGCACTGCCTAAAGATCCTGCCATACCTCCGATGCCGACCACCGAGCCGACTGCGCTGCGCGGAAACATATCCGACGACGTGGTGAAGAGATTGGCCGACCAGCCCTGGTGTGCTCCCGCGGCCAGGCTGATCAGCGCGATCGCGGTCCACTCCGACTTGACGCTGCTGGCGGTGTAGATAGGAACGACTAGCAGGGCGCAGAAGAGCATTGCCACAAGCCGCGCGTAGTTGGGCGGAAGTCCCAGACGACGGAAGGGTGCAGGTAACCAGCCTCCACCGATGCTGCCGATGGCCGACGCGTTGTAGACGATGATCAGTGGCAGCCCCAGGTGAGAGAGATTGAGACTGAATTTCGCGCTGAAGAACGATGGCAGCCAGAAGAGATAGAAATACCAGATGGGATCGGTAAGGAATTTTGCGATGGAGAAGGCCCAGGTCTGCGGGCATTTCAACAATCGTCGCAAAGGCACGGACGGGCCCATGTCCGCAGCCGCCTCCTGGTAGATGTGGCGCAACTCCTCGCTAGTGATGGTGGCGTGATCTGCGGGCTTCCGGTAGTAGCGAAGCCACCACAGAATCCAGAGCACACTGAAGAGGCCAGTGGTGAGAAAGGCCGCGTGCCATCCAAACCGGAGCGTGACCCAAGGCACAATGGCGGGAGCCAGAATTGCTCCAACATTTGCACCGGAGTTGAAAATGCCGGTGGCGAGTGAGCGTTCATTCTGCGGGAACCACTCGGCTACGGTTTTGATCGCAGCAGGGAAGTTGCCGGATTCCCCAAGGCCGAGGAAGAACCGCACGAATCCAAATTGAAGAACCGAGCTCGCCAACGCATGGCCCATGGCGGAAGCGCTCCATACCACCATCACCAACATGTAACCGATACGAGTTCCTAGCTTGTCCATCAACCGGCCGGCGCCCAGAAGTCCAATCGCGTAAGCGATCTGAAAAGCATCCACAATGTAGCCGTAACTTATCTCCGTCATGCCGATGCTGTGTTCTAGAGTCGGCTTAAGGATCGCGATGACCTGCCGGTCCATGTAATTGATCGAGGTAGCGACGAATAGCATGGCGCAGACGGTCCAGCGGACGTGCCCCAACCGCGGTCGCGGAGGCCCAGGACGTTCCACTTGGCTATCGAGAATCGTGATGTCCTCCACTTTGGGCTGCTAGAGCCGATACGCTTTTTTCACCAGCTTGTAAGCAAGATCCTGCGCCACTTCTAGAGCCTCATCTTCTTCCAGGCGATGCTCCGCAACAAGTTTCGCCAGAAAAGCGCAATCCATTCGCCGCGCCATATCGTGACGTGCCGGAATGGAGAGGAAGGCTCGAGTGTCGTCGTTGAAGCCCACGGTGTTATAGAAGCCAGCCGTCTCCGTGACCTGCTCGCGAAACCGCGTCATCCCTTCCGGGCTGTCGTGAAACCACCACGGCGGTCCCAGCCTCAAGCACGGATAGTGACCGGCTAGTGGCGCCAATTCCCGGCTGTATGCAGATTCGTCGAGCGTGAAGAGAAGGATGGTCAAATCAGGCTCATTTCCGAACTCATTGAGCAGAGGACGGAGCGCGTCAACGTAATTAGTTGGCATCGGGATGTCCGCACCCAGGTCGCGTCCGTATTGCTGGTAGAGTTTGCGATTGTGATTGCGCGCGCTGCCCGGATGAATCTGCATGACGAGTCCGTCTTCCAGGCTTATTCGCGCCATTTCGGTCAGCATCTGCGCACGGAAAAGTTCGTGTTGATCAGCGTCAGAATCGCACGCGATCACCCGACGAAACAGTTCCGCAGCTTCTTTCGCGGAAAGATTCGCGGTTCGCGCGGTGGGATGGCCGTGGTCAGTTGCAGTACATCCGAGCTGGCGAAAGCGCAGCCGCGTCACACGAAGCGCATTCAAGTAACCGGCCCAGGTCGACGTGTCCTCTCCGGTCTTCGCGCCCAGCTTAGCAACGTTTTCGGCGAATCCGGCAAATTCGGGATCAACAACCGGATCAGGCCGGAACGTCGGTAGTACTCTCGCCTTCCAATTCGACTCCCGGATGGCTTGGTGATGGGCCAGTGAATCGAGCGGAGAATCTGTCGTAGCCAGCACTTCCAAATTGAAGCGCTCATAAAGAGCACGCGGCAAGAATTCCGGGGTAAGCAGCTTTTCTGAGATCGTGTCGAAATAAAGGTCGGCAGTTTCTTCCGACAGTCGTTGCTTCAGTCCGAATAGTTCCTGGAAGGCGAAATCCAGCCACATACGCGTGGGTGTCCCGCGAAATAAATAGTAATGACGGGCGAAGACGCGCCACACTTTTCTGGCATCTTTCAGTCGTGGCCGTCCGATTTCTAAATCCTCTAGCGAAATCCCCTGGGAGTAGAGCATTCGAATGATGTAGTGGTCGGGCTGGACCAGGAGTTGAGCTGGATCGGGGAAGGGTTCGTTTCTGGCAAACCACGCCGCCTGCGCGTGACCGTGCGGACTGACAATGGGCAAGATCCGCACCTGCTCATAGAGCGTCCTGGCTATCTTTTGTGTACCGGGGTCAGCCGGAAACAGGCGATCTGGATGGATCAGCATAACTCTGGCGTGCCTCGCGCGTTGCATTGGCGCTCGCGATGCCAAAACGGCGCTGGCTTCCGACAAACAGCATACACGCCATTGTTTTCTTTCGTACGCAATCCCGATAAGGCAGTCACATAAAGACTATGAATGGTACAGACTTTTTCATCTCCGACAAGAAGAGAGCCCGATGCGCAACTAGGCGCGGATTTCCCAGAACGTATAATCGATTGGAATGCGGCTACTGTTCGACATCTTCGGGCAAACCTTGCAAACGCTGTGGGGACACAAGCTGCGGTCGTTTCTGACCATGTTCGGCATTGCCTGGGGAGTGTTTTCGCTGTTGCTGCTGGTGGGGTTGGGTGAAGGATTCCGCTCGGGAAACAAAAAGCAATTCGATACCCTGGGCGAGAATGTCATGTTCATTTGGTCCGGCCGGGCACCGGCGGTGCAGGGGAGCTTCACGGCTCTGCGGCAGTACTACCTTACGTACCGGGACTATCTGGATATTTTGCGCGAGTGCCGGAGCGTAGGCGCGGCAGCGCCGGTGATCTCACGAAGCGACATCCGGGCGGTGAGCGATTTCTATCAGGCCAGCGGCCAAATCAATGGCGTGCTCCCGATGTTCAACCAGATTCGTTATCTGCCGATTCAGGACGGGCGCTGGCTGGATGAGATGGACGATGCCCAGAAGCGGCCAGTCATTGTGCTGGGCGACGAGGCCCGGCGGACACTATTTTCGGGGCGGCCTTCGGTGGGCAGCACGATCTTACTAAACGGGCTGCGGTTTCAGGTGGTGGGAACGCTGCAGCGCATTGGACACGGGGACAACAATAACCAGAATCTGAAATGCTTTATTCCCTACAGCACGATGCATGAGTATTTTCCGCCGACCAATGTGGGCGCGGCAGAGAATGTGATCTCTCTGATTGAGTATCAGCCGAAGTCGCGCGCGCTGCACGAAACAGCGATGCAGGAAGTGCACCGGGTGATCGCGCGAAATCACGGCTTCGATCCCAACAACCCGGATTCGTTCGACGAGTGGGACACGGTCAACACGGTGGACCAGGTGGGGAAAATTTTCGATGCTATGAATGTTTTCCTGGGAAGCGTGGGGCTGGTGACTCTGGGATTGGGGGCAATTGGGATCATCAACATCATGCTTGTAGCCGTCGCGGACCGGACGCAGGAGATTGGATTACGGAAGGCGCTGGGAGCGACGAACGCGAGCATTATGTTCCAGTTTTTTGTGGAGGGCGCGTTTCTGACGTTGCTGAGCGGGATCACTGGGATTGTTGCGGCGGCAGGGGTGATGGCGGTGCTGTCGTCGGTGTCGCTGGGGGAGGGGTTCGATCCGCCAAAGTTAGTGGCGCGGACGGCGGCGTTGGCGGTGGCAGCGCTGGCCGTGGCGGGAGTGGCGGCGGGTTTGTATCCGGCGCGGCGGGCGGCTTTGTTGCAGCCGGTCGAGGCGTTGCGAAAGGAATAGCAGCGGTGGCCAGTGGCCAGAAAGGTGACGGTTCCTCACCAGGGACCGACAAGGACCAACGCGAGTAACAAAGAGCTCAACACATAGGACACGGGGGAGCACGGGTAAAGAAAATATGCATCGGGACTTATTAGCACAGGCTTTTGCGGCGATGCGGCATGATCTGCGCAAGACTACGTTGACCATGGCGGGGATGGCGTGGGGAATTGCGACCGTGGTGTTGCTCTTGGCCTACGGGAACGGGTTCGGGCGGGCGATCGAGAATATCTTTCAGAGTTTTGGAGCGACCGCGGTGGGGATATTTCCCGGACGGACGTCGGAGCAGGCAGGTGGCAATAAGGCGGGCGAGCAGGTTCGGTTCACCAACGACGATATTGAATTGCTAAGGAATAATGTGCCGCTGTGCAAGCACGTGGTGCGCATGTCGCAGAAGGATTCGTCGGTGCAGAACGGAAACAGGACATTCACGATGCCGGTGATGGGCATGGATGCCGCGATCGGGGACATCTGGAATCTCGAGATCGGCGAAGGACGCTTCCTCGACGATGAGGACAACGATCGGCACCGGTTGCTGGCGGTTATCGGTTCGGAGGCGAAGGACCGACTGTTCTCGGGGATGCAGCCGGTAGGGGAGAATATCCGGATCAACGGGGTGGAGTTTCAGGTCGTGGGAGTGGTGAAGCCGCGCATGCAGGAGGGCGATGACGACGATAACCGGACCATCTACATTCCTTATAACGCGATGAACGTTTTGAAGGACAATCACTATCTGGACGGCATCTGGATGGATTCGCAGGGGCTGGATCATGACAAGCTGGACGAGACGGTGCGGAATACGCTAGCGGCGGCGCACAACTTCAAGGCGGATGATAAGCGTGCGGTTTCTGTGTTCGACGCGCAAAAGCAGCTCTCTCAGTTCGGGATCATCTCATTGGCGCTGAAGGTGCTCCTGGGATTTATCGGGACCCTCACGCTGGGAATTGGCGGGGTGGGACTGATGAACATGATGCTGGTTTCGGTGACGCAACGGACGCGCGAAATTGGAGTGGAGAAAGCGTTGGGGGCTAGACGCCGCGATATTCTGTTTCAGTTTCTGGCCGAAGCCATAGCGATTACGGCAGTCGGTGGAGCGCTGGGGATTGCGCTGTCGTATCTGGTTTCGGTATCGCTTGGACGGATCACGTTTTATAGCGCGATGGCAAAACATGCGGAAGCGGGCGACATCCGCTTGATCGTGTCGCCGATGATTCTGCTCGTGGCGGTGGGTATCTTAGCGGTGGTGGGAGTGGTGAGCGGAATGGTACCGGCCATGCGCGCGGCGCAGTTGGATCCGATTGAGGCGTTACGGTATGAGTAGCTAGTACCGAGTACTGGAGTCGAGCAGCATGACATCGTCCGATGACATCTTGAGTTTGGCTCCGCCCAAGGCTGACGCGCGAGTGGCCTATGGGAGCGATGTGAATCAGTTTATCGACTTGCGAATGCCAAAGGGAACCGGGCCGCATGCCGTCGTGATTTGCATTCACGGGGGATACTGGCGAGCAAAATATGATCTGGGGTATTTAGGGCATTTGTGCGTGGCGTTGGCGGCGAAAGGAATAGCGACCGCCAATTTGGAGTATCGGCGAGTCGGCAATGCGGGCGGGAGATGGCCGGGGACCTTTGAGGATATTCGGACCGCTTTTCAGTTCTTGTTGCAGAATGTAGGGCAGTATCGGTTCGACGCGCAACGGGCGATCGTGCTCGGACATTCCGCCGGGAGTCAACTCGCGCTGTGTTTGGCAGCGCACGAGACAGGAATGACGGCGGCAATTTCTCTGGCCGGTGTTGTGGATTTGCAGGGTGCATACAAACTGCATTTGAGCAACGATGCAGTGGTGGAGTTTCTGAGCGGAACGCCCGCGGAGGTGCCGGAGCATTATCGGGAAGCGGACCCGATGAAGTTGGCGATTCATACTCGGCAGTGGCTGCTCCACGGGGAAGACGATGACATTGTGCCGCCGCAGATGAGCAAAGATTATGTGAATGCGAAATGGAAGAATAAGGAAGATGCCCGATTAGTGGAGATCGCCGGTGCAGGACATTTTGAGGTGGTGGATCCGCGATCACGAGCTTGGCCCGAAGTGGAGAAAGTCTTGGTGGACGGCGTGAGAAAAGCTTAACCACAGAGGGCACGGGGATCACACGGTAAGGCTGGGCCGTTAAGATTTTGGCGATCAGGCTGCGTTCGGTCTGCGCTACCGTCCAGCGGATTGCGGACGACCGGCGGAGTGCTCGGGATTGCTGCCGGGTTCGGGGAAATCTGAGTCAGCGTCTTTCAAAATAGGGTCTTGATCGCGATGACCGAGTTGGCCGGCAAGACCGGCGTTCCCGTCGTGATGATGCTCTTCCGGTTCGGTTGCACCTTTGGCGCGGTCGGGATCGTTCTCAGAAATTTTGGCCACAATATACCTCCTACGTCAAAGAGGCCTGCACCGGCAACCCTAAGCTGAGTTATTCGCCGGAATGGCCAGCGGGAGAAACTCCAAGTTTGCGGAGGCGCTCGCGGGCCTGCAGAGCCTCCGGGGAACGCGGATAGCGCTGAATTACGTGGCGGAGTTCCGCGACTCCGTCATCCTGTTTGCCGAGCTCAATCAGCGAGAAACCTTTTTTCAACTGAGCGGAAGCGGCCTTGCTTCCGGTGGGAAAATTCTGCAAGACTTGGTCATAGTTCTGCGCGGCCTGCTGATAATTGGCCTGACGAAATTGAATTTCGCCGAGATAGAAGTAGCAATTTCCGGCCAGGTCCGTGTTGGGATAGAACTTGATGTAATCGGAAAACTCCTGAATGGCGAGGTCGTTCTTGGCGCCGTTGTAATCGCGCAGGGCGTTGTTGTACAGCACATCTGGCGGAGGCGCCTGGGCTAGAGCCTGCTGCTGGGCCTGTTGTTGAGCCGCTGTGGCGGCCGCGCTTTGCTGGGACGACTGCATGTCTTCCAGTTGTTTGCTGACTTTGGCGAGCCGGGCTTTGAGTTCGTCGAGACTATCGTTCAGAGCCTGGATCTGGCCGGAGAGCTGGTCGACGTGCGAGGCCGAATCGCCCTGCTGTTTTTGCAAAGTGGACTGCAGGGTGCTGAGTGCGGCGCCAACTTTATTCACGGCGTCGGTATCGCGCTCGACAAGGTTGTTCATGACGCCCATGCGCTCGTCGAAGCTGCGCTGCATGGCGGTCATCTGCTCCTGCAGTTGCTGAACTTGCGTTTGCAGTTGAACCATTTCTTTGCTGACGCCCCACGCGGGCATGGAGGCGAGAGAAAGGGCAGCGAGAAGGGCTAGCAGAGTGCAGCTTCGTCTTAGTTTCATAAGCAGAGGTTTCCTGAAACCATTTTAGATGGATTGCGGGCGGTGTGGGTTGTGAAGTGTTGGCCGAGAACAAGGAAAGTCAGGGGCGAAGGTTCCTCCGCCCCTGGCCGCGAATGACCAACTACTTCTGATAGACGAAGTGGCCGCGGCGATTCTGCTGCCAGCAGGCTTCGTTTTCTTCCATGCAGAACGGTTTTTCCTTGCCGTAGCTGATGGTTTTAATACGGCTGGCACTGACTCCGACTGCTACCAGCGTGTTCTTCACCGAAGACGCACGCTGATCGCCCAGGGCCAGGTTGTACTCGGTTGAGCCGCGCGAATCGCAATGTCCCTCAATCGTAAAGCTGATTCCGGGATGCTGGTTGAGGAACTGAGCATCCGCCTGGATGTCAGCCTGTTGATCCGGGCGAATATCAGACTTGTCGTACTCGAAATAGATATCCTTCACGTTCTGGCCGAAGAGGTCTTCGTCCGTGGGTGATGGAGTGGCCGCCACCGGCGGTGGTGGCTGGGTGACCGTGAGGCGCGTGGTCGCGTCTTGTGTTCCGCCGGCACCTTTGGCCGTCAGGTGATACGTGGTGGAAGCGGTCGGGCTGACTGACTGCGATCCGCTGGCCTGAACCGCGCCGATGCCGTCGATGGAAACATCGGTGGCGTTAGATGTTTGCCACGTCAGAGTTGCGGATTGGCCCGTCTGGATGGTGTCGGGACTGACGGAAATGGAGGCAGTCGGTGAAGGCGGTGGCGGTGGTGGTGGCGGTGGTGGAGGAGCTGCTTTCTTCTTGCAGGCTCCGAGCATGAGTACCGCGCTCAGTGCGATGACGGTAGCGACAGACTTGAAAAGTTGACGTTTCATGTTGATCCCCTTCACGTTAATCCTCCTGCGAGCTCGAAATCGGTCTCGAGTTCAGACGAAGTGTTTTATTTCCAACTCCAGTTCGGTTGCGAATTACGTCCAGTAAAAGTGAGCTGATGAAGCTTGGTGCCATCCGCCAGCATTTCCCAGATTTCTTCTTTGCCGGAGCGGCTTGACTGAAACACGATGTGGCGTCCGTCCGGGGCCCACCAGGGAAAGTCATTGCGGCCGCCGTCGTGGGTGAGCTGCACCCATTGCTTGCTGGCGATATCCATCAGGTAGATGTCCGAAGAGCCAGGTTCTCCGGGACCATATTTGCGGATCCATGCGAGGGTGAGAAATTGGCCGTTCGGAGACCAGTTCGGCGAAACGGCGTAGCCCTGGTCCGTCATGCGCTGCTGGTTAGCGCCATCGCCCTCCATAGTGTAGACCTGAGGCAATCCGGTGACGCCGCTAACGAAGGCGATTTGAGCGCCCGTTTTGCGATTCCAACTCGGGGAAACGTCTGGCCCCCTGCCCGTTGTCATAGGATGAAGGTTAGCGCCGGAAGAGTCACAAACATAAATTTCGGAATGCCCGCTGCGTGAGGATGAGAATGCCAGTCGCGCCCCATCGGGCGACCATGACGGCGCAAGATTGGTGCCGCCAAAATGCGGAAAGCTGACCAAGCGATTGAGTTCGGTAGAGAACATCAAGATTTCCCATCCTGACTTGGTCAAAGAACTGAAGGCTAGGCGCGAACTGTCAGGAGAGACGCGGGGTGAAAGCGATATCGAGGCTTGGTGAGTGACCTGACGCTGGTTGGAACCGTCGTAATCCATCATCCAGATTTCTTTGTGCCCCGAGCGATCACTGACGAAATAGATTTTGCTTTCGGCGATGCCGGCGATTCCGCCGCCCAAACGGAAAATGATTTCGTCCGCGAAGCGATGGGCGATGATGCGGGCGGCGTCGTCTGTGGGAACGTCGGTGTATTGCTTACCGATCACCAGAGGCGATGCCGTGTTCTTTACGTCGTAAAGCCAGCCTTGCACCGTGAGTTTGCCGGCGGCGACGCCGAGATTGCCAAAGGCCAGCATGGCAGCGTTAGGAGGCGGAGAATTCCATATTCCGAAGGTTACCTCGGGCGGTTGGCCGGGCGTCTCCAAGGGATAAAAACTCTTGGAGATGAGTTCGACGACTCCGGAATTGTCGAGGTCGTTCCAGAACGTATCGTTGAAAGTCTTAAGGAGAGCGGTGTTTTGCGGGTCGCTGTTGGAAGGCTTGAAGTCGGGAACCGCGAGACGAACTTTTTCAACGCCGAGTCCAGAGCCAGTGCGGACCCAATCCTGGGCAAACGAGAATGAAGCCAGCAGCAGAACGACCGCGAAGACGGAAGTTAACCGACCGAAAAACTTAGCGTTGGCTGAGAGCGTGATTTGTCTGTGGCTATCGTCCATCCGCTTGGAGCCGTTGCGTGAGGCCGGACAAAAGGATACTGCGTACAACAATATCGTACGCCGATATGTTATCAATGGCAATCTGCTGTTCATCATACTCACGAACATGGCACCTCGAGAATAATCAACGAACTGAATAATTTATCGTTTGTAGTCAAACCAGTACTCCACCGAGATCTTGCTGCCGCTGTAGTCGGGCGGCAGGGAACCGAAAGTGTCGATGCGCTGAAGAGCCCGAACGGCCGACACGTCAAGCGAGGGCACGCCGCTGGATTGCTCAACCTGCACATTATAAGGATGACCGTCGCGAGCGACGTCGAAGGTGATGTAGACGCGCTGGGCCGTGCTGATCCGCGGATCGACTTCGTACTTCAACCAATTCTCGGATACTTTGCGCTGAATCACCTGCACGTACCATCCGTATCTGGTGCCGAAGTCGCCACCACCGCCGGTGACCCCGAAGCCGCCTTTAGCGCCGCCGGCTGCGAACGTGCCGTACGGACCGCTGACCGGACCACCTTCTCCGAAGGCTACCTGGTTGGTTTCTTCCTCGGGCTGTGGCTCTGGCTTGGCTTTGGTCGGGGCTGGAGGCTTTTTCGGCTTGATTTTGGAATTCTTGCCCTGGATCTCGATGGCGTCGGGTTCCTTCTCTTCTACTTTCGGCTGAGACTTGGTGACGCCCTTGGATTCGTTGGCTAGAACGTTCTGAGTTGGTGCGGGGGTTGAGGGTAAGGGAACCGAACTGACCAAGGTTACGCCCATGGCGTCGCCACCACCGCCGGTGCCCCAGCCTTGGCCGCGCGATCCAGTGAAGGCAATGGAATAAAGCACGATGAGGGCCGTGACGGCAAGGTGGAAGCCGGCGGACCAGCCGAGGGCGCGTGGCCAACTATCATGCTCAAAAAATATCTCAGCGTTTTGCGCCATTTTCTTCCAAAGGCTGAGTAACGATACTTACGTTGGTGATGCCCGATTGCTTGACCGCGTCCATGACCGTCGCGAAAGCGCCGAAAGGGACGTTTTCGTCGGCACGGATAAAAATGAACTGGTTGTGAGGATCACGAATTTTCTGCCGCAGTTTGGCGGGGATCTGGTTGATATTCACGGCGTCATTGCCGAGGAAGACGCGCTGATCCTTATTAATAGTGATGACCGTGCGTTCTTCTGTGATCTCCTTGACGGTGCGGGTCTTGGGAACGGTCACTTCGATGCCCGACTGAAGAATGGGAGCGGTCACCATAAAGATGATCAGGAGTACCAGGACAACGTCAACGAGCGGAGTGATGTTGATGTCCGCGAGAGCAGTTTGGGTGCGGCCGTTGGAAGAAGTAAAGGCCATCAGCGCCTCACTTCGGCTGCAGCCTGGGGCTGGACGCTCTCGATGGCATTCAGCACTTCAAGGGAAAAATCATCGCCGCGGGCGGCGAAGACACGAATGGAGTTGCCGATCAAGTTGTAAGCGATGACTGCGGGAATGGCGGCAGCAAGTCCGGCAGCAGTGGTGATCAGAGCCTCGGAGATGCCGGGAGCTACTGCGCGAAGCGTCGCGCCGCCAGCCGTGCCGAGGCCGTGGAAAGCGTCGATGATACCCCAGACCGTGCCGAAAAGGCCGATAAACGGGGTGACGGCGGCAGTGATGGCGAGCCAGGGCACGTTGCGCTCAAGGCGAGTGATTTCTTCCGAAGCTCCGATTTGCATGCCGCGCTGTACCGCGGTAAGGCTGCGAAGCGTCGCCCCGGAATTGGAAAGTTGGCGCTTGTATTCCTGGTAGCCGCCCTCGAAAACTCCGACCAAAGGGCTGGGACGGAACTGGTCGGCAACCGTGGCGAGATCCTGCATGCGCTGGGCTTTGCGGAAGGCGCGCAGGAATCGTCCGCTCTGCACACGGGCGCGGCGAAGCAAGCTCCATTTCGTCAAAATGATGGCCCAGGAGATCAGGCTGAAGGCCAACAGCGTGAGAAGAACAAATTTGGCGACCGGACCCGTGCTGGAAACGAGATCAAGAATTTCGCCGCCGACGAAAAAGGCAGAGTATGGGAGCAATTGCATCTTGGTTTGGGGAATACCTTGCAGCGATTATAGATGATTCCATGGGCTGCCTTCGCGGGACGTATCCGAAGCATAACCTCGAATCTCCTTCTGCCGATCTCGCCCTGCGATTCAAAAAACACGGTTTCGGCCCGTGGCTTTTTTATCGCCTCGAATTGCGAACGCGCATCGTCTATGCCCGCCAATCGCCGCGTTGACTCCTCTCGGCCAATACGGTCATAATGCACACCTGCCGCCACGTCGCCAAACAGTAAAGAATGAAGAATAAGGAGCGAAGCGAATGTGGAAGAAGCAAGATGATGTTGCAGGCGGACAGACGGATTTCGTCTCGAACCAGCCACCAGAGTTGACCTTGGAGTCGGCCAGTGAAACCCTGATTGAGGCCTACCGAAGCCGCCAGGCCGAAAAAGCAAAGTTTGGAATTGGTGCGAACGACGTTCCTGCCGGTCAACCTGTGCCGCCAACCACGATGGCGACGTACACGGAAGCGGTGAACGAGTTTACCAGGAACGCGAATGCGTTCATCGAACAGCTGCCCCTTCTGAACAAGGCTCGGAATGCCTATGACCAGGCCATGAGAGCCAACGCGGAACTACGCAAGGTATTAGACACCGGCGAGGAGACCCTGCGGGCTCTCATGACCCGCCTGGAGCAGATAGTGAGTCCGGTTTCGGAGAAGAGGAAACCGGAACCAGCGAAACTCGAAGCGATTCGCGGAACGGACGAAGTCTCCGGCGGGTTGCGGGGAGCATCGTAGTAAATATGCAAAGACCGGGCCTTCCCGCTCTTTCCGAAGGGGGAGGGCGGCGAGATCCTATGTGCGCACACCTTACATCGCGTGAGTTTTAACGGAATAGGAACTAATTCGGAAGGCTTTCCGATGGATCGGAGAGGGAAATCAATTTGCCCACGGGATAATCGTCCTGAGAAATGGGGATCTCAGGTTGAGGGCTGACTATGGTGAGGACATCGCCGCTATGAACTCCTTGAACGCGGAGGCGATCACCTTCCACGCCGACGACTCTGTATTTTTCGTCGAAAATTGACATAGGGTAGTTTTGTCTAGTCGTTGGATGCTCGATGCTGCTCGGGTGATGCCGAGGAAATCCCTATAATCTCCCCAAGAATGCTAAAGCGGGAAAACCTTGATGAATAGCATAACAGGGGGATTTCTGCGCGAATGAATTTTTATGCGGGGCGGCCTGCCAATTCCCGCTCCGCGCCCCGGAATAGGGATCGCAAAGCCTTTAGGACAGCGCGCGCCAAAACCGTGATCACTGCCAGTAAAACTACGACAATTGCGGCGGCACCGTAGGGATGTTGCGTGGCGAGCCAAGTGAGGCTCACGGCCAGAACGTCTTCAGCCAAACTCAGCGTGATGTTGGAAACAGGTTCCGGAGAAGGTGTGACGGCTGCCCGGAGCGCAGTCTTGCCTCCGTGAGCGGCGAAAGCGATGGCAGCACCCAGCAAGGCAGCCAGCAGTTGCTGCGCGGGGCTGAGCTGCCGCGTTGCCCCGTAGGCGAGCAAAGCCGCGACAGGAACGCGAACGAAGGTGTGAAGAGCGCTCCATACTAAGTCGAATGCAGGAATCTTGTCGGCGAAAAACTCGATTACAAACAGGGCCGCGCTTGCGGCAATAACCGGCCAGCTCGCCAGCACGTGCAGAGCTGGAGGAAGCGGGACGTGTCCAAAGCGAGCCAGCAAGCCCAAGGCAGCCACGGTGGCGTAGACATTCAAGCCGGAGGCAAAGGCGATGGCAGCCAAAACGGCGAACAATTCGGGGAGCGGAATATGCAGCCAGTCGAGCATGCCAAAAAGGAAGGGCCGCCATCAGCGGCCCTGAGAAAGCTGTTTTTCAAGTTCCCGCTTATAACGTGGACTCGATCTCGAAGCCCCAGGCTTCCAACAGAGGCTCCGGGATGTATTTGGAGTTCTTGTTTCGCCGCGCCCACTCCCGCAAACGCGTGGAACGCAAATATTGATCGGGAGTCAGCTTGTACTCGCGCACCACTTGCTCAAACTCGGTGATGGTGGGGACGACCGGCCCTATTGGCTCGGGTTTACCCCAGTTTGGATTTCCGCGTCTCTTCGCCATGAAAGAATGCCTTTCGTACAGATGGGGGATCAACTCAAAATCAAGAAAACGTCGTATCTATATGATTCGCCGAGCACTCCGGGGGATTCAAGGAAAGGAAATCCCAGCCCGAGCCAAGGGCAAAAGCCTTAACGCCTAACTGCTAAAAGCGAATCGGAGACTCAGTATATTAGGACAAGGCTCTATCGAAGTCAATCACAATGCGCGTAACCGACTTCATGTTTTCAAGCTAACTCATTGCCTGGATTGATGTTGCTATGGATTATGGCCGGCAGTATCGATTGGGCGCAGGCTTTAGAATCTTGCCGTCGCGACGACCGGCGATGGCTATCGAGGAGACGTTACAAGAGTAATCCTGAACCGAGCGAGCATCGTTGCCTGACGTGCGAAGCCGGCATACAGTTGAAGATAATTTCTTGAGGATTCCAGGCCGAAATACCTGATGCGGGGGATTTAAGGGCGGGCTATGACATTGAAGTCGTTGTTGCTGTGCTCGGACGATAAAATCGTGCGCGTACTGCGCCGCACCTTGGGCGACCTCGACATTGGGGTCGAACATTGTGCGAATGCGGAAAAAGCCCTGCGTCATCTGACCCGGGACCGGTACGAGGCCATCATTGTGGATTGCGCCGGACCGGGCGCGGCCGATGTACTTCGAGGAGCGCGAACCGCTCCCTGCAACAAGCGAGCGGTAGCGGTCGCGATCCTCGACCCCGAGACCGGACTACGCTCAGCATTCGATATTGGGGCGCACTTCATCCTCTACAAGCCCGTTTCAGCGGAGCGCGCCAAGTCGAGTTTTCGCGCGGCGAGAGCCTTGATGAAGCGCGAGCGCCGGCGCAACTCTCGAGTGCCTGTACGCATGCCAGTAGAAATGGCGAATGTGCAATCGGGGGCGCGATTCAAGGTGAATACGAGTGATTTGGGCGAGGGTGGCCTGGCAATCACACTTCCGCGCCGCAGCAAGCCTCAAGGGCGATGGAATTTGTCGTTCACCCTTCCGGGCTCTGCCACTCGGATGGAGGTGCCGGCGGAGTTCGCCTGGGAGGGAAGCGGGACGCAGGTCGGATTGCGTTTCCTGGATCCGACGCCGCAGGTTGCGCACCAGTTGCGCGAATGGATTGAGCGCAACGCTCCGGAAACCGAAAAGGACGATCCTCCGGTCGGTTGTCAGCTTACGGACTTGAGCTTGGGTGGCTGTTACCTCGAGATCAGTTCGCCATTCCCAGTTTCTACGCGGGTAACACTCTCGATGCGTGCCGCGGACGTGGAGCTGCGATCCGAGGGCGTGGTCCGAGTGATGCATCCCGACAAAGGGATGGGTGTGGAATTTACCCAAACGACGGCGGAGCATCGCGCTTTGCTGGAAAAATTTCTAAGCCAATTGGCGGAAAACCCGGACACTTCCCCGGAACTGATGGTCGAACCAGAAGGTTTAGAAAACGAGACTGCGGAGAACGCGAAAGCTCTTTCCGAATCGGTCAACACGGAAGATCCGTTGCTTGACCTCTTCCGCAACCATGCGGGCATCGCGGCCGACTCGTTTGTGGATATGCTGCGGAAGCAGCGAGGGCTCGGCGCCACCGCCTCCTGAGCTGACAGGTTTGGCTCCTATTGCGATTATTGCTGCAGCGGAACCCCTTCCGCCGCTCCACCTTTTACCAGGTCTGTCTTTACAGTTGATTTCTGATTGGGCACCAAATCAATATCTGTTTCGAAGGTCTGATATCCCGGCAAACTGATGGTGATCTTGCGCTTACCCGGCGTGACCAGCAAGGCTCTCCCGATACCTCCGAACTCGGCGACATGACCAATGAAGACTCCGTCGACAAATACGGCGGCTCGATTGGGATTTACTTCCAGCTTGATCTCGGCTGTGATTCGCGGCAGTTGGAGGCGAGTGTCTTTTTCCAACTTGATGTCGATGGTTTGGGTTTCTCCCGCTCGTATGGTCACCTTCTGAACGAAGTCGACATATCCACCCTGGCGAATGGTGATTTCGTGTTCGCCGGGGAGAAGGAGAATCTTCTTCGATCCCCTCAGCTCCCGAACATAGCCTACGTATTGACCATCGATCCAGACACCGGAAGTCTCCTCCACTTTGGTGGCGCCCACGAGGTCCACCTGACCGAGCACTCCGTTTCCTGCGTGCAGGTCGGGGACGGGCATCAGAAAGCTCAGGAGCGCCAGCAGAAATACGACCACGCATCTCTTTGAAAGAGCATTCATCATCGAGGCCTCCAAGGTGTTGTTGAGATGCTGAATCATTAAAAAGGGTAGCCGGTGAGAACGCTGCGTACAAGGGCCGTGAGTACAGGACCCTTAGAGCAGGAGCGCGACCAGAAAAGCATTGGGTAGATGCGCAAGGCTGCCGGGCGAGAATGATCGCAGGTGTCCTCAGAAGCGGGCCGTATGAGGATCGCCGGGCTATACCATCGCCAGCATCTTCTTCTGAGCCTGTGCCACGAGGCTTTCGAACTGCGTGTGATCCAGGCAAACTGCATGCTGTCCGTAGCGGGCATCCTTGCCGGTCACGTGCCAGTAAGGCATCCAGTAGAACTGCTTGCTCTCCTGAGTTCCTTGCAGCACAACGAGGAATGGATAGTAAGTGACTTCCTCTTCTTCCTCTCCCAGCCATGACTCCAGTTTTTCGGGGAGGAAGGCGTGCACGACCTGAAAGTCGCCATCGCCGAGACCCAACTGAAAGTCGAGGGAGATATGTAAATCCCTCACATTTCCGCAGGCCGGACAGTTTTCCGGACCAGACTTGGAAAAGTTGTACAGAGTATCGAAAAGCCTTTGGGAGGTAGAAACTCTTTTACGACACTGGGTGCAGTAGTGATATTGCACTGCCATCTTGGCGCCTCCTTATGCCTTCCCTTGCGGAACGGATAAACCAAGCTTAAGCAGAACAGCGAATCACACTTTTGTCGGTATGTTTGGTCACATGATTCTGTGACGCGCGTCGTCGCTTCCGTTCTCGCCGCAGGGTAGGCTTAAGCGTTTCGATGGGAGCGTCCGTGCGCCAGACCGTTCAACAGATGTGGCCCGAGATTGACTGGATAGAGAATCTCGAGCTGCGTGAGAAAGTTACTCAGGTCTGGATCAAAGCGCTCGAACGCAGCGCTCTTGAACCGAAAGATCTGCAGCGGATTCCGTTCACACTGCTGGTCCCGAACTGCCCGATCACGTTCATGGAACACAAGCGCTGCGTGGTCCACATCGCCCGCGCTAGCGCTTTAGCCATGGAGGAGTTCATGGGGCGTGCTTTACCCATAGATTTGGACACGGTCATTGCCGGCGCGATTCTGGCCGACGTGGGCAAGTTGTTGGAATACGAACTCGGACCCGATGGCAAGAGCCGGCAAAGCGAGCGCGGCGAAGCGTTGCGTCATCCGTTCACCGGGGTTGCACTGGCGCTCGAGTCCGGCATTCCCGACGCGGTTTGCCACATCATTGCGGCGCACGCGGGCGAAGGCGACCTCGTCAAGCGCACAACCGAGGCTTTCATCGTGCATCACGCCGACTTCATGGCGTTCCTGCCCTTCAAGAATCCGAAGAACATTAAGTCGAAAGCCTAAGGAGAATTCCTTGTCTGCCAAAACGAATACTCCACTGAACCCGACCGTGACCGCCAAAATTTCGCGTTGGGCCGCCGGGCTGCAATATAGGGACCTCTCGCAAGATGCCGTCTACCAGGCGAAACGCTTCCTGCTTGATTCCATCGGCTGCGCTCTCGGCGGCTACCAACAGCACGACGTCAAGATCGCTCTGCAAGTTCTAGCGGAATTGGCCGGACGCGGCCAGGCTACGGTAATTGGCACGGGCGAGCGGATTGATCCCGTCTCGGCTGCTCTGGCCAATGCGCTGATGATCCGCTGCATGGATTACAACGATATTTATTGGAAGCAGGACCCTTCGCATCCGTCCGACATTTTTCCTGCCGCGCTGGCATGCTGCGAGCGGGCGGGTAGCGGCGGGAAGGAATTGATTGTCGGTCTGGTGTTGGGCCATGAGTTCGAGATGCGATTTTGCGAAGCGGCATTTCCAGGCATCCGCGAGCGTGGATGGCATCACGCAACGTTAACTGCGTTTGTTTCGCCCATCGTGGCAGGCCGCACACTGCATCTTTCGTGGGAGCAGATTCAAAACGCCATCGGCATTTCCGCCAGTCGCCACTGCACACTGGGTGCGGTTACAGCCGGGAAGTTGACCATGATGAAGAATACCGTCGACCCAATGGCTACGCAGAGCGGCGTGTTCGCGGCGCTGCTGGCGGAGAAAGGTTACTCCGGCCCCGAGCATGTCGTCGACGGCAAGGAAGGCTTGACTCACGTCTTCGGCCCGGAATGGAAGTTGAATCTTCTCACCGATGGCCTCGGCGAAAGCTGGCGCATCACGCAATGTGGCATGAAGGCCTTTCCTTCCGAAGCTCTCACTCATACGCCGATTTCGGCCGTCCTTGATCTGGTCAAGACAAATAATCTGCGTCCGGAGCAAGTGGCGAAGATTCAGATTCGTTCGCTGGCGCGGGCTGCCGATATCCTCTCCGATCCCAGCAAGTACGACCCGCACACCAAGGAGACGGCGGATCATTCGTTGCCGTACGTTATCGCCGCAGCTCTGGTGGACCGGCAGGTTACTCCGGTGCAATTCACCCCGGAAAAGATCATGGACGAAAAGATCCGAGCGCAACTGAGAAAGGTAGAAGTGGTTGCGGACCCAGAGATTGAGAAAGTGTTTCCTGCATTACAAAGAGTGATCGTGAATATGACAACGAACGATGGACGTACGTTCAGCAAGCAGCTGGACTTTCCCAAAGGCGATCCGCGCAATCCGCTCACGGATCAGGAAGTGGAAGAGAAATTTGCTGCGCTCGCCGAAGGCGTGCTTTCGAATGGGGCGCAAAGAAAACTGAAAGAGGCAATCTGGAATCTGGAAGACAGCGAGTCGATCCGCAAGCTGATGGCGCTGATGAAAGCCGATGTCCGCAACCAGAAGAAGAGCGCACCGATCAGAGGCAAAGTGAGATCGCGAGTCAGCGGCAACAAACGTCGAAAAGCTGTGTTGGCGTAGACCCATTTGCGGAGCGGCATTCGCGAATCTCATTGGAGTTCACGATGGCCCAGACCATAGTTGAAAAGATCGCGCAAACTCACCTCGCCGAGGGACTGCAACGCCCCTTACGTGCTGGCGATTTCGTTTCTATCCGGCCTTTTCATGTGATGACGCATGACAACACCTCAGCCGTCATGAGTAAGTTCAAGGCCATCGGAGCGAAAAAGATTTGCCGACCTAGGCAGCTAGTCTTCGCGCTTGATCACGACATTCAGAATACCGACGACGACAACCTGAAGAAATATCGCTCCATAGAGGCATTCGCCAAAGAACACGCAGTCAATTTCTATCCTGCGGGTTCTGGCATCGGCCACCAGATCATGGTGGAGCGCGGCTACGTTGTGCCGGGATCGTTCGTCGTTGCATCCGACTCGCACTCGAATATGTATGGAGCTTTGGGTGCGATTGGGACGCCCATCGTGCGTACGGACGCAGCCGCTGTGTGGGCAACCGGCGAATTCTGGTGGCAGATTCCCCGGACGATTCAGGTTGTGTTGCAAGGAGAGCTGCGCAGAGGCGTCACCGGCAAGGACGTGATCATCACTCTGTGCGGTCTTTACAACCACGATGAAGCGCTCAACGCTGCGGTTGAGTTCGCAGGTCCCGGTGTGGCCAGTTTGTCGATGGATGCACGATTTTCCATCTCGAACATGAGCACGGAGTGGGGGCCATTGGTTGGATGGTTTCCGGTGGACTCCGTCACCCTCGAGTACCTGCGTTGCGTCCACCAGCGCTTACAGGAACTTGGCATCGAGCGCTTCACGAAACAAGATATTGACAGGTGGGCTGCCACTCCGCCAGGTCCCGATTCCGATGCTGCCTACGCGGCACGCATTACGCTTGACCTCGGAGAGGTGACGCCGCATGTTTCCGGGCCCGACACCGTGCAGGTGATGCAATCTCTTGCGGCCGTGGAGAAAAAGAGAGTAACCATCCACAAGGCCTACCTGATTTCTTGCGCGAACTCGCGCCTGGAAGACCTGGAAGCCGCAGCTTGGGTCTTGTGCGGCAAGAGAGTTGCGCCGGGAGTGAAGTTGTACCTCGCCGCAGCCAGCACATGGGTGCAACAAGAAGCCGAGAGACGCGGTATCTGGCAGGTACTGCTCGATGCCGGCGCGAATCCACTGCCGCCCGGATGCGGGCCATGCATCGGCTTGGGCGCGGGACTGCTGGAAAAGGGAGAAGTTGGAATCTCAGCCACCAACCGCAACTTCAAAGGCCGCATGGGATCGCGCGATGCCCAGTGCTATCTCGCGAGTCCGGAAGTCGTCGCTGCCTCGGCGCTTGCGGGATATATCGCCGGGCCGCACTCGTTCGCAGATTTCGAGCCGGCGAGGCAAATCATGGAGTTCGCAGGGAATGGAAAGGGCTCGCCGGAAAAAGTAGAGATTCTCCCCGGTTTCCCGGAGCGGTTGACCGGCCGTCTGGTCTTCTTGCCGCAGGACAACCTCAACACCGACGCCATCTACGGAAAGGATTACACCTACCGCGACGATATGACTCCTCAGATGATGGCGGGAGTCATCATGCAGAACTACGATCCGCAGCTCGCTCTACGCACTCATACCGGCGACGTCATTGTGAGCGGCTTGAACTTCGGAACCGGATCGAGCCGCGAGCAAGCAGTTACCTGCCTCAAAGCCAAGGGAATTCCACTGGTGATTGCGGCCAGTTTCTCGCAAACCTACCTGCGCAACGCGTACAACAACGGGTTCCTGTGTGTGGAAGTTCCTGAGTTCATCGGGAGACTGCGCGATCAGTTTGCCAAGGAGATTGCCGCGAAGGAAAAAACGATCATCCCGGGCGAAGACCTGGAACTCGATTTCAAGAGCGGCACGATCGCGTGGCGCGGCGAGAAGTTCGTTTTTCCGCCACTGGGCAATGTGCCGCAGTCGCTGGTAATTGCCGGAGGGGTTGAGAACCTGGTCGCGAAGAGGCTGGGACTGACATAAAAGGGAGACAAGTCATGGCGAAATATACCGTGGTCACGATGCCCGGAGACGGAATTGGCAACCAGGTTTTGCCGGAAGCTCTGCGGCTTCTGAAAGCTGTCGGCTTTGATGCCCAGTACATGCACGGAGACATCGGCTGGGAATGCTGGCGTAGAGAAGGCAACGCTCTACCTGCGCGCACGGTCGAGTTGCTGGCGAAACACAAGCTCGGTCTGTTTGGCGCGATCACTTCCAAGCCAAAGAAAGACGCTGAGGCTGAGCTCAAGCCCGAACTCAAGGGGAAGGGGCTCTCCTATTTCAGTCCGATCGTCACCATGCGTCAGCGCTTTCATCTCGATACCTGCATTCGCCCTTGCATTTCGTTTCCTGGGAATCCGCTGAACTTCATTCGCAAGAAGCCCGGTGGCGGATTCGAGGAGCCTCAAGTAGATGTGGTTGTCTTCCGGCAGAATACCGAGGGCCTGTACGCCGGAGTCGAGTGGACGAATCCGCCCGAACCAGTCCGCGCCGCCCTGGCCATGCATCCAAAATTCAAACCGTTTGCGGATACGCCCGGGCCTGACTTAGCCATTTCCGTGCGCATCATTACGCGCGCGGCGGCCCGCAAAATCTGCAAGGCCGCCTTCGACTGGGCGAAGAAGTATGGCTACAAGTCAGTGACCATCTGTGAGAAACCGAATGTGCTGCGCGAAACTTCCGGGATGATGGAAGAGGAGGCCAACGTTGTGGCTCAGGACTATCAGGGAATCGCCCTCCGATCGACCAATATCGATGCACAGACGATGTGGCTGACGAAGAATCCCGAGGACTATGGAGTGGTGGTCGCCTCGAACCTGTTTGGCGACGTGATCTCTGACGCCTTCGCCGGTTTGATCGGCGGCTTGGGCTTTGCAGCCTCGGGCAACATCGGAGACGAGGTGGCAGTCTTCGAGCCCACGCACGGGTCCGCGCCTAAGTATGCGGAACTGGATCCGCCGATCATCAATCCGATCGCGATGTTCCTCTCGGCCGTCTTGTTGCTTGAGCACGTCGGCGAAATCCAGAAGGCCGAGCGCATTCGCCACGCGATTGCTGCCGTGGTCGCGGAAGGCAAAGTGCGCACCTATGACATGCTGCGCATTCCCGGCGGCGCCAAGGCCATCAGCCTGGGAGCAGCCAGTACGATCGAGATGACGGATGCGATCGTGGCGAAGCTGGAACAAGGTTCGAACCCAGCGGAGGCCGAGTGGGTAGGAGCGGGTAATGGCAACTGGGCTAGCTGATGGAAGGAACGCTCATGAGCGTTGGGACTGAAACACGCACCTGGCAAATCGGCGAAGCGGGACATTGTGGCTCGGAGATTCGTTCGGATGTTCACGTGAGAATTGAACCGCGCGACGATGGCGGGATTTCAATCGACCTCGAATCGCGGGTGCTTCCCTACTATGGCGATGCTATCCGGCGACAGGCCGAAGAGGTACTCGAAGCTCTTGGTGTGAAGCACGCGCGGGTAGTGATCCACGACGAAGGGGCGCTGCCATTCGTGATTGCGGCTCGTATTGAAGCTGCCGCCCGGCGCTCAGGACTTGGGGAAGGCACGCGTGTGCTTCCGGACCTGATCTCGCTTCCGGAATCTTCTCCGCGCGACCGCATGCGCCGGTCGCGCCTCTATGTTCCCGGCAGCGAGCCAAAGTATTTCATCAATGCCGCACTGCATGGCGCGGATGCCATCATTCTGGATCTCGAAGACTCCGTCCATCCCGACGAGAAGGACGCGGCGCGACTGCTGGTGCGTAACGTGTTACGTGCTGTCGATTTTCTGCAATGTGAACGCACGGTGCGGATCAACCAGCTTCCTCTCGGGCTGGAAGATCTGGAAGAGATCATTCCGGAATCTCCCGATCTAATTCTGATTCCCAAAGTCGAAGCCTCCGACCAGATTCTGGACGTCCATCACAAGATTGCGGAGATCAAAGCCAACTACGGCATGACTCGCCCGATCTGGCTAATGCCGATACTGGAGTCGGCACTAGGAATCGAAAGGGCTTACGAGATTGCAACCGCCTGCAAAGAAATTGTCGCGCTGACCCTTGGATTGGAGGACTATACCGCGGATCTCGGTGTGGTGAAGACGTCAACTGGCGCCGAGTCCTTCTATGCGCGGCAACGCCTGGTCAACGCCGCCCATGCTGCGCGGGTACAGGCCATCGATTCCGTTTTTGGCGACGTCGGTGATCTGGAAGCCTTGCGCGTGTGGGCCTTGAATTCTCGCGCCATCGGCTTTGAAGGCATGGGATGCGTTCATCCGCTGCAGATTCCTGTGATTCATAACGCTTTTGCTCCAACCACTGTAGAGATTGAAAAAGCACAGAGAGTTGTTGCGGCCTATCACGAGGCGCAGAAGAAAGGCTTGGGCGTAGTTAGCCTCGGATCAAAGATGATTGACCCTCCGGTTGTGCAGCGCGCCCTGAAGCTGATGGCGCAGGCAGAGGCGATGGGACGACTGACATGAATCTGGAATAATCCAGCTGCGAGTTTCTTATGGCCATCCTGGAAAAAACGGAATTAATTCGCAACGCCGCGGGTCGCCTGGTCCCCGAGACTGCGAACGGTCGCCCGCAAGTTCCGTACTTGGGGGTCGGAAAGTACCGGCCGATCGGAAACATAGCGGCACCCTCCATACGAACGGCAGCCGATTATCCCGACAACGGTGACAAGCGCGTCGCGGATCTCGAAACTGCGCTGCGCAAGTGTGGCCTTCGCGATGGCATGGTCATCTCCTCTCACCATCACCTACGGGATGGCGACCACGTCGCCTTGATGGCGCTGGAGGCTGCGGCAAGAATTGGTGTGAAAGATCTCGTATGGTTTCCCAGCGCGTCGTTTCCTTCGCAGAAAGGCGCTATTGAACTGATGGACTCTGGCGTGATCGATCACATCGAAGGCAGCATGAACGGGCCGCTGGGCGACTACTGCACGCAAGGAAAAATGCGCGGCATGGGAGTTCTGCGTTCGCACGGCGGGCGCTGGCAGGCGATTCAGGACGGCGAGGTTCACATCGATATTGCTGTGATTGCCGCGCCCACCGCGGATTCCTTCGGAAACTGTGACGGCTCACATGGCAAGTCCGCCTGCGGTTCCCTCGGTTTTGCCTTGGCAGATTCCATCTATGCCGATCAGGTCATCGTCGTCACCGACAACCTGGTCCCATTCCCCTGCGTTCCCTGGCAGGTTCAAGGCAACAATGTTGACTACGTCGTGAGCGTCGATTCCATCGGCGATCCCGCCAGGATTGTCTCCGGTACAACGCAAATCACCCGCTCACCCGACCGTCTGCGTATCGCCGAGCTCGTCGCGTTGTTCTTGCGCGATGCGGGCATCATGCGCGATGGCTTCTCGTTTCAGGCGGGGGCAGGCGGAATCGCGCTGGCCTTTGTCCGCTATCTCAAAACGATGATGAAGGAGGCGGGCGTGAAGGCGCGATTCGTTCGCGGAGGATCAACCAAGTATCTGGTCGAGCTTCTGGAGGAGGGACTCACCGACTATATCCTCGACGGCCAGACGTTTGACCTGAGCGGCGTACAGTCAATTGCCAGCAATCCCCGCCACGTCGCAACTTCTCCGTTCACGTCATACAACTACCACGGGAAAGGAAACTTCGCTTCGCTGGTGGATGCCGTCGTGCTCGGCGCCACCGAAGTTGATACCAACTTCAATGCCAACGTCGTCACGCACTCGGATGGACGCCTGCTGCATGGCATCGGCGGTTGGCAGAACTGCCTGGCCGCGGGCTGCACCATTCTGGCCGTGCCGTCTTTCCGGGACCGCATTCCCGTCATCGTCAATGAGGTGACCACACTCTGCGGGCCGGGAGAATTGATCGACGCAGTCGTGACCGAGCGCGGGATCGCCATCAACCCGCGTCGCCAGGACCTACTGAACGCGGTGAAGGGTTCGAAGCTCCCCATTCGCCCGCTGCAAGAAATCAAGTCAGAAGTCGAGCGCATCTGCGGAGGAATGCCACAACGCCCCAGGCTCGGTGATCGCTCGGTTGCGATTGTCAAATGGGTGGACGGCACCGTTCTCGACAGCGTTTGGCAAGTTGTCTGAGGCACGGAGACTGATTGCTTGACCAGCGGGAACAGTTTGCAATGAGACTGCCGCACGCACTGCCATCTAGGGAAGCGGGCTTCCTGGATCTCTGATTACACTGTCCAAAGTATTGATCACCCCGGACGGCACTTTTCAAGATGTTGACGTTGCTTGCCATCCGCGAATCCCGAGCGAACGAACCAGACTTCGTAACGGCACTGACTCGAAAGCCGGGAATAGCGTTCGTTCAATCTCGCGTACATTATGACGGCGCTCAGTCAGGGGCAGGGAGTTCCGCTATGTCAATTATGTAGAATGGCCTAGCAAGTCGAAGCCGGGATGGCGAAATTGGCAGACGCAGCGGACT
>Ga0074045_10000035_pt1 | contig 106907 bp, 92 predicted proteins | sample BogForMeECP23OM2_FD_94442 | JGI IMG/M metagenome (GOLD analysis project Ga0074045, IMG submission 94442) | Bog forest soil microbial communities from Calvert Island, British Columbia, Canada - Bog Forest MetaG ECP23OM2 | ecosystem: Environmental > Terrestrial > Soil > Wetlands ... | reverse complement strand
TCCCAAGAGTGCAACGCCATTTCTGCCACGTTTCAGGGCACCATCCGAAGACATTTCTCCGTGACGATGGATTTCCCGCGGGCCAACTCCTCGAGGGTTTCTTGACTCAGCCTTTCCTCGGCTACCTTCTTCGGAACCAAGCCCAATTCAAAAGCCAATCCGTAAAGTATGGCTTCAGGTCGAGGAGGGCAACCCGGGATATAGTAATCGACCGGGATCACGTTGTCGGCGCCTCCCAACACGTTGTAGGTGTCAAACCAGCAACCTCCTCCCGTTGCACAGGAACCAATTGCGAACGTGAGCTTAGGGTCGGGAACAGCCTCCACCAATCTCCTTAGCGCTGGCGCCACTTGTCGAGTGACGAGGGCCGACTCTCTTGACGAGCTAAGAATCCGGCCATTGTGGTAGTATGCTGCTTCCCCGATCGGATGACCGACAACCCCAACCGTGCCCGCGATCACCTTGCCAATGAGCGTACGTTCCTGGCTTGGTTGCGCACGGGAGTTGCCACGATCGTGTTCGGGTTCGCCATCGGCCGCTTCTCGATCGCACTCCAGCAGATTTTGCAGTTTGAAGGGAAGCCGGCTCCGACGTCCGGGTTAACCGCTTGGCTGGGCGTGGTAGCGATCCTCGCCGGGGTGCTGGCGATTCTTGCCGGGCACATGCGCTACTACCAAACCTGGGCCCAAATCGAACGCGGGACCTTCAAGCCCCCTCGGCTCACCATCGACCTCTCCGCGTTTCTCCTGGCTGCCTTCGGCCTGGTGCTCGCGGGATATTTGTTGTGGATCAAGCTTCACGTATAGGACAACGCAATGCCCAAGGATCGCAACCTGGGACTCTCGCGGCTAGGGCATATTGACTTACTGCGCCGCACGTGACCAGGAGAGGACAATCCCCAAGGAAAAAGTCCCGTTTGCGGGGGTGCGGGTAATGAGAAGGTGTCTCTCTTTAGAAAGCGATCTGCAGCCGTTCCTCCAGAACGTGTTCCGTAGGGCGATTGCCAGTCGCGGCGCCTAGCTCAAAGCGCGTCTGCTCGTATTCGAACTGCAGCTTCGTGAAGAAGTTCAAATACCAATTCACGCCAACTGTCCAGGAGCGGGCAGCGCTGGCCGATCTGGTCGGATCCGCAAAACCGGCGGTGAACGCCGTCGGGTCGATATTTAGTTCTGTGTAGCGTGCGACGAGTTCCCAGGCACCAAAGCCCGGGTTGCCGTTTCGCTCAAGACTTCTGCGCGGAACTACGTTTTTGTAGGATTTCTGCTCTCCCGTTAGCAACCATGAGCCAGCCACCTGCCACGCATGATTGTTGATATCGTGCCTGATCGTCTGCTGACTGATCGTTGCAGCAATTTCCTGGGTAGAGTCCGCATATTCTGCCATCAGACCGAACGGACCGGCGTAGTAATAGAGTTGCGGCGTATAATTCAGCCGATGCCCATCCGCGAATGGAGTGACAGTCTTGGTGCCATAGGAAAAGAATATCGTCTGTCCCCCGGTGCTCTTAAAAGTAGGTAGAAGCGCCCCTTCGTCCTGTGGGCCAGTGGATGCCGCGATGCCAAAACCGAGACCTTTCAGCGCTCTTGGCCCAGAAGGCGCAAACGGCGTGGCGAAGATGCGTGCTACCACATCCTTCCCATTATGTGTATCGCCGTCAATATTTGCGCCGTCGGGCGCGCCGTTGACCACGGCCACCTGATAGCTTAGGCGATGGACCACATCCCCAGAAAGCTGGAACCCTTCATCGCGGTTCGGCACCAGATCGCTTGGTAGAGCGTTCTCGATAAACGTCCGGTCAGCATCGTTTTGCAACAGTTCCAATCCCAGCGGAGTCTTGAATTTACCGCCACGTATAACAGCGTAGGGCTCGATCTTGACATCGGCGTACGCGTCGTACACCAACGACTGGCCGTTGCCGAAGTCGGGCATGAAACGGAAATCCACATAATTGCCCAAACTTCCTTCGAGGATGGGCCGGGCACGGCGAATATTGAAGGCATCAATGGGCATGCCTGCGCCATCGTCGGGAAAGGCCTTGCCGTCCATTTGCAAGTGGCCGCCGATTCTCAACCGAAACGTTTTGTCCGGGCTGGTAATCGAGAAGGTGTCACGACCCGCGGTAGTCGTTGGCCCTTCCTTGACGTTCGCATTGTGCTGCAGGAGCTGTATTTTCTGGTCCAGTGCATCTATGCGATCGGCGGTCGTGGATGCTACAGCGGCGCTACTCGGCGGCAATGCCGCATTCACACGGTTCTCAAGCTGCTCCAGCCTGCGCTCCAATGCTCCGAGGCGCGCTTCTACATCGGGCTTCTCAGCCGGCTGCACAACGGACTGGCTCGAATTCACGCCGGAGATGGATTGAGTAGTGCTGGACTGCGCGGAAGCCACACCGGCAACGAGCAAAAGAATCGCTGCGGCACAATAAACGCGATGCATTATATCCTCCTGAAATTCCTTGCTGTGCTGGCACTCATAGAGCGGGATGCACGACGAACCTACGGGCGGCGTCGGCCACGCCTTTCACCCACTGTGGTGTGGCCAATGCGTGCAGGTGTGTATAGCTGGCCCAGACATTCCTTATGATCGCGGCGTCGCGGCCGTGGAAGCACCCCGTGCCTCGGCGCACCTCGCAGGCCGTGGCCGCCCAGTCGGACCGCGGCACGATGCGGGAGTAGTGAAATTCATGCCCGCGGAGCGCGGATCCGACCGGAAAAAATGGATTCGGCGTGTCAACCCGCAATTCGCTATATCCGTGGCCCTGGGCCGTGCCGGAGACTTCTACTTCGAACGGGAATACGTCGGCCATCTCATAGCGCGAGCCCTTCCAAGACAATGCGCGCGACAGGAGCATCAGCCCGCCACACTCCGCGTACACCGGCAAACCTTCTTCCGCTGCCCGCCGTATCGCTTGCAGGAATGTGCGATTCGCGGACAACGCCTCAGCGTGAGTTTCGGGAAAACCACCACCGATATACAGAGCGTTCAGGTCTGCAGGCAGACCAGACGCCTGCAACGCCGAGATGGGAATCAGTTCCGCGCCAGCCCGCTCCAGAAGCTCAAGGTTCTCGGGATAGTAGAAACTAAATGCTGAGTCTTTGAGGTGGCCGATCTTTACGTCCCGGGCCTGGGGCATTTCCGTTTCTTCGTGCGGGACGATTTCGAGCGGGGCGGCACTTCGTGCCAGCGTCACAAGCGCATCCAAATCGATGAAGCCGCTCACTGCCTGGAGCAGGTCCCGTCCGAGTTCCTCCAGGTCGCCATGTTCCTCCGGTGGAATCAATCCGAGGTGCCGCTCCGGCAGCGGCGGGCCGACAGCCGCTTTCGGAATTGCGCCGACGACCGGAATCGAGCAGGTAGATTCGATCGCCCCGCGCAAGAGTTGCTCATGGCGGCGGCCGTTCACATTGTTTAGGATTACTCCCCCCACGGGGAGTTCCGGATCAAACTTTTGGCATCCGAGGACAAGCGCCGCGGCGGTACGGGTTACTTTGGCGGCATTCACGACCAGCACGACGGGCGCTTTCAGCTGCTTGGCGAGCACCGCGGTACTATGCGTTCCTGCAACATCGAAACCGTCAAAGATGCCGCGGGCGCCCTCAATAATGTTGATGCCTTCGGCAACTCCGTTGCCGATAAAAGAAGAGAGAATGGTATCGCCAGTCATGAGGAAGGAGTCGAGATTGCGCGCCGGCTTCCCCGAAGCCCAGCTGAGCCACGCGGCATCGATGTAGTCCGGGCCCTTTTTGAACGCCCGCACCGGCACGCTGGCGCGGCGAAGGGCAAGCAACAGTCCCAGCGCGACCAAAGTTTTGCCGGAACCCCCGGTCATGCCAGCGACCAGCAGCCGCGGTAGTGCGCGAAGTGCGCTCACGTGACAACCATCGAGCCCTATTGAGCCTGCGACCCATCTTCCTTGGGAGGGAGTTGGATGAACGAGCCGCCAAAATAGCCATAGATGCAACGGCCAGAGTCGATGAGGATGCGGATGGCCTTTTTGCAGTCGTCTTTGCTGCAAGCCTGCTCGCCATGTTTCGCGATCATCGCTTTGGTTAGGTCGCCGGCTTTAAGATTCTTCTTTCCGGCGCACTCGGTCACCAGTTGAAACATCTCCTCTGCCAAGGTCTCGACAGAAACAGCGGAAACATCGCTCATACGGGTACCTCTTCCTTCTTCTGTAACTTTTCGGAGCTGGATGCAATCAGGTTGTTCAACTTCTCCCGCAGGCGGACGACCTCGCCCACCACAAGGGTTGCCGGCGGCTCCACAGCGGCGCGCCGGACCTCGGCAGCAATGGTCTCCAGGGTCCCGGAGACTACAAGTTGGCCATCCCAGTAGGCCATCTGGATCATGGCTGCTGGGGTCTGTGGGGAACGGCCGGCGGCAATCAGTTTCTGGGCGATTGCCTCAACGTTGTGCACGCACATGAGAAAGACCACAGTGTCGATCTTGCTGAGCGCCTGCCAATCCATGCGCTCGTGGTTCCCGATGGCGTTGTGGCCGGAAACAATCGCCACAGACGACGATGCCTCGCGGTGGGTCACGGCAATGTTGGCGCTTAGTGGCGCCGACAGGCACGAAGAGACACCAGGCACGACTTCAAAGGGCACGCCGTGTTCGGCCAGGTGCTCGACTTCTTCGCCACCACGGCCGAAAAGAAAGGGATCGCCACCCTTGAGCCGGATGACCGTCTTACCTTCGCGGGCCTTGCGCACCAGCAGTTCGTGGATTTCGTCCTGCCGCGAATCGTGCCTGCCGAGCGGTTTGCCCATATAGATTTTTTCGGCGGAGGGTTTCGCGAGGGCGAGGACCGCTTCTTGAATTAGGCGGTCGTAAACGATGACATCGCCACTTCTCAAGAGCCGCGCCGCCCTGACGGTCAGGAGTTCGGGGTCTCCCGGCCCCGCGCCGACCAAGTAAACTTTGCCAACTTGCGTCATGAACTGCCTCTTTTTAAGATCGCCGCTTTCTTCCCAACCACTTCATTTCAGAAACGCGCGGCTGATCAGCACCAGAGCCACCAGGAGCACGACGCCGGTAACAAAGGTGTACCAGATCAACTTGCGCTCAATGGGAAGCAGCGGTTCGTATTCCGTTTCCATCCGGTGGAGTTCGTCTGTAAGTTTAGGTTCCGGCATGGCTCACCCTTTCACGACCGGCGGCAAGACCCCGTGGAAGAATAGCCACGAGATGAGCAGCCCGACCCAGATGATGTAACCGAACAAGCACAACACATAGACGGCCGCCAGCTTGGCAATGCCTTCCTGCCAGAGCTTGCGGAAATTCGAGAGCAAGCCGATGGAAAAGAACGTCATCACAAAGAAGATGGCCCGGAACACGTTAGCCTCGCCCATCGACGCCTTGATTTTCGGCACCAACGCGGGAACGGCAGCCCCCAGGGCAAGCACGAGCAGGAACGTAATCACATAGCCGAGGATGAACTTGGGGAAGCGCTGCCAAATCTGGCTCACCCTGACTTTCTCACCTTCGCGATGCTCGATCTTGGCCGACCATACCCAAGCGAGAACGAAAGCCCAGACGCCAATGAAGATGTCGATGAAGACTTTGACCGTCGTGCTGACACCCATGATCCACCCAGGCTGGTAAGCGATGCCTGAGGCCGCCAGAGCCTTCGCCCGGATAAGCGAATCGGTGATTGCGCCGCTGGCCACGGCCGCGCCGTCGGTCTTCACCGCCAAGCCCATCCACGCGCCCGCAACGAGAGGCTGATGGTAGAGAAAATGCTGAGCCGCGAAGGGAAGGACCAGCAGTTCCACCACAGCAAAGACCACAACCAGTGACGAAACCATGATTGGAACGACCGGCCGGGCCTTGATGGCGCTGCCGGTGGCAATGGCCGCCGATACCCCGCAGATCGAGATGCCCGATGCCAAAGGAGCAGCCCATTCGCGGCTGAAGCCGAAATAGTAACGCGCAACGAAGTATACGACCGGCCAGAAGATCAAATATGCGGCGATGATGGCGCAGGCGCCGAGGAACATGACCGAAGTTGCCAGCGCCCGCTGTTCAAGCGCGGCAATGCCCAGAAATCCGCCGAGAATCACGATAGCGGCTTTGATGTACAGTTCGGGCCTTATCGCTTCTTTGAGCAGGCTGCATGCGCGCGTTGAGCAGTTGCCAATCAACAGACCGGCGAGGAGAGCGATGATGAAGCCGGATTCGTTTGTCAGGTTCAGCGACCAGGGAATCTTCAACGCTGCGCGCTTGTCTGGTGTTGCGGCGATGTACGCCCAACTCCCCAGGAACCAGCAGAGATAGCTGAGCGCGAAGACCACCGTAAATCCCGCGGCAAAGCGCTTGACGCTGACGCGTAGCGCCCGGGCCCCGACCGACAATAAAGCCAGCATGAAGACATACGTGGCGGCCAGAGAAACCAGTCCCGGCAGATTCGCATAGCTTTTGGATGCCGTCGCGAGCGCCTTGGCAGGTGTTGTCCAAACTGAAGTAGTGACCGCCCAACCCAGGATATCTTTCCCGAACAGCCATCCGAGAGAAAGAATAAACACAAACAGACCGATGCATAACGCCAGCCAGTCCTCACTCATTCCTGGTCGGGGTGGTGCACTGGCCGCCTCCGGCGGCGCAGGCGGTGCAGGCTTGACGGGCGCTTCAAGTAGAGTCGGCATGGAATACCTCCAAAGCAGAACGGATTTCCTTCAGTGGGCCTCCCGGACAGAGAGTGCGATCTTGTAGAACACGGTGATCATCAGCGCTCCGATGCCCCAGACGCCCAGAACGATGGCGGCCTCCGGCCAGGTCGGCGTGTAAGTAGTGACGGCGCCGAGTGGCGAAGGCGTAAAGCCGCCGACGATCAGCCCCAGACCCTTGTCCAGCCATAGCGAAACGAACACGAAGACGCAAGCCACGGGGAGCAGGCGCGGGCTGTGCCGCCATTTCGGAACCAGGAGCAGCACCAGAGCGGACACAGAGAGCAGCACCGACAACCACATCCAGGGAGCAAGGTGATAGTTGCCGTCGAGGCCGAGGAAGACGTATTGGAAATGCTGAATATGTTCGGGGATGTGGCTATAGAAGACGGTGAAGGTTTCCACCAAAACCAAGAACACGTTGATCACGGTGGCATAGGCGACGATGATCCCGAGCTGCTGAATGGCCTCGCGGCCCGCATCAAAGCGCGCCACCTTCCGCAACACCAGGCAGAGCAGAATCAGCAGCGCCGGTCCGGAGGCAAAAGCGGAGGCCAGGAAACGCGGCGCCAGTACGGCGGTCATCCAGAAAGTCCGGCCAGGCAGCCCGCTATAGAGGAACGCGGTGACGGTGTGAATGCTGACCGCCCAGGGAATGGAGAGGATGATGATGGGCTTGATCCATCGCGGAGGAGATACTCCTTGCCGCTCCGAGCCGAGCATGACCAGGGAAATCAACACGTTCAGCAACAGATATCCGCCGAGAGAGACAAAGTCCCAGAACATCAGCGACCAAGGCGTGGGGTAGCGCAAAACATTTAGGACGCGTGAAGGCTGGCCCATGTCCACGAAGACGAAAAGCATGCACATGGTCACGGCGCCGACGGCAAGAAACTCCCCGAGAATGGTGATGCGGCCAAATTGTTTGTAGTCGTGAAGGTAGTAAGGGAGCACGACCATGACCGCCGAGGCCGCCACGCCTACGAAGAAGGTGAACTGGGCGATGTAGAGCCCCCAGGTGACGTCGCGGCTCAACCCGGTGATGACCAAACCAAACGTCAACTGCCGCAAGTAACAGAGAAAGCCGGCCAGGATGATCCCGGCCAAGCACAGGATCCACACCCAGTAGCGGCGGCTTCCCACAAAGGCTTTTTCAAACATGAACATAGGCGCACTCAGACCAAGTAATAGACCGAAGGACTCGTGCCTAACTCCGGCTCGCGCTGCAACGCAAAACGCGAACGCAGCAGTTTTCTCGGCTCCGAGTCCGGATCCTCCAGATCGCCGAACACCATGGCTTTTTCTTCCTTGCAGGCTTCCACGCAAGCCGGGCGCAATCCCCGAGCCAGGCGTTCCTCACAGAAATTGCACTTTTCCACCACACCCTTGGTGCGGGTAGGGAAGTCGGGGTTCGAGGTGGCAATTGCGGGTCGAGGGTCCTGCCAGTTAAAACTGCGCGAACCGTAGGGGCAAGCGGCAATGCAGTACCGGCACCCGATACAGCGGTGCCAGTCCATCATCACGATGCCGTCATCCTTGCGCTTCCAGGTTGCCTGGGTGGGGCAGACCCGCACGCAGGGCGGATTCGCGCAGTGATTGCACAGCAGGGGGATGGGATGGCCAGTGTAGGCTTGCCGTGTGTAGTCGGTCTGCTCGAAGGGAAACACCGACTCGAACGGCTGATTCCAGATCCACTTGACCTCGTGGGCCTTGTCGGGGAATTGAGGTATGTTGTGGGCCGTATTGCAAGCCTTAACACAAAGATCGCAACCCTCTTTCTGCCGGCACTTCTGCAGGTCAATCACCATGCCCCAGCGCTTGGTATTCTTAGCACTGGCCGAGGGTGCCGCCACATCCGCGAAAGCGCGCACCGCTTTCGTGCCCACAATTGCCAGCGGAGCTAGACCCGAGAGGCGCAGAAAGTCTTTTCTCGTGAGCTTCATGGCGAGCTCCTGGCAGTGAGCTTGGTTTCAATGTGGCAGTCCCAGCAGTATGGGCTGGAAACACCGGCGTAGGTGTGACAACGATCACAAAACTCGGCTTTGTTCGAGTGGCACTGCATGAGGCAGGTGCGCGTGAGGCTTTTTTCGTAGACCTTGCCGTTGTAAGCCGTGAACTGCCGCTGGTTGTCACGCACGACTTCTTCTCTCCAGTTCAGCAGCAACTGCATGTGCGAGTTGCGCATATAGCTAAGCGGCGCGACACACTGTTTCTCAAGAGCAGGCAGCTTGATGTCCGGCGCTGTCGGCGACGCTTTGGTAACGCGTCCGTGCCAAAGGGGAAACGTGAACAAGCCGACGAAGACAAGCAAGCCCGCAAGAATCTGTGGCCGGTCACGCATGGACGGCCTCCTCGGTCACGAGCGGCTCACCACGAAGATCGGTGGTGCGCTCCTTGCCGCCGGTCATCAGCAGGGCGTTGCCCAGTAATTCATGGACACCTGCGATCTCCACTCCTCCAACCCAGTAGTCCATCAGGGCAGGCAGGGTGGCTTTGTCGATGGCGCAGATGCAAGTCAGCAAGTTGACACCGTGTTTCTCCTTCACGTATTTGACCGCATTCGCGCGCGGGAAGCCGCCGCGCAGACGCATTTCCAGGTTCTCATCGGTGCCCAGGCCGGAGCCACTGCCGCAACAGAACGTCTGTTCGCGAATCGTGTTTTCCGGCATCTCGTAAAAGCTGTTGCAAACGCTCTTGAGAATGTATCGGGGTTCTTCCAAAAGCCCCATGCCCCGCGACGTATTGCAGGAGTCATGGAACGTAACTTTCAATTTGTCGTTGCGGCTCGGATCGAGCTTCAACTTGCCGTGGTGGATGAGATCCGCGGTGAACTCACAGATATGCACCATCTTGGTGGAACGCGCGTTTTGGAAGATCGTTTTCGTGACCGGCGAGACGGGCACCTCCAGAAAATCGGCGGGGCCATTCATGGTGTCCATGTACTGGTGGAGCACGCGCCACATGTGTCCGCATTCGCCGCCCAGGATCCACTTCACGCCGAGGCGCTGAGCTTCGTCATAGACTTTGGCGTTGAGGCGTTTCATCATTTCGTGCGAGGAGAACAGACCGAAGTTGCCGCCTTCGGAGGCGAAGGCGCTGAGGGTATAGTCGAGGCCGATTTCCTTGAATAGCATCAGGTAACCAAGCAAGGTGTAGTAGTGCGGCGTGCCAAAATAGTCGGCCGACGGCATCACGAAGAGGATTTCCGCGCCCTTGCGGTTGATGGGGACTTCGATGTGGATGCCGGTAATCTCTTCCAGTTCCCCAGCTGCGAAGTCGATACTGTCCTTGAAGCCGTGCGGCTGGATGCCGAGGTGGTTGCCGGTGCGAAAACAGTTGGCGACTGGTTCCAGCACCCAATTGATGTTGCAGCCGACCAGGTTCAGCAACTCGCGGCCAATCATAGTGATCTCGGCCGTATCAATGCCGTAAGGGCAAAACACGGAGCAGCGTCGGCACTCGGTGCACTGGTAGAAGTAGTAAAACCATTCCTTGATGACGTCTTCGGTGAGTTCACGCCCGCCGGCGAGAGCGCCAAAGATGCGGCCCGTCAGGGTGAAATAGCGGCGATACACCGAGCGGATCAGTTCCGCGCGCAGCACCGGCATGTTCTTGGGGTCACTGGAGCCGATAAAAAAGTGGCACTTGTCGGCGCAGGCACCGCAGCGCACGCATATCTCCATGAACAAACGAAAGGAGCGGTACTTCTTAAGCCGGTCCTTCATGCCATCGAGGATGATGCGCTTCCAGTCAGGGGGGAGCTTCCAGTCGGCATCGAACGGCTGCCATTCGCGGGGATTGGGGAGCCCGAGGTATTTCAGGTTCTTGGGCAGAGCGCTGTAGCAGAACACTCCCTTGTGGAAATCAACCTTGGGGTCTCTCCAGTCGCCGTGCGGGGGGCGCGGTTCAATTTGCAGAAGTTTTTCCGGCATCTTCGGCCTCAAGCGGGATTCCCGCCGCTTTGATCTTGTCGTGGAACTCCTCTTCCCACTCCGCGTAGGTGTGGGTCTTCACGGGATAGTTCCAGGGGTTGACATGACGTTTGCTGCGATTGTTATTCGCCAGATTGCGCGTGGGGCTCAGAAGAACTCCGCCCCAGTGCATGAGCTTGCTGAACGGGAAATAAGCGGCCAGGGCGCTGACCAGAAGCACGTGTACAAGCACCACGGAACTGAGAGCCGGCGGCGCGATGGGATGAAACGTGGCCAGACCCAAGGCGAATTGCTTGACGCTGGTGATGTCGGCCCGGAGGAAGTAGCGCATCAATACCCCGGAAACCGCTATGCCAAGAAGCAGAAAGAGCGCCAAGTAATCGGTAAACAAAGAAATGTAGCGGACCAGCGGATCCCGCAATCTCCTGAACAGCAGGTAGGCGAGTGCACCCAAGAGGATCACGTCGGAGGCGTACAGATCCGGAGTGGTGATTTGGAAGAAGCCATCCGCACGCTGAAGGGCGAGGACAAAGGCGGGAACGGGTTCGACCAGGAGCCGCAAATGTCGAAGTAAGATGATCAGCAGTGACCAGTGGAAAGCGAGCGCACCAAGCCAGAGGTACTTGTTCTCGCTGAACACAAGGCGGTCCTTGTGCAGCCGGGCCTGGTTATTGCGAAACAGGGACCGGAAGGCCAGCACTTCAAGACTCATTCGGGCCAACACGCCCCAGCCAGTGGACGGGTTGTCCACGGAACTCGCCTTGATCCAGGGCAGCGATTTCTGTTGCCCGCATGTCGTGGGGATCCGGAAAGGCACCGGGGTCCAAGCCCACCGCAGAATGCGATAGCAAAAGCCGGCCAGAAAGATCGCAAGGGCAGCATAGGGAACCGCCACGGCGATGAAGGCACGCCCGGTGTCTCCGCGTCCCGCCACTGCGCCGACCAAGACCAGCAGCAGTACCGCGATCAGCGAATAGAGAACGTTCATACGATTCCTGACTCAGCCAACCACTTGGCGCAGGCGAAAGCTGCGCCGGCTTTCGCTCAACCGAATTTCCGCGAGTTGCTCACGGCAACGCATGTAATTGTCGAACGCCATGAGCGCGAGTCGATCGATCCGTTCGCTAAGTGCTACCTGGTCTGGTTCAGGTGCGAGCTCGCGCAGTATGGGTTTCAGCAGGAAAACGAACCCCACCGCCTGGCTCGCGGTGAGATCCTGCACCGCACGGATGCGGATGATAGCGTCCAGTGCGGGTGCGATGTGGTCCTTGTCCATGTTTCCCTGCAACTGCTCGAACAGAGTCGTGAGACTTTCGCGCAGCGTGTGGCCCACGGGATTGCGAAACGGGTCGTCCTCCCGAGAGAGAAACGGGACTGACGCAGGGGCGTAGGACTGGATCGTCCGCGCAATCCACTGCTCCAGTATGGGCGCTCGCTCGCTCATCGTTGCCTACACGCAGCCGGTCGGTTTGGGCAATCCGGCCAGCTTGCACGCGCCCTTGGCCGGCCCGGAGGGAAACAGCTTGTAAATTTCATTCAACTTGTATCCGGTTTCCTTGCACAGCTTGCGAATCATCGGAGCAATGCCGAACTGCAGATAGTAATTGCGGATGTAGTTGATGACCTTCCAGTGCTCCTCGGTCAGTTGGCTGATGGCCTCCGACTGGGCGAAGTCCGTGGCCACGTCCTGGTTCCACAGAGTTGGTTCCTGTAAGAAACCATCTTCATCTACTTCGTACTTTTTCCCATCAACTTCGAAAATCGGCACAGTTCCTCCTTGTTATCAGTTCATTTCGATGTAGCCACAAGGGCATGCGTCCGCACACTTCTTGCAGCCATTGCACAACTCGAGCTTGACTTTGTAGTGCTGGCCTTTCGGCAGCTTCACGAAACAACTGCTGCTGCAATACATCCAACAGGTTTCGCAATCCATGCACATGCCGCAGGACATGCAACGCTTGGCTTCCTCGACGACCTCGGCTTCGCTCAGGCCGGCCTCAACCTCGGTGTCGGGCCCACGTTCGGCCACGGGAACATGTTTGCGCTCGTGGCGCTCCGCCGGCTTGTACCAATCGAGCTTGATCTTGTCTTTGGAGATCGATGCAGTGGCGGGGGATTTTTCCAGCGGGACGCCGCGGAAACGCGCATCGATGGCTTCGGCGGCAAACCGGCCCTGGGCGATGGCAATGGTGACCAGGCCGAGCTCGGTGTCGTCACCGCCGGCATAGATGCCGTCGAGCGAGGTGGCACCGAAATCGCCCGTCTTGATCCAATCCTTGCCCGAATGCAGATTGTCGAGGCCCTGGAAGTCAGGCTCCTGGCTGATCGCGGCGATGACGCAGGATGCGTCCATTTCGAATTCGCTGCCGGGCTGAGGCACCGGGCGCGGGCGGCCCGAGGAATCCGGTTCGCCCAGTTGCATGCGGATCGAGCGCATGCCGACCGCGCGTCCATTCTTCTGCAGGATTTCGAGCGGTGCGGCCAGGAATTCAATCGTGACGCCTTCCTCGAGCGCGCCTTCGATCTCAGACTTAACAGCGGGCATTTCGGCGCGCGTGCGGCGATAGAGAAGGATGACCTCGGCACCAAGCCACTTGCTGACCCGGGCGGCGTCAATGGCGGTGTCGCCTCCGCCGATGACGATCACCCTGTTTCCGACTGCGACTTTTTCTCCGCGGTTGACCAGATTGAGGAATTGCGTTCCGCTGAAAACGTTGGGGGCCTCTTCGCCGGGCACCTTGAGCTTGACGCCTTTTTGCGCGCCAATTCCGACGAAGACGGCCTGATATTGCTGGTGCACCTCGTGGAGCGAGATATCGCGACCCACCATACAGTCGCACTTCAGCTCAACACAGAGCTCAAGGATGCGAGTGATTTCCGCGTCCAGCACTTCGCGAGGCAGGCGGTACTTGGGGATGCCATAGCGAAGCATGCCGCCCGGGTGGGGAAACGCCTCGAATACGGTAACGCCGTACCCACGGCGCGCCAACTGGTAGGCGCAAGAAAGCCCGGCAGGGCCGGCGCCAACGACGGCAACTTTCTCCCTACGTGTCTCGTTGTGGAGGCGGGAGAGCTTCAGGTTCTTGGTGATGCCGAAGTCGCCAATGAAGCGTTCCACCGCGTTGATTGCGACTCCGCCATCCTTGGCGTTACGGTTGCACGCGTCTTCACAGGGGTGCGGGCAAACGCGCCCACAAACCGCCGGAAAGGGATTGCGTTCGGCGATCCGCTGCCAGACCAGTTCGAAGGCCTGCTCGTTGGTGCGCCCGTACGCCTCCGCCTGCGCGATGTTAACCAACAATTCGCGAATCTCATTGCCGTTGGGGCAATGACCGGCACACGGGGCGATTTTCGGGATGTAATAGGGGCGCAGCGTGCTGACCTCGCTGGCGCCCGCTGCCGCCCCCTTGATGACCGGTTTCTTGACGTCCTTAAATAGAGGCATCGCCCACCCTCAAGCGCATGGGTAAAGCTGGCGTTTGAAGTTTTCCAGTTGGTTCGGAAGGCGGTCGTGCTCTTGCTCGTCCTCGGCCGCCTTGGTGACCTTCGTAGCCATGCTTAACTCTGTGCCGAACCTTCAATAGCGGATGTGGGCCGACCGGGCAAAGCTCAAGCCCGCGTGCTTAAAGTCATCAATGTGATAGCGGGTGAACTCGAATCCGGTCAACTGGAAGAAGCGCGGCCAGCCGACGCGCTCGATCCACTCTCCCAAGCGCTCGTGTTTGCGGGCGTGCTTGGCATACACCTCCACAATCTTGCTGACCGCTTCCACCACCTCGGGCCAGCGCGGCGGATTGTTGGGCAAGAAGGGAATCGCCAGCTTGGAAAACTTCGGCGCGCTGCGCGCGTTGCTGACCTTGCCGCCAACCCAGATGGACAAGCCATCATTCTCGGGATCGGCTAAGGGCATGGCCGGGCACACGGTGTAGCAGTTGCCGCAGAACATGCACTGCTCCTCGAGCACCTCGACCGAGTTCTTGCCATTGACCGTTTTCGGACGGATCGCGCCCGTCGGGCAGGAGGAGATGAGGGTCGGGACCTCGCACACACGCGGAAGAACATCATGCTGAATCTTCGGCGGCAGCCGATGGACCCCCAGGATGGCGATGTCGGAGCAATGCACTGCGCCGCACATGTTGAGGCAGCAGGCCAAGGCGATGCGCAACTTCGCGGGCAGGTCCTCGTGCGTAAAGTGCTCGCAGAGCGCGTCCATGACGCACTTCACGATGCCCGAGGCATCCGTCGCGGCGGAGTGACAATGCACCCAGCCCTGAGTGTGCACCACATTGCTGATCGCGTTGTTAGTGCCACCAATGGGAAACCCGGCCAGGGTCAATTCCTTCTTCAGGGGTTCGATCTTGGCCTTGTCGTCGAGCAGGAACTCAATGTTGTTGCGGCTGGTGAAGCGGAGGTAACCGCCACAGTACTTGTCCGCCAGATCCGCAAATAGGCGCAAGGTCTGGATGCTGGTCAGGCGCGGCGTGCCGGCGCGGACGGTGTAGATGCGGTCGCCCGACTCCGACACATGGCAGAGAACGCCGGGCGCCAGGTTCTCGTGGTACTTCCACTGGCCATAGTTCTTCTTGACCAGGGGATGCAAGAACTTGTCGTAGGATGGCGGGCCAATATCGGTGAGTCTGGGTTGCAGGGTCGTGCTCATTTGTCACCCCCTTGTACGTTCTGGAAAAAGATGTATGGGTTGTCTCTCGGCGCGGATACCATTTCTGGAGCCGGTTCCAGACCGATGCCGTCGAGGAACGCGGGCAGGCCAATGCGCTGGATGAGTTCTCCGACACGCTCGCGGCTCTTGCCGTACTCATCCCAGAACTCCCAGATGCGCGCGATGAGTTCCTTCAGCGTTTCGAACAGTTCGTCAGCGGGGACGAAGGGAATCAGGACCGAGGAGAGCAGAGCGCCCTGAACAATGGGAGCCTTGGCACCGATGAGAACCACTGCGCCGCGCTCCTTGCCCGGGCGCAGCGCCTTGGGCATCACGTTAATGCAGTGCATGCAGCGCACGCATTCATGGTTTTCAATGGCGAGCTTCTTGCCATCCCAGTCCATGCACTTGGTGGGGCAGAGGCTGCAAACTTCCTTCTGGATGTCGAGTCCTGCGGCGGCATAGTTGGCGACTTCGCCTGCGTCGACCTGAATGTCGTCTTTCCAGGTGCCGATCAGGGACAGGTCGGCGCGGGCGATGGAAGCGACGCAGTCATTCGGGCAGCCTGCGGCCTTGATCTTGAACTTGTAGGGAAATGCCGGACGATGCAGTTCGTCCTGGTAGTTCATGGTGAGGTCGTAGCAGAGTTTCATGGTGTCGTAGCAGGCCCACTCGCAGCGCGCCTGGCCGACACAACAGGAGGGGGTACGCATGTCGGACCCGGACCCGCCGAGGTCGAAACCAGCGTGAGCGAGCTCCTGGAAGGTAGGCTCGAGCTGGTCAGTGGTGGTACCCAGAAGGACCAGGTCTCCGGTTGAGCCGTGCATGTTGGTCAGCCCGGATCCGTGCCCCTCCCAGATATCACAGATCGTGCGCAGCGCCGCACTGGTGTAGAACCACCCGGCGGGGTGGTTCACGCGCATAGTGTGGAAGTGGGCGATTTTCGGGAACTGCGCGCCGAGGTCGCTGTAGCGGCCAATGACGCCGCCACCATAGCCCAGCACACCGACCAGTCCACCATGTTTCCAGTGGCCCTTTTTCTCTTTGTAGGAGAGTTCCAGTTGCCCCAGAAGGTCTTTGGGCGCCTCGCTGGTCTCGCATGCTAACTTGATTTCTTTGACGAAACTGGGCCACGGTCCCTTTTCTAACTCGTCCAGAAGTTCCGTCTTTGGTTTACCGTTGCTAGCATCAGCCATTGCATGTCTCCTTTGGCTAAAGCCGACTCAACAGCAGTTCGTGAGCAACGCACTTTTCGGCAGGTAGAAGCACAAAGCTGCCCGTTGGTACCCGCTCCGCGCCTCGACAGCCAGAGCGGGAGGATTGATGGTGTCGAGACAACGATGAAAACCTGCGTTCGTCACGGACTGGACGTGTTCGCATGACTGCGATTGCCGGCAGAAATCACTATGATTGCCTTTCCGCGGGATTACGGTGATACAGGTCACCCTCTGACGTGAGAGGCAACACCTGACGCACAATCGAAGCATCCGCTTTGTATCAAACGCCCCGCGTCCATGCCAGTGGGCACGTCAGTGCAGCTAGCCATGCCGCCATGATTCAGCTACTCTGGTGCACGTGCTGCCGTGTCCTTTTTCCCCATTCTTCTAAAGCTGAAAGCAAAGACGTGCGTGGTGGTCGGTGCAGGCAAGATCGCTGCTGCGAAGGCGGCCGGGCTGCTGAGCAGCGGCGCGCAAGTGGTGGTGATTGGGCCGCGGGCGAGTAAATGGGTTAAGTCGCAAGCCCGTGCCGGTAAAATGATCTGGCACCGCCGTCGGGTCGTCCCCGCGGATGTGGACCACGCGTTCCTGGTGGTCGCGGCTACCAGTTCTAACGCGACCAATGAGGCGATATTCCGGGCGTGCGTCGAACGTGGTGTGCTGTGCAATGTCGTTGACGACCCGGAACACTGCGACTTCTTTTACCCCGCAATCGTCCGTCGCGGGCCCTTGCAAATCGCCATTTCGACGGAAGGACACAGCCCGGCCTTGGCGCACCGTTTGCGGCTGCAATTGGAGCAGCAGTTCAGCCCGGAGTATGGTGCATGGGTCGAGAAAGTCGGGCGCCTGCGGCGGAAATTGCTCAACCGGGGCCTGGCGCCTGCCGAACGCCGGAGGATACTAGCTCAGATCGCCAGCCACGAGTCGTTTGAACGCTTCGTCCAACAGCGCGGAGCGACAAGAAAACAACAGCCCCGCAAAAAGGGCCGACGGTAGCACCGGCGGGTAGCCGGAGTGCGCATTTTTTCTAGCGCCATTCCCAGTCGATGAAGCCCGGCTTAGCCTCCACCATCGCATTCACGATGAGTTCCACGAGGCCCCCGTACAGGATGCGGTTCTGCTCCCACAAGCCGTAGTACGCCAGCATGTCGCGAAACTGGCCCTTGCAATTGCTGCAGGGTGCGCACAGATACTTGGGAATTTCCGGCGCCAGACAATCCGAAAACGCATTCAGCACCTGCTGCATCTTCTTGCGTCCGGAAACATGGAAACGCCAGTCGGCGAAGTTGTGTCCGCTCATGATGGCAAAACCGCTGCCGCCGCCGCAGCAGTAATTGTTGACGCCATGCGGCTCCATTTCGCGGAATCGCGGGCAGAGCTGGCGCACAATCTCTCGCTGTGGCTCGACCACGCCCATCAGACGCACAACATTGCAGGGATCGTGCAGCGTGACCGGGAAGTTGTTGCGCGACGGGTCGAACTTGATCCGGCCGCTCTTGACGATATCGCGCAGCAGGGTCAGGGAGCTTTCCCGCGGAATGTTGAGATCGCCGCCCAACAGGCGATCGGCGATTACGCTTAAGGCCTTGTGGGCGTGGCCGCACTCGCCCAGGACGATCTTCTTGACCTTGAGTTTCTGCGCAGCCTGGGCATGCTTCAGCGCAACGCGTGCGAATTGCGAGTCGTCGTACCACAGTCCGTAGTTGATGGAGTCATACCCGCACAACTCCGACGACATCGTCCAGCTAATGCCCGCCTTGTTCAGGACGAGAGCGAACGCGCCGGGATTCTCCGGCCAGGCCATGATTTCGCCGGCGTTGTGAATGAGTAGAACATCAGCACCTTCCACGTCCCACGGCGTGTGCACTTCGATGCCGGTCTTCTCCGAGATGTCCTCGTCGATGAAGGCGATGTTGTCCTTGACGACGGCTGCGTTCATGCCGGTGGACGAACCCACCTTGAGCTGCAGCATGGAGCCCTGGTCGTGAACCTCCTTGGCGTGGATGCCCATCTCCTGGCTGAACAGTTTGCGCAATTCGTGGGCGACCAGTCCATTGTCGCAGCCGATGGGACACGTCTGGGCGCAGCGGCGGCACAAATTGCAGCGATAGGACAATTCGATCAGCCGCGCCACCAGGGGCCAGTTCAGTTGAATGTCGCCGTGCTGCCAGGCAGAAAGCACACCGCCACCCCTGCCGTACTTGAAATAAAGCCGGCGCAGGACCTCGGAACGAAATGTCGGGCGATAGAGTTCGTTGCGTCCGCTGGCTTCAAAGATGTGGCAAGCATCCGAGCAGGTCTGGCAGCCGGTGCAGTGCTCCATGGTGAGGAGGAGGGGTTGCAGAAAGGTCCAGTTGTTCTCTTTCGTGAAGAGCTTGTCGAGGCCCGACAGGAACTTGGCGACCAGTTGTTTTTCTTCTTCGGGCGTTTTCGGCTGCGGCAGGCTTAGCGCGCAGGTGTCGTCCAGTCCACACTCGTACTTGTCCTTCGCATTTTGCGAAAGGGGAGTCCACGGATGGTCTTTCTCGGGGCCGTCCAAAGGGCGGGGCAAAGGCATCAGGTCTTCGTTTGCGAGGTGGGTCAGCGGATCTCGCTGGGGTTGCGACATGCTGCGAAGGTCGACGTGCCGGTTCACTTGCGGACCTCCTGAGCGGGATTCGTGGTCGCAATGTCAACCCAACTTTTCTTGCCATCGGCGCCGACGTGTTCGGCAGACCAGGTCGGCCGATACGTCAGATACTGGGCCACGGCCGCCTCGATGCTGCCGCCGCGGACATTGGGCCGGTCGTCCCAGCGCACGGAGTGATAGGTGAAGTATTTCGCGATGAAGTGGGCCATGTGCGTGAACGGCACATAGGCGGCCAGCGCGGCAGAAAGGATTAATCCCACACCGAACAGGCCGCTCACGCGCACGTTGGAGTCAAACCTCAACAGCCCACGCGCCAGCTCGCCTAGGCCTGCGCTCCCTGGCGAGCGCACGGCGTATCCGGCGGCCACCAAGGCGAAGGCAACTATAAAGAAGAGAAGGTTGAAGAAGTCGGCGGGCTTGGTGTAGTTCTTCAGCTCCGTGTCGGTGGCGCGGCGCGACATCAGGAGAAGCGCGCCGAGCACGGAAAGCGCTGCCCCAGCATACGCGGTGACGTGATACAACTCGGCCAGGAAAATCCAGACGCTGCTACTGGCCAGACTGGGCACAAGAATAGGAACTCCCGCGCCGAAGGCGATCAGAACGGCGGTGCCGATCAAGAGGTACAGGCCGAAATGAAATAGGAAGGACGGGACCCAGAGGCGCCGGTTGAACTCCCAGAGGCCTTTGAGAAACAGCATTTCGGGAATCATCACCCGCAATTCGCCGATGCGATTGGCATGACGCGGCTTGGACGCCCAATCTGAAGTTTCAAAGTAGGAGCCCCCGTGGGCCACCCGATCAGGTTCCTCGTGGGGAACGGGGTACAGCTCCCAGCGGAGGTGCACAGGGGTTCTGGCGTACTGCCAGATGCGGCGGACACATCCGAAGAGGAAAAGCAGCAGGCCAGCATAAATCGCGACGTATACGGTAAGGGTCATGCGCACCCCCGACAATCACGATCGTGGCGGACAACCGGGCTCCGCGCTTCGTGCCTGAATCACAATACCCTGTGCTGCGACTCTCCGATGTGACTTACATCACGCAGGCTAGCGAACGGGAAGCGCATCAGTTATTACTAGTTAGTAAATAATAGGGCATAAGAACAAGGCCCGCGGTCCGCAGGCAGGAGTGATGGACACGGGCGGAGACTGGTGCCATCTCACGTTGAGAGGTGACTCGCGTCACGGTGAGCAGACTACACACGATGCATAGTTCGTACAGCGCTCACTCTGATCAGTGTTTTTACGCATCGAGGGAACGTGACCTTCAGTGTTTCGGACTCGACGAGTCTACATGAACTCCGCCGCGGGAAAGCCGGTATCGCGACGCCGGGAAGCGCAGGTCGTGGCGCCCGGCGGGTGGTGCTGTGCTGACCCGTCACGAGAATCGGAGCGGAGCTTCCGCCAATATGGCTCGGCCGTCGCCCCGATTCGCTCTGCAGCATCGTCATTTCCCCTTCAACGTCCTAACTTGCAGTCAGTGTGAGTAGCTTATGAGCTTCGTCATGTATGTCGGTCTCCAGGGATCTTCCACGAAGGCCCGCTGTGGTGCCCGGCGCAGTTCACAGGTTGGGCGCGACGATCGATCCCTATCCACACTCTTATCAGGCTCAACGAAGACAACAATCAACCGGAGGTGATTAGTGCCAAGCTATGTCATTCCCGAGAAGTGCGATGGGTGCAAAGCGTTGGACAAAACAGCGTGCCAATACATTTGCCCCAACGATCTGATGGTGCTCGACAAAAACAAAATGAAGGCCTACAACCGTGATCCTTCGATGTGTTGGGAATGCTACAACTGCGTGAAGATTTGCCCAACGCAAGCGGTTCAGGTTCGCGGTTACGCCGATTTCGTTCCCATGGGCGCCTCGGCAACCCCACTGCGCTCGACCGACTCGATCATGTGGACGGTCAAGTTCAGAAACGGGACGTTGAAGCGCTTCAAGTTCCCCATTCGCACCACCGCAGAAGGCACGGCCGTGCCCAACGGCGGTTTCGAAGCTCCTGGCGATCTCAACAGCAACGCGCTCTATACCGAGCCGGCCTCGCTGGGACTGCCCGCGGTTTTCAGCCTGACGGGAGGTAAGCATGCCTAAGTTTGAGACGGTCATTGTAGAAACTGATCTGTTGATTCTGGGTGGCGGCATGGCGGCCTGTGGCGCCGCTGTTGAAGCTGCCTACTGGGCCAAGAAGAACGGTCTGAAGGTGACGCTGGTGGACAAGGCCGCCGTGGATCGTTCCGGGGCTGTGGCGATGGGCCTTTCCGCTATCAACCAGTATGTGGGTCTCAGGGACGGAGCCAACACAGTTCAGAACTATGTCGACTACGTCCGCAACGACCTGATGGGAGTGACGCGCGAAGACCTAGTAGCCAACATCGCGCGCCACGTTGACTCCACCGTGCACTTGTTTGAAAAGTGGGGGCTGCCCATTTGGAAGGATGAAGCCGGCAAGTACGTGCACGAAGGCCGCTGGCAGCTGATGATCAACGGCGAGTCGTACAAGGTCGTGGTGGCCGAAGCGGCGAAGAACGCGCTGCGCGAAAGTGGCGTGGGACAGATCTTCGAGCGCGTGTTCATCGTCGGGCCGTTGATGGATGGAGAGCGTTGCGCCGGAGCCATCGGCTTTTCGGTCCGTGAAAACAAGGTGTACGTGTTCAAAGCCAAGGCCACACTCACCGCCATGGGCGGAGCAGTCCACGTCTTCAAACCCAGGAGTTCGGGTGAAGGCATGGGACGCGCCTGGTATCCACCGTGGAACTCGGGTTCCTCCGCGTACTTCACCCTGAAGGCTGGGGCGGAGATGACGTGCCAAGAAGTTCGATTCATCCCGGTGCGGTTCAAGGACGCGTACGGTCCCGTGGGCGCGTGGTTCCTGCTGTTCAAGTCTCGGGCCACGAACGCCATGGGCGGAGACTACATGGTGGAACGCAAGCCCGAATTGGAAAAGTGGGGTCCGTATGGCAGGGTCAAGCCGGTTCCTGCCAACCTGCGCAATTATCTAGGCATGCTCGACGTGCTCGATGGGAAGGGGCCGATTTCAATGAGAACGGAGGAAGCCCTCACCAAGATCGCGGAGCAATATAAGAACGATCCCAAAGCCTATCAGAAGAAGATGATGGAGTTGGAGTCGGAGGCGTGGGAAGACTTCCTGGACATGACTATCTCACAGGCTCTGCTTTGGGCTGCCACCAATGTGCAACCCGAACAACGGAGCTCGGAGATCGCAGCCGCCGAGCCGTACTTCATCGGTTCGCACTCGGGCGCTTCAGGGGCCTGGATCAGCGGTCCCGAAGACCTGCAAACCAGCGAAACCAAGAACGAGTACTTTTGGGGCTACAGCAACATGTCGACAGTCAAAGGGCTGTTCTGTGCCGGCGATGCTTCGGGCGCTTCCAGCCACAAGTTCTCTTCCGGCTCACACGCCGAAGGCCGCATTGCCGCCAAATCCGCGGTCAAGTTCATCGTGGAAAATAACACCGCTCCGAAGGTGGACCAAGCCACGCTGGACGGCCTGATCGCCGAGATCCTCAAGCCGCTGGATACGTTCGAGCAAAACCAAAACGCCAGCACGGATGAGGACACGAACCCCAACTACATCAAGCCGCGCATGTTCATGTTCCGTCTGCAGAAGATCATGGACGAGTATGCCGGCGGAGTGACCTCGCAATTCACCACCAACAAGCCTTCCCTGGAGCGCGCCCAGGAACTGCTGGACTTCCTAGCGGAAGACTCCGCCAAGCTAGGCGCTGCGAATCTTCACGAACTGATGCGCTGCTGGGAGAACGTCCATCGGATGTGGCAAGCCGAAGCCCACGTGCGCACGGTGCTGTTCCGTGAAGAGACGCGCTGGCCCGGGTACTACATGCGCTCGGACACGCCGACGCTTGATGAGCAGAAGTGGCATGTGTTCGCCAATTGCCGGTGTGATCCGAAAACCGGGAAGTGGGAGATGCTCAAACGGCCCATTCTCCATATCTTCCCGCAACCGCAAGCGATTGCGGCCGATTAGCAAAAGGACCGAGCGGGGGGCCGCTCAGGCGGCCCCCCGACCGAATGCAAGAGGGTGACGTGCCGGAAGTATTAGAAATCTGTTGCCCGCATTGCCACGAACCGATGGTCCAGTGGCAAAACCCGCAACTCAGTTCCTGGAGTTCCGACTACCAGTACGTCTGCTTCAATGACGACTGCCCCTATTTCGTGCGGGGCTGGAGCTGGATGCAGAGCCAGTTCAACGTGACTGCTTCTTATCGCTACCGCTTTGACCCTTCGACGGGAGACAACGGCCCTCTCCCTGTCTGGTCCTCTGAGGCGTTGCGCAGCAACATCATTCAGAAGAAGGAAGCGATCCATGTCTGAAAACATATCCGCGGAGAATAAAATCTTGCAGGACTCCCCGCGTCTGGGATTGGATGATCGCTTCACCTTCCGTTGCGGCCGCGACCTCGACTGCTTTACGCGATGCTGCCACGACGTCTCCATCCTCCTCACGCCCTATGACGTATTGAGAATGAAGCGGGCGCTGCAACTTGACTCCTCCGAGTTCTTGGAGCGTTACACATTTGTCATGCAGTCCAGGGGCAGTAAAGTTCCCGTGATTTTCCTCCAGATGAAAGCCGAGAACCAGACCTGTCCGTTTGTGAGCGAGCAGGGATGCAGCATCTATGCGCATCGGCCCTGGGCTTGCCGCATGTACCCGCTGGGCATGGCTGAACCGAAAGACCCACAGGCGGCATCGCAAAGATTCTATTTTCAGGTGCACGAAGAACTCTGCCACGGACACGGTGTGGGTAATGGCTGCTCCGTGCGAGATTGGATTGACGAACAAGGCATTGAGCCTTTCGATTTGAACCAGGCGTCTTTTCGGCAACTGATGTCCCATCCAGGCTGGGACAACCCAGAGCTGCTCACAGCGGACAAACTTGCCATGTTCTACATGGCTGCCTACGACCTGGATCGCTTCCGCAGATTTGTTTTTGACACCCGCTTCCTCGAACTTATTGATGTGGACGAAGCTCGCATCGAGGCCCTGCGCTGCGATGACGAAGAGCTCCTGGAATTTGCCATGGATTGGCTCGCGTTCAGTCTTTTCCAGGAGAAGAAACGGATGAAACTGACGAAGTCGGCCAAGTTGGGAGAGGCCGCTCGGACAACAGCTGCTGAGCCCGCGAACGCCTCGCTTTAGCTCTAGAGGATTATGTCAAGCTCGGGATCTGCAAACGGCGATGGCAGGGCAATCCTCATAATTGGCGGGGGAATTGCCGGACTGACCGCGGCCATCGAGGCGGCGGAGGCTGGATGCAAGGTCGTCCTAATCGAGAAATCAGCTTACCTGGGTGGCCGCGTCGCGCGCCTTCACCAATACTTTCCCAAGCTCTGCCCGCCAGCCTGCGGCCTGGAAATCAATCTGAAGCGCCTCAAGAACAACCGCCAGGTCACGATCTTGACTCTGGCGGAGTTGGAAAGCCTGAGCGGAACTCCGGGTGACTATCAAGCGGTAATCAATATCGCACCGCGCTATGTAACGGACGCATGCACTCTCTGCGGCGATTGTGCGGGGGCCTGCCCGGCTGAGATTGGCGACGAGTTCAACTACAGCCTTTGCAAGAGCAAGGCAATCCACCTACCGCATGCCATGGCTTTTCCGGCGAAATATGTGATCGAGCGAAGCGCCTGCCCGGAAAACTGTCGTGCCTGTGCCGACGCTTGCCCCTACAAAGCCGTCGATCTTGCGCAAAAAGCGGAGAAGAGAACGTTGCGGGTCGCCTCCGTGGTCGTCGCCACGGGCTGGGCGCCGTACGACGCCCGCAAGATCGACAATCTGGGGTTCGGCAAGTATGCCAACGTCGTCACCAACGTGCTGGTCGAGCGATTTGCTTCTTCCTCCGGGCCCACCGGCGGCAAAGTCTTGCGGCCCTCGGACGGAAGAGAGCCGCGCTCGGTGGCCTTCGTGCAGTGCGCCGGGTCGAGAGACCAGAACCATCTTCCATATTGCTCGGCGGTCTGCTGCTCGGCTTCGCTGAAGCACGCCACGTACATCCGAAAGCTCTATCCGGAAGCGAAGATCACCATCTTCTATATCGACCTCCGGACACCAGGGCACCTGCAGGAGTTCTTTTCCAAGGTGACCGCGGACGGCCAAATCGAGCTGATCAAGGGCAAGGTGGGCAAGGTGGAAGAAGATCCGGCGAGCAGGGAACTGTGGGTCACGGCCGAGGACGCCCTGAACGGGAAAAAGCTCACGCGGAAGTACGATCTGGTGGTTCTGGCGACGGGCATGGTGCCGCAGACTGGCGGGCTGCCGGCGGTATTTGACCGCGACGAATTCGGTTTCATCAACAACCTCAAAACTGGCCTGTACGGCACCGGGTGCGTGAAGCGGCCGGCGGAAGTCTCGGCGTCCATCCGCGATGCCACGGGAGCGGCACTGAAAGCCCTACAGGTCACGTTGGGGGCAACGCAGCATGGATAAGCGACTGGGCGTGTACATCTGTAGCGGCTGCTCCATCGGTGAGTCGGTGGACGTGGGCAAGCTCGCCAAAATCGCAGAGAGCGAGTACAAGGTGCCGGTGTGCCGCACGCATCCATTTCTGTGCGGCGAAGAGGGCGTTGGCTTGATCCGCGAGGACCTCCAGCAAGGCGCAGCGAATGCCGTCGTCGTCGCGGCGTGTTCCCCGCGCGCGAAGAGCGCTGAGTTTTCCTTCGATCCCCAGATGGTCATGGATCGCGTGAACCTGCGTGAGCAGGTCGCCTGGTGCCACAAGGCCAAGGATGAAGATACGCAGATGCTCGCTGAAGACAATCTGCGCATGGGGATTGTGCGGGCCGGAAAGATGGAACCCTTGGAAGCGGTATCGGACGCGATCTCCCGGGCAATTCTCGTTGTCGGCGGCGGCGTCACAGGCCTCAGCGCGGCGCTGGAAGCGGCCGCCACTGGCTTTGACGTGGTTCTGGTGGAAAAGCAGCCGCAGCTTGGGGGTTTCGCCGGCACCGTCAAGAAGGACATTCCCCGAGGTGCTCCCTATATCGAAGCGCACTCTGACGGGGTGGCGGGACAAATCCAAGCCGTGGCTTCCCACCCACGCATAAAGGTGTGTTGCTCGACCAGGATTACCAAGACTGACGGGCAGCCAGGGATGTTCGACGTTACCTTGCAGAACGGAGGCCAGCCCTCCGTTCATCGCGTGGGCGCAATCATCCTGGCAACGGGCTGGAAGCCTTACGATGCATCGAAACTTTCCTCGTTGGGTTACGGCTTGCCTGACGTTCTCACCAACGTGGAGCTTGAGAGGATGGCAGCGGCTGGCCCGATTGTCCGGCCTTCGACCGGCAAGCCCGTGGAAAGCGTGTTGTTCGTGCAATGCGCCGGATCGCGCGATCCGGATCACCTGCCCTACTGCTCTTCCACCTGCTGCATGAACACGCTCAAGCAGACGGAATACATCCGCGAGCAGAATCCAGAAGCCCAGGTTTTCGTGATCTACAAGGACATCGTTACGCCTGGGCAGTACGAAAAGTACTACCAGAAAGTCCAGGAGCAGCCGCTGAACTTCTTTATGAAGGGCACCGTGAGCTGCGTCGAAAAGGCTGGCGATGGCCGCGTCCTGGTCCGCATCGACAATAACCTGTTGGGCTCGCCCATGCAGATCCCCGTGGATCTGGTCGTGTTGGCTACGGGAATGGTGCCCAATTCTGCCGACGGCATAGCGATCCGCACGCTGCGCGATGCCAACCTCAAGGTCTTGCGCAACGAGTCCGACGAGCAGCGCCAGGGGGCGGAGAAGGTCGTCGAGCAGTACAAGCATCACGAAGGAACGGAAATCCTGAACCTCACGTACCGCCAGGGTCCGGATTTGCCAGTTCTCCGGAATGGCTTCCCGGATTCGAATTTCATCTGCTTCCCCTACGAGACCTTGCGGACGGGAATCTACGCCGCGGGCGCGGTGCGCGCGCCGATGGACTCCGTGACGGCGGAGGAAGATGCCTGTGGCGCCGTGATGAAGGCGATCCAGAGCATCGAACTGGCGACCCGCGGGCAGGCAGTCCACCCGCGCGCTGGCGATTTGTCCTTCCCCAGCTTTTTCATGCAGCGTTGCACATCCTGCAAGCGATGCACCGAGGAGTGTCCCTTCGGCTCGCTCGACGAAGATGAGAAAGGCACGCCCAAGTTCAATCCGTATCGTTGCCGGCGCTGCGGCATCTGCATGGGCGCCTGTCCCGAACGCATCGTTTCCTTCAAAAACTACTCGGTCGACATGATCGCCAGCATGCTCAAAGCAATCGAGGTGCCTGACGAAACCGAAGATAAGCCGCGCATTGTCATCTTCGCTTGCGAGAACGACGCCTATCCTGCGATCGATATGGCGGGCATGCGCCGCGCCGCCTACGACGCCAGCGTGCGCATCATTCCCCTGCGCTGTCTTGGCTCGATGAACATTGTCTGGATCGCCGACGCACTCTCCCGCGGCATTGACGGAATCCTGCTGATGGGCTGCAAATTCGGGGACGATTATCAATGCCACTTTCTACGTGGCAGTGAATTGGCCAACCGCCGCCTGGAGAATGTCAAAGATACCCTCGAACGGCTGCAACTCGAGTCAGGCCGGATCGAGCTCGTGCAGTTGGCCATCGACGAGTACGAGCATGTGCCCAAGGTCATCGACGACTTCGTCGCGCGTGTCCGCGGCCTCGGGCCGAATCCTTACAAGGGATTTTAGCGATGGCAAGTACATTGCTTGTACAACCCGACACCGAATTCATCCACCGCGTTGTCGCGGCGGGTGGAGGCGGCCTGAAAAAGTGCTTTCAGTGCGCCACCTGTTCCTCGGTTTGCTCACTCTCCGGTGCGGGCAGCCCCTTCCCCCGCAAGCAGATGATTGAGGCCCAATGGGGTCTGAAGAACCGATTGATGGCCGATCCGGCGGTCTGGCTCTGCTACAATTGCGGCGACTGCACCAGCAAATGCCCCCGCGACGCCCGCCCCGGCCAGGTCATGGCAGCGATCCGTACCGAATTCATCAAGCGGTTTGCGTTTCCGCGATTCATGGGCAGCCTTGTTTCCAGTCCGAAGGCGTTGCCGTTGCTGCTGGCCCTGCCGATCCTCATACTTTACGCGATCGCCGTGTGGCCGTTGCGGAGTGGTGCCGCCTCAGCCTGGGAATTTGCGTTCCTGTTCCCGCAATCCAGGCTGGAAGCGCTTTTCTTCACGGTGAGCGGCCTGGTGCTGGCGGTTTTCGTTGCCGGAGTGATCCAGTTTTTGGGCGCGCTGCGAGCTTCCGGGGCGAACGGCGCGATCCTTCCGGCCTTGGGACCCGTCTTGGCCGAGATACTCACACATCGCCGGTTTTCTCAGTGCAGTACGGAGAAAGAGCGTTACTGGGGCCACTTGCTGGTGTTTTCCGGGTTCGTCGGACTCGCCATCATGGGCACCGTTGTAGGAATCGGGACGATGATCGGGGTGATGCACACGCCTCTGGCAATCCTCAGTCCGCTCAAGATTTTTGCCAACGTGTGCGCGCTGGCGGCCTTAGCCGGGTGCGTGATTCTCATCGCTGGCCGGATCCAGGACCGGGAAGCCAGATCGTCCGGCACGTATTTCGACTGGTTTTTCCTGCTGGTGTTGGCGGCCGCTGTATTCACCGGCATTCTCTCGGAGGTTCTGCGCCTGGCGCAGTATCAGACGTGGATGTATGCCATTTATTTCTTCCACCTGACGCTGATCCTTGCCCTGTTCCTGTACGCGCCGTATTCCAAGTTCGCGCACTTCGTTTACCGGACCGTGGCTCTGGCTGCGACTTGGGAAGGAGAAAAACAACCAACTGCAACCCAGGATTCTGTTCGGACCGATACTTTGGCGGACAACAGCGCCTGACACTGGCTGCCGCTGAGAACACGGCCCTATTTTGATTTCACATTTGAGGAGGCTTTGCTATGGCTAAACTTGTTCCCCCGCACGGCAGTTCTGAATTGAAACCACTCTTGCTGGAAGGTCAAGCCAAGACGGATGAAATTCAGAAAGCGCAACGTTTGAAGAAGGTTCCTCTGACCAGCCGCGAAACCGGCGACCTGATCATGATGGGAATCGGGGCCTTCACCCCGCTCGACGGTTTCATGGGAAAGGCCGACTGGCAGGAGTGCTGCGATCACTATCGCTTGCCCTCCAAAAATAATTTGTTCTGGCCCATCCCCATCACACTTTCCGCGGAAGAAGGCTTGGCCAAGTCCATTGCTTTGGGAGAAGAAGTGGCACTCTGGGACGTGGAGACGGATGCCCTCGTCGGCACGATGAAGGTGACCGAGAAATACCACATCGACAAGGAGCACGAGTGCAAGGAAGTGTTCCGTACGAACGATCCGAAGCATCCGGGCGTTGAAAAGGTGATGGAACAGGCTGCCGTCAATCTGGCGGGGCCGGTGAAGGTGCTGTCGGAGTCATTCTTCCCGGAGGAGTTCAAGGGAATCTATCAGCGTCCCGCTGATGCCCGCAAACTTTTTGCCGATCGCGGCTGGAGCATGGTAGCCGCTCTGCAATTGCGCAACCCGATGCACAACTCGCATGCCTATCTGGCGTGGACAGCGATCGAAGTGTGCGATGGAGTCTACGTGCATCAGTTGCTCGGCAAACTGAAACCCGGCGACATTCCGGCAGATGTTCGCGTGAAAGCGATCGACGCGCTGGTGAATAAGTATTTCCGCAAGGAACGCGTGATCCAGGGCGGTTACCCGATGGAGATGCGCTACGCGGGGCCGCGTGAAGCCCTGCTCCACGCTGCTTTCCGCCAGAACTATGGCTGTTCGCACCTCATCGTGGGACGCGACCACGCTGGCGTGGGCGATTACTACGGGCCGTTCGACGCACAGAAGATCTTCAACGAAGTACCGCCGGGCGCTCTCGCCATCCAGCCGCTTTGCATGGACTGGACCTTCTACTGCTATGAGTGCGGCAGCATGGCTTCCATGAAGACCTGCCCGCACGAGAGCAAAGCGGTCATCGATGACAATGGCAACTACAAGGGCGGCGCACGTCTGCTGCTTTCGGGCACCCTGCTTCGCAAGCTGATGAGCGAGGGCAAGCCCGTACCTGCGGAGTTCTCCAAGCCCGAGGTGATCGCGATTCTCAAGCAGTACTACGACACGCTCGAAGAAAAGGTTGAAGTGAAATTGCACGGCGCTGCCACGGGCGCGGTGAAACCGCACTAATAGCGGTGCGGCCGGAAAAGGCTATCCCTTGATTCGGCTCGAACCGAGCAACGATTTGAATTACATTCCCGGCCCGTACCGATGTACCCGGTGCGGGCCAACCGCTTCCTGCGATGGAGGGTATTCCATGTCTGTTATCACCATCTCCCGGGGTTCATTCAGCGGCGGCAAGACTCTGGCCGAGTGCCTGGCCCGAAGACTTGGCTATCGATGCATCGACCGGGACGTTATCGTCGAACGGGCCGCTGCCTATGGTGTGTCCCAACAGGAAATCAGGGACGCACTGGAGAAGCCGCCAAACTTTTTGGATCGCTTTAAGCACAAGAGATACCTTTACCTGGTTTTGGTTCAGGCTGCCCTTGCTGAAGAGGTAAGGACCGGGAAGGCAATTTATCACGGCCTGGCGGGCCATTTGCTACTCAAGGGCGGCCAACCTATCCTGCGCACCCGCATCATTGCCCCGATGGAATTCCGTATTCAAATGGTGCAGGCGCGTCTGAAGTACAGCCAGCGCGAAGCGATTGCTTACATCGAAAAGGTTGACGAAGACCGCCGCAAGTGGACCCAATTCCTGTACGGCGTGGACTGGGGAGATCCCTCCCTCTACGATATCGTGCTCAATCTCGAGCACATTGACATCGAGGAAGCCTGTCACATCATCTCCTCGATGGTGATTGAGCGCTGTTTTGAATTCACTCCCGAATGCCAGCAGAAGATGGATGATCTGGCCCTGGCCAGCCGCGTTCGCGCCGACTTGGCCGTCAGCCCTTCCACCTCGGACTTGGAAGTCGAGGTCGTGGCGCACGGAGGAGCGGTCGCGATTCAAGGAAGACTCACGAGTATTGATCGCTTGGAGGAGGTTGCCCGGATTGCCAGGGCAGTGCCTGGTGTGACCGCTCTGGACCTGGAAAAGCTCTCTCCGTCCGTCCGAGTCTAGTCGTGATGCGTTGCATTCTCCGGGCCCGGCACAAAGTCGTCGGGTCTGGGTAGATTGGCTTTCTCCACTGACGTTTCTTCACCGTCAGCGAGAAAAGGAGTCGCCTTTATGCATGTCCTGCTGCCGGTTGCCGGAATCGGGATCAATCTGCTTTTGCTGCTCGCCGTGGGGATGCTGGTGGGCTTTCTTTCTGGTTTGGTTGGTGTCGGTGGGGGCTTTTTGCTGACTCCGGTTCTCATGATGATCGGGGTCCCGCCCACAGTTGCTGCCGCTTCAGGCACGAACGCGTTAATTGCCACGTCCTCTTCCGCCACGGGGGTTCATTTTCGCCTGGGCAACGTAGATCTGAAGCTGGGCGGCATTCTGCTGCTTGGAGGCCTGGCCGGGGCCGAGATCGGGGTACGCATCATCAAGATCCTGCGCGCCCTGGGGAGCGCCGATTTTGTAATCACGCTCACCTACGTTGTGGTCCTCGGCTGTGTCGGCTCGTTCATGTTTGTTGAAAGTTTGCACGGCCTCCGCCGAGGCATCCTGGCGCCCGAAACTCACAATCCGGTTGAACACAAAAATTTGTTCAAAAAGCTGCCCTTCCAGATGAACTTCCCACGCTCCAACGTTCAGCACTCCGTGTTCGTTCCATTCGTGCTTTGCGTGCTGGTCGGGATGCTTGCCGCCGTCATGGGCGTCGGCGGGGGATTCATCATGGTTCCTATGATGGTTTATCTGCTTCGCATGCCGATGCACGTGGCCATTGGAACAGACCTGTTCCAGATCATGTTCACTTGCGCCGGTGTGACCCTCATGCAAGCCGTGACGAACCACACCGTGGACGTGGTGCTGGCACTGCTAATCGCCGTCGGTTCTACGGTTGGCGCTCAGATCGGCGCCCGCTTGTCCCGGCTGTTGCGTGGCCATCAGCTTAAGATCATCCTTGCCAGCATCGTGCTCCTTGTTACGGTGAAAATGGCCGTCGGTTTGATCATGGCGCCGTCGAACGTGCTTTCCTACGCGAGCGGCCAGTAGAGCGCAGGTGTTGGATCGTAAGAGGGCAAAGAGCGTGATCAACAATGGATAGATGGTGGAAACGAAAACGGAGTGATTTGGCCGAACCTCCCGAGCCGAGAATCAGGAGCAAGTACAACTGCTTCCGCGAATTGCTGTCGCTAAATAACGAATGCCTCGAACTCCTGGCTTCCATCCAGGAGGATCTCCAATTCGCGCCGCCAACGCGCGAAGCGCTGGGCAGCCGTATTGCCTCGGTCTTTGAGAAAACTGGCAGTACGGTTGAAGCCTTGGAGCGCTTGACCGGCAAAGGGTTTCGCGTGCTGGCCGAATCTGTCCGCGCCCAGCGTCAGGAGGTAGAAAGTCATCTCGGTGCGTCCCAGGAACTGAGCTGCCCGGATCTTTCTGCGTGGCTGTCCGAGTTGGATATCGCCTCGGCTCGGCAAGCCGGTAACAAAGCTGCGGCTCTTGGAGAAATCAGGAATAGGCTCCACTTGCCCGTTCCAGACGGCTTTGTGCTGACGGCGGAAGCTTACCGCCAGTTTTGTGGGCGCCCCCTTTGGCAGAACATCCGCGACGCGACGCGGAACGTGGATTTGAACGAACTCGACACGCTCGAACAGATCTCGAAAAAGCTCACTGACACGATCATGGCCTTGCCTGTTCCCAGCTCCATCGAAGTGGCGATCGCCGAACGCACCCATTTCCTCGGCCTTCGCGGGGCTGGCCCAGGTCTTGCCGTGCGTTCCAGCGCTGTTGGAGAAGGCGACGAGAGGACCTTCGCGGGCCAGTTCCTCACTCTCCTGAATGTTTATCCGGACCAGATGATCGACGCTTACAAGCAGGTGGTCGCCGGGCGCTTCAGCGAACGCGCACTCTTCTACCGCCTCTCGGCCGGACTGCCGGAAGTTGAAAGCCCCATCGCTGTGCTGTTCCTTCGCATCATCCGCGCACGCGCTTCGGGAATCGTGTACACCCGGGACCCCAGTGACCCGAGAAGTGACGGACTGTGGGTGACGGCAACTCGCGGCCTCGGTTTGGACATCGCCAGTGGCGCATCTCCTGCCGATCTCTTTGTGGTGGACCGCCGGCACTCTCATCGCGTGCTTGATCAGAGCATCGTCCGGAAAGACGAGGAAATACTGCCCCGCGAAGGCGGAGGGCTGGAACACTATATCTTGGCGCCTGAGGAAAGCAACGCTCCAAGCCTCGGTCCAAAGGAAGTGGCGCTGCTCGCCGAATGGGCTGTCCGCATCGAGGAACACTTCGGAGCGCCGCAAGACGTGGAATGGGCGCTCGACAATTCTGGTAGTCTTTGGATCCTCCAGTCGCGGCCGCTGGCTCTGACGGGGCCAGCGTCTGTGCGCACCAAGTCGCGTGTTAAGCAAGACCCGTTGTTGGCTGGCGGGCACAGCGTTTATCCGGGGCGGGTCTCGGGGAATGCTTTTCTCGTCACTGAGCCCAGGGGCCTGGCTGCTACACCGGAAGGGGCGATCCTGTTTCTGCGCAAGGCTTCCCCCGAAATCGTCGAGGTCTTTCCCCGCATCGGGGGCTTGGTTGCAGAGTGGGGTAACCTCGCTGGCCATGCCGCGGCTCTTCTCCGCGAGTTCAAGATTCCTTCCGTTTTCCAGTTGGCGGGCGCCTTCGATCAGCTTCACGACGGCGATCCCGTCAGCTTGGATGCCGTGCAGCCACGCGTCTACTCGGGATCAATGTGGCCCTCACGTGCCATCGTAGCCTCCACGGTCGAGCGTTACCGGGAGAGAGCGAACGACCCGATCAGCCGGCGGCTACTCACCCTGCACTTGCTCGATCCGTCTGCATTCAACTTCCGCCCTTCTGGATGCAACTCAACCCATGATGTTCTTCGCTTCTGTCATGAGAAGGCCATTGAGGCCATGTTCGCGCTGAACGATAGCGAGCTGGAGCAAGGTCTGCACTGCCTCAAAAAGCTTCTCACTCCCGTGCCAATTGACTTGCATGTGCTCGATCTCGGCGGCGGACTAAACGTTAGCAATCCATCTGCACCGGAAGTGAAGCCGTCGGAAATCGTGTCCAGGCCGTTCCAGGCACTCTGGCGTGGGGTGTGTCATCCCGGGGTTACTTGGACCCGCGGAATGCCTGCGAGCTTGGGTGATTTGGCGTCTGTCATGGCGACTTCTCTCACCTCGCCGACGAGCGCCGTGCGCGCGTTGGGCGAAAGGAGCTACCTGCTCGTTGCCGACGAATACATGGATCTCAATTCCCGCTTGGCCTACCACTTCACCCTGGTGGACGCTTGCGTTTCCGATGTCCCCAGCAATAACTATATTGCTTTCCGTTTTGCTGGCGGAGGTGCCCCTCGGCAAAGGCGTTATCTCAGGGCCCGTTTCGTAGAAGCCTGCCTGGCTCATTACGGTTTCCTGGTTGACCGGCGGGGCGATCTCGTCAACGCCTGGTTCAAGAAAGCCCCCGCCGGCAGAATCGAAGCCAATCTTGATATTCTCGGCCGGCTCATGGCCTGCACCAGTCAGTTGGATATGTACATGACCAGCAACGAGGTCATGAAGTGGTACGTGCAACAGTTTCTCGAAGGCAACTATGGTTTCCTGCTGCTGGAGCCGGCAAAGCGAGGTGCCTCTGACTAAACTATTCGGTCTCCCTTGCTTCCACTCGCACGTGAAGCTGCGGCGAATTACATCGCTTCCTCACGTAATCGCGCTCTTCCTAAACGCGAGACGATCCCTGTGTTTCCGGGAAGCTTCCATGTGCCTTACTTCTCTGAATCCAGCCACTCGGAAAGTGACCGCCCGGAGTGCAACCAGGTATCTTCCTTACCGGTTGGTTCTTTTCCCAGGGCGAGTGGCGGTTGGCTTCTTGGCGGCTATTTTGACGATTGCTCTTCCCAGTTCCGCGGCCGCACAAGCCTCGGCGCCTTCACTCAAAGTTTCGCCGGAAACCATCCGCATGGGCTCGTTCTATAGTGGGGCCAAAGTGCGGATTGAAGGCACGGCCCCAGCTGGCTCGCAGGTCCTGGTGGTGATCCGCGGCGATGAGAACGACGAGTTCTTTAACAAAAAGGGAAGGGTCGGTCCCATCTGGGTGAATACAGACAGGATTCATGTCACTGCCGCCCCCTCTCTGTTCCTGTGTTTCAGCTCTGGCGACGTGAGCTCCCTTCTAGGCCGCACCAGCATCGAGACCTATCAGCTTGACGAGCAAGCGATCAAGAACCGGCTCGCTTGCCGCAGTCATTGTAAGTGCAGCACAACCGCGCGGCACCACACCGCGTCCGGGAGTCTTGCGGAGTGCGCGGGGGTGGAACCCGATCCACAGTATCGAGAACTCATTCGCAGCAGCTTCTTAGCTTTGAAATCCCGCGAGGGCCGTTACCAAACGCACCCCGATGGAGTTCGAATGGTGAACGCGGCTGAAGCCGACAGCCGTTACACCGTGGACCTGGATTGGCCACGGAGCGCGCCGCCCGGCTCCTACCACGTGGAAATGTATGCCTGTAAGAATCGAATGGTGCTCGCTCGAACGACGGCGCTGCTCGGAGTTGTTGAAGTCGGATTTCCCGCGCAGATGGCAGCGTTGTCGAGCGGGCACCCCTGGCTCTACGGCCTAATTGCTGTTCTGGCAGGCATCATTGCGGGATTCACCATTGACGCTCTCACGGTCCAGTTGCGTCGCTGCTCCTGGCGCAATCCGCGGCCAAAGGAGAAAGGAGCTATTGACCCGTCCGGGGCTCACCCAGGCGGACCCGCTGAACCGGTTTCAGACGACGCTCCGGAACGCGAGCCGATTCATCATGCTTAGTAGACCAGGCCCATCGTCCCTGATTTTCTTTTCTCGCTAGGCGCTGAAAGCTACCGTGGGGAGGATGCCATGTTTCGCGTTCGATTTCGCAATAGACCCGAAGCTACGGTTCAACGCTGTCAAAGTAGTGGCCGCACCTCGTGCTTCGCGTTTCTCTTCGGTCTCGTGCGCGTTCTGTGCGGAAACTCAGGATGGGGCGCGGACGACGAGAACGGGGCAAAAAGCGTGGCGTACCACAGACTCGGCGACGCTGCCGAGCAGCAGCCTTTGCAGGCCCCCGCGTCCGTGACTCCCGATCACGATGAGGTCAGCGGGCCAGCTCTTTGCTCCCTCGACGATCTTGGCGGCAGGCTTTCCGATTTCAAGGAATTCGAGCGCCGCAGGGCTGGTTCCCGCGCGCTGCCGAAATGCCGAAAGCAGAATCCTGGCTTCCTGCTCTGCCCTGGCGATTAAGTGGTCTGCTGGAATTTCTATTTTTGGAGCACCATGGGAAAAGGATGTATCAACCACGTGGATGAAGGCCAGCTCTGCATTGAGCATCTTTGCAAGCTCGATGCCGACACCAACCGCATGCGCGGCCACCGCGCTTTCGTCCACCGCGATGAGAATTCTGTTGAAACTCATTTAAGACTCTCTGACATTGTGCATCCGCAGCAGATATGCACCATTTGTTCGAGTAGCTATAGAGCCGACACCATCCAATTTCTCAAATCTCGCCGCAACTCTGGAACTGGTTACAAGCCCGCCCAATTTCGTGCCTCCTTGAATGCTTCTCCAACGCCCCGGACCTTCGTGCCGGCGTGGCCCTTTTTCCGCAGCGTTTTTTTAGTACCTGTCACCGAACACCGAAGTGGCAAAGGGCATGGACCTTTAGGCCATGGATTGCTTAGTGGAATCCTAATACGACGGCAAGCAACGAAGCAACCAGAAACCAGAAAATGGGGGCCACAAGGATGCCGTTCGTTGCCATCAGGCTGACCACAACAACGTCAGCGGCCGAGCTCACGCTCAGCTAGCGACGAGGGATCGAATGGCGAATGCGATTGCGCTCGCGCACGAGATATACGTTGCCTTGGCCGGTGAAGACCAGCCCCATGAAAACGCGTGTCTGAAACTACCGAAGCGGTAGATGGGCAGCGTTCTGACCAGCTAAACTACCTCCCCAACCCTGCAATCAACGACTCTGCAGAAGTTCTTACTGAACAAGGCCTTTGCAGGTTTCGCATGGGACGCACTGGTTGCGGGTCGTGCATACGATGGTAGCCGTCCCTGCCAAAACCGACACTAAACCTACCTAATTCCTATCTCCTCTTGCGTTCGTTGCGAAATCGCTGGCACTGGTGGCAAATTCTTTGTGTCGCGGTCAAGGGCAACGAAGTGCGCAGTCTGCGCTTCGATCAATCGATCGTGGGTGCCATTCCGTCTCAACCGTTGCCCGATGGCATTCGCGCAAACGAGCTTTCTCCCGATCGGTTTGTGAAAGCGGCCGTCACTGGGAACTGGCGCGAAGCCGAAGCGGAAAAGCGTGCGATGAGCGGCGCCGTGGATAGTTTGGGCGGATATCTCGTTCCGTCGCCACTCGCGGCCGACACCATCGATTTAACGAGAAACCAAGCGGTTGTCCTGCAAGCTGGCGGCGTGACGGTGCCGAAGCTCTCGAACTCGCTCGTGATTGCCAAACTAACGAAGGATGTTACTGCGGGGTGGAAGGTTGAAAACGTTCGGCAGGCTCTCGGATCTGTCCAGCGGGAAAACAACTTGCACCGACACGGAAACGATCAGCACGCAGACGTTGGCATCCTTCATTTTCTCGGATGACGACAAAATTAAGAGAATCGGTTACATCCGCGGGAAGCGCTATGTGCGTCTGACCATCACACCGACGAACAACACTTCGTCCGCGATGCTGGCAGCGTGCGCGGTGCTCTCGAATCCGACTTACGCGCCAACAGCATCGGCCTAAACGAATTTCCGGTGCTCGTACTCCTGTGCGAGTGCCGGGATGTCCGCGGTGCGTTGTGAATCGGCACACCTGCTCACCTAGCGACGCGGGCGGGTGGTTTCCACGAGATTCCAGCTGCCGCGCGGTTCCAGTACAATTCGGCCGTGGCCGAGTTGAGTTGTCCGATAAGGCGACGCACGCATCGGAAAAGTCGAGTACTAGGAGCAAGATGTCCGGTAAGGCGACTGATCGAGCGGAGTAAAAGCTGCGGCGGTGACGACCACGAGCGATTGGTTATCTTACCCGCAGTCCGGCAAGCTTGACGGCGCCGCGATGATACCCGTCGGGAAACAATCTCTGAAGCCCCTCCAGTTCGATGTGGTTCGCCTCGCAGGTTTCGTACACGGTGGGCACAATGTTGTTTGTGACAAAGCGCTGGCGAAGGAATTCGAGAACCTGCCAATGCTTATCGGTGAGCTTGGGCATCTTCATCTCCCAAGCCCTGTGCAGGGCATACGACTTGTCCCATTGGGAAGGATTGACCAGAAAACCGCGGACGTTGATCTCGTACGTTTTCCCTTCCCCGGCTACAGTAATTTGTTCGGCAAAACCCTCCACCCAGGACTGTTCCAGGTAGCCTTCCTGATACGTGATTCCTGCAAGCTTGCAGGCACCACGCAGGTATCCCGCGGGGAACAGCTTCTGGAGTTCCTGTAGGTGCAGACGGTTCATCCGCGCGGTCTCGTAGACCAGCGGGCACTTTCCCGTTTCCTTGTATTGGTCGCGAATGAAGCAGATGACTCTCCAGTGGTCTTCGCTCAACCCACTGATGATTCCGACTTTAGGCGCCATGCCACGTGCGAAATTCTCATCCCAAGCATTGAAGTCCGCAAGGAATTCGTCGCTATCGATCGGGTACGTTTTGTTTGCAAACTCGAAAGTAGACATCCATCCACCCTCTCCCACGTCCGAGGTAGATTCCGTAGCAGCTTTCAATCGGAACTTCCATTTTGGACTCCCGGGTCCTGTTCAGTATACACGCAGCCACCATCTCTTGATTCGGCGAGTTGTATTTTTCCCTCCGGGAGCCATCTTCGGCTCCACCAAGTGCCGCTTTCGCCCTCTCGCGAGGATATCGAAACACTCAAACTGAGCTCCACCATTGCATCCCATTCGACACTCTCCGGCCCTCACTGCCCGGTAAGCGTTATGAGCGATTATCGGTAGCTATTCCTAAACAGTTCCTGGGAAAGAAAACCCTTCTTCGAATTTACACAAAATGCTTGACGGTATTAGTGTGAGTCAGGCCTTGACAGTAGTGACTATTATGTGATAGAGGCATACAAAAGTGTGACGCTTCTCCAAAATTCAAAAGGTGCGAAGGAAGGTGACGTATGGACCGTCTGGGTCGCCAGAAGCTCCTTTTCCCCGTTGTTATCTTGACTTTCCTATTGACTGCCACCGTAGCCCGGGCCCAAGGCGTCGGCGCGTCCGGAGAGATAACCGGAACTGTAACGGACTCGACCGGAGCGGTCCTACCGAAGGCGACAGTAACTGTGGTGAACCCAGAGACTGGCCTGCGACGCGAGGCAATAAGCAATGACTCCGGCCAATACTTTGTCCCGGGGCTGTCTCCCGCCACCTATGAGGTGCGCGCCCAATTTTCGGGATTTGGGACCGGAGTCCGAAAAGGTGTCACTGTCACAATCGGAGAGACGGCCGTCTGCGATTTCAGCCTGAGGCCGCAGTCCGAAACTGTGATTGAAGTGAAGGGCGAGGCAATACAGATCGAGACCCAGCGGGCGAGCCAGGCGAACACCATCACCCAAAGCTACATAATCAACTTGCCGATCGACCGCCGCGACTACCTGACGTTTACCTTGCTAGCGCCAGGCGTCTCCAGTTCCGACAGGACCACGGGTGACCAGGATTTCCGCGTCAAGCAGACGCCTCAAAGCGGACTGTCCTTCTACGGGAGCAACGGCAGAGGAAACAGCATCACCGTGGATGGCGGGGAGACCAGCGGTGACAGCGGGGGTGTGCGCCCGACGGTCAGCCAGGATGCGGTGCAGGAGTTTCAAGTCAAACGCAGCAATTTCGGCCCGGAGTTGGGGTCCGCCACGGGCGCTTCCATCAACATTGTCACGAAATCCGGCACCAACAAGGTGCACGGCGGCCTCTTCGGCTTCTTCCGCAATGACGCCATGGATGCCGCGAACCCGTTTTCCTATAGCCAGGCTTTGCAGCCGGGCCAGACCTTCGATCCAGCCGAACCGGATTTGGTGGGGTCGCACATTAAGGATACCCTGAGCCGCCAGCAATTCGGCGGGAGCATGGGATTCCCTCTTCAGAAAGACAAGACCTTCGCGTTCGTGGCCTTTGAAGGCCTGCTGGGGAACGCCCAGAACGCCGTTCCCATATTGACCGATACCAGCGTGTTTCGCCCCACGGCGGACCAAGACGCCATTATTGGACAGTTGGCCAGCCAATCCGGAAACGTAACCTGTTTCCCTGGCGTACCGCAGATGCTAGCCAGCACCTGCGCATTTGCTCTCAACAGCATCCTTACCGTGAATCCCAACCCCGGTGCCAATCCCTTCATAAGCACATTCCAGGGTGCGATGAATGGTTTTCTGGTAAACCAATTCGAAACGCAAGGCGGCGTCTTCCCCTTCATCACACGGGAATACCTGGCATCCGGCCGGTTGGACCATCGCTTCAACGAAAGCAATCAGGTTTCGCTGACTTACCGGTTTGCTCACGATGTGGAGCAGTCGCCCGACGTGCACTCTTTGACAGCCTTTTCCGCAGGAAGTTCGACGCATACCCAGGACCACAATCTCCAGGGCGCCTGGTTCCATCTGTTCGGCACGACCGCGCAAAACGAACTGCGCATCCAGTGGAACCACGAGGACTTCAACGTACTTCCCAACGTGCCGGGCGAGGTGGGGCTCCAAATCCCGGGTTTCATTAACAACCTCGGCACGAGCATCTTCTTGCCTAACTTCACGACCCTCCGCCGAACCGAATACGCGGATAACTTCACGCTGTTTCATGGCCACCACGTGCTCCAGTTTGGCGGTGCCGTGGTGCTTCGCGGAAATGACACGTCGTCGAATACCTTCTTACCCGGCCGCTTTGTGTTCGGCACACTACCCGGAGCCTTAATCAGTCCTGAGCTCGCAAGTACCACCATTAACCCGCTGCAAGCGGCTTCCTTTGGATTGCCTCAGTTCTACCAGCAGGGCTTTGGGAATCCCCAATATCCTTACTATTCCCGGCCATTGACAGGCTTGTACTTCAGAGATTCCTGGACCATAACGCCAGGTTTCGTTGTTAAGTATGGCCTGCGCTACGAGCTGGATTCGCAATTCGAGCCGCTGGGCACATATACGAAGGATTTCGCTCCACGCATATCCTTTTCCTGGGACCCCTTCAAGAACCAGAAGACCGTGATCCGAGGTGGGTACGGAATCTTCTATTCGCCCATTGATGTGCAAATCCCCGACGTCGACATGAGCTTGGGCGCTCTGAACAGCAACAGAACTACGGTCGAAAATAGTGCCGGAGCTGGCCAGGTTGCGAATCTCCTCTCTTGCGGCGTGACCATCGCCGGCGGCTACCCCCTTATTCCGGCCACCAGCAGTAGCCCCTGCAACCGCGAAATCTCGATTTACGTGGATCCCATCACGTCAACGGGTATCCCAGGTTTGCAGACGGCGCCGGTGGTTTTCCAGACCCTTTTTGGCCAGGGATTGATTCAGTGCACTACACCCGCTGCGGGGAACCAGGCTTGCATCACCCCCGCGTCCGTGCTTCCCTTGGGCATCCGGGTTGCCAATAGCGGGCCAATCTCCCCGTTGCAAGTGGTTTTCGTCAACCAGCCTGGCTATCGGCCCCCCATCGCACAACAGGTTTCGCTTGGGATTGAACGCGAGATCACGACGGGATTCTCGATCGCCCTAAGCGGTATCTACACACACACTCAGAGACTCCCGATTGCTATTGATACCAATCTGCTGCCGGCCGGGTTCAGCACCTTAACTTTGGCCAATGGGAATAAGGTGTCCTACAGGAACTGGAACACAAATCCGGCTGCCGACCCGGCGGTCCTCCTCAACGAGCCGGGTTACACGGAGCCCTGCGCCGCCTCTCCGCAAAGTTGTTTTGCGAATCAGCTCGTTGTCCAGAACAACCAATACAGCTCCGTGGCCAGCGCCCTCTACGAGGGCGTCATCCTGGAAGTGAAGCAGCGATTCAGTAACCATTTTACTTTGTTCGGGAATTACACATATAGCAAAGCCTATGACAACTCCACCGACTACAACACCGATTACGGGCCTCAGGATCCGACCAACATCGGCCTCGATCGCAGCCTCTCCGAATTCGACGAGCGCCACAAGGTGGTGGTCGCGGGGGTATTCCAGAGTCCGTGGAAATCGCCTTTCCTTTCAGGCTTCGAGCTGGCCCCGATCTTTAGCTACCACAGCGGACATCCGTTTAATTTGCTGGCGAGCGGCGTCAGCGTCAACGGCGACAATCACACCACCAACGAACGCCCGATAGGAGCCCCGCGGGACACGGGTCTTGGCCCCGACTACATCGACCTCGATATGCGTCTGAGCTGGAGGCACAAGACCGGCGAGTGGGGTGAGCTGCAGATCACGGCGGAGGGCTTCAACATCGCGAACCGCGTAAACTACTCCGGCGTGAACAACGAGGTAAGCCCTCTTTTCGGTTTCCAACCCGGATTTACGACTTTCAATGTGCACGGGCTTGTGCCTGGCAGCCCTCTTCCGGGAGGGGGGACAGTCACGCCCAGCACGCCGTTGGCGTTCACCTCGGCCCAACCGATGCGTCAGGTGCAGCTTGGAATACGCTTCACCTTCTAGGCATGGCAGCCCGCCTGTGAAGGCGGCTTTTCTCAACTCTTGGCCGCCTGCTGGAAGTGGAGTCTGAGCTTAGGAGCTGTTCATGGCGTTTGCTGAGAATCGGGGGGCTAGGATCTATTGGGACGAAGAGGGCCAGGGTGAGCCCGTCTTGCTGGTCATGGGACTCGGGTATACCGCCCACATGTGGTATCGGCTGCGTCCCCACTTTGCGGCACACTACCGGACCTTGGCGTTCGATAACCGGGGCGTGGGACGCAGCGATGTGCCGCCGGGCCCTTACTCGATCGAACTGATGGCTTCAGACGCCGCGGCAGTGCTGGATGCAGCTGGCCTTAACAGTGTGCACCTCCTGGGCGTGTCCATGGGTGGAATGATCGCCCAGGAGTTTGCCCTCCTCTATCCCCAGCGAGTCCGCTCCTTGATACTGGGCTGTACTACGGCGGGCGGGCCGGCTGCGGCCCGGGCTGAACCGGCGGCGATCGAGGTGCTGAAGGCTCGCGACATGACGCCGGATCAGCGGGCGGCGGCCACACTGCCGTTCATCTATGACCTAACAACTCCGCGCGAGCTCATTGACGAGGACCTGGCCGTTCGCCGGCCATGGCTTCCCCGCCCAGAAGGCTACGCAGCACAACTCCAGGCCATATTCTCCTGGGAGGCATATAGCCGCCTGCCTCAGATCACTGCGCCTACACTGGTAATCCACGGCCAGTCTGATCGGCTGGTGCCGCCGGAAAACGCCAAACTGATCGCGGGGCGCATCCCTGGTGCAAAACTCTTGATGATTCCGCACGCCAGCCATCTTTTTGTCACTGACCAGCCGGAAGCGGCGATTCAAGCCGTACTGGAATTCCTCGGAGCGCACCCCGAATCCAGTCTGACAAACGCAGGTTGCTTTCCCCGAAATCATGCGCGCGAGGGGGCTGCCTCATGTTGAAAGAAGCTCCTGCGGCGAAGCATGCCACCAGAAACGTGAAGCAGCTTTTCGATCTCACCGGACGCGTCGCGGTCGTGACGGGCGGTTCCATCGGACTTGGTTACCAGATGGCCGAAGGCTTGGCGGAAATGGGCGCTAACCTGGTGCTATGCGCGCGCAAGAAGCAGCGGTGCGAGGACGCCGCAGGAGAATTCCGGCAATTTGGCGTTAAGGCTCTGCCCCTCGTCTGCGACGTTAGGAATCCGGCACAGATTCAGGAAGTCATAGAAGAGGCCTTTTCCCAATTGGGCCGGATCGATGTGCTGGTCAACAACGCAGGAAGCTCCTGGGGCGCTCCGGCCGAAGAAATGCGCCTGGAGGATTGGAATAAGGTAATCGAGACCAACCTCACCGGCACTTTTCTCTTTGCTCAAGCCGTGGGCAAGAAAATGATTCAGCAGGGGCGGGGAAAGATTATCAATATCGCCTCGGTTGCCGGACTACAGGGAGCTCCATCACAACTGGACGCGATTGGCTATCACGCCAGCAAGGGGGGAGTAATCAGCTTCACCAAGGACCTGGCCTGCAAATGGGCCAAGCACAACATTCAGGTAAATGCGATTGCTCCTGGTTGGTTTCCCACGCACATGTCGCATGCGGTCCTGGAGCATCATCGGGAGTTCTTTCTGGAAAGGATTCCGCTCCGGCGTTTCGGCAGCGGCCATGACCTCAAGGGGGCCGTCGTGTTTCTCGCCTCCGATGCTTCCGACTACGTCACAGGTCACGTTCTCGTCGTAGATGGCGGTCAATCGGCTTGGTAGTGAAGAAAAGATCATGAATATTCCGCTGACACCATTGCGTTTCCTGCGCTACGCGGAGCAACAGTATCCCAACGAAACGGCCGTCGTCTGTGGGGACCTGCGTCTCACCTACGAGCAATTCGCTGACCGCGCCAACCGGCTCGCCGGCGCCATTCGCAATGCACGCGTCGCACCGGGGGAACGCGTAGCCTTCCTGAGCACGAATTGCCACAGGCTTCTTGAGGCTTATTACGGGGTCGTGGCTGCCGGCACAGTGCTGCTTCCGCTGAACTATCGCCTGTCGGCCAACGAGCTGGAGTACATCCTGAAAGATTCCGAAGCCAGCCTGCTTTTCTTAGAACAGGAATTTCTGCCGCTGGTCGATTCGTTTCGCGAGCGCGTTTCCTCGGTCCGCGCTTTTTTCCTGCTCGATGGGCAACCTAGCGCCGGCTGGCTGTCGCCTCGCAATTACGATGACACTCTTTTGGAGGCCACGCCTTACGTGCCCGACATCATGGGAATCGAGGAGGACTCCCTCGCTGAGTTGTTCTACACCAGCGGCACGAGCGCCTTCCCCAAGGGCGTGATGCTCTCCCACAGGAATGTTTATCTGCATGCTCTCAATACCAGAGTTGCGCTGCATACAGCAGAACACAGGTCACTGTTGCATACCATCCCATTGTTCCATGCCAACGGCTGGGGTGCCGTTCACGCGAACACCTGCACCGGCGGCAAGCACGTGATGCTGCGCCGCTTCATTCCCAGCGATGTCTTCCGTTTGGTCGAACGCGAGGGCATTGAAACCCTGCATCTCATACCCCTCATGGCCAGTGCTCTAGTGAACTCTCCTGACTTAGGGAAACATGATCTGAGCTCTCTGGAATGGATTTCCATCGGAGGCGCCGCTTCTTCGCCCACTCTCCTTCGCCTGGTCGAGAAAAAACTCGGCTGCGCCTGTTTCGCCGGTTATGGCTTAACGGAGACTGCACCCGTACTGTCCACGGCCAGGCTGAAGCCGGGAAAAACAATGCCTGAAGAAGAACGCTATAAAACCCAGGCCATGACGGGATACGCCATACCAGGAGTCGAAATCCGGGTGGTGGACGCGGAAGATCGCGATGTCCCTCGAGACGCGGCGACCATGGGAGAGGTGATAGCCCGGAGCGACGGAGTGATGTTGGGGTATTGGCGCCAGCCCCAAGCGACCTCTGAAGTCATGCGCGGGGGTTGGTTCCACACCAGTGATATGGCCACGATGAACGAGGAGGGAAGCTTCCTCATTGTGGATCGCAAGAAGGACATCATCATCAGCGGCGGCGAGAACATCTCGTCGCTTGAGGTCGAGAAGGCGCTCGAAGCGCACCCTGCCGTGCGCGAAGCTGCGGTCATACCTGTTCCCCACGACACATGGGGAGAAGTGCCCAAAGCGCTGGTGGTGCTGCAGCCCAGCTCTAATCTGACGGAGCTCGAACTCATCGAGTTTTGCCGCTCGAGCTTGTCCCATTACAAGTGCCCTCGTTCCGTGGAATTTGTTGAGAGCTTGCCCAAGACGGCGACGGGCAAGATTCTTAAGAAGAGTTTGCGCCGGAAATATCGCGGAGAATCCTTCGGCTCGGAATTCGCTTAGCACAACAGCGACCGATTACCGGCCGTGGATTCACTTGGCAGCAAATGGCGCTGAGTAGCATGCGGCTGCCTGCGGGCGTGCTCCGCTAGCGGTGAGTGTGCGGCGGGCGCCATGCAGGCAAGATTCCGAGAAATGGACATTCAAACTATGAGCGAACTAGTTCAGCTTACTTACATAGACGGTGTTGGAGTAATCACCATCGACAATCCGCCGGTGAATGCACTGAGCCCGGGCGTTCCGGAAGGGATTGCGCAGGCGGTAGAGAAAATCGATCAAGATGACACCATCAAAGCTGCCGTGCTGATCGGTGGCGGCCGGAGCTTCGTCGCTGGCGCGGACATCAAGGAATTCGGCAAGATGACATCCGGTGAGCGGCCCCGCGGAGAGGGAATGCTTCCGCTGTTGCGCCGCCTGGAAGACAGCCGCAAGCCCATCCTTGCGGCAATTCACGGGAGTGCTTTGGGTGGCGGCCTGGAGTTGGCGATGGCCGCCCATTACCGGGTGGCGGTGCCGGACGCGCAACTCGGTCAACCGGAAGTGAAACTTGGGATCATTCCAGGCGCGGGCGGGACCCAGCGCCTGCCGCGGCTCGCCGGGCCGGCGAAGGCGGCCGCCATGTGCGCGGAAGGCGCTCCGATCGGCGCCCAGGAAGCTATGAAACTTGGGATCGTCGACCAACTTATTGACGGAGATCTGTTGGCCGGTGCTGTCGCTTTTGCGCGCAAAGTTGCCGGAAAGCCTGCACCGCGGAGCCGTGAACGCACCGACAAACTGGGCACGCCAGCGGAGAACGCGGCCATATTTACGGCTGCCCGGGAGAACGCCCGCAAGAAGCAGCGCGGGATGGGAGCGCCTCTCGCTGCCATTGACGCGGTGGAGGCGGGGACCAAGCTCCCCTTCGACGAAGGCTGCAAGATCGAGCAGAAGCTGTTCCGCGATTGCCTTTTCTCCGATCAGTCCAAGGCGCTCATTCACGTGTTCTTTGCTGAGCGCGAGGTCGGCAAAATTCCCGGTATACCCAAAGACACGCCCACGATCCCTGTGAACTCGGTCGCGGTCCTTGGTGCGGGCACCATGGGCGCCGGTATTGCCATGGTATTCGCCAACGCCGGCATTCCCGTGTTGCTTAAGGAAGTCGACCAACCGTTGCTGGACCGCGGCATGGCCAACATTCAGAAGAACTATGCAAATTCGGTCGCGCGCGGGCGCTTCACCCAGCAGTTTGTTGAGGAGCGCCTGAAGATGATTAAGCCGATCCTCGGCTACGATGGAGTTGGCGAAGTGGACATGGTTGTTGAGGCCGTCTTCGAAGGCATGGCCCTCAAGAAGGAGGTCTTCGCCAAGCTCGATCAAATATGCAAGCCCGGCGCCATTCTCGCCAGCAACACATCCACCCTCAGCATCGACGAAATCGCCTCTGCAACTTCGCGCGCAGGATCGGTAATCGGAACCCATTTCTTCAGCCCGGCGAACGTTATGCGTCTGCTGGAAATCGTGCGCGGAAAGGCCACCAGCAACGAGCTGATCGCCACATGCGTGCAGCTTTCCAAGCGGCTTGGAAAAGTCGGCGTGGTGGTGGGCAACTGCCGCGGCTTCGTTGGCAACCGCATGTTCCATCCCTACCGGCGTGAAGCGCAGTTTCTTGTAGAAGAGGGCGCCGGCGTCGAGGAAGTGGACCGTGCGCTGTACGACTTCGGGATGGCCATGGGGCCGCTAGCCACCGGCGATCTCGCGGGCCTCGATGTCGGATGGCGCATTCGCAAGGAGTACCGTCACCTCGAAACGCCCGGGGTGCGTCAGCCGCTGGCCGAAGATCGCCTCTGTGAGATGGGCCGCTATGGGCAGAAGACTGGGGCCGGATGGTACAAGTACGACGAGAACCGGCGCGCCATTGCAGATCCGGAAGTGTGTGATCTCGTGCATAAGTTTGCAATGGAAGCGGGCATCCCTCAGCGGAAAATCTCAACCGCGGAAATTGTGGATCGGTGTATCTATGCCCTCGTCAACACCGCCGCGCAAATCCTTGATGAACGAATTGCCCTTCGCTCCCTCGATATCGACATTGTCTACATCAATGGCTACGGCTTTCCCGCCTATCGCGGAGGACCCATGTGGTACGCCGACAGCGTGGGGTTGAAGAACGTGTACGACCGTATGTGTGCCTTCCACGCCCAGCACGGCCAACTGTGGGAGCCTGCCCCTCTGCTGAAGCGCTTAGCCGAAGCAGGGAAAAGCATTTCGGAATTCAGTGGAGAAACCTCTGGGGGTCAGCACACATGAGAGAAGCAGTGGTAGTGACGAGTTGGAGGACAGCGCTGGCGAAGTCGTATCGTGGTTCCTTCAACCTGACGCGTCCGGACGAGCTTGCGGCGCATTGTATAGCCGAGGTCATGCGCCGGACGTCGCAACTCGATCCTGGTGAGATCGAAGACGTGGTGCTGGGATGCGGGCAACCCCACGGCCCGGCAGGCCAGAATGTTGGCCGTCTTGCCGCGATGCTGGCCGGGCTGCCCACCAGCGTCCCCGGCACGACCGTGAGCCGCCACTGTTCGTCTGGCCTGCAGGCAATCGCGCTTGCTGCGCACCAGATTGTCGAGGAGGGCGCGGAGGCAATCATCGCCGGAGGAGTGGAGAGCATTACCATGATCCAACGGGACTCCCACCCGCACCCCGTCCTCTTGGAGAAGCTGCCTGGCCTCTACATGGTCATGGGTGTGACCGCGGAGGTCGTCGCCAAGCGATACAAAATCAGCCGTCAGACCCAGGACGAGTATGCGCTGCTTAGCCAGCAGCGTACCGCTCGCACCCAGAAGGAAGGTGTTTTTGAGAACGAGATCGCTCCCATGCGTGTCACGCGCGCGATCCTCGACAAAAAGACCGGCGAGACAGTGGGCAAAGAGGAGGTGTGCGCCGCAAAAGACGAGTGCAATCGCCCGGACACGACGCTCGAGGGCTTGTTGGCTTTGCCACCGCATTTCGACAAGGAGAGCGGGCAAGGAACGGTCACTGCGGGTAACTCGTCGCAGCTTTCCGACGGCGCCTCGGCAACTCTTATGATGTCGCGGCAACGTGCCGAGCAGCTTGGCATTCCGTACAAAGCGGTCTTTCGCGGGTTCCAGGTGTGCGGCTGCGATCCCGACGAAATGGGCATCGGCCCTGTTTTCGCCGTGCCCAAGCTTTTGCGGCGTACCGGCCTGAAGACGGCCGATATCGATTTATGGGAACTGAACGAAGCCTTCGCGGTGCAAGTGGTGTATTGCCGCGACCGTCTCGACCTTGATCCCGGCAAACTGAATGTCAATGGAGGCTCGATCTCCATCGGGCATCCCTTCGGCATGACCGGTTCCCGCCTTGCCGGAACTCTCATCAACGAAATGCAGCGGCGCAAGTCCCGCTATGGTGTAGTTACCATGTGTGTCGGCGGTGGCCAGGGCGCCGCCGGATTGTTTGAAGCGGTGCACTAAAGCAGATTGGAGGATCGCTACGGGCAAAGCAAGAATCTCCATTCGAAAGAGTGAGCTATCGCAGCTGCGCCCGTAGCGATAGAAGCGCATGAGAACCAAACAACAATACGTCGAAGGGCTGCGCAAAATGCGGCCCAACATCTACGTGAACGGCGAAAAAATCCCTCGCGACCACGAGTTGCAGATGGACACCATCAATACCATTGGGCTCACGTTCGACCTGGCTCTAAAGCCCGAGTTCCAGGACTTGTGCACGGCCACCTCCCATTTGACCGGCGAGAAGATCAATCGCTTCTGTCACATCCATCAGAGCAAGGAGGACCTGCACAAGAAGCAGGATATGACGCGTATGGTGTGCCGCGTGGCCGGGGGATGCATTCAGCGATGCATGGGCTGCGACGCCGCCAACGCGCTTTACAGTGTCTCCTTCGAGGCCGATAAGCAGAACAACGGCGCGACCGAGTATCACAAGAATTTCATCAAGTGGTTAGCGCGTTTCCAGGCGGAGGACCTGGTCGGTTGCTGCGCGCAGACGGACGTGAAAGGCGATCGCATGAAGCGTCCCAGCCAGCAAAAGGACCTGGACCTCTATGTGCGCGTCGTCGAACGGCGCAGCGACGGCATTGTCGTCCGCGGCTCTAAAGTCCACAACTCGGAAGCCTCGGTGGCCGATGAAATTCTGGTCGTGCCTACGCGTGCGCTCACCCCGGAAGAGAAGGATTGGGCTGTGGCTTTCGCCATTCCCGCGGACTGGGAAGGCGTCAAGCAGGTCGTCACTGTTCACAACCTGCGCACACGCGAGCATCTGCAGCGTGGATTTGTCCCTGGCTCGACCGACTCCTACACCATCTTTGACAACTGCTTTGTTCCCTGGGAGCGTGTCTTTCTCTGCGGCGAAACCGTGCACGGCGGCATCTGCGCGCTGCTGTTCGCGCTCTTCCACCGCCACAGCTATTCTGGGTGCAAGCCCGCACTCGGCGACCTGATGCTGGGCACGGCCGCGTTGGCTGCGGAATACAACGGCATCGCCAAGGCCGCGCACGTGCGCGACAAGTTGGCGGAAATTATCCGCGTCGCCGAACTGGGCTACGCCGCCGGTTTCACTGCTTCCGAATTGGCCAAACCGGAGGTCTACATCCCCGGAATGGGATTCCGGCCTTACGGTCCCGGCGCCTACATTCCCCATTCTATTTATGCGAATGTCGGCCGCTGCCTCACCGGCGAAGCGGTCTTCCGCGAGGCTGAAATCCTTACCGACATTTCCGGTGGCATGCCAGCCACTTTCCCCTACGAGGGCGACCTCGTAAATCCGGAGACCAAGGACCTGCTCTACAAGTACATCATGCGCAATCCGGACATTCATCCCGAGGACGCTGCCAAGCTGTGGATGTACATCGGCGACGTGCTATGTTCCGCGACGGGCGGCGTGCATTTGTTCGGGGCGTACCACGGCGGTGGCTCGCCCATTATGGAGAGCATTGCCATCACTACTCAGTACGACATCGACGCAAGGAAGGAAATGGTCAAGAAGCTGGCCGGCATCCAGGACCTGGAGGTGCCGGAGACGCCCGCCGCCGGCGACGATGGCACGCGCGCCCAGGCGGTCAAGAGTTCCTCCTAGACCGCATCGACCGTGCCTTGAGAGGGAAGGTAGTAGCGAACGATCCACTCCGCGACACAGCAGGGCTTCATTTCGCCCTGTACCTCGACCTTCACGAAAAATACAGCTTCAACGGCGTTGCTCACATCCTTCACCGATTTCACAGTGAAGTGTGCGCGGATCCTCGACCCTGCGGAGACAGGCGAAGGGAAACGGACGCGGTTCAGGCCGTAGTTGATCGCCATGCCCACGCCGCCGGTGATTTGCAGCGCCTCTTTTTTGAGATGACTCAGCAGCGACAGTGTCAAGAAGCCGTGCGCAATGGTGGCCCGATAGGGCGACTCCCGCCGTGCACGCTCGGGGTCGACATGGATCCACTGACGGTCATCCGTGGCGTCCGCGAACTGCTGGATGCGGTCTTGGGAGAGTTCGAACCAATCGGTGACGGCTAGTTCTCTCCCAACCAAATTGAATAACGCTTGTGGTGCCGGCAATACGAGTGGGTCAGACATTTGCGCTTGGTGCTACGCACTTGGCATCGAGAAGCAAGCAAACGGCCTTGCGTGGCGTCCGGCTCATCTAGCGCTCTACCGCTCGCCTTCAGAGGCTATAGCGCTCAGCGTCAAGGATCCGCCGCGCGATATTGCGACGGGCGGCAATTGCGTTCACTGGTTCATAGGAGCAGAGATTGCGCAGCGCGGCCATGGTGTCCCGCAGCGCCGAGCCCTCCGAACACGCAGCGATCACGTTGCGCGAGGCGCCGGCCAACTGATCCATGGCATCCCTCAGGAATACAGAGCAGATCTCGCCGGCGTTCGCCTTCCCAGCGACACGCGCGAGTTTGCGATGCCGGAGCAGGCTGGATTCCATGGCGAAGACTTGCATCACCACGTCGGAGACGCTCATCACGACTTCCTGCTCTTTCGCCAGCGCTGTTCCGAACTTGCGCGACGCGATCCCAATCGTCAGCAAGGCGAGCTTCTTTGCATTGCGCACCAGCCGCGTTTCTTCGTCGGCCTCACCACCGCCCTGCTGAGCGGGACCTTCCCTCAGCGCTTCTTCCACCCGCTCAAGGAGCGGTATGTGCCCCTGGGCGGCGCGCTTAAGCAGCATAGTCGAGATGATCAGCCGGTTGATTTCGCTTGTGCCTTCAAAAATGCGATTGATGCGAGCGTCGCGATAGTAGCGCTCCACTACATAATCCTGGTGGTATCCGTAGCCGCCGTGGATCTGCACCCCTTCATCCGCGACGTAGTCGAGCATCTCAGAAGCGTAGACCTTAATGATGGAGCACTCCGCCGCGTACTCTTCAACCGCCTTCACTTCCTCCTGCGAGGTGTCCGATTGAGTGTGCGAGCAAGCTTGCAGCCGGCTCTGGATGAGTCCCACAACGCGCCACACCATGGACTCGGTCGCGTAAATGCGAATCGCCATTTCCGCAAGCTTGTGCTGGATGGCGCCAAATTCAGCGATCACGGTTCCAAAAGCTTGGCGTTGCTTGGCATACTTCGCGCTGATGGCAAGCACATTCTTGGCTGCGCCCGACAAACCGGGACCGATCTTGAGACGCCCGATGTTGAGGATGTTGAAGGCAATGACGTGGCCGCGCCCGACTTCTCCTAGCACGTTCTCTACCGGTACGGGGACGTTATCGAAGTAGACCGCGGTCGTCGAACTCCCCTTGATGCCCATTTTGTGTTCTTCCGCGCCGCTGCTTACCCCAGGGAAGCTGCGTTCCACCAGGAAGGCAGTGAACTTCTCGCCTCCCACTTTGGCGAACACGGTGAAAAGGTCGGCGCCGCCTCCGTTGGTGATCCACATTTTCTGGCCATTCAAGATGTAGTGCTTGCCATCAGGGGCCAGATCGGCGCGCGTGCGGACGGACAGCGCGTCGGAGCCGGATAGAGGCTCGGTCAGCGCATACGCAGCCAGCAACTCGACTTTGGCGAGTTTCGGCAGGTACTTTTGCTTTTGCGTCTCAGTTCCAAACAAGAGCACGGGAAGAGTACCGATACCCGTATGAGCTGAGTACCAGCCTGCGAAGGAACCATCGCGCCCGAGGCGCTCGCCCACGGCCATGACCGAGGGTAAGTCCATCTCCATCCCGCCGAACCTCTCCGGAATGACGATCGCCGTGAGCCCCAGGTCAGCCATTTTTCGCAATACGCTCAAGGCGACACCCGGCTCCTGACGCCGGATGGCATCGAGATTGGGTTCGACTTCCTGTTTCCAGAACTCGTCGACCGTGCGCCCCACGGCAAGGTGCTCGTCGCTGAGGTCTTCGACGGTGAATATTTCTTCCGGCAGGACGTCTTCAACGAGAAAGGCGCCACCCTTAGGAAAGCTGGAAACGGCTGCAGGTATTGTCATGGGAAACCTCGCGGGGAAGTTATGCTATACTATGTCAGTTGTTAGAGGCTATCAAATATTATGGACTTCAGCAAGAGGAGAGTCGCTCGACGAGCGCGGACAGCCGGGTAGGGCTCGTGATCCGGGCAGGAGCGGTGCCCTGGCTGTCATGCCGGGCCCGCCTGCGATGGCAGGCGGCGCAGGGCGCCCCCGTTGGGGGACTTCTTAGGCTGTTGCCGGCAGCCCAATCGTGCTTGCCTCGTTGGAAATCACAACGGATACGATTCGGAATCACAGCGGATGCGAATCGGAACGTGGAGAATGTTTTCATGTCATTCACACTCAAGTGTGGGTTTCTATCGGTTATGTTATAGTGGCTGACTTTAAATTTCAGACAGCGAGAGAGAGTCCATTATGATCGACGTTGTGAATACCGTCAGGGGAGGTCCGCAGACCGGCTTAACTCCCGCCGGGAATGTGCCCGGGAAGTCCCGGCGAGAAGCCGGTGCGCGCGCTGCAAACGCCAGCGGCAATAATCTCGGATTGCGCGAGCGCAAAAAGGCGCGTCTCCGCCAGCAGATCATCGATACTGCCATCCGCTTGTTCCGGGAGCGCGGGTACGCGAACACCCGCGTAGACGATATCGTTCAGGTTTTGGAAATCAGTCAACCTACTTTTTTTCGCTATTTTCCCAGCAAAGATGCCGTTTTACGCGATGTCGCGCTGCGCGGCACCGAATGCGTGGCGGAGCAACTCCGCGCCGGACTTTCCACCGACGCTACAACCGCGGAGCGTTTGCGTAAGTCGTATCACACCATGGCTCGCTACGCGGAGGCGGACCGCGCACTGTGGCAAGCGGTGGTTCTGAGCGGTGCCATGGATCCGGTGCGCTCCCCGGAGATGCGCCAGTACGATGAAAACGCTGTTGCTTTACTTCGCGAAGTTCTTGCTCAGGGTCAGAAGCGCGGCGAGATCACCCGCGAAGTCCCCGTGGCTCATCTGGCGGAATTCATGGGGGCGCTGTACCGGACAGTAGTTCGGCACTGGGCCGTGGATATCACTGGCCCACACAAATTGACCGACCGCGTACGTAACGCCGTCGACTTCTTTGTGCGCGGCGCCAAGGCGTAGCGGAACTCTGGGCGGAGGAAGCGATATGAAGGCCGCCGTCCTGCACGAATTCAAGAGACCCCTGGCAACCGAGGAAGTGGAACGCCCCGCCCCTGGACCCGAAGAGGTGCTCGTCGAGGTTGAGGCCTGCGGCGTATGTCATTCCGACTTGCACGTGATCGACGGCGACTGGCCCCAGTTCGCCAAAATCGTTAAGAAACCTCTGATCCCAGGTCACGAAGTTGTCGGCCGAGTCGTCGAAAAGGGTGCAGCCGTCCGCGGTATAGAACTCGGCGATCGGGTGGGAGTGGGATGGATTCAGTGGACCTGCGGTGAGTGCGAATTTTGCCGGGGTGGAAACGAGAATCTTTGCCCTTCCCAGAAGATTACTGGCGTGACCGTCGATGGCGGATACGCGCAGTTTATCAAGGCACCCGCAAGTCACGTACTTGTTGTTCCTGCCGGTGTTTCCCCCGCTGAAGTCGCCCCGCTCTTCTGCGCGGGAGTGACTGTGTACCGCGCTCTTCACAAAGGCAATATAGCAGCGAACCAACGCGTGGCCGTCTTTGGCGTCGGTGGCTTGGGACATTTGGCAGTTCAGATTGGCCGCTGTCTGGGTGCCGACGTGATGGCTGTCGACGTTTCCGAGGAAAAACTCGTGCTGGCCAAATCGCTTGGCGCAACGAGTACTGTGAACGCGACGGCCAAGGACGCGGTTCGGCAGCTCCGCGGGAAAGGCGGTGCGCATGTGGTGCTCGTGACCTCCGCCTCCAAGGCCGCCTACGACCTGGCCTTCTCCGCCGTTCGGCCGACTGGAACGCTACTTGTGGTTGGCTTGCCCGCCGAAAATATCTGCTTTCCGCCGATCCTGATGGCCGGCGGCGAGATTCACATCCATGCCTCGGCGGTTGGCACGCGCGAAGATATGCGAAACGTCCTGGCCATGGCCGCCGCAGCGCAGGTTCGCTGTCACGTGAGTACCCGGCCCCTCGCCGAAGCGAACGAAGTGCTCGAGCAACTGCGCCGTGGGCAGGTCGCTGGACGAATCGTGCTCGTCCCTTAAGTCGTAGTCCCCTCCATGCGGGTCCACTCCCATGCGGGTCCTTGACAGCGGTATACACTATAATATGATAGCTACTAACAATCGTATGAGTCTCCCATTATCTCCGGGCCAGTCTCCCTGCTGAGCGCCCCACTGCCACGGCCCGGCCCGCCGGTTGGTGGCCGGGTCTTGCCCTGAGCCGGCAAGCAACTGTTACCAACAGAGCCAGTGCGGGGTTGGAGACGCGAGGTGAGCGATGAAGATCCTGGTCTGCATGAAGCAAGTCCCACAGAAGGATGTGACTTTGCAATTGAACGAGAGCGGCACCTGGATCCGCGAAGACACTTCTTACGAATCCAACGAGCCGGACGCATACGCGCTTGAAGAGGCGTTGCAGCTAAAGGAGAAGCATGGCGGCGAAGTCGTGGTGATCAGTGCCGGGCCGGCGCGCGCACAGCAAGTATTGCGCGAGGCGCTGGCCAAGGGCGCCAGCAGGGCCATCCATCTGGAAGACGCGGGCCTTGTTGGCCTGGACGCGGTGGGCACGGCCAAGGCGCTGGCCGCAGCCATCAGGGACGAACAGTTTGATTTGATCCTTACCGGACTGCAATCCGACGATTGCGGCTACGCGCAGACGGGGGTAATTCTCGCGGAGTTGTTGGGTTGGCCGCACGCCACCATCGTCATGCAGGTTGAGAAACAGGATGGTGGAATCCGCGTGAAGCGCGAGTTGGAAGCCGGCTACTTCCAATTTGTCGATATGCCAATGCCGGCGGTGCTGACGGTTCAGTCTGGCATCAAAAAGCTACGCTACGCGACCTTAATGGGCATCAAGCAGGCCAAGAACAAGCCTCTGCGAAAGCTAGCGGCTGCCGACCTGGGCCCCCTAGGCCCGAACCTCCTGCAGATCCAGCGCCTCTACATCCCCCAGAAGACGAAGAAAACCGAAGTGCTGAACGGCACTCCCGCGGAAATGGCGAAAAAATTGGTCGAGATGCTGCGCAACGATGCGCATGTGATCTGACGCGAGGGCAAGCAAATGGCAGACACGATCCTTGCAGTGCTGGAGCAACGCGAAGGAAAACTGAACCGGGTTTCGTGGGAGACAGTCACCGCCGCACAGGCAATCAGCGGGCAGACCGGATGGCCGGTGGAAGCGGTGGTGATGGGCAGCGGCGCGAACAACGTGGCGCGGGAGATCGCGGGCAAGAAGCTAGAGAAGGTGTACGACCTGGAATCGCCGCGGTTGGAGCCGTACACGCCCGATGCCTTTTCATTCGCGCTGAAGAGGTTCATTGGGGAACGCCGTCCGAAGTTGGTCGTAATGTCCAATACTTACCAGGCACGCGATTTTGCGCCCAAGCTCGCCGCCCAGCTTGGGTGCGGCCTCGTGAGCGATGCGGTCGCATGCCGCTACCAAGGCGGTCAGCTGGTGTTCGTGCGGAAGATGTTCCAAGGAAAGTTTGCGGCAGACGTAACGTTCACGGGAGAGCCCCCGTTCTTGACAACTTTCCAGGCGGGCTTTTTCCGCGGCGACCAGGCTCAGGACGCGGAGGCTGCGACAGCGGTGGAAACGGTGAACCTCGACATTCCCGATGCTGTGGTACGAACTCGGCCACACGAGGTGTTCAAGGAGGCCAAGCAAGCTGTTGACCTCACGCAGGCCGAGTTCATTGTGGCCGTTGGCCGCGGAATCAAAGAACAGAAAAATATTGAACTGGCAAAACAACTGGCGGACGCACTCGGGGCAGAAATCGCAGCTTCTCGCCCTGTCTGCGATTCCGGTTGGCTTCCCCTGGACCGTCAGGTAGGTTCCTCGGGGCAGACGGTGGCGCCGAAAGTATACTTGGCGCTGGGAATAAGCGGTGCGATTCAGCACGTGGTCGGCATGAAAGGCTCGAAAACAATCGTGGCCGTCAACAAGGATGGCGATGCCCCGATCTTCGAAGTGGCCGACATCGCGCTAGTCGCGAACCTGTTTGATGTACTCCCCCCGCTCATCGAGGAAGTGCGAAAAGCGAAAGCGGTGGCGTAGACTGCCGGCCCTTTGGCCCACCGTGCCTGACGGGTTCCGTGGGTCGCTACTGCCTGACCCCGAGATACCCGGGACCTGGTTTTGGTCGCGTCGCGAAGAGAGAGAAGGCGGCTGCAACTGCAATCCTCGGAGATCGCAAGTGAAGAAGGTAAGAATTTCCCTCTGCACGTTCGCCTTCTCCAACTTCCGCACCCAAAGCATGTCCCACGAGCATGTGTTTTCATGGGCTTGGAAACGCCTTACTACGGAAAGTTAGATAAACAGAATCACTGAACTGGGCGGGAGGACCCCGCTTTTTTTGGCTCCGAGCCGTCCAAAAAGTCTTTGGGGTCCTCCCGCCCAGTTTGCAGTTGATGCACCGCTCGATATATCAGTTGTACAGCTATTGATCGGTGCTCAGTACCTGACAATGGGACCGGACGCCTACATCTGGCAGGTGCAACCCCATCCCAAACTATTTTTGCTGATCGCGACACATTTTTCTTTTTCCGCGCTGATTAGGTATGTAGAGGGAGAAATGTCTCGTTACTCCAGAGCACGAACCCACCAGACAACGCAATATAAAAGGGCGCCCCTTTTATAATGTGTGGGTACTGGAACGAACTTGTCTGGGAGGGCGACTTACCACTGTTACCCTGTGTCGGCGACACCCGAAAAAATGTACCAGTACCATGATTCTCTCTCCTTTTTCCCCTTCTCGATGTTCCTTAGATAAGTAGGGGGATTGCGCCCGGAATTCCTATTCCGGCCTGGGGCGCTCAAGAAAGTTCAAAATGCTTTCTTACTTTTTCCCGTTTGGATGTTCCTTAAATAAGTAGAGGGGTCCGACGGAGCGGAGTTAGCCTGAGGGGGAAGGAAGACATGCAGACTTTGGAGCGTAGCGGCGCGGGGCGCACTTTGTTTCTTACTTTTTCCGTTTTCAAAGCCTCTTTAATAGTAGAGGGCTCGATGACATCAAAAGCTTTCCTTCGCCATTTTCCAGTGAGAGAGGGTGACGGGTGCATGAAAGACACGGATCACCTTAGCCGTCACCGTCGCGTTCACCTAGGCGATCGAGCAACTGCCCAGGGGAGAAGAAGTTACGCATGGCGCGACGACCGCTTTGGGCGCGGGCAAAACACCCGGATGGGCTGGAGCAACCCCACTTTTTGCCACGGTTCCGTGGCCATAGTGAATCGTGGGGTCGCTCCAGCCCTTGACGAAATGTCGTTCGGTGTCTTGCCCGCTTGCCCCGCAGAATTCCAGACTAAGCAAAACAAGGCGGTAAGAATCGCCTTCAGCACTCCCGCAACTGCCAGTTCTTCTCGCCCAGATCGGCCCACGGAATTCGTTCGCAGACGGTTGCGGCTACGGCCACACCGAAAGTCACCTCGCCGAAAGGACCGAATCAGGAAGGCGTGCGACCTCGCTCAAGACTTCCGTGAGGTACCGACGATCTTCGTGGTTGCCGAGAGCAACCCCAAGAAGTTGTCAGACAAGATGTCTGACATTTTGTGAGAGCTAGAAAGGAGAGCCCGTTGTCCATTCTCAAATCACCACCAAAACAACCCAAGGCGGTGACGGTTCAAGCCAGAGTTGAGGAATCGGTTAAGACTCAGTTGGAGCTCTACGCCGAGTTCATCGACGCTTCGCCGTCTTACGTGATCACCGAAGCCCTGAAACTGCTCTTCCGCAAGGATCACGACTTTGCACGCTGGTCGGACCAACACACAAACAACATTAACCCTGAAGCAAAAGGAGGAGAGCCCCTGTTTGAGACTGTCAAGCAAGCATGAAGCCCCGCGATCTCCAATTCGGTCTGCGCAAGAACCCAGACTCGCCAAGAGTGCATGGCTTGCGCCTCGCTGTGAGTTCGTCAGTGGAGCAGCAGCCGATAGGTCCAGGGAACGCACAAGCTGAAGTGCAGCCACCGTCCGAGCCACGCATTGTTGAGACACACCAGTTGCCCCTCTCTGATGGAGCACACGAGGTCACAGGAGGGGAGAGAAGGGACTCGACTCGCCTGCTGACAGTCGAGGAGGTGGCCTCCCTGCTACATGTTCCTATTTCCTGGGTATACGGACGCATGCGGAAAAGATCGACGGAAAGACCGCCAGGCTACCGCCTCGGAAAATACTGGCGCTTCCGCGAAGACGAGATCCATGCCTGGGTCAAACGTCAGAGCCGAGGCCACCATGCTGCTTGACACTCGCGTTACACTCGGAGGTGACATAGGAAAAGGCGGACGAGCCAACCTCAGATTGGAGAGGAGAAAAATGGCTCGTTGCCAGTATCAAAACGGTTGTCTATTTGTTCGTGGTAAGCGTCGGAAGATGTGGGTGGCACGATGGAGAGAAGACGTGATTCTCGCTGATGGATCGGCCAGTCGGGTGATGCGCTCGGTTGTGCTCGGACCTGTTAGCGAGATTGCTGGTCGCCGTGAAGCCCGAAGACTGCTGGACGCTCACCTCAGCCCAATTAACCAAGGGCAGTATCGCCCGGAAGCAACCCTGTTGTTCTCGAAGTTCGTTGCAGAATGCTTCGAGACGGGAGTATTGCCGACACTCAAGTTTGCAACCCAGGAGATTTACTCAGCGCTCTTGCGGAAGCATTTGATCCCACGGTTTGGTGGTCAACGCCTTTGCGACATTTCCAGAGTTGAGATTCAGCACTACCTTCTGGAGAAACTCAAGCAAGGATACGCATGGGAGACTACCAACCATCTCCGAAACCTGATGAGCAAGGTTCTAGGAACGGCTGTCAGTTGGAACTACTTGGCAGACAACGTCGTTCATGGTGTCAAAATGCCTGAGCGCTCGTTGAAACGCCCTCATCAGTTTCTAAGTCTAGACGAAGTTAAGCGCCTTATCGCGGCCTGTAATGAGCCGACCCGCACCATTGTGTTGCTTGCAACGATGACCGGACTGCGGATCGGTGAGATTCTGGCGCTGCGATGGAAACGCATCAACTTCATCGGAGAGATGTTGGTCGTCGCGGAGACTTGCTACATGGGGCGATTTGGTACACCAAAGACCCGTGCTAGCAGGCGGGAGGTCCCGTTGTCGCCTGCAGTCGTAGAAGCATTGAAGGCCCATTTTTCTATTTCTGCAGATCGCAACGCCGAGGCCTTGGTGTTCGCCACTCGCAACGGCGGTCCCTTGGCATCCAACAATTTACGGAACAGGGGATTACGATCGGCATGCAAGCGCGCCGGGCTTCCAAGGTTGAGTTGGCATGCACTTCGCCACACTCACGGGACGCTCTTGCATGTTCAGGGGACACCCCTAAAGGTCGCCCAAGCCCAACTTGGCCATTCAGACATGGCAACAACTCTCGAGGTGTATACACACGCCAGCGTGATTGCTCAACGTGAGGCTGTGAACCTCCTTGAGAGCCAATTGTTCCCAAGTGTTCCCAAGAAGGCCGTCGAACGTAGCAGAACAGAAGAGGTGGTTTCGCCAATTAATTGATTTTTCGAGATTAAGTGGCGCGCCCAGGGAGATTCGAACTCCCGACCTCTTGCTCCGGAGGCAAGCGCTCTATCCAGCTGAGCTACGGGCGCGCCGGCGAAATACTTTTCTAAGTCTAGCGCGTCCTCATGCCGTGCGCTAGTGGACTCATCCACCGGGCCTCGTTCCACGGCCGGTGCAATGCCCTGCTGCTCTACCCCTTCGAGCGGGTCTTAATCTCATGCGCCAGCTTTTCAATCTCTTCCGCTTTCTTCACCAGATTCAAGGAAAGCACTTTTGTCGAATCCGTCTTGTCCACTTCCGCCTTTAATTCGGTAGCCAGTCGATAGAGCTGCTCGACCTTCTTGTGAATATCCTTATTGTTGGCTTCCAGCATCTGCTTTTCGGGTGAAGGCAGGCTGGGATTCTCTGCCTCGGGTTCTTGTGCCGATGGTGGTTTTGGAGGTATATTCGGCGCCTGGCTCAGGCTCAGGCTCCGGGCTAAGCCTGTTGCCGCCCCAGCAAACAGCATGCCACCCAGAAACGTGCGTCGCGTTTTCATGAACGTCCCTCCTGCCCTGGCCACCGCCCGATCGCCTGCCTCCCACTGCATCACATTCCCAGCAATGCTATACTCGCCCTCCGGCAATCCTTATGTCCAGTCTCCTGACGCATTTTCCCGAATTCACGCTTGCTCATCTGGTGCACCTCATCCTCATCTTTGTCGTCGCCCTCATCGTCAACCATCTGTTGCGCGTCGCCAGCAAGCTGATCGTCAAGCCGGCTGCGACGCCAACCCGCGCTGCTCAAGCGAGAGAGCAGCAGACGCGCACGCTCTCCGGGGTTCTCTACAGCACGGCGAGCAAGGTTGTCTGGGTGGTGGCGCTGCTGACAGCCGCGCAGGAAATCGGCATTAACGTTTTCCCCGTGGCCGCGCTCGCAGGCCTCGCCACTCTGGCCATTAGCCTGGGCGCACAGAATTTCATCCGGGACATCATCGCCGGCTTTCACATCATCCTCGAGGACCAGTTCGTCGTCGGCGATACCATCCAAGTTGCCGAAACACAAGGCCGCGTCGAATATCTTTCGCTGCGCCGCACCGTCGTCCGCGATTCGCGTGGCGCCCTGGTGACCCTTTCCAACGGCGAAATCCGCACCCTCGCCAACTTCAGCCGCGATTGGTCGCAAGCCTTCGTGGATGTTGCCGTCTCTCCCAACCTGCCTCAGGAAAAGACGCTGCAACTTCTCGATGCCGCAGCCGCCGAACTGCGCAACGATCCCTCGTGGTCCCAGGCCCTGGTGGACGGCCCGCGCCTGCTTGGCCTGCAGTCCTTTGATCAAACGGCCTGCACCGTGCGCTTGCAAGTGCGCACCGCGCCCTCCCGCCACGAGGATGTAGCCCGGGAGCTGCGCCGCCGCATCCAATTGGAGTTCCAGCGGCAGGGTGTCCCCCTGTACAATGTCCAACGCATCGAGTTGGTGAATCCTGCTGCTTCACAGGAATTCCCGCCGCCCGCGCACTCCGCTTGAAGCAAAGGAGAACCTCTCATGGCTCAGATCACTTATGACGAAGTCAACCTCATGCTGCGGCTCTACGAGCTCCGCCGCGAACCCCGGCTCCGCGAAGCACGCGCCTGGTTCGTCGAGCATTATCACGCTGCCACCCCCGAAGAGGTGATGCAGAAATATCCCCAGGGCGGCCAAGAGAACACCTATATCCGCATGGTCGTGAGCTATTGGGATATGGTCGCCAGTATCGTCAATCGCGGGCTGATCAACGACGAACTCTTTTTTGAGAGCAATGGGGAAATTTGGGTCGTGTGGGACCGCATGCGCTCCATAGTGCCTGCGTGGCGGGCCGCGTTCAAGAACCCTTATCTCTTCTCCGCGATTGAAGAGGCTTGCGCGAGGCTTGAGGCCTGGCGCGAAAGGCGCGCGCCGGGCTCCACCGCCTCCATGCGCCAGATGATGGAGCAGAGCCGCGCCAAGAGCAAGTGACGCCTTTTCCACCCGGTCTGCGTGAAGGCTATTTGTGGGAACTCAGTACCGGGCCTTCCGCATGGGGCGCTTCGGGAGCCGGGGGCAAGCTTCCGGGCTGCGCCAGTCGTATGCAATTTCGCCCCGCCTCTTTCGCGGCGTAGAGCGCCATGTCCGCGGCATGCAGGATATCGTCGGCGTCGCGATTGGGGAAATCCGTCGTCAGTGCGACCCCCACGCTGATTGTAACCGTCAGTGATTTTGTGGACAGGTGGATGGGTTTCGCGGCCACGGCGTTGCGCAGATTTTCCGCCCTCGCCACTGCGCTGGATGGATCGCACTTGTTGAGCGCCACCAAAAATTCTTCTCCCCCATAACGCCCTACCATGTCGTAAGAGCGCACCGACGTTTGCAGCCGCCGTGCCACCTCGCGCAAGACATCATCCCCGGCGGCATGCCCGTGCTGGTCGTTCACCTTCTTGAAATGATCGATATCGCACATCATCACGGCGTTGCACCACTTTTCCCGGCGCGCGCGCACCATTTCGCGCGACACCAGTTCCACGATCACGCCGCGGTTCCACAGCGAAGTCAACACGTCGTGGGTCGCCTGAAATCTCATGCTCTCGCGGGCCTCCACCAGGCGGTCTTCCAGCTCCAGGATGCGCTCCCCGGCGCGCAGTCTGGCCTTCAATTCTTCCGCGTCATAGGGCTTGGTCAGGTAATCGTCCGCGCCGGACTCCAGCCCTTGCACGATGTCCTGCTTCGTTTCGCGAGAGGACAACAGAATCAGGTACGTGTACGCATGATTTTTCCTCCGGCGTACTTCCCGGCACACTTCGATGCCGTCCCTTCCGGGCATGATCCAATCCAGAAGCGCCAGCCGCGGCGGGTCCTCCTTGCTCAATTCCGCCAGCGCCCGGCAGCCGTCTTCCACTGCCGCCACTTCATACCCGGCCCGCTGCAGCGTTCTCTGCAAGAGCACCCGTGAAAGAGCATCGTCTTCGGCGAGCAGAATTTTCAAGCCCGTACCTCCGCCAGGTGCGTATCCACCTCTGGCATGATTCCGGCAAGCGAACGGTCCAGCCGCTCAAGAAGCTTTTCTGCCTCGATCCGTGCGCCATTCCGCGCGGCCGTCTCCAAAGCTGCGGCTATTCCGGCAGCGGCGTTCATGGAAAGATTTTTCAGCATGCCCTTCAGGGTATGGGCGGCGCGCGACACCTCCGCCAAGTCCTCCTTGGCCAGGGCCTCCCGCGCCTTCCTCAGGCTCGTGGCACTGTCATCGCGAAATATCTGCAGGAGTTCGCGGAAAAAGTCCTGGTCGTTCTCCAGCCGCTCCAGCAACTCGCGGACATTCCATTCGGCTTCGCAAAGCTCGCTATGCGGCGCTGGCTCACTGCAGTTCCCCGCCGACCCATTCTGGTTGACAGCGCGATCGATTTCTTTGCGCAAAACTTCCCGCCGGATCGGTTTTGTCAGGAATCCATCCATGCCAGCCTGCAGGCACCGCTTTTCATCCTGCGCCGCCGCGTGGGCCGTCATGGCCAGGATGGGCACGTGCTGACCTGAATGCTGTTCGCGCTCACGGATTCTGCCTGTTGCTTCCAGTCCGCCCATCACGGGCATCTGCAGGTCCATCAGGACGATGTCATAAGTCGCAGAGCGCAATGCTTCGCAAGCCTCCGCGCCATTACTTGCCAGGGCCACCCGATGCCCCATTTTCTCCAGCAGCCGCACGGCCAGTTTCTGGTTCACCGCGTTGTCTTCCACCAGCAGAACCCGCAAATGTCCGCCCGGTTCGTTCGCCTGAGGTTTGATGATTGGCATGGTCTCGGGCTCTCCGGTGGTCAAGGCAGCCCGCAGGCTCTCCCACAGCACTCGGCAGCGCAGCGGCTTGCTCAGTCGCCGGAATATCCCGCAGTCAGCGGCACGGGCATCCTCCAGGATGGAAGCTGCGGAAGACATCATCAAAATCGCGGTGGTTTCTCGGGGCGCGGAGGCGCGGATTTCTCTTGCCACATCGTATCCATCGGCGCCATGCAAGTTTTGGTTAACAAGAACCACGCGGTATTGCTCGTGCGCTTCTTTCTGCCGTGCCAGGCAGGCCCGCAATTCCTCGACACTTCCAGCCACTTCCACTTCCAGCCCCCAACGCGACATTAACCAGACCACCAATTCCTGGCTGCTTTTCCGTTCTTCGACAACCAAGGCCTTCCCCCGCGGCAGTTTGCCCTCTTCCTCATCCGCTCTCTCCGCGTTTTTTGCCGTTCTCAGCTTTACCGTGAAGAAAAAACGGCTCCCTTCACCCGCCGTGCTTTCCACCTGAATTTCTCCGCCCATCATGCGCACGAGCCGGGCGGAAATGGACAATCCAAGCCCCGTCCCCCCAAATTGCCGTGTGACGGAAGTATCGGACTGCTGGAAAGCATCGAAGATCTTGGACTGGTGTTCCGCTGGAATCCCCACGCCGGTATCGCGGACTTCAAACCTTATCTCGGCTTCTTCTCCACTGCACTTGAGGCACTCAATGCCCAGCAACACTTCCCCTGCGTCGGTAAACTTCACGGCATTCCCGAGCAGGTTGATCAGAATTTGCCGCAGCCTGACGGGATCGCCCTGGACACATTCCGGCAGATCGCCGCGTACCGACCATTCCAAATCCAAACCCTTCTGCTGGGCGCGCATGGTTACCGGCTGCAGCGCGTTCTCCGCACAGTCCAGTATCGAGAAGGAAACATTCTGGAGTTCCGCCTTGCCATTCTCGATCTTGGAAAAATCCAGTATGTCTTCGATGATCTCCAGCAACGACTCGGCGCACCCCTTTACCATCTCAAGGTATTCGCGTTGCTGGCCGCTGAGCGGAGTTTCCAGGGCGAGTTCCGTCATTCCCAGAATGCCGTTCATGGGAGTGCGAATTTCATGGCTCATGTTGGCTAGGAACTGGCTCTTGGCTTGGTTGGCTGATTCCGCGGCCTTTTTGGCTTCCAGCAGGCGCTGTTCCGCGAACCGCCGTTTTGTGATGTCTTCAATCACGCCAACATATCCAATCAGACTGCCATCGGGGCCATGCAAGGCCCGCGACCCCCAGTAAACCCAGTTGGTATTTCCATCGGGGGTCAGGAATCGTGTTTCATCCTGTAGTTCCATCTCGATTTCAATCGCGGCTTTCCACAGGCGTTCCGTCGCCCCACGGTCCTCTGGGTGAACGGCCTGCAGCCATCCGTAGCCAAGCGCGGTCTCCGCTGTTCGTCCGGTCATCTCGCTCCATCTTTGGTTGACATACACCCAGCGCCCTTCCCGGTCCGCGCGGAAGATGCCGATGGGGGCCGCGGAACTCAACAACCGGAACAGCTCTTCACTTTCACGAATGGTCTTCTCCGCTTCCAGGCGCTCCGAGATATCCAGATAAAGCGCCAGAAATCCTTGTGCTCTTCCCCCCAGCTTCAGGGGCGCTCCGAACGCTTCGACATCGATCTCCTTGCCGTCCTTCCTCCTGCGTTTCGCCGTGTAGTGCACGCCACGCCCGGCCTCAAGTTGTTTGCGCGCGGAAGTCCAGTTCTCGCGCATCGCTGGATTGAGCAGAAGATCGGGCAGGGACTTCCCGGTGAGTTCCTCTTCCGTGTAGCCAAACATCTTTCGGAAGGCCGGATTGCTCAGGCGGATGATGCCGTCTCTGGTCCCGGAAATGATCCCCACCGGCGCTGCTTCGTTCAATGCGCGGAAAAGTTCTTCGCTTTCTTGCAAGAGCACTTGGGCCCGCCGACGCTCTGTGATCTCCTGTTTCAGCGCCATGGTGCGTTCGCCTACGCGGGCTTCCAGCAGGTCCCGCGCTTCGCGGAGTTCCTGATCGCGGCTTTCGATGACCTCCAGCATGTGATCAAAAGCGCTGCCCAATTGTCCGAGTTCCGGCCCCTGCAGAGACGGCGCCCGCAGCGCATAGTTTTTTTCTTCCGCTACGCGTCCCGCCACATCCGAAAGCTGGCGAATCGGCTGCACGATCGATCTCTGCTGGATCAGCGTCAGGAAATACACCAGCACAAGCGTTGTGCCGAGCACCAGGATCGCCAGCAGCCCCGCGTGCCATCTATCTTCCCTGAGGTCCGTCAGTGCCGCTTCCACATACAGCTTTCCGATCTCGCGGCCCTCCATACGGACGGGCTGAACCAATCCCAAACTGGCCGCGTCCCAGTAAATACCTTCCCTTCTGCCTGCCAGTTCCGCGCTTGCCCGAGTTCCACAATCCCGGCGCTTGTACTCCGCGAAGATACTTCCATCCGGCGCGAACAAGATGCCCCTGCAGATGTGCTTTCTGGTTTGCAGAGCCAGCAGCACGCGCGCCCCTTCTACACTGTCGTCAAAGACCAGCGCTGCCGCGCTGTTGGTTCCGATGAGGTCCGCTGCAGATTGCAATTCTTCCACCTTATGTTCGCGAGCGAAATGCTCGTAATAGACCAGGCCCATGAAGAGCGCGAATACCAATCCGACACTGCTGCTGACCATCGTCAGCAGCACCAAACGCCGCCTCAAGGAGATGCTCCGCCACGCGTTCATGCTTAACCGCCCGGTGCGCTGCTTTCCGTGACAACACGTTTCGCCAGTGCCAGTAGCCGCGCGTCCACCTTCAAGTTCGCCTTGCGGACCGCCACCAGGTTTACTTCCATTTGCAGCCGGTCGTTTTCAAAACGGAATTCCACCATGCCACCGGCTTCCAAAAAACCGTTGGTCTCGCCGACGGTGAGCACGCTTTTCCCTTTCAATCCTTCCAGAATCTTCCCGTAGCGTTTCGCCTCTGACCGGCTGAAAAAAATTACCTCGCATCCATCCAATTCCTGCGCATTGTGAATCCAGCGCAGTTCGATCCTTCGCCCGCTAGCGGTGACGCCCCCAATCTCTTGCGCGAGTCGCGCACCGAACCGGTACTCACCCCATGTGCACATTTGAAAAGCCGCCTTGTTGGTATTCGCGGCGCTCGGGGGCCACTCCACGAAGCTCGGAATCTTCCCCAGATACTTCGCTTTCAATTGATATTCCTGCGAAAGAACCTGGCTCAACACACCGCCAGGGAAAGTGCACGCCGTGCACACCACCAGCAGCAATCTGGCCAGGAACTTCACTCGGCCCCCACTCGGGCCTCGGCTCACTTCTTCTTTCGCCCCCATGGCCTTCTTTCACGCCCAGCCGTTTCGCTTCTCGAAACGCACTACACCCCTCCTCCAGCAACCAGCTCAACGTGCAAGGGGCACACCAATTCATCGGCCAAAAAGGCTTTTCATTGAAAGAAACACACGACTTGTGAGGTTAGATATTTCTAGGAAATATAAAACGTGTCGTTCCGGAACACTCCCACCCTTTTCGATTCACTTCCGCTCAGCTTCTTCCACCGCGCGGTTCTGGCCACCCCGGCTTTTCTTTGCAGGGGTTAGCAAAACGCTCGGGAGGTCACCTGTATCACGCCCGGAAGACCGGCTCAAGGGAAGCTATCTTGGTTTTCAGCCCCGTCAACTCGGCCGCGCTTAACTCGGGCAGCGGTGCTGACGCCAACTCCAGCGCCAGGTCAAAGATTCGCTCGTCACCCGGCGGCACGGCTGCAGTCACCTCCTGGTTTAGAGTGAATCGCAGCGCCAGCCGCGCCATCTCGCGATCGTCGATCGGTTCATACCAACACTTCGGATACTTGCGATCGCTCTCTTTCATGCCCGCGGGCCACTTGCCGAACGCCAGGGCCTTCAATGCCATCCGGGCCATCCCCTTCGCTTTCGCTTTGGCCAGAATTTGCGGCCCAAAGCCGCCGTTCTCCCAGGCATTGACATTCACAGGAAACAGCACACTGTCCAGTTCGAGCGCATCCATAAGGCGCAGAGCGGCTGGCGCATTGTGGGCGGAGAAACCCACGTGCCGAACTTTGCCCTCCTTCCTAGCCGCGAAAAACGTCTCCGCAGCTCCGCCTGCCGCAAGAATCTTATCCACATCATCCATCGAGCTGACGGCGTGAAACTGGTAGAGATCCACATGATCGGTGTGAAAACGCTGCAGGCTGCGTTCCAACTCCTCGCGGGCGCCCTTCGCGTCGCGATGCATCGTCTTTTCCGCAAGGAACACCTTGCTGCGATAGGGCCGCAACGCTTCCCCAAGTTTCGTTTCCGCTTCACCATTGAAGTACGACGGGGCGCAGTCAAAATAATTCACGCCTCGGTCGTACGCCGCCGCGACGCGGCGCGAGGCTTCCTCTTGCGAAAGTCCGCAAACCACGATGCCACCGAGCGCGATGATCGAGAGGTCAATTCCATCCTTGTAACGACGGCGCGGCAGAGGTGTCTCCCAACCATAGGCGGCCGTGGCAGTCAGGGCCGCTGCAGCGCCAAGAAACCTGCGACGATTCATAAGTTGGTTCCTCCCCCGGCGCATTGTACGGCGTGGTGTCTTGCGGCGCAACAATGGCTTCCGTTTAGCGCCCCGGCGGCTTGGGAGCTATGCACGAACGGAGGATTATAATGCAGCAAGCGCATGTGTGCGCCGCTGGAGCTTGCCTATATGAACAAAACATCCCTTCCGTTGTCGCAGGTTTACCGCCTGTTGGAGCCAGGGCCGGTTGTGTTGGTCACTACTTCTCGCGGCGGAAGAGCCAACGTGATGACCATGTCGTGGCACATGATGGTTGATTTCGAACCGCCCACCATAGCGTGCGTGATCAGCAATCGCGACTTCACCTTCGATATTTTGAGAGAAACGCGGGAATGCGTGATCAACATCCCCACCGTGGAGCTGGCAAAACAAGTAGTCGGCTGCGGAAATACCTCGGGCCGCGTGCTCGACAAATTCAAGAAATTCCGTCTCACCCTGTTGCCCGCGGCACGCGTCGCCGCCCCGTTAATTTCCGAATGCTACGTCAATCTCGAATGCAGGCTAATCGATACAAGCATGGTGGACGAATACTGTCTGTTTATCCTGGAGGTGGTGAAAGCCTGGATCGACCGCGCCAAGAAAAATCCTCGCACCCTTCATCATTGCGGGCGCGGCGTTTTCATGGTCGCCGGACGCTTCATCAAATTGCCTTCCAAGATGAAATAAGCGCGAAAGGGGTTCCCGCTGCTAGCTGACTCATCGCCGTTAGGATCATAGTGATCCGAAGGCGCCAGCCCGTTGCACCGTCAACTTTCGAACTGCCACAGGAGGCCTGAATGTCACAACAGGAGCTGAATCGGGTTAGTGATCCCGACACCGCAGACTCACGCTGGAATCCGCTCTACAAACTGAGTGGCGCGGCTGCCTTGCTTGCAGTTTTGATCTTCAGAAGATGGCTCGGAGAAGAATTCCTGTTGTTGCGATCGCTCGGGATCATCCGCATCGGACCTCGCGCGTTGCCGAGTTCCGTGATCGACTGGTTTGCGCTGCTGCACACCAACCGGCTCATTGGACTCACCTTGCTCAATGTCTTTGACCTTGTGAACTACGCTCTCCTGGGCTTGATGTTCCTCGGCCTCTACGCTGCCCTCAGACGCGCCAATCGAAGTTACATGACGCTCGCCCTGGCGCTCGGCTTCCTGGGGATAGCAGTCTACTTCGCATCGAATCAGGCTTTCTCCATGCTTTCCCTCAGCGACCAATACGCCGCTGCGACAACGGATGCGCAAAGATCCGCGCTTTTGGCGGCGGGCCAGGCGCTGCTGGCAATTAGTAATACGGGCGCTTTCGGCCAGACCGCCATGAGTTTCCTCCTCGTAACTTTGGCTGGTCTGATCATTTCGACTGTCATGCTGCGAAGCGGCATCTTCGGCAATGCAACGGCTTATGTGGGCATTCTGGCCAACGGTTTCGGTTTGGGCTATCCCGTTGGACTAGCCTTCGCGCCGAAAATGCTTGTCATCGTTGTTATTTCGCTGTCTGCATCGGCGTGTTTTTTGGTGATCTGGTACATCCAGATCGCCCGAAGGCTCTTCCAGCTAGGGTATGCCAAATCACATGGAAGCGCTCGATAATCGCGGTGCGCCAAGAGCAACTCGTGTTACGGCGCGGGGGTCGTGTGAACCGTCTTCAAACAGTAGTTGTTGATTGCTCCGCCCGTCGTCGCCCCGATATGGATGATCGAGACCCAGCGCTCCAGTTTGTGGTGGCCATAGCGGTGAAAAAGGTACGACACGCCGATCGAGAGCCCTGTGGCGCCCGCCTCGACGGCCGCAAGTGCCGCATGATTGTCCACCAGATCATCCGTCAGCAACACCTCATGGTCGCCGCGCCGACGGAAATTCAGCGTCGAAAAGTAATCCAGCGTGCGAGACGCGCCGACGCCCGCGAACAACCAGTCGTTCTCCTTGTCCCAGAAGCGGTGCGTTTTGGGTGGCGCTGGGATGGCCGTCTTTTTTGCGGGTTCCGGTGCGGATGGCTGGTTGCTGGGTCCCTGGGCGGACATCGCCGGCGAACCAAGCAAACAGGCCAGAGCAATCAGCACAACGATCCTGAATTCGCGCACCTGGAAGATCTCCTCCGCCATTCGTCCGCCCATCGAGAATCCGCTTCCAGTATAATCGCGGGTGCTTCTGGCGCCCGCCGTTTTCTGGAGGGCACGCGCCTCCTGCCGCAGCGCGTCAAGTCTGCTCTATCCGGCTCTTAGAGTTCTAAGTATTCAGTTATAAGTTGTAAGTTTCAGAGAAGAGGAACCCAAGACCCAGGCCCATACGCCGTGCCTGGGGCACCCGGCTCTTGGAGTTCTAAGTATTCAGTTATAGGTTGTAAGTTTAAGCCGAAGAAAACCCGGGACCCACCGGGCCACCGCGACGATAATTTTTTCTGGAACTGCGAACGGAAGGGAACGGAGGATTACTTGCGCGGAACGCCTAGACCGAAACGGCAGCGATGGTCCTGTGGATGGTCGAATTGAGGACCTCGTAGGTCTGTACCAGAGGCGCACCTTCAATCACGGATGCCAGCATTCTTACCACTTCCGGGTACGCTCTCCGGTTGTACACCTCTGCATGCTCGGCGGACTCCCACAAACTAAACGCGTGAACCTCTCTTCCGTTCAAATAGAGAAAGGTGATTTCCTCGAGGAATCCCTTCTGCTTGCGCAGCAAGGGAATAATATCCGCCTCGATCCTGTTCTTGAATGCCAGGGCGCCATCGTTCTTCAAATACATGGACAATTTGTGTGCAAACATGACATTCACCATGATTTCTTGGCCGTGGGAGCAATGCAGGCCGCCGCTCTCGATCTTGAGGCCTGGAGACACCCTCGACCTATTATCACCCTGCTCTAATTAACCTATTTTGTCAAGTGTTATTCACAGCCCTTGATGACACTTTACTTATTATGTTAATCCGCGCGCTCCACATCCTTGCCCCGCTCGCCCTGTTTACCCCGCCTGCTCTTTTCCGCTCGTAGGGGCACGATACACCTGTCTCGACTCCTGTCGTGATCGTGCCCGGTTCGTTTCCTTCTTATGTAGTGGCCGACCTTCAGGTCGGTTCTTGGTCCCCTCCTTCGCATGCAAGGCCAGTCCTTCTGCCTATCCAAACCTAGCGCTTAAGCCCAAATCTGCCGATAGGCCAGGACTGCGAGTTCCTTGTGACGTTTTTCAATCTCTGCTTCTCCCCACTGGCCATCCAGTCGTTTAATGACTTTGACTAGCTCCTTAGTTATGGCCAATTCGGATTTTTCAAGCTCAGGGAGTTTTTCGCTTAAGATCGCGTTCTGGACTTTGGAATTAATTCTCCTCGAGACCAACGTCAAATTACCCAGCATATTTACATAGCTTTTGATCTCACTCCGCTTTAGCTTCCAATCTTTGTGGGGCTTTTGGGGAAGGATATGTTCAATATTCACAACATTGAAGTCGATCTTGTGCTCGTCAGTCTTACTAAAGTGAGCGTTCATTTTACCTAGGACGTATTTGATCAGACGCCTGCTTTCGTCGGTATTCCGATACGCCAGATCCTCAAAAGATTCGAGAAAAACCTGTTCCGAAGGAATTAGTTCACGAAGATTCTTTTCCAATTCTGCGAAAATCGCCTGGATTTCACCAGATAGGTGCTTGCTTGGACCTTCGCTAACCGCTTTATCGATTTTAATCGCAGTGCTGGAGAACACTTTTTCCACTCGATTTGTGGGTTGTTTGCAGATTACAGAGTACTTGAATGAAAATTTTTCGATGAATTGGATTATCCGAGTTGGATCAGTTCCCAAATGCTCAAAATTGCGCAGAATGGAAAGCAAAAGCACATAACATTGGGTAACCCCCATCAAGCGCAGCGCAAACAAGGAATCGTAAATCTTGCTGCCATGTTTCAATTCTTGGAAGTCCTGTTCCGTCCCTGCCAACATACGACTATAAAGCTTTGAATTCTCTGCGAGATCCTCAAGAAGTTGCTGCCAATCCACGATCCTATCTTTAATTGCACGAAACAGTTTCTTTTCAGACAGAAATGAGTACTTAGAAATCCAAAAATAGCGAATGAATTTTCTTAGTTCAGTATTTGTAGATTCAATATCTCCCGTGATCTCGGCCCAAGTATCCTTTGCGAGATCTTGATGCTGTCCTGCAGGAATCCGCTGAAAGATAAGATTCTTCAAGAGATCGGCAACAGACAGTTCGAGACCGCGGGCATTGGTTGTCTCAAAAATCTCGTAAGCATCTTCTTCGCGTCGGATCTCGATATTGATGACAATCAAGCCTGCAACCATAACTCTCAATCCATCGAGAAGTTCGAGCTTGGAATCGCGACTGTTCCGTGTCTCCAGTTGCTTCTCTATTTTATCTTTCAGAAATAGGTAGTTGTCCCTGACTCTCTTTTCCTCAGGGGAGTGGGTTGTTGAATCGAGAATGTTAGATTTGTCCTGCTGGATGTTCTGTTGGAAAAACTCAGCAATTGTTTCTGCGGGTTTAATTCTGAACGACTGAATCCCATCACGACCTTCTATAGAAATATCCTGACGCTGAAAGAGCCCCGCCTTCTCACGACTCAATTTCCTCGCACAGTCCCGTAACACCGCGCAGAGAATCGTGATGGTCAGCAAACGCTGTTGACCATCGATGATGTCAACGTAGCCGGTTTCCATCTCATGCTCTGAATTCAATATAAATGAGCCCAGGAAGTACGGCTCTTCAGCCCCGACCAGATCATCCCAAAATTCAGAAACTTCTCGAGTTTGCCAAGCATAAGGCCGCTGAAATCGAGGTACCTGAAATCTGCGCCCGGCAAACAAAACGTCTTGGAGTGTTTTATCCTTTGCTTCAAAAGACAGTCCCGTTTGCATTCGTACTTCTCCAGGTTGATTCTCTGAGTTTCGCAAGCTACCAGGGGTTTCTATCTCTTTATCTCACAGGCGGGCCTTCAAGTGGGGTAACTGAAATTACTAATCGTCGTTCCAGTAACCCCCGCCCATTTTCCGTTGTGGTTGATCTTCTAGTTCGCAGGGTGAATATGCCGAGCATTAACTCGTGGTCCGCCATGCCCTTCGGTGAATTATGGAACAGGCTTTGACAATGAAAGTTCTGGTCTCGTTTCCAAAGTTGCTTCCGAGCTCACCCGCAATCGGTTGAAGAACAGAGGCATGCAAATTCCTAGTGTTTGCTGAGATATTTCATGCCGGTATCGCACATGACGGTGACAATGGTGGCGTCAGGTCCGAGTTGTTGGGCTAATCGCAAAGCGGCGATGACATTGGCGCCCGTGGAAGTGCCCGCGAAAAGACCTTCCTCGCGGGCCAGTCGGAGGGTCATGGCTACCGCCTCTTCCGTGGAAACCAGCTCGATGTGATCGGCGATGCCCTCCCGCCAGAGCGGCACGACAAAGCCGGCGCCGATCCCATCAATTTTATGAGCGCCTGGCTGGCCGCCCGACAGGACCGGGGATTCCGAGGGCTCCACGGCAACGATTCGGATGTGTTGCTTATGGCGGCGTAAGGCTTCCCCGGTACCCTGCAGGGACGCCGCGGTACCCACGCTCTGGACAAAGCAATCGATCTGTCCGCCTGTCTGGATCCAGATTTCCTCCGCCAATTTGTGATAGGCCGCGAACTGGTCTGTATTGTTCATCTGATCGGTCCAGAAGCTCCCCGTTTTTAGCGCAATGATGCGGGCGGCTTCGATCATGTCCCGCGTGAGTTTCTCCGTCATGCCCCGGCCCTCGCTGGGGACAATTTGCAGCCTGGCCCCTAGAATTTTCATGTGCTCGAGTTTTTCGCGGGCGAAGGCATCCGAAGTCACGATATGCAGGGGATACCCCTTCACCGCGCAGATTAGGGAGAGCGACACGCCGGTGCTGCCTCCGGTATATTCGACGACAGAACCTTGCGCGGTCAGGCGTCCATCCGCCTCTGCCGCTTCGATCATGGCCAGCGCCATGCGGTCCTTCATGCTGCCTGTGGGGTTCTCGCTTTCGAGTTTCAGCAGGATGCGGGAGCCGTTCCGGGGCACGATGTGGCGCAAGGCCAATAAAGAGGTGTTGCCGATGCAGTGCAGGATGTCCTGTTGCACTCCGTTCACGCTGCCCGTCCCTTTTCCCGATGTGGCCTGATGAAACGTGTCACGATTTCCAAACTTTCCTTCTGAATCTATCACGGCCAACGAAGGAACCATGCAAGAGAAAGGTTATCGGCGATCAGGTGACAAGAATCAAGGAGTGGAACTGACGGCAAAGTCGAACAGGCGATTGGCACCAGCGGAACCGGGGCCTCGCCTGCCCAAGCCAGCGGAACTCAAGAAACAGTATTCTCCAGGGAGAAGCGACGTGTTGGGCGTGACCTTGTACACGCCCGGGCGCAATTTGGTGAACGAAAAACGAATACTGGCCTTCTGGTCGGTGCCACTGGAAGTGCCGAACACATTTGAGGCCATGACGACGGTTTCGCGCGAGTCCTTCTTTTCGTCGAACCTCAGTAAGGCGAATTCATTGGGGGAGGTGGGTCCTTCCCAGGATGCATACGTGAGGGCGCTACCCGGCTCCTCGAAATAGAAATAGAAAACCAGGTTGGGATCGCCGGTGGAGACGGCGGCGTTGCTTCCCTGCACCACGGCCAGGAATTTCACTTTGGCAATGCCGAAGGTGAAGGCGGATTCAGCAACGCCGCTGGTTTTCCCTTCGGAATACACGGTGGGTTCCAGGAGAGTCATCTTCGGGCCGTCTTTGGTCTTCGCATAGATGTAGATACCTGAATCGTGGGGCGAATTGGGGTCGTTGGGGTCGGCGTTCTGCGGGTTCTCCTGGCCGGGCGCGGAGCCGGCGTTTCCCGCAGCGGCCGGGTGCGGATTGACCATCGCGCGCATGACGACGTCCGATACGTTGGCTGTTTTCAGGGCCTTCAAACCTTCCACACTCGTGTCGAAATCGGTGACATCCGCGGCGTGAATCTTGTCCACGATAAGGTCGTTGGAGAGCCCCAGCGAGACCATCTGAATGATCTCGCGATTGGTGAGTGTGCCTGGAGCTTGCTGAGCGGCACAAAGCGATGCGGCTAGCACCATGGCTGCGACGATCGTGCAAATGCGGACGGATATGGTGGTCATGAGTTTTCCTTTCTCGCCGCCTGGCCCCGGCAGCTGGCCGCGCGCGGTGGAGAAGATGTGTGAGGCATCCCTCAGTGTGTGAGACGTTTGCTCGTTTGATCTGGTTACGGTCAACGGGCGGGATGATGCGTCATTCACAAGAAAGAGGAAAGCAGATCCCTCGCTGCGCGCGGGATGACAAACAGGGAGGAGGGGTGGGCGTCATTGCGGCGCGTGCGACGGCTCGGCTACAATCATTCGTTTGCCATACTCCGGAAAGGCTTGGCCGAAGCGTCATGCACGAAATGCGCGTCCACAACACGCTCTCCGGCAAGATTGAGCCGTTCGTGCCCCTGAAGCCGGGGGAAATCAAGATGTACACCTGCGGCCCCACGGTCTATGACTATGCGCACATCGGCAATTTCCGCACCTTCGTCTTCCAGGACATCCTGCGACGCTTCTTGAAACTGCGCGGCTTCAAGCTGACCCACGTGATGAACCTGACCGACGTGGACGACCGCATCATCGCCAATGCCGCGACCGCGGGCATCTCCATTCGCGATTACACGGAAAAGTACATTCAAGCTTTTTACGCCGATTGCCACGCGCTTAGCGTGGAATCTCCGGAGCACTGGATCCGCGCTACGGACCACATTGACGACATGGTGGCGCTCATCCAGCGGCTGCGGAAAAACACCTATACCTATCCGAGCGAAGGCTCGCTCTACTACCGCATCGCCAAGTTCAAGGACTACGGCAAGCTCTCCAAGATTGACCTTACCGGCATTCAGACGGGAGCGCGCGTGGATAACGACCGCTACGATAAGGAAAGCCCCCGCGATTTTGCCCTGTGGAAAGCGCCCAAGCCCGGCGAGCATTTCTGGGAAACGCCCATCGGCGCAGGGCGCCCCGGCTGGCACATCGAGTGCTCCGCCATGGCCATGAAGTACCTGGGCGAAACGCTGGACATTCACACCGGCGGCATTGACCTGGTCTTTCCGCACCACGAAAACGAAATTGCGCAAAGCGAAGCGGCCACGGGAAAGCCGTTTGCGCGCTATTGGATGCACGCGGAGCATCTGCTGGTGGAGGGCGAGAAGATGTCCAAGTCGCTGGGCAACTTCTTTACGTTGCGCGATTTATTCGCCAAAGGGTACAAGCCCTCCGCGCTGCGCTTTGCGCTGGCCAGCGTGCCCTATCGCCGCCAGCTCAATTTCACCTTCGATGGCTTGCAGCAGGCCACGAGTTCCGTCGAGCGGCTGCGCAACTTCGCCGCGCGCCTGAAACAGGAAAAATTTCCAACAGGCTCGCAGCCGGCGATTGCAGAGCGCATCGCCCAGGCCGCGGATGATTTCGACGCCGGCCTTTCCGACGATCTAAACACCGCGCAGGCGCTCGCCGCGGTCTTTGATTTGGTGCGCGAAGCCAACATCGCCATGGATAAAGGCGAATTCCGCCAGGGAGAACTCGCCGCCGTACAGGAGTTGCTGGCCAATTTTGATCGTGTGTTCGCCGTGCTCGAGGACAACGACGCGGAAAAGCTTCAGGCTCTTGGCTATGCTGATGCCTCCAGCGGACTGGGCGACGCAGCGATCGAAAAGCTTGTCGCCGAACGCCAGGCAGCACGCCAGCGCCGCGATTTTGCCGCCAGCGATCGCATCCGCAAGGAACTCGCCGAGCGTGGTATACTTTTGGAAGATGCCAAGGACGGCAGCGTTCGCTGGAAACGCAAATGAAATACTTCCACTTTCTAAAGCATGATCGAGTTGCCGTGGGCCCGCGCGTGCCGCGGAAGTTTCGTCCGGCGAATCTGCGTCCCAGCCTCTTTAGCGTAGATTAAGTCACTCATTTTTAGCATGTTGCGACGAATCTCCGCCCGCGCAAGCCCGCCTTCTCTCCCGCACCCCGGCAACAACAACTCTAACCAGCGCGCACAGAATTTGGAGGCATCATGATTACGGCCACGGAAACAAAACTTCCCAGAATCAATATGCCTTTGCCTGGCCCCAAGGCAAAGGAAGTGATTGCGTACGACAAGAAATTCATTTCGCCATCGCTCTTTCGCGAATATCCGCTGGTTGCCGAGCGCGGTTATGGCGCGATTATCGAGGATCCCGATGGCAACACCTTTCTGGATTTTGCCGCGGGGATCGCGGTCTGCTCGACGGGCCATTGCCACCCGCATGTGGTGCAAGCTATTCAGAAGCAGGCGGCGGAGCTCATCCACATTGCGGGCACGGATTTCTATCACCGTCACATGCCGCAACTCGCCGAGCGCCTCGTCGCCACTATGCCGAAGTCGGACCGCTACAAAGTGTTTTTCGGCAATAGCGGCACAGAGGCGGTGGAAGGCGCCATTAAGCTGGCGCGTTATGCCACGCGGCGCGACAAACTGATTGCGTTTTACGGCTGCTTCCACGGCCGCACGCTCGGCTCGCTTTCGCTTACGGCGTCGAAAAGCACCCAGCGAAAATACTTCGGCACATTGCTGGGCGGCGTGGAGCACATTCCCTTCCCCTACGCTTACCGCTGCGCGCTCGGCCACAACAAGGAAACCTGTGGCGGAGAAATCATCGAGCTGCTCGAGGAGCAGATCTTGAAGCGGCTGTTTGCGCCGGAAGAGGTTGCGGCGATTGTCGTGGAACCGATTCAGGGTGAAGGCGGCTTCATTCCCGCGCCGTTGTTTTTCCTGCAGGAGCTTCAGCGCATTTGCAACAAGCACGGCATCATGCTGATTCTCGATGAGGTGCAATCCGGAATGGGGCGTACCGGAAAGATGTGGGCTTACGATTACGCCGGCATCAGGCCGGACATTGTGCTGACGGCGAAGGGTCTCGGAAGCGGCATGCCCATCAGCGCGTTCATCGCCAAGGAAAGCGTGATGCAATGGAAACCGGGATCGCACGGCACAACCTATGGCGGCAACCCGGTGTGCATCGCCTCGGCCATGGCCACGCTCGATTTGATCCAGGGCGGCTTAATGGCCAACGCGCAGAAGATGGGCGAGTACATCTTCGGAAAAATCAATGACTGGACCAGCCGCTTCAAGATTGTCGGCGACGTTCGCGGCAAAGGCCTCATGATCGGTGTGGAGATCGTCCGCGACCAGCGCACCAAGGAGAAAGCCCCGGACCTGCGCGACAAAGTAATTGTCGGCGCCTTCCACCGGGGTTTGCTGACCCTGGAGTCCGGCGAGAATTCCATACGCATATCGCCGCCGCTTATCATTGACGAGGAACAGGCCGATTGCGCTATCCGGATCATGGAAGAGAGCATCCGGGAGGCGGAGAAAGCGCTTTAGTGTCCGGAGTCAGAATTAAATGCTGAATGCTGTAGCGCCTCGTGTCATTCCGAGGGCCGCGCGCTGCGCGGGGCCCGAGGCATCTGCTTCGCCTTCAGCATGCAATCAAAAAGCAGCTTCCTCGCTTCGCTCGGAATGACAAATTCGTCTTTCCAGCGAAATCACAACCCAGGACCCCAGCTTGCAGCAATTTGGCAACAGGCAAATCCCGTGGGGGCAGAAATTCCAGCCCGCTAGGGGATTTTTGTTTATACTGTAGATTGTCGTATCGATAGAGTAACGAGGGCCAAACATGCTGGCGCGCATCGCCTTTGCGATCATGCAGTGGAAGGCCCGCCACGGCCTCCAGGATTCTTTAACGTCTCCAGATGGGGCAACGAGTGCCACGGAGGAGCGGCTTGCGGCGCTGCGCACCGGCGTGCGCGGTGAAACCTATGCCTATTGGTATCTACGGCGTCTTGGGTACATCTTTATCGCGCGCAACTACGCTCCTTCCCGCGCCAAGGGCGAGATTGATCTGATCGGCTTCGATGGCGAGACCTTGGCTTTTGTGGAGGTGCGCACGCGCCTCGCCATGAAAGGCAAGCCGGCGTTGCCGGAATTGAGCATCACGAAGGAAAAGCACGCCGTGCTTGTCCGCACCGCTCACTACTTCCTGCGCGAACGCCACTTGAAAGAATGTCCGTTGCGGTTTGACGTGGTGGCCATTGACAACACTCCCGGCCAGCGGCCCGCCGTGCGGCTCCACAAGGCAGCCCTCAGCCCCCAGGCGTGATCCGGATCGGGTAGGGCTATTACCTGCCGCCCCCGTGCAAAATTTACACAGAAGCGGCGCAATGTGACAGTGCGTACTTCCCTAAAAGCCAAGGCGAGGTACAATATCGTCTTTGTAGTGGGGGGCTTCTTCAAGGTAGGTACAACCAGGTTCGGAGGGCGAATTGCCGGAGTTACGTAAGGATCCAATTACAGGGCGTTGGGTAATCATTTCAACGGACCGCGGGAAGCGGCCAATGGATTTTCTGCGCGAAAGCGTTTTCCCGGGCCCGCCACGAAACTGCCCGTTCTGTCCGGGCAATGAAGGAAAGACACCGCCGGAGATTCTGGCCTACGGCCGCAACGGGGGAAGCGCCAATTCCTCCGGCTGGAACATCCGTGTGGTCCCGAATCGCTTTCCAGCGCTGGGGATTGAAGGCGAGCTCGATCGCGAAGGCGAAGGGCTGTTCGACAAAATGAACGGGATCGGAGCGCACGAGGTGATTATTGAAACGCCCCAGCACCAGACGACCCTGGCGCAGTTGCCCCAGAAGGCCGTGGAGGACGTGCTGTGGGCGTATCGCGACCGCATGCTGGACCTGAAAAATGACAAGCGCTTCCGCTACGTGCTGATTTTCAAGAACCACGGAGAGGCCGCCGGGGCTTCGGTGGAGCATCCGCACTCGCAACTGATTGCATTGCCCATCGTGCCGCGGCGCGTGCGCGAGGAAGTGGACAACTGCTGGCATTACTACGACGAGAAAGAGCGCTGCATCTTCTGCGACATTATCCGCCAGGAGCGGGATACTGGGGAGCGCGTCATCGGCGAAAACGATCATTTCATTACGTTGGCGCCCTACGCGTCACGCTTCCCGTTTGAGATGTGGCTGCTCCCCAAAGCCCACGGATCGGCCTACGAGAATAATCAAAGCTCCATATATGCCAGCCTGGCAAACATGCTGAAGGACACGCTGATGCGCATGGACGCGGTGCTGGACCGGCCAGCCTTCAACTTTATGATTCATACCTCGCCGATCGGCGAAGAGATCAACGACCACTACCACTGGCACATCGAAATCATTCCCAAGCTGACGAAAGTGGCGGGCTTTGAGTGGGGTACCGGCTTCTACATCAATCCGACGCCACCGGAAGAAGCAGCCAGGTTCCTGCGCGAAGCGCAGATTGAAGAGCCCGCGAAGAAGTAAAAGCGCCGCTTGGAGTTCCGAAACAACAATCTGGCCCGCGCTGACACGCCTGAAGGATTTTCGCTATACTGGAAGCAAAGGCGCGGTACCCAAGTGGTAAGGGAGAGGTCTGCAAAACCTTTATGCGTGGGTTCGATTCCCACCCGCGCCTCCAGATTCAAAAGTATCCAAAGCATGAAGGCGAGTTGAACGGCCCCCGGCAGGTGACCGGGAGGATAAAAGCATGGGCAATCTGGCTGCCCACCCCGAAGTGAGACACCCGGGTCAGGTGTTGGAAATGGGGTGCTGATCGGGCGAGAATTCACCCTCCTGGTCTTCCATTGCGGGTGTTGCAGGCTTCTGCCGAATCTCAAAACCGGCGGGCGGCACGAAAATGGTCTGCGATCGCACCTGCGAATTATCCGGCAGGATCACAAAGCTGAACTTCAGCATCGCCACGCGCTTCTGGACGGAGCTTTCCTCGAATTTCCACTGCTGCGCGGCATTCACCGCGGCTTCTCGGAGCATGGGATGCCCTTCGGTGACTTTGGCGCCCTTCACGGCGCCCGCGCGGTCAATCGTCACGCGAACCGTGACCTCGCCATAAATTCTGCCTGCAAGCGTAAGGGTGGGATACTTCGGAGCTACCGCGAACTTGACGGCCGGAAAGGATTCACCGGCGAAGAGGTGAGGAACCAACAGCAGGAAGACCAGGGTCGAAGAGACAATCTTCATTCTCATCGCTTTCCCACTCCGTTGTCCGGACATAATTTGTGAGCAGCGCTGCGATTCTTGCGGCCGTGCCGGTCAGCCGAAGTATCCTCATGCGTTCTGGGGATGGCCAGCGGGAAGGATTCCATAAAGTCTCCCGTCCATGCGGCGCCCGGGGAGCGAAGAGTTTGCGTGATGTCCTGTGGCGTCATCTGGCTGGGCCTTGCCAGCCCAGGGGGCGCCGCTGGAACGACGCGCGGGCGAGTAAACACCAAGTTTATTAACTGCAAAGCGCCGAAATGTACAATGCAGAATTTTTATACAGCGAATTAGTTTTGTGAGGGATGCCGCCCAGAAGACGATTAACGCGTTGTACGCGCTATGGGTGGAACTCGAGCAAAAACAGAAGTGAGCCCCAAGGGCCCACACGCAAAATCGGCGCGGGGGCAGCCGGCCACCCTACTCGATTGACAGGAATTGGTGACGGCACATAGAGTCCAGAGATTCGAGCAAGAGAGCGTTCTGCGAGGAGAGTGCGATGCGCGAACTGAAGGTGGCTATAGCTTGTGGGGTATTGGCATGCAGCGCCAGTGCGGGATGGGGACAGGAAAATGGCGGCACGCCGGGGAAGAAGCCACTCACACCGGCGAGTTTTCTGGAATGGCGCGATGTGCAGGACCCGCAGTTCTCTCCGGACGGTACAAGGGTTGCGTTCGTGGTGAGCGATTTGCCGAAGAGCGAAAAACGCACGCGGCACATCTGGCTCTACGACAAGAGCGGCAACTTGGCCCGGCAATTCACTTACTCGGAAAAATCAGAGTCCTCACCGCGGTGGTCGCCGGACGGAAAAGAGCTGGCATTCCTCTCCGACCGCGGAGGAGACGAAGAGCAAATTTTCGTCCTGCGCAGCGAATTCGGCGAAGCCGCGGCGGTGACAAAGGAGAAGGCCGGCGTGACGGCGTTTGAATGGTCGCCGGATGGACAAACGATTGCGTATCTCGCGCCGGATCCCAAGAGCGCAGCGCAGGAAAAGAAAGAAAAAGAGAAGGATGACGCGCGCGTGGCGGACAAGGGGGAACGGCATGCACGCCTGCGGCTGCTGCATCTCACCAGTCACGAATCGCGTGCGCTGACCGATCCCCACTGGGAAGTGAAGGAACTTGCCTGGCTTCCCGACGGGCAGAGCATCGCGATAATCGCGTCGAATCGCCCGCTTCCCGACCAATACACGGACCGCATCTACCTGGTCAATACCGAAGACGGAAGGACCAAACAACTGCTGGCTCCGAGCGGACCGGTACAAGGTTTGCGTGCTTCTCCAAATGGAACGACGCTCAGTTTCTTGGGTTGCCGCGAGGATGGCCCGGACGCGCATGACCTCTTTCTGCTTCCCGTGATCGCCGGGGCGGCGCGCAATTTGACCGGGGCGAGTCTCGATCGCCGGATCATGCAGCACCATTGGGCCAAGGGCGGATGGCTGATCGCCGTCTACGCGGATGGATTCGCCAGCAGGTTCGCCGGCTACAACAGCGAAGGAGAGAAGAAGGAGTCGGGGCGACTGGCGGCGAATCCGAATGAGTTTTCGGTGGCAGCAACTGGAGAAATCGCGTTTGTGGGCGGGAATTCGACGGCCATGCCCGAGCTTTGGCTAAGAGACATCAAGGGCGACGCACAGCCTGTCAGTCACCTGAATGATGGCTTGAAGGAGTTCGCCGTGGCCGCCCCGGAATTCTACAAATACAAATCGTTTGACGGCTTGGAAATCGAAGCAGCCTTGTTGAAGCCGGCAGGCTACGATGGCAAAACGAAATTGCCTCTGGTGGTTCGTGTACATGGCGGGCCAACAAGCCGGTGGAGAGAGAGCATCGACTCGTGGGGGCAAGTCCTGGCGGCGCGCGGCTACGCCGTGCTTTATCCCAATGTGCGCGGATCGATCGGGTACGGCCAGAAATTCACCGAAATGAATCGCGCGGATTGGGGCGGCGGCGACTTCAAGGACGTGATGGCGGGCGTGGATGATCTGATTGCCAAAGGAATCGCCGACCCGGAGCGCTTGGGGATTGGTGGATGGTCGTATGGTGGATATATGGCGGCGTGGGCCGTGACGCAAACCACTCGTTTCAAAGCGGCGGTCTCCGTCGGGGGAATGTCCGATCTGATTTCGGAATTTGGCACGGAAAAGGCTTCTGCCTATGACGAATGGTATTGGGGCACGCCTTACGAGAAGCCTGAAGGATTCCTGAACGGCTCGCCGATCCTTTATGTGAAGAACGTGAAGACGCCGACACTTATCCTGCAGGGCGAGGCGGACACAACCGATCCACCGGGCCAGAGCCAGGAATTCTATCGCGGCCTGAAGCACTATGGAGTGGCCTCGGAACTGGTGATGTACCCGCGAGAGCCGCACAATTTCCGCGAGCCCAAGCATCGCGTGGACATGCTCACAAGGATGGTGGATTGGTTTGGCCGGTATTTGCAGCTAGGGAATTGACCAGATTCCTCCTAGGTCCTGATCGCTGATATCTGATAACTGATATCAGTAATCAGATATCCGTCATGAGGAAGCAGGGTCGGAAGGGACGAACCGAAATGACGGCGTTAAGCGGTGACAGCACTATATAGGACTAAGGTACAGTTTACATCTTGTCTACCGGAACTTGACGCACGAGGACGGCGGGCGTATGTTTCTCGCAGAGAGAGAGTTGCAATCGGAAATTATGGCATGATTCTGCCGGCCGATAGGAAGGAAGCTCGACAGCGAGCTCAGTCCCCGCGATAACGCCGCTTTTGTTGACGACCAGAGCATAAGCGAAATTTGTCAAACTTGAGACACTTGCGCCAGTTGCGTCGATATGCTGCAAGAGTTGCCCGCTCCTTCTTCTTTCTTCCCTCCCCATGCGCGCCGCGTGGAACACGAACAGCGCGTCGCGAACGCAGTGAACTATCAAGGCACCTTACGGGGTTACAGGGAGGTCTCGGATGAAAAGACTCAACCTCGCCCTTTTGGTCGTTGAGAATAATGATTATCAAGCCGAGCAAACCATTTCCGCGAAACAAGCGGCGCACGAGTGCGAGGCTGACCTTCAAGTCATACAAACGGAGCACGACGCGGTCGTGCAAAGCCAGCAAGTCCTTAAACTCCTTTACAGCCCTGAGGGGAATCGCCCTCACGGGATTTTCTTCGAGCCGGTGGGGACGTCGTTCGCGCAAGCTGCGAAAATCGCAGCGTCGTCAGGGGTGGGGTGGGTCGTGTTGAACCGCGAGGTCGAGTACGTCAGCGAACTTCGCCGCCTGTACCCGGCCACCCCGCTTTTCTGCGTCACGACGAATCATGAAGAGGTCGGCCGTATCCAGGGCGAACAGATCGCCCACTTACTCCCCCATGGAGGCTCAGTTCTGTACATCCATGGGCCCTCCGACAACAAAGCCGCTGTCCGGCGCGCTACCGCCATGCAGGCGGCGAAACCGGCCAACGTCGAGGTGCGCGTGCTGAAGGGACTTTGGACGGAGGAGAGTGCCTACAATGCCGTGGGTTCCTGGCTCAAACTCAATATCGCCAAAGACGTGGCATTCGGACTTGTGGCCGGACAGAATGACGCCATGGCTCTCGGCGCGCGCCGGGCGTTTCAGGAACTTACCACGGGAGCCGAACACGATCATTGGTTGAGCTTGCCGTACCTCGGCTGCGACGGTCTGCAAAACACCGGGCAGGCTTATGTTCGCCGTGGCCTTCTTGCAGCTACCATCGTCATTCCTGCCAACGCTGGCCAGGCGATCAAGGCGCTGGTTACCTCGCTGAGAACGGGGCAACAGCCGGCAGAATGCATCTTTACAAGCGCAAGTTCTTTCCCGCAGGTCGCGTCGCTCAAGCCCAAGAACTAGCACGCAATCTCTTGCGCTTGTTCCTCGAGTTCTTTGCCCTGCAAGTTGTACCAGACCCGTGGATGGCCCGAAATCCGGCGCGACCGTTGATGCCGCCTTGATTTCTATTTGTCTCCGGCGTGGCTTTCGACACCAACCTTGATCGTTCAGAATCCCGCAGAAGCATCTGGGTAGCTACGCGCTTGTGGCATGGTAGAAAACGCCACTATAGGTGGAGTAGGGCTTTACAGGGATGGGGGGCCGTGATAGTCTTGCTTTCCGTACCGCCATCTTAGCGCCAGGCGGCTGGGCCTCTGACCGAGAACCTGCCAAACGTATTTGCTTTCTGTCTGTTACGGAGGAAAGCGTCGCCGGAAAATCCCTCCCCTCGAGGAAAGGAAAGTCGTCTCTCTTCGCGCGGAAGAACTGTGGCCATTCTGCGGGATCGCGCCGGAGTGCGGGAGTGGGGTTGCGCGCCGGATTTGGGGATTGAGGTAAGCCGCGAAGTGGAAGTTCACGACAAAAGGGGACACCTTGCTTAAGCTCCAAAAAGTGGAAATTGTAGGTTTCAAGTCCTTCTGCGAGCGGACGGTGGTCACGTTCAGCGGAATGGGCAGCACCTGCATCGTCGGACCGAATGGCTGCGGGAAATCCAATGTCGTGGACGCCATCAGTTGGGTGCTGGGCGAACAAAGCCACAAGACCCTGCGCGCGGAACGCATGGCTGATTGCATTTTCAACGGTACAACCAAACGCCCGCCTCTGGGCATGGCCGAAGTCATCATCACCATGGAAGATCCGGAGCTCGCCGAAGCGGCGCGGTTTGTCCTGGAGGCGGAAGAAGAAGCTGAGAAGGAAAACCTCTCCGCGGATAGCACGGATAGCCCGATGGCCGGGGAAAGTCAGATGCAGCCCGGCGAGAATGCCCTTGCCGAGGAAGAATTGAGCCTGGAAACGCCCCTTCAGGCCGAGCCCTCGCAGGAGGCAGGGGAACCGGGCTTCAAGGGCAAGCGCAAGAAAAGGACGGAAAAACCGGCGCTGGTGAGCAAGCCCGGCGAAGTCGTTGTCAGCCGCAGGCTCTATCGCAGCGGTCAAAGCGAATACCTCATCAACGGTCGCGTGGCCCGCTTGCGCGACATTCAGGAAATGTTTATGGGCGTGGGCTTGGGACCAGACTCCTACGCCATCATCGAACAGGGGCGCATCGGCCTGATCCTCGCCACGAAGCCCATGGAGCGCCGCGCCATTATCGAAGAAGCCGCGGGCGTAACCAAATTTAAGACCAAGAAGCGGCTGAGCGAGGCCAAGCTGGAATCCTCGAAGCTGAACCTCGCGCGCGTCAACGACATTGTCGTGGAAGTCGAAAAACAGTTGGGCTCGCTGAAGCGGCAAGCCTCCAAAGCCCGCCGCTATTCGGAGATTCGCGAGCAGATGCGCGGAATTGTCCGCCAGATGCTGGCCGGAAAAGCGCGCGAACTCGATGCCGAAGCGGAACGCCTGGGCGGGCGGCTGGCGGAATTGACCGCGGCGGAAACGCAGCAGGCGCAATCCATCCACGAACAGGAAGCGGAGCAGGATCGCTTGAACCAACGGATTTACTCGCTGGACGCGGAAATCCGGCAGAATCAGAATGTGCTGAATCACACGGCCCTGGAAGTGGACCGCAATGAAAACCGCATCGCATTTAACCAGACGCGCGGCGCTGAATTGGCTGGCCGCAACGATCAGATTGCCGCGGAACGCCAGGCCGTCACCGCGCAAACCTCCGACTGGGAAGCGCGTAACGCCGCGCAGCAGCAGGTTGTGGAAAATGTTCGCACAGAGTCAGTCACCGTAACCGCCCGCGTGGAAGACCTGGCGGCGCGCGCCTCCTTCCGCACCACGCAAATCGCGGAATCGGAGGCGCGTGTTGAGATGCTGCGCCGGGCCGCGACGCAAGCGAATGACAGTTTGTTTTGGCTGCACGGCGAGCAGAAGCAGACCGAAGAAGCGCTGGTCCACCAGAACGAGTCGCTGCGCAAACTGGAAGAGCGCGAAGGGGCGTTGCTGGAATCATCCATCCACGTGCGCGATGATGCGGAACGCGCCGCCCAGGACTGGCAGAATGCCATGAATCAACTGGGTGGGTTGCAGCGCAAGGCCGCGGAACTCCAGGCGCGCATAAGCGAATTGCGCAAGAACCGCGAAGTGACCGGCAAACACGCGGATTCCCTGCGTGATTCCCTGGCCGGCGTGCGCGCGCGCCACTCCACCCTCACGCAGATTCTGAATGATCATTCCTACACCGGCGAGGCCGTGCAGAAACTCTTTGCGGCCAACGAGCGCCACGGCGGCGGGAATTTCCGCGCGGTCGGCGTGCTGGCAGATTACGCGGAGGTGCAGGAACAGCACGAAGCCACCTTCGAACAGTACATGCGCGATGAGCTGGAATACGTCGTGGTGGAGACCTACGATCACGCCCGCGCCGGCGTTTCGCTGCTGCGCAATGAAGTCGGCGGCCGCGCCACCTTCTTTGTTGATTCGCTGCGCAACCTGAAACTCGACGAGTATGAGCCCATCGTGCATTTCCGGCCGGAGGACGGCGTGATTTCCCGACTGGATAAATTGGTGGAGTTCCGCGATCCGCTGGGGCCCGCCGCGAAGCAGTTCCTGCCGCGGCTGCGCTCGGGCTATCTGACAGACAGCGCCGTTACCGCGGAGAAACTGGCGCGCGAATACCCGCAATATGCATTCGTCACGCCCGAGGGCACCTGCTACCAGGGCCGCATGGTCACGGGCGGCAAGCCGGACGACGCCGGGCCGCTCGGAATGAAACGCGAACTGCGCGCCATGGATGCGGAAGTGGGGCATCTGGAGCACCACTCCGGCTTGATTCAGGCGGAACTTGAATCCATCACCGTGGAATTGCGCACCTGCGAACAGGCCAACGAGGAGCTTTCGGCGCAACAACGCGAAGCGGAGCGCAACTTTTTCTCGACCAAGCACCACCACGAGCAGATGCAAAACGAGCTGGCCCGGCTGGGATTGGACCTGACCGTCTGCCAAGGCGAACTGGCGCGCGTGCGCAAGGAAATCGCTGCCGTGCAGCAGCGCGCGGAACGCGCCAAGCTGCAGCATGAAACCGCGGCGACCTCACGGGCCGAGGCGGAAGCCGAAAGCGCGCGCCTGGCGGAAGAGGTGGTGCAGCTTCGCGCCAGGGTGCAGACCGAACAGGAAGAGCTGGCCACCGCCAGGGCGGAACTTGCCGCCATGAACGAGCGCATGGCCTCCGTGGAAGCAATCGCCCAGCGCCTGCAAGAGGAGAGGAACGATCTGGAACGCCGCCAGGCGGCTCTGCGGCAACAGGAAGCGTCCATCACCGAAGAAACCGCGGCGATGGCCCGGCAGACGGAAGACTTGACGCGGCAGTTGGAAGTGCTGTGTACCGAAAAGACGCGCCTGGAAGAAAACCAGAAACAGCTAGAGCAGGAATGGGACGAAGGCCGCACGCGCGTGACGCAGGCCGAAGATCATCTGCGTACGGCCCGGCAATCATTGCAAGACATGCGCGAGGAGCGCGGCCGTTTTGAAGTGGACAAAGCGCGTAACGATTCCGACCGCCAGCACTTGCGCAAAACTTGCCTCGCCGAAGTGAACGCGCAACCCGAGGACCTGATCGCTTCTGAAACTGCCTTTATGTCGGGCGAAGAGCTGGCTCTGGCCGAAGCGAACTACCGCGAAATGAAGCAGCGCATCGAAAACATGGGCGCCGTGAACATGATGGCCCTGGAAGAATTCAACGAGTGCGAACAGCGGTTCACTTTCCTGACCCGGGAGCGCGATGATCTGCTGCAGTCCATCGCCGATACCCAGCAAGCCATCAAGGAACTCGACGTCATCACAATGGAAAAATTCGAGCAGGCCTTCGCGGCCATCAACGCCAACTTCTCAACCGCCTTTCACACCATTTTTGGCGGCGGCATGGCGGAGATGCGCTTGACTGAACCGGACAGTTCCGGCGATGCGGGGATTGACATTGTGGCCTCGCCGCCGGGAAAGCGCTTGCAGAACGTTTTGCTGCTTTCGGGCGGCGAGAAGGCCATGACCGCGCTGGCGCTGCTGATCGCCATCTTCCGTTACCAGCCGAGTCCCTTCTGCATCCTGGACGAAGTCGATGCGCCACTCGATGAGGCGAACATCGGGCGGTTCACACGCTTGATCGGGGACATGAGCGCGCAGACGCAATTCATCATTGTCACCCACAACCGCAAGACAATGGAGACTGGGAGCGTGCTCTATGGCGTCACCATGCAGGAGCCCGGCGTCTCGAAGCTCGTCAGCGTCCGCTGGGAAGGGGAGGAGGAGGCGCCCACGCGAAAGCATCGTGCCGCCGCTGCGACCGCAGCTTAAGAAAATTCTCAGTGTTGCCGTATCGGGGCGGAAGAGATTCCGCCCCATTTGTTTTTCGGCAGCTATCCCGGCCGGCATGGTCGTCTGCGGCCGGGGAACGTGACGGCTAACATTGACATCGGCGCAGGCTGGGATAAAATGCAGGACACTTCTCAGGGGAACTGCTCCGTGAGTGCAACTTCTGCAGTCCGAGTAATTCGTGAAACCAATTTTCGCGGCCGCGCGCCAGCCGCGCGCGGCAAGGTGCGGGACATTTATGACCTCGGCGACCGCCTCTTGATCGTCGCCACCGATCGCTTGTCCGCCTTCGATGTGGTGATGCCGACGCCGATTCCGGATAAAGGCCGCGTCCTTACGCAACTCTCACTATTCTGGTTCAATCTTCTGAGGGACGTGATCCCGCATCACGTGCTCAGCTCGACGGAATTCCCAGCCCCCTTCGACAAATACCAGGACGACCTTGCGGGGCGCACCATGCTGGTGCGAAAAACCAAACCCTTGCCGATCGAGTGCGTCGCGCGGGGATATTTATCCGGTTCCGGCTGGAAGGAGTACCGCGCTTCGGGAAAGATTTGCGGCATTTCCCTGCCGGACGGCTTGCGGGAGTCCGACAAGCTCCCCGAGCCGATATTCACACCCGCGACAAAAGCGGTTACCGGCCACGATGAAAATGTCACGCTCGAGCAAGCCGCGGGAATCCTCGGCGAGGAACTTGCCGAGCGGGTGCGGGGCATCACGCTGGAACTTTACCGCCGCGCGGCTGCCTATGCCGAGCCGCGGGGAATCCTGCTGGCGGACACCAAATTCGAGTTTGGGTTGCTCAATGGCCAACTCCTCTGGATCGACGAAGCGCTGACACCGGATTCCTCGCGATTCTGGCCTGCCGCGCAGTACAAGCCCGGCGGCGCCCAGCCCTCCTTTGACAAACAGTTTGTGCGCGACTACCTCGAAAGGATCCAGTGGCCAAAAACACCACCCGGACCCGACCTGCCCCCCGACGTCGTCGCCGCGACGCGTGCCAAATTCCGGGAAGCCTTCCGCATCCTGGTGGGGCACGAATTGGAGTAGCAAGCCGGCCCCGTCAAAATACGCCAGTCAGCGGAGAGTGCGCACGTGAGAGATCAATTGGAAGGGCTTGTGATGCAAATGGTGGAGCGCGGAATCCTGTTTGACGAGGCTGTAGGCGAGTTTGAGAAGCGTTTCATCAAGCGCGTGCTCGAGCGCACCAACGGCAACCAGTCCCGTGCCGCCGAAGTCCTGGGGATTCACCGCAACACCCTGAGCCGCAAGATGACGGAATACAAGCTGGATCACCGCCGCAGGCGCAGCCGCTAGCCCGACTTTCTCACGAGATGCAAATTCGCTCGCCAACCAGACAGCCGAGCAATCTGTCATCCTGAAGCGATCCGATAAGGATCGCCGAAGGACCTCAACTTCAAAATTGTGCACATTGTGTTGATTGAGATCCTTCGCGACGCAAATTACGCGTCACTCAGGATGACAAGGTGTTGCTAGGTCTGAGTAGTTGAGAGATCCATCTCTCGTGAGAAATCCCGGCTAGGCCCGCGTCGGCCCAAACGGGAGGCCCCGCTCAAGACTGCCAGAGAAAAAAACAATACGATTCAAAAAAACGGGGGCCCCGAGTCGTACTCGAGGCCCCCTGGTCTTTTTTCTCGAAAACGTGAATTACTGTGGCTTCGTAGGAGGCTTCCTGACCGGCTTCTTTACCGGTGCCTTTTCCTTCGGCAGATCGTCGGCACTCACTTTGCCCTTTTCGAAATGGATCATGAACGCGGGATCGGGATCATAGGAGGTTAAGGTTCCCGTGGTGTGCACGAAGGCATCCTTGGTAAGTTTGCCGGCGTCGGGCTGCCCCGGAATCTTAAACTCCATGTTGGCGGTGGTCGCGGCTTCAAATTCCGCATCGGTGGTGACGAAGGCAGTCCTGATTACCACCGGGTCCATTCCGCCGGCCACTTCAATCACCTTGCCGGGGACGTCCGGGAACTCCAGGCCGCACGATGCTGTCCAAGTGAGTTTGGCTTTGTCGCCGCCAGCCTTGAGGTCGGCGAAAACGGAGGCGATGGTCATGCTGCCACGCGCGGCGTCAAGATCGGCGCTGCTGGGGAGCTTGTAGCTGGCCGGGCGTTCCGCGGAACTCGCGGCGAGTTGTAGCAGTTCGCTCATTTCGGCGTCGGTCAGCGCATCGCAAACCGTGCCACCCTGGAAGTTCACGATCAGCTTGCGCAAGTACGTCTTGACGGACTTGGACTGCGTCTCCGTGGCATTCTTGGACGTGGCCGCTCGCGCGTAGGCCCAAAGCGAGTCGACTGGCTGCGGCGGAGTGGTGCAAGCGTAGGCTTTGCCGAGGCTATAGTTCGCGGTTAGGTCGTCCGGGGTTATCGCCAGGACCGCCTTGTAAGACTCCACGGCGCCCGCGCAATCCTTGGCGGCGAGGGCGGCATTCGCTGCCGTTCCATAGAAGAAGATGATGGACCTCTTCTTATCCTCGGCAAACTTGGCGTCGTCTACACCATCGGGCTTGGGAACCAAATCGACAATCTTGACCCCGGCAAGAGCGGCATCATGGGCGGCCTTGGCGGTCTGGGGGTCGGGGTTGGGAATATTGTTGTAGGCGAAGGCCCGGATCGAGAGAGCCTCGTACTTCTCCGTGACACTGGCCTTGTCGCCGAGAGCGACCAGCTTGTCGCAATATTCGATGGTCTTGGGGAAATTCTTTTGCGCGCCGTAATTCTTGTAATAAAGCGGATAGATATAGTTCAACAGAGCCGAATTCGGGTACTTCGCGACGAAGTCGTCCAGCAGCTTGAGCTGCGCCGCAGGGTTCGTCTCAGCAGCCGCCGCCTGCTGGTCCTTGTACTCCGCCATGGTGTATTTCTGCGGGCCTCCAGCGCCGCCTCCGGTGCCCTGCGCCATCGCTGGAGCCACCGTGATACACAAGAGGCCAAGCGTCCCAAGCACTACAAGGCTTGCCATCCTACATGTAGCGTTCATTCCCTTATCTCCTCGCTGCAACCAATGAAATAAAATCACACAATCCGGCCGCAATCAACGGCGCTCACCGGAAACCTTGAATTTCCCAGCGAACCGATAATGCTCTTTCGGAAACTGTTGAATTATAGGTGCACCCGACTCCCCTTCGCAAGTCGCTTCCGGCAGAATACCGGAAAACTCTGTGGACGGACAAAAGGCCTTCGCGAACCTGACGAGAGAACCCTGGTGCACCGCCGTGACATCCGAAGCAGGGCAGCATCCTTGGGAATAAGATGAGTGTCGCATAAAATGTGTGGCTTGGGCGAGGGAGAAATCAAATGACGGGCATAAGCATGGCAAATAGTGGGGCCGGCACGGAAAAACCGCTGGCGGGGAAAGTGGCGCTCGTGACGGGAGGCGGCCGAGGCATCGGCAAGGCCATCGCGCAGCGGCTGGCAAAACTGGGAGCTGCGGTGAGCATCTGCGGCCGCACTGAGGAATCGCTCATGAGAACTGCGCAGGAATTGCGCGTGTTCGGGGTGCGCGTGCACGCGCGGACCGGCGACGTGACCCAGGCCGGCGATATTGCCCCGCTAGTCGAAGCCACCGAGAAAGAGCTGGGGCCCATCTCTATCCTGGTGAACAACGCAGGCATCGGCGGCTTCGGTCCTGTGCACGAGAAAAGCGAAGAGGAGTGGGACCAGGTCCTCAACACGAATCTGAAGAGCGTCTTCCTCGTTTCGCGGGCCGTGGCGCCCTCGATGATCCGGCGCGGCGGCGGGGACATCATCAATATCAGTTCTCTGGCTGGGAAAAATACGTTTGCGGGCGGCGGAATTTACTGCGCTTCGAAGTGGGGCTTGCAAGGCTTGACCGGCTGCATGGCGGAGGACTTGCGCGGCTATGGGATTCGCGTGAGCGTCATTTGTCCCGGAAGTGTGGCGACGGAATTCTCCGGAGGCGGGCCGAAGGACCCGAAAAAAGTCCTGACAGCGGAGGATGTGGCTCACGCCGTGGGCATGGTGGCGGTGCAGGGTCCGCAGAGTTTCATCAGCGAGGTGCATCTGCGCCCGGTAAGGAAGCCCTAGCAAGTTAGTGAAGCACCCAGCAAATGTCATTCCGAGTCCCGTTCGCTTTTTGAACGGGCCGAGGAATCTGCTTTCCCCCTGGTCTATTCCGAAAAGCAGATCCCTCGCTTCGCTCGGGATGACAACGTATTATCGTTTTTCCACAAGCTGCTGGATGGGGAGTGGGGCCAAGTCATTTTCGTCTTGACAATAGTCGTAACAACGACTATGCTCTGGACATGAATTACCGCAACCGTGCCTCCAGCCCCGGCGCCCATCTCGAGGATCGCATTTTCGTCGCCATCCTCAAAACCGCCGATACCCTTTCCCAGGAAGCCGCGCAACTCATCAAATCCGCCGGCCTGACCATGGCCCAGTACAACGTGCTGCGCATCCTGCGCGGCGCGGAACCCCAAGGGTTGCTCTGCCGCGGCATCAGCGAGCGCATGATTTCGCGGGACCCGGACATCACACGTCTCCTGGACCGCATGGAAAACCACGGTTGGATCACGCGCCACCGCGAGAAAGAAGACCGGCGCGTCGTGAAAACCCGCATTACGGAAGAAGGCCTGGCGGCACTGAAGAAACTGGACCAGCCCGTCCGGGATTTGCACAAATGGCAATTTCGGCACATGAGCGCCCCTCAGCTGAAAACCCTGGCCAAGTTGCTCGAAAGAGTGAAAAAACGTGAACCCGCCTAGTGGGGCGGCACATCCAGACAACAAGTTTCGCAACTAACAACGAAAAGGAGAAAGAACAATGAAGTTGAATTTTTCCCGGTTAGCAGTGACGGCAGGTCTGGCGGCAGCGCTGGCGTTGCCCGCAAGCGCCGGTACGACCACCTGGCAGATCGATCCGCAGCACTCTTCGGCGGAGTTTGCCGTGACCCACTTGATGATCTCGACGGTGCGCGGCGAGTTTCACGGTGTGAAGGGCACGGTCGTCCTGGATGATCAGGACATCACCAAGTCCACGGTGAATGCCACCATCGACGCCACTTCCGTGGACACCCGCGAGCCAGATCGCGACAAGCACCTCAAAAGCCCCGATTTCCTGGATGTCGCCAATCATCCTTCGATGACTTTCAAGTCCACCAAGGTGGAGCAAGTCTCCCCCGGCGAGTTGAAGGTGACCGGCGACCTCACCATCCGCGGCGTCACCAAGCAGGTGGTCCTGAAGGTCGATGGCCCGAAGGCTCCCATCAAGGATCCCTGGGGACTCCAGCGCTCGGCCATTTCCGCCACCACCAAAATCAACCGGCAAGACTTCGGCGTGAGCTGGAACAAGACGCTCGATTCCGGCGGGGTTATGGTGAGCGATGACGTGCGCATCACGCTGGATGTGGAGATGATAATCCCACCGGCAGGCAAGTAAACCACGGCAGCACTGGGCTGGATTCCAAAACAACGACGGGCGGCGCAAATGAGCCGCCCGCGGTAATCCCGGCTTTAGAAACAATCAGGAGAAAATAAATGCAGAAGCTAGCAGCCACGCAGTATCCCGTCCATGAATTGATCCGCGAGCGCTGGAGCCCGCGCGCATTCTCGGAAAAAGCGGTATCGCCGGAAATTCTGCAGAGTTTGTTTGAGGCCGCGCGTTGGGCGCCTTCCAGCAATAACGAGCAGCCCTGGGCGTTTCTGGTGGGAACCAGGGGAGACGGAGACACCTTCAGGAAAATTCTTGGCACGCTCGTGGAATTCAACCAAACCTGGGCGAAGCATGCGCCGGTTCTGGCCATCGCTGTCTCGGAACTCGCGTTCGCGAAGAATGGGCATTCCAACCGTAACGCGTTCTACGATACGGGCGCGGCGGTTTCGCAATTGACCACGGAAGCCACTTCGAGAGGGCTATTCGTCCATCAGATGGCGGGATTTGATCCCCACAAGGCCATCGAAGCCTTCGCGATTCCGAATGGCTGGGAGCCGATTGCCGCGTTCGCCATCGGCTATGCGGGTGACCCGCAAACACTTCCTGACGCGCTGCGGGAACGCGAGTTGGCGCCAGGGACGCGCAAGCCTTTGCACGAATTCGTCATGAGCGGACAGTGGGGCAACGCCGCGCCCTTCACGCAGAAATAATCAAGTGCAGGGAATTCACGCCACCATGCAGGGCAGCCCCGCCACTGGCCAGGACGTAACGTCGCCTACACAGCTTGCGGAAAAACTTGTTTCTTTAGGAGGCCGGGGCTTCAGCCCCGGCATAGCACCATTTTAATCAACGGGCTTTAGCCCCTGAAGAAAGTTTTCCGGTGTTTTTCCGCAACCTCTACAGCCGCGGCAGGACGATGCCGCCCTGCGCCTGGTACTTCCCTTTTTTGTCCTTGTAGCTGACTTCGCAATCTTCGTCACTCTGGAAAAAGATCACCTGGCAAAGGCCCTCGTTCGCGTAGATTTTCGCCGGCAGCGGTGTGGTGTTGCTGATCTCCAGCGTCACAAAGCCTTCCCACTCCGGCTCGAACGGCGTGACATTCACAATGATGCCGCAGCGCGCGTAAGTGGATTTGCCCAGGCAGATGGTCAGCACATTGCGCGGGATGCGGAAATACTCCACGGACCGCGCCAGCGCGAACGAATTGGGCGGGATGATGCAAACGTCGCCCTTGTACGCCACCAGCGAACGCGAGTCGAAGTGCTTCGGATCGACGATCGTCGAGTTCACATTGGTGAAAATCTGGAACTCGTCCGCAACCCGGATGTCGTAGCCATACGAGGAGACGCCATAGCTGATGACGCCTTCCCGCATCTGCCGGTCCGTAAACGGCTCGATCATCCTGTGCTCCAGCGCCATCTTGCGAATCCAATGGTCGGGCTTGACGGACATCCACCCCTCCTCACACAGATAGGAAAAAATTGTGTTCTTGAAAGGTAAGAGTCTAGTCGAGGGAACACGTCTTGACAACCTACGCGGCACCCAATAGCATCGGGCCACGTAGCGCCCGGAGGCCGGTGTGATCAAGCTCGATATCGTAAACGCGGTGGTAGGCAAGACCAACATCAGTCGCACCAAAGCGGAACAAGCCGTGGAACAGGTGTTTCAATCGCTGAAGAACTCCCTGGGCCGGGGTCAACGCATCGAATTGCGCAAATTCGGGGTGTTTAGTGTGAAGCCGCGCAAGACCGGCATTGGGCGGAACCCTCGCACGGGAGAAGAGGTCAGCATTCCTCCCGGCAAAGCAGTGCGCTTCAAGCCCGGCAAAGAACTCCAAGGCCTGGAAGGTACCGTTGCAGGTGCGGCCAAGTAAAACTTCGTGACCCCACCGGAAACAGAGCAGCGCGCTCCCGCTCTTGTGGGTGCCGATATCTGGCGGGACTTGGCCGCCTACGGGCCTTACTGCGCAGCAACTCCTCCGCATCCCCCAACTCGATCGCTTATCCTGGCGGCGATTCTGTTTTTCCTGACGCTGATTACGTCTCTCCTCGCGGGCACGCATTTCGCCGCTGCTTATGCGCGCAATCAGGCCGCATCACTGGATGCGTTCCTGCAGACGTTCACCCTCGCTTATCGCCATCCCGCCACGCTATTGACGGGGCTTCCTTTCGCTCTGACGCTGCTGGCCATTCTGCTGGCGCACGAATTGGGGCATTATTTCGCCTGCCGGTACCACCACATTCGCTCCAGCTACCCGATGTTCATTCCTGCGCCCACGCTGATTGGCACGTTCGGCGCGTTCATCCTGATTCGCTCGCCGATACGTTCCGCGCGGGCTCTCTTCGATGTTGGCGCTTCCGGGCCGCTGGTCGGCTTCCTTCTGGCGATTCCCGCGATGGCGTACGGAGTGCTCCACGCCAAGGTGATTCCGGCGCTGGGGAGTGATGGCAGCGCCGATCTGATTTTCGGCGTGCCTGGGATGATGCGACTGATCGCAGCGGTGATTCAACCAAATGCACATGCGGGAGATTTGATTTTGCATCCCGTGGGCCGCGCCGCCTGGGTTGGGCTCTTTGCCACGGCGTTGAATTTGCTGCCGGTGGGGCAACTCGATGGCGGGCACATTCTGCGCTCTGTCAGCCCGCGGCTGCATCGCACGGTTTCGCTGATCTTGCCGCTCATCTTGGTGCCCATGGGATTTTTCTTGTGGAGGGGTTGGCTCATCTGGGCCGCGCTTTTGTTTGGCGTGCGCTACTTCCGCTCAGCCCCGATTTACGATCCCACGCCGCTGGACCCCAACCGCAGATTCGGCGCGCTCCTGGCGCTGCTCGTCTTTCTGCTCTGCTTCATGGCAAATCCGCTGTAGTTGCGGCTGTCGCTTGGCTTGCCGCGGTTATCTTTTTGGAGCCGCCGCAACGCGCCGCGTTCCAGGCTGCCCCAAGTGAGAGCCAGTCAGTTCCCGCCGCATTTATCAGGCATGTCGACCAGATTCACGGCAGCTGACCATCACTATCAGCAGGAATCACAATACGTCCCACTTGATAATGGGTATCACCATGTGCCGCATTGAAGTACACGAGAGAATGGTTCTGAGCGCAGACCAGAAGTTGCGGTCCTAGGGGAATAAGGTAATTATGAAGAATCCTACCCGAGACCGGGCTGTATAAGGTAAAGTTCCCTTCGGTTAGGCAGACATCCTCCCGCTTGCTCATCAGGTATCCGACCGCAATCGAGTCGCCGAATACATAGAAATTCGTGGGCCATGAACCGCTTGCCGAGGGAACCAACGAGGTCACCCGCAAGAGATTTCCTTCTGGGTCGAGTATCTGAACTTTTGGCTGCGAGAAAGCGCGAAAGATATAAATGTTACCGTCGGGACCGAGCACAGCCCGTCCCATTTCGATTGCACGGTTATAGACTGAGTAAAAGATGTGGTTAGGAACGACCTGTTTGGTGACTTCCTCCTCGGCGTCATCATCCGGTAGCGACAGGGATTTCAAAACATTGCCACTTGGATCGAAAATCGCCACCAATGACGAAGTATGCATTTGCTCAGCGGTGGTCTTGGGCTTGACTCCCCCAATCACGAAACGGCCTTTGCTAATGGGTAGGATAAAGGACGGGTTAAAAGTTTCCGAAAGGGCGGTCTTACCAGTGAAATGTCCGCTCTTGTCGAACGATGCTACGTACCACTGTGCGCTGCGACCGACCTGAATTGTCGCGTACAGATTACCGTTCAGGTCCACATTGTAGGCCGTCGCAATCACCGGGCCGGGCGGTGTCGTGGCGGTTTTAGGGTCAATTTCGATAGATTTTCCATCTAACTGCAAAATTCTGAACGGAGCTTGTGTCCAGAGTTGTTTCGCTTGTAGTAAGCGCAAGTAGATGCCGGATGTCGATTCACAGATGACTGTCCCGGCAATCGCTGCGATCGGAAGGTCGGTCTGCTCCCAGTTCTTGGGACGAGGAAGAGGGACAGATTGTCCAAGTTCCTGACTGACAACAGTCTCCGCGAGGAGAAGGGCCAACGTCGGTAGAGCAAGAAACAAGACACTCTTCACGGTGCGCCTCCGGGCCTCAGGGCGGAGTTCCGGACAACCACAAAGAGTTCGGCACTGACTGCAAGCCAATCACTAGGAACGTCCACTGAGGCGCTTCCCTAGGAATAATATTAACCTTTCGGCTGTTTTTTGGTAGTTGCACCTCCGTATAGAGCTGGTGAGGCTGTATTGGTTAAAAGCGTCGCATAATCGGAAACTGGCCATTACTCCTCGAATGGATGTTTGGCTTGAGCGATCACAGCAACGTCAGCGGATCCATATCCACCAGCACGGCGGTTTGCGGGATTTCGTGCGCGTCGCAAAAGGCCAGCGCGCCAGTGAGCACCTTCGTCAGCAAAGTGCGCTTTGGCGACTTCAGCAGGAACTGAAAGCGATGCTCCTTTTTCAGGCGCGCCAGCGGGGCCGAAGCCGGACCGAGAATGCGCAGGCCTTTTCCATCCTGCGGGGAAAAGTATTCCGAGAGCTGGCGCGACCACCGGATCACATTCTCCAGTTTTGTATCCCGAACAATTACATTCGCCAGCGACGTGAACGGCGGATAGGCCATCATGCGGCGGAAATGCAATTCGCGCTCGAAGAACGACAGATAATCCTGGCGCACCGCATCCTGAATCGCGTAATGCTCCGGGTAATACGTCTGAATGAGTACGCGGCCGGGCAGATCGCCGCGCCCTGCGCGCCCCGCCACCTGCGTGAGCAACTGAAACGTGCGTTCGGCGGCGCGAAAGTCCGGCAGGCTCAGCCCCGAATCCGCGGAGATCACGCCGACGAGCGTGACGCGCTGGAAGTCGTGTCCCTTGGCGAGCATTTGCGTGCCCACCAGAATGTCCAGCGCGCCGCCGGCGAACGCGCCCAGCGTTTCTTGGTATTGCCGCTTGGTGCGCGCAGTGTCGCGGTCCAGCCGCGCAATCCGCGCCCCGGGAAATTCCTTGCGCAGGCGCTCTTCCAGGTGCTCGGAGCCTTCGCCGAAAAAATAGACATACTTCGAGCCGCACTTCGGGCACACCTTCGGCACGGGCTGCGTCGAGCCGCAATAGTGGCATTCCAGGCGGTTGCGGCTCTTGTGGTAGGTCATCGAGATGCTGCAATTGGCGCATTGCACGGAAGCGCCGCAGCTCCGGCAAAGCACCGACCAGGAATAGCCGCGGCGGTTAATCAGAACCAGGACCTGCGTTTGAAACGACAGGCATTCGGCGATTCCCGCGTGCAGCACTTGCGAAATGGGACTCGCCTGGTGCGTTTGCTGGAATTCCTGGCGCAGATCTACAATCTCCACGGCGGCCAGGGAGCGATTCTCCACCCGCTCGGCTAGGGTGAGCAGTTCATACTTTCCGTTGACGGCGTGGTAGTACGTCTCCAGTGAAGGCGTTGCGGAACCCAACAGCGCCGCGGCATTTTCGAGCTTGGCGCGCACGATGGCGACGTCGCGCCCGTGATAGCGCGGCGTTTCTTCCTGCTTGTAGCTGTTCTCCTGCTCTTCATCCACGATCAGCAAGCCGAGATTTTCCAGCGGCGCAAACACCGCCGAGCGCGTGCCCACGACGACGCGCGCCTGCCCATTGCGCACGCGCCACCACTCGCGCGCGCGCTCCACGTCGCTGAGCGCCGAGTGCAGCACCGCGACGCCCTCGAAGCTCGCGCCAAACCACGCGCGGCACTGCCGCCCGATCCACAGCGTCAGCGCAATTTCCGGCACGAGAATCAGCGCAGTTTTTCCGCGCGCCAGCGTGTCCTGCACCGCGCGCAAGTACACTTCCGTCTTCCCGCTGCCCGTCACACCGTGCAGGAGTTGCACACCAAATTCGCCCAGTTCAAAACGCGCGCGAATGGCGCCAAACGCGCGCTCCTGCGCTTCATTCAAGGAATGCGCCGGCGGCGTATAGCCGCAATCGAACCGATCTTCGGCGGGATCGATGGGCTCTTCCCAGCTTTCGAGCAGCCCTTCGCGCAGCAGCCGTTCAATCACCGCGCGGGAAAGATGCGCAAGCTTCAGGAGTTGCGGCAGTGGCAGCGGGCCGCGTTCGGTTTGCAGCAGCGCCCGCAGCCGCTCTTCCTTTTCGTTAAGCGGCTTTCCTTCCGCGCCCGCGCCCTTCCACGCGACAACGCGTTGCGTCTCGCGCTTGCGCCCCTGCAGCGTCTCCTGAATTTGCAGGTAACCGCGCCGCTGGAGCCGCTGCAATCCCTCGGGCGAAATTCCCAGCTTGGCCGCCGGACCAACCTGCCAGGTTCCCTTGTTTTCGCGGAGTTTTTGCAGGAACGCGGCCTCGTCATCGCCGAGATCGGTGAGAGCTGCGCTCTGCTGAAGTTTCTCCGCCAGCGCACGGCCCGCTTCCGTAAGGACGAGTTCGCGCCGCGCCGTCAGCTCCGTGACCGGCGGCATCATCGCCCGGAAGACTTCGCCAATCGGCGCAAGGTAGTAGCCCGCGATCCACCGGCCCAACTCCAAAAGTTTTGGGGTCAGCGCCGGCACAAGATCGATCAGCTTGCTCACGTCGCGGATGGTTGTGCCTTCGGGCAGCGCGTCCGTCATTTCAAGCACCATACCAACCATCGATTTTTTGCGGAATGGCACCAGCACGCGGGAGCCGGGCTGCAACTGCGCGCGAAGCGCCTCGGGCACGCCATAAGTGAATGTCGTGCGCAGGGGAACGGGCAAGGCGACATTGCAGTAGGAAGCAGACATCCCGCGTGTAGTTTAGCAGTAGTGGCCGGGCGGCATAAGCGCCGCTGCTCGCCATGGAGGTGGAACCAGATTCTCCGTGACATGCAATCGTGCTTGTTATTTAGGCGCGGCAGCAACTTGTCATCCTGAGGGACGCGTCGTTCGCGTCCCGAAGGATCTCAACTGCCACTCTGTGCACAATTTTGATGTTGATGATCTTCGGCGATCCTCATCCTTCGCTTGCTCAGGACAAGTCGGATCGCCTCAGAATGACAACATTTTGCGAGAGTATGACGGGGAATCCTCAGTGGCTGATCAGGATGATGCCCACAAAAATAGAAAAAATGCCGACCCACTGCAGTCGCGACACCGGCTCCCGCAAAATCACCGCGGCCAGCCCCACCGTCACCGCTCCATAGAGCGAAGCGAGCACGCTCACCACGGAAACTTGTTCGAGACGCATGCCCAAATTATTAAACACCCAAGCGCCCGTATCGAGCAGCCCCACTCCCAAAATCCAAGGCGCGTCTTTCCGCGTCGGCGGCGCCAAAGAGCTTTTCGCAATCAGAATCACGAGCGCCGCGAAAGAAAAACTCGTCAATCGAATGATCCAGACCGCCGGCGTTCCTCCCACAATTGGCACCACGCGAATGCCCAGCACCCAGAACATCACGCCAAAGGCCATAGCCGCAAGCAGCGCCCAGCCCACACCCAGTCCCTTCTTCGCCGGCTGCGTGGCGGCGTTGATTTTGTTTGCGTCCCCCGGCACAGTTTCGCCGCGCGCCACCAGGACGACGCCAGTGATCGTCAGCGCGATACCCACGAATCGCGCCAGTGTCAGCCGCTCTCCGGTCAACATGGAAAGCAGCAGGGTCAGCACGGGATAGCTGGCGGAGACAGGAGCCACGATGGACAGCTTCCCAATCTCAAAAGAGCGGTAGAGCGCCATCGTGCCCGAAGCATTGAGCAGCCCCGCCAGGATTCCCCAGGCCCACGGCCGCCAGCCAGAACCGTCCGCGAGGTGCCCCCACCCGCCAAGCCAGCGCATCGCCAGCGTCAACAGTACGAATCCCGTCAACTGCATGTAGAGCATCGTGCGCAGCGTGCCGATCTTCCGCGTGGCGAAACGCGCAAACAAATCGGCGCTTCCCCAACTGAGCGCCGTCAAGAGGCCGTAAAGGATTCCCATGATGAATTAGAAGAATTTCCCAGATGTGCAGCACATTAGCAAGCTGTCGCAAAACCAAGCTATTGTCTTTCCGAGTCCCGTTCGTTTTTTGAGCGGATCGAGGAATCTGCTTTCTCCTGAGTTATCGCGAAAAGCAGATTCCTCGCTGCGCTCGGAATGACGAATGTGTTTACGCATTGCCAAGATGGGGTCGAGCGGTGCTCGACCCCATCTACGATCGAATCCCGGGACCAACAGGGTGACATGGAACTGCCGTTTTGTAACATCATGCTAATACGATTTTGACTTCTTCGGCGGCTGCAGGCCCAATTCGGCCATCACCTTTTGCAGATCTTTCCACACCTCGCCCTTCGCGTTGGGATTCCGCAGAAGATACGCAGGATGATAGGTGGCCATGAGCTTGCGGCCGCGCCATTCGAGCCACTGTCCGCGGAATTGCGAAATCCCGCGCGTCGTTTCCAGCAGCGTTTTCGCGGCCACGGCGCCCAGGCACACAATCACCTTGGGCTGGATCACATCAATCTGCCGCAGCAGATACGGCGAACATGTGCCGACCTCATCCGGCTCCGGCGCGCGATTTTCCGGCGGCCGGCATTTCACCACATTGCAGATGTAAACGTCCTTGCGCTGCAGACCCATGGCTTCAATCATCTGCGTCAGGAGCTTGCCGGCCCGGCCGACAAACGGCAATCCCTGGTAATCTTCGTCGGCGCCCGGACCCTCGCCGATAAACACGAGCTCGGCCTTGGGACTGCCATCGCCAAACACTATTTTGTTGCGGCCCTTGTGCAGCTTGCAGCGCGTGCAATCGCCGATGTCTTCGCGAATCTTCAGCAGCGTGTCGTCCTTGATTTTATCGACGCTATCGAAAAGCGAGGGGCCCGAAGGCGCGACGACCGGCGCGATACGCGGCGCTGGAGCGACTGCAGCCGCTTTCGGCGGCAAGGGCTTGGCGATGGGCTTGGGCAGGGAATGTTCCTGAAGGGAGGGAGTGGGCAAGACGGATGAAGCGGTTGCCAAACTCGTGGCTGCAGCGGGAGTACGATCCCGATAGAACAAGCGGATGCCCAGATCCTCGTAATACCGCAGGCGTTCTGCTATCTTCTCTTGGAGCGATTCCGGAGCGCGGTCGGCCATGATCGCTCAGCCGCCGGCCCTATGCGTGGCGGGCTTGCTGCGCAAAACGCCGCGGAGCCGCAACGCTTCGTCCAGAATTCGCTCGGCTACTTCGGCTTTGCTCATCCGGGGCAGCGGGATATCGCGGCCATCGCGGGAAAACAGGGTAACGATATTGGTGTCGTGATCGAAGCCCGCGCCTTTTGCCGTTACGTCATTCGCAACGATCAGGTCCGCATTTTTCTGCGCAAGTTTTTTCTGCGCGTTTTCCGCGGCTTGATCGGTCTCCGCCGCGAATCCCACAACAATCCGTTCGCCCTTTTCCTTCGCCAGGGTGGCCAGAATGTCGGTATTGGGCTCCAGGCGAAGCGTCAGCGCTTCCTTGCTGCGCTTGATTTTCGAGCTTGCCGGTTCGGCCGGCCGGTAATCCGCCACTGCAGCCGCAAAAACCGCCAGCGAGCAGGCTGGAAAGTGTTTCCGCGCGGCCGCCAGCATCTCCTCGGCCGTGCGCACATCCACGCGCTCCACTCCCTCGGGAGTCGCCAACGCCGTCGGGCCCGTGATCAGAATGACCTTGGCCCCGCGCCGTGCCCCGGCCTCCGCAACCGCATAGCCCATCTTTCCCGAAGAGCGATTGGTAATGTAACGCACGGGATCGATGTCCTCGCAGGTGGGTCCAGCGGTAACCAGCAGAGTCTCGCCCGCCAAATCGCGTTTCGCCAGCGCGATATCCTGCACCGCTTTCAGAATCTCATCGAGTTCCGCCAGGCGCCCCGGCCCGGTCATGCCGCAGGCCAGATATCCGGCGTTGGGCTCAACAACGTGAACGCCCCGCGCCTTCAGCGCCGCCAGGTTTTCCTGGGTTGCCGCATGCTGCCACATGTTGACGTTCATCGCCGGGGCCACGATCACCGGTGCGGTGGAGGCGAGATACAACGTGGACAGAAAATCGTCGGCGAGGCCGCGCGCAAATTTCGCAAGCATGTCCGCGGTGGCCGGCGCCACAACCAGCAGATCCGTGCGCTGCGCAACGGCGATGTGTTCAATGGCGGATTCCAGGTTGGCTTCACCGCTGGAAGACTTGGCAAAAAGCTCGGTGATAACTTTCTGGCCGCTCAGAGCCGCAAAGGTTAGGGGCGTGACGAACTCGCAGGCCGCGCGCGTCATCACCACCTGCACGCTGTGGCCCTCCTGCTGCAAACGGCGAACGAGTTCCGCGGACTTGTAAGCCGCGACTCCGCCGGTGACCCCAAGGGTGATGCGCATGGAATCCTCGCGGGCGCGCTACCTGCGCCGCTTGACGCTTTCCTTTTCCTCGTCGCTCCCGGGCTCGGTGAAGTCGTACTCAATCAAGCCATTGGTGACCTCTTCGCAGGCGATGCGCGTCGCCTTCAAGGTCCGTAGGTTTTCCACCAGCGGCGGCGCGCCCGCCATGATCTGCCGGGCGCGTCGAGCGGCCAGCACGACATAGGCAAACTGGCTCTCGGGAGCTTTGGTTTGCACGGTCATGAGTGTCTTACCCTCCAAACGATGCCAGGACTTGATTCACACGGC
>Ga0074045_10000034_pt1 | contig 106940 bp, 74 predicted proteins | sample BogForMeECP23OM2_FD_94442 | JGI IMG/M metagenome (GOLD analysis project Ga0074045, IMG submission 94442) | Bog forest soil microbial communities from Calvert Island, British Columbia, Canada - Bog Forest MetaG ECP23OM2 | ecosystem: Environmental > Terrestrial > Soil > Wetlands ... | reverse complement strand
CAATTGATCAGCCTGACCGCGATGGAGCCTCCCATTTCCTTCGATGCCAACGCCGTGCGCGACGAGCAGGCCAAGATTCTGCACGCCATCCAGCCCATCAGCGATGAGGAGGTTCTCACCCGTTCAGTGCGTGGTCAGTACGGGCCAGGCACCGAAGGAGGCGAGAACGTTCCCGCATACCGGGCCGAAAGCGACGTGGCCCCGGATTCGCGCACCGAAACCTTCGTCGCCATGAAGGTGCTGATCGACAACTGGCGCTGGGCCGACGTTCCCTTCTACCTGCGCACCGGCAAGCGCATGCCCGCCCGCAATACCCACATCGTGATTCAGTTCCGGCAGGCCCCGTTCGTTTTATTCCGTGATACGTCCGTTGAACACCTGATGCCGAACCAGTTAGTCTTGCACATCCAGCCCGAAGAAGGCATCTCGCTGCAATTCGCCGCAAAGGTGCCCGGGCCGGTGATGCGCCTCGGCACAGTGGACATGAACTTCGAATATCAGGAATACTTTGGCAAGCAGCCCAGCACCGGTTATGAGCGGCTGCTGCACGATTGCATGATCGGGGATCAGACATTGTTTCAACGCGCCGACATGGTGGAAGCGGGCTGGAGCGTGGTCAATCCCGTACTCGATCTGTGGAAGGCGTTGCCCCCGCGGAACTTCCCCAACTACGCCTCCGGCACCTGGGGACCGAAAGAGGCCGATGAATTATTGGAGCGCGACGGCCGGCGCTGGAGGAACTTCGAGAAATGATCCTGGCCGGCGACATTGGAGGTACCAACGCTCGACTAGCCTATTTTCAGCCTCAGAACGGCGATCTCTGCTTAATTTCCGAGCGTGTCTTTCCCAGCCGTGAGTACAACGAGTTCGGTGAAATTGTCTCCCAGTTCCTCGACGACTCGAAGGCCCGCCCCGAGGTTGCCTGCTTCGGCATTGCCGGTCCGGTGCGCAATGGGCGCGTCGAGACCTCCAATCTTCCCTGGATCATTGACCAGTCCCGGCTGGCGAAACAGATTCAGTTGCCGGCCACCTTGCTGATCAATGACCTTGAGGCCAATGCCTGGGGCATTGGAGCGCTTGGCCTGCAGGATCTGGTCTCTCTCAACCAGGTAGCGCCATCAACCGGTAATCAGGCCGTCATCGCTCCCGGAACCGGCTTGGGAGAAGCTGGGTTGCTTTGGGATGGCGCTAAGCACCACGTTTTCGCCTGCGAGGGCGGACACGCCGACTTCGCGCCGCAAGGCGACTTGCAGATCGAGCTCTTGAAATTTCTCGCCGGCCGCTTCGGACACGTCAGTTACGAACGCGTTCTCTCCGGACCCGGTCTGGTGAACGTATATGAGTTTCTCCGCAAGAAGGGATGCGGCGACGAGCCCGCAGGCTTCGCCGCGGAACTGGCTCAAGGAGATGCGGCGGCGGCGATTTCCCGCGCCGCTCTGAACGGTAACAATCTTTTAGCGGAGCGGGCGCTTGATCTCTGGGTTTCGGTGTACGGCGCCGAGGCTGGTAACCTGGCGCTCAAGGCGATGGCCACCGGCGGAGTCTTTCTTGGCGGCGGCATCTCGCCCAAGATTCTCTCCAGGCTGTCGGGCCCGCTCTTTATGAAAGCTTTTCTCGACAAAGGCAGATTGCGCCCTCTGCTTGAGAGCATCGCGGTCAGGGTGGTCACCAACGACAAGGCCGGACTTCTGGGTGCGGCCCGCTGCGCGGTCAGCAGCGCCGGCTTGATTCCAGTCGCGCGATCCTGAACTCGTGGACTGCCGAGGCGGTGCCTGCGTACCCCTCCGCCTAAGCTCGCCAGCCTCCGATTTCTTTCAGACCCTTCCCGCGGGAGTGTTCAAACAGCCGCACCCGATGGCGCCGGTGTTCGAACTCGTGGATGTCGGCCCAAACCTCGGCTTGCCATCCCTTGTCGTGACTTGCCGACTCGCCACAGCTGGCACAGCGGGTGTGGAGGCTGACGGAAGCAGCCTCCGGCGCGCCAGCTAATTCGATGAAGATGCACCGCACTTCCTGGATTTCTTCGTTTTCGTCGAGCAGGTGTTCGTAGCGGAGCAGGTAGCCGAAGCCGAGTTTGCGCGCTTCGGCTTCCGCTTCGACACGGGTGTGAAAAGGGCCGTATTCCGCCCGCAGTTGCTCGGTGGAATCGCAGGCCATCCAGAAAGTTTCTTTGTAACCCATTCTCGTCACGCCCTGGGGGTTGCGGACGGCTCAACCTGGCGAATCCGCTCTGTTGGATCGAGTCCATTGGTGCAATTCACAGGCCGCTCGAAACGTGGCACAAGCTGTGTTCTTTCAATGCCTTACCCAATGATTCGAATCCAGAAGACCATCTGCGTGCAAACCTTTTGCAGAAATTGTTCACCCGCCACGACAGTTGGATCGGCGGCGACCCCGGCTTGCGCCCAATGCTATAATAGCTATAAGAATTAATAAAGCAGCCAGCTAAAGCCCGAACACCGAAACCCTCCGCCCTTCGTCCGGAACAGGAGTCCGATGTCCAAGCATCGCCCCCAGCCTCCCCACCCCGACGATCCCTACCGTCCCAACACCAAGCGCACCGGAGAGCGTTCCGAAGCCGCCTTCCTCCACAAAGCCAGCGAACTCCGCTTCGGCATCTCCAAGCCCTGGGGAGACAGCGAGCGCTACGACTTCATCCTCGACAACCGCCCGCAACCCAATCTTTGCCTCTTCCGCATTCAAATCAAGTGCACCGACTCCCTCCGCGCCGGCGCCTACGAAACCCGCGCCACCTACACCGTCGGCAAATACCGCGCCGTCTACACCCGCCGCGACATCGACTTCATCGTCGCCCACGTCATCCCTCTCGACATCTGGTACGTCATCCCCGTCGAAGTCTGCACTCCCCAATCCATGCTCCGCTTCTATCCCCACCGCCAAGCGAAGCTCATGCGCCTGGAAAAATACCGCGAAGCCTGGCACTTACTGGATCCCCCACTAACCATCCACGCCTGCGTGGACGAGGATTATCCGGAAGGGTATGAGGCGGAGCTGGATATTCGGCGCGGGGATGACGAACCGCAAGCGTGACCGGGGAGGGCACGACGTTTAGTCGTGCCGGACCGCCGTAGTTTTGAAGGGGCGCGGCTTCAGCCGCGCCATCAAACCGCAAAATGTGGCAAAGCGGCGCTTCAGCGCCGCGACAAAGAGGAAAGATGGAACCGGGCTTCAGCCCCTGCGGGACCTGCTCCCCCCGCGCGCCAGATATTGCTGATCCAGCGCCTGCCGGATCAAAGTCTTAATCACCGCCTGTCGACTGATATTTAACTCCTTAGCGGCCCTGTCCAACTCCTCCAGCATCCCCGCCGCCAAATCAACATTCACCCTCTGGATCGGGCCCTGCATCCGTCCACGATTGGTGAAGAACCGCGACACATCCTTGCCCGAGTCCGCCATCCGGGCGAATCGCCTCTGCTGGCACGGTTTTCCCACGTCTACGAGTGTTCTGCATATAATTCCTGCTCCAGTTGGTATAACGGTTATACCAGCTCGAAGACCAGGAGCACCGGATGCCAGAGCAAACTGAAAGACCTCTTAAGCGAAGACCATGAAGCCAATCAGCTGCACGCTAATCTGTACAACCTGGTCGGACCGTATCGTGTCGGGTGAAATTGGCTGCCAAGGCCAACCTCAAGCGCTCACACTCGATCCTTCCAGTAACCCGGTTTTCGTTTGTTATGTGCAACGGCAACGATTGTGATCAGATCAGGAGCGTCAAGATAAACAATAGAGAAAGGGAATCGCCGCATGACGAAACGCTGCGTGCCGTACAAATATTTCGCATGCCGCTGCGGCGCTTGAACGACTTCGCGAACCGCAGCTTTTACCGTCGCGCGAAATTCTACCGGTGCGACTGGGCTTCGATCACGGTACCAGCGGGTCGCTTCTAGAAATTCTTTTCTCGCCTCGGGATGAAACCGAGACGGCTTATTCGACATCGGGGAATTCTTCCTCGAGTTCCTGAAAGACCTGCTCGCTGGGAATCGTTTTTACCCGCCCTAGCCGAATGTCGTCGACGCGGCGCTTGATCTCGTCAGCCCAAGCCGCTTCAACACCTTCCTCAGCCGGTTCGTCATCGAGGCTTTCGAGTAGTCGATCAATCAGCAACCCTCGCTCCTGCATCGTGAGACGGAGAGCTCTCTCCAACAACTCCGAAAGTTGTGCCGTCATCTGTGCCATAACCACCTCGCCAAAATCGATTCTACACCCGTGCAATCGAATCCCGCCCTTTTCCTTTCAACAACTTACCCCCACCCAATCCCGCTATTCACCGCTAAACCCCGTTTTTCTCCCGTTCGTTGGGATAAAGATGCGCTATCTCCTTGCCCTCCAATAGCATGACTCTAGGCAAACACCCAGGGAAAAGTGTTAGAACCAGATTACTCCGCCGTAAATCCCAAGGGAGAGCCATAGCTATTAGCGAGCTCAGGAAAGGGTTTGAGCTAAAAGCTAAGAGCCAGGAGCCAAAAGCAAACATGCGCAAGCCGATCAAGTACGTAGAGAAAGCAGTCACCGTCGCCGCCAAAGGCGCGTGGGTGGTGTTTGACCGTTTCAACCGGATTAAGCCCAATCCGTCGCCCACCCCGAAGTGGTCCGACAAGCCTCTGCTCAAGTCCTACGAAAAGTCGAAGCCGCCACTCGGCTGGCCCCGCTCCACCGATTCGCTTTGCCCGAAGTGCGTGCCCGAAATCCGCCAGCAGATTCTCGACGGCAAACTGCCGCACGAAGTCCTGATGAACGAAAAGATCGGCGAGATCAAGGCCACCATCGTCGAACGCGACGGCAAGATTCTGATGGTGAAAGACTGTCCGGTCCATGGCCACTTCGAAGACGTGATGTCGATCGACACCGATTTCTCGAGGCATCTCGAAGACGTTTTCCCCGGCCGCGACATCGCCGCCCACAACGACGAGAAGCTGCACCATCACGGCTCCTCGACCGTAAAGTACGGACGCGGCTCCGTGCTGACCATCGACCTCACCAACCGCTGCAACATGATGTGCGATCCCTGCTTCATGGACGCCAACCAGGTCGGCTTCGTCCACGAACTGCAGTGGGAAGAAATCAAGACCATGCTCGACAACGCCATCACCATCAAGCCGCGTCGCCAGATGAGCGTGCAGTTCTCCGGCGGCGAGCCCACGTTGTCGCCATACTTCTTAGACGCCGTTCGCTACGCGAGAAAAGTCGGATACAACTCCGTCCAGGCCGCGACCAACGGAATCGAATTCGCGAAGAGTTTCGAATTCTGTCAGCAGGCAGTAGAAGCGGGCATGCGCTACGCCTACCTGCAATTCGACGGCATAGGCAACGCAGCCAACGCCCACCGCATGGTCGGCAACTTGTTCGACGTAAAGCTGAAGGCAATCGAAAACCTCCACAAAGCCGGAGTAGAGATCGTTCCCGTAGTAACCATCGTCAACGGCATCAACAACGAACAGGTAGGACGCATTATCAAGTTCGCGCTCGACAATCCAAGAACGATCAGCTTCTTAAGCTTCCAGCCAGTAAGCTTCACCGGCCGCGACGAAGCCGTGACCGACGACCGCCGCCAAGCCCAGCGTTACACGCTGAGTCATCTGGCCCACGACGTAAAAAATCAAACCGGCTTAGGCGAACCCAGCCGCGACTGGTTCCCCATCAGCTTCATGGGTACCTTCAGCGATTGGGCCGACCTAATGCACGCCAACGACGTAAAAAACGACTGGGGCCAACTAAGCTGCGGTTGCCACCCGAATTGTGGGACGGGGATGGCGGTGATGATTGATAAGGAAACCAAGGAGGCGGTGCCGGTTACTGCCTTTTTGCATGGGGATCAGTTGGCTAAGGATATTGCCAAGGTGAATGACGCTTCGCGGGGAAAATTTTTGACGGCGTTTGGAATGGCGTTGTGCTTGATGAAGAATTACGATCCGTATCAGGCGCCTACGCATTTCAAGATGATGGATCTGTTGAGCAAGTTTGATAAGAACTACAACGTTACGGGGCGAAACTATGGGAAGGTTGGTCCGGACCGAACCGTGGACGATGTGATGAAGCGGCGGCAGGACCGGTGGAACTTTTTGTTCATTGCGGGGATGTGGTTTCAGGATCTGTTTAACTATGACTTTCGGCGGACGGAGCAGTGCATTATCCCTTATGCGACGCAGGAAGGTGAGATCTCGTTCTGCGCATATAACACGGGTGTGGGCTGGCGGAACATCATCGAAAAGATGCATATGACCGCCACGCTTACGAAATGGTATGAAGAGCACGGGCGGCATGAGATTTTTGCGGGCGGCAAGAAGGTGAAGATGGAAGATGAGACGCACTCGCTGCTGCTCCGCGAAAATATTGTGACCACCGAACTGCAACACGATCTTGACGATCTTGGGATCGCGAAGAATGCGCGTGAGGAGAAGAAGCGGGCGCGGGACGCGAAAGCGGCGGCTTCGACTTCCCCATCCTTCGGCTCCGCTCAGGACAAGCTTCTCGCAAAAGATGCGAGAAATGGGGCGCCCTCTTCTGGGGATATCGCACCTATGCCGGGGCATCGTGGGCCGCAGAAGAACGATGAGGCTTACAACGCACGCATGGCTGCGCTTTACCGCGAAGTCGTCTTGCAGGAGAAGCCGGCGGTGGCGGAGAACGGATTCATTCCGCTGGGCGCGCTGGGCAAGGCGAACGGCAACGGCGCTCACTCTCCAAAGCCAGAGGTCGGCGAGCCGGTGGCGGGGGATTAGTTAGCTGTTAGCTTTTGGCCATTAGCTCTTAGCTTCAACCAAGACGGGCCGCCTTCGGGCGGCCTGAAGTTTTTGGGACAGGTTGATGGAAGGTTGCGGTGCTTGGTTACAAAATTATTGCGAGGGTAGACCCAGAGCCGGGAGCGCCGCACGATAGTGACCGTTTCCAGGCTTACGGTGATGACTTGTCCGATTAGGCGCAGGATGTATTGCGGATCGTCGGCTCGGTTGGGATCGTTGGCGATGCCACTGTGCTTGTCGGTGGAGACTTGGTATTGATCGATGACCCATTCAAGGGCGGAACGATTGCCGAGGCGGTAGTTGTAGGTTTCTTTGGGGATGCCGCTCAGAGTTAGGAATTGGTTGTAGATAAGCGACGTTTTGTCTTTGCTCAGCTTCATTTTGGTGACGCAGTAGTCTAATTTTTCGCCTTTCTGCCCTTCTTTCGTGAGTGGGTATTCAGGCTGTTGTTCGTAGTGGACGTGGATTTCGGAGAGGCGTTGTCCGGCATTTGCGAAGGCACGAAATAACGGCGGCGTCCGATGCCACCGGCGCTAAAGCGCGGGAATCTTTCTTGCCCGCTGACGCGGCGCTGAAGCGCCGCTCTTCCACGGTGCATACCGTCATCCGTCGTGCTGCTGTGATCCTTAGCTCTGCCACAGTCGCGCGTGGCCGCCGTGGAAGAGCCGGGCTTCAGCCCGGCGTTAGGCGCCGCTTCAACGATGGCTTTAGCCGCTGCGGGTGCGCCCACGAAGGGATGCGGGGGAGTTCGCGGCGGAGCGCTCGCGGTATTCGGGGTGGTGCAGGGTGGCTAACGCGCCAAGCCGGTCGAGCGGGAGATCCTTCGCTCCGCCTGAAAAACGGCTGCGCTCAGGATGACGCCGCACGCAAGAGTGCACGCCCCAACCGAAGAGTTCGTTTGTTTATGTATGGAGAAATCGAGGGCGATCCTCGTCGTTTGGCATTGGGCACACTTCGCTGCGGCCGAAGATGCGGTAGCGGTGGAGGGCGACCGCGTTGTAGGCCGCGTCGCGGAGGGATTTGGGCAGGAGTTGCAGGAGGGATGCGGCTGGGCGCCAGAGGCCTCCTAGTTGTGCGAGGACGAGGAGGGCGGCGCCGGAGCGGGATAGCAGAGTTTCAATGACAGCCTCTTCGCTGGAATCTTTTCGGTTTGCAACATTTTCTAAATCAGCTTCCGTTGGATCGTCTTTGGTCATCACGGGGTTGAGTACGACGTAGACCGTGTCCAAGCCGGTGGGGTTGATGCCGTGACGGGCGAGGATGCGGGCGGCGAGGGGGCTTTGCAGCGGGGCGAAGCGGAAGATGGCCTGGCGATCGTGGCGGAGGATGAATCGAACGAAGCGGTTGCAGAGTCCGCAGACGCCGTCGTAGAGGAGGATGGGGTGGGACATGCACTTTAGCATCTCCGAATCCGCGAAGGTTTGCATAGGTCCTTCGTTGGGAGTTCCCCGCTTCGCGGGGAACTCCGCTGCCTCAGGATGACAGGTGGAGAAGATGCAGAGAAGAACGCCAGCCTGGCGCCAGTAGTTGTCCTGTTGGTGTTGGCCGGGCGTCTCGGATGCTAGTTTGGTAAGGATTTGGTCTTCGAGAACTTTCAGGCGGGACTGCAGTGCTTCTGCGAACATGGGTGCAAGTTACAGGGGAAGTATATAGCAGGTGCGGCGAGCTTCGCTCTGCCTGGACAGCCGAGGCGGCTGTCTCCACATGGTTCCTGCTGGAGACATGTCCGCTATCTCCACTCAGTGCGTTGTGAGCCCAGGCGCAATAACGCCTGTCGGAGGCGCGGGTGGTGCTGGGTTTGGCGGAGGTAGGACATTTCGTTGGAGGCGGATTTGGCGTGGATGATTTTGATGATGTCTTGTTTTTCTTTTTGCGACCAGCGGGCGAGGTCTGGAATTAGAGTTAAGACCAGCGACCAGTTTTCCAGAGATTGTTGTTGAGCGGGGGTCCAGCGGGCGGGGTTGATTTTGAGGGTTCGGGTGATTTGGGCGGTCGCGGTCTGTCGAATTTTGTGGTTGTCGGCGTCGAAGTCGCGGGCCATGCGGTGGGTGATTCGCAGGGCCAGATTGCGGGTGGAGAAGGTGTCCCAGGGGCCGGGGGTTGCCTCAGCGGCTAAAGCCGGGTTTAGTTTGGGGGTCTTTACGGCGCGGCTTAAGCCGCGCCCCTTCAAAGCGCCTCCCTTCAAAGCAAGATCAACAGCGGTTCTTTCGTAGAACGGTTCGTAGAACATGGGGGCTTCGGCGAGGCGTTTCAGGGTGCGGGGGGGAGTTCTGTGGTTGGGATTGGCGGCGATCTTTTCTTCTTCTTTCTCGCACAGTTTCTGCAGGTCGGGGCGGCCGGGGCGGAAGCCTAGTTTGCGATAGAACCAGAAAGCGCCGGAGGCGATGGCTTCGTCGTTGTTCTGGCCGATCTGATAAGGATAAATCGAAATGCAATTGGCGGCGGTGAGGGCGCGCAGGCAGCGCAGGGCCTGGGCGTAGATCCAGGCGGTTTCTCCCTGGCGGTAGGTGTAGAAGGTGTTGAATCCGACCTCGATCCATTCGCAGAGTCCGATGGCCTCGATGTAGTTGATGGGGACTCCATTCTTCAGGGTGTAGCCGGCGATGTAGGCGCGTAGAGGGAGACGGCGAGCGGGTGGGAGTCCCCAGAAATGCATGACTACGCCGCGGCCTAGTGTGGCACGGACTACGGTGCGGGGATCGCCTAGCGTGGTGCCGTAGAGTTCGCGATAGCGGACGACCATGATCTCTTTGATGGCGTGCAGGGCGGATTCTCCAGCAGCGAGAGAAAGCTTTTCGAATTTGGGCGCGGGCTTTGTTAGTTCGTTAGCGAGAGAGACTTCGCTGCGCTGGAGTAGAGGGGAGTCGTGAAAGTAGAAGCGGCGGGGACGACTCCAGTTACGGGTGCGGGAGAGTTTCAAGTTTTCGAGTCTCCAGCGAATGGGGAGGCGGAGCGAATCGTAGAGTTCGGATTGCTGGCGGGCGGGAAGGCCGAGTTGTGCGAACCGGCTCAGCAGCCAGGGGAGCGGGTCGTGGCGGCCGCGAGCGGCATCGAGCCAGCGGGTCCACGGGATGTTGGCTTCCACATCGGCGTCTTCTTCGAGGAGCGGAATAAAACGCGGCCAGGTGTTGCCGCGGGAGCGCTCGGCCTGATAGTCGTCCCAGTAATCGTTCCAGGAAATTTCGACGTTGCGGGGAATGCGGCGCGCGAGCCATTGAGCTACGTCGAAGGAGAGGGTGTCCTGCATGGTGGTGCCGGCGATGCCGGAAGTCTCGAAGTCGTCGAAGAGAGCCATGCCGGAGTGGGTTGCGCGAAGATTTTCGATGCGCTGGTGGAAGGTGTTGAGAAGGCGTTCGAGGAGCGGCACATGAGACGTCGCACGGGGGAAGGCGCGGAGAAAGAGCAGACACTCGTGGAAGCGGATGAGCTGGTGAGGGTGGTTGAGGGTGAGCTTTGAAAGTTGAGTGAGGAGTTTGGCGATAAGGGCGGCGTGGCCTGGGTCGAAGCGATTTTTCGCGGCTTCGAGTTGGGTGAGGAGCTGGTTGGGAACGTGGTTAGGCTCTGGAGAAGCGGGCGGCATGGCGGCGAGATAGTGTAACCCAGAGAGGATAGGCTTGTTCAGAACGAGGCCTCAAAAAGCAGGCTGGAGAGTCAAAATCAAGGGTGGTGGAATGGAGTGTCCGCCCCACAAAACGCTGACCGCCAGGCAAAGGGGATTGCGTTGCCTGGCGGTCACGGTCTCACGGGGTTGGCTCCGGTATGGAGCGCCGCCGCGAGTGGTGGTGCAACCTAACTAGTCGCCGACGCCGCAGCTGCAAACGCCTCGGCCACTGCCGTCCAACTGGATGGCGTAGCACTCGCCCTGGAGCCGCTTCACTTCAGCGGCGCTGAGCGTGGCATCCTGCGAGGCGGTCTCGGGGAGCGCCCAATAGCCCTCAGTTCCTACTTCGCCGTAGGGATAGGCGTTCTGGATGTGAGTGGTCCAGGAGCGAAGACCGGCAGTCGGAGTGAGGCTGCTGGGAAATCGGCAATAGGTTGTGTTCTTGGGCGAGCTGGAGACGACCTTGATCGCGCCGGTGCTCAGAGTTACACCGGTCAGCGGGTTGTAGGTCAGGTCGTGGTTCACGGAAAGGGTACGCAGACTGTCGGGACTGAGAGAGCAGCTGCAGCACTCAGACAGTTCCTGGTAGGTATCGAACACGAAGATGTCAGCGCAAAGGTAGCCGCCGGCGGTGCCCGGATTGATTACGCGGAAAGTGCCATCTGGGGCGCCATCGGTATTGGCACCGGAGAAATAGTCAACTTTCAGAGTGTCGGCTGGTGGGGCGGTTTGCGCCGCAGCGAACGCGGCACAAAAGGTCAGAGCCAGAGTACAGACAACGAGCAAAGTGGTCTTAGACTTCATTTGATCCTCCTAACAGGGTGTGCGCCGCCAAGCTGGGGAGGATGGCCGGGCCCGCGCCGAGCGTAGCTACTTTACCTTGAATCTGGCAGGATGCAAGGCCCCATGGGCACTAATCCAATTTCACTAATCCGCCGAACCCGGCTTCCAGAGCCGGATTTGGGGCGAGTCAGGAAGACGGCGAAGTGGCAACGACAAGAAAATGCGTGAGGGAGAGAAATAGCATCAAGCAAAGAATGGATCGCCAGGCAATGAGTACTCTCATTGCCTGGCGAAGCCTGGCCTCGTGGCCGGTGGGCGCTGGCTTGGAGCACCGCCGCGAGAGTGTCCCCGTGACTAGTCGCCGACGCCGCAGCTGCAAATGCCCCTGCCACTACCATCCAGTTGGATGGCATAGCATTCGCCCTGGAGCCGCTTTACTTCAGCGGCGCTGAGCGTGGCGTCCTGCGAGGCGGTCTCAGTGATGGAGTAGGGGCCGACCACACCTGTCACACCATCCGAATAATTATTCTGGATGTGTGTAGTCCAAGAACGAAGACCGGCAGTTGGAGTGAGGCTGCTGGGAAATGGGCAGTAGGTGCCCTTGGGCGCGCTAGAGACGACCTTAATCGCGCCGGTGCTCAGATATACACCAGTCAGCGGGTTATAGGTCAGGTCGTGGTTCACGGAAAGCGTCCGCAGACTGTCGGGACTGAGAGAGCAGCTGCAGCACTCGGACAGTTCCTGGTAGGTATCGAACACGAAGATGTCAGCGCAGAGATAGCCACCTGCGGTGCCCGGATTGACTACGCGGAACGTCCCATCCGGTGCGACGATTTCGGGATCGACCCCACTGGGGTTGGCGCCGGAGAAATAATCTACTTTCAGAGTGTCGGGGCCCGGAGTGGTAGCTGCAGCCGCGTATCCGGCACAGAGTGCGAGAGCAAGAGTACAGAGAACGAGCGAAGTGGTCTTGGACATCATTTGGTTCCTCCTAGGGGTTGTTCGACGCCAAGCTGGGGAGGATGGCTGGGCCTGCCGTAAAGCGTGGTTACTTTACCTCAAGTGGGGGGGGATGCAAGGCTCCATGTGTGTTACTCCGATTTCACTAATCCGCCGAACCCGGCTCCCAGAGCTTGATTTGGGGGGAAGTCAGAAAGCGGGGGAGGGTTGCAACCGGAAGAGGCGTGAAGGGAAAGAGACAGTATTTTTGTGATGGATCGCCGGGCAATGAGTACGCCCATTGCCCGGCGAAACCTGATCTCGCGGCGTGAGAGCGGTTTGGAGGGCCGCCTCGAGTAGGTCGTCTTGACTATTCGATGCTGCCGCAGCTGCAGACACCGCTGCCGCTGCCATCTAACTGGATTGCGTAGCACTCGCCCTGGAGCCGTTTTACTTCAGCGGCGCTGAGCGTGGCATCTTGCGAGGCGGTCTCAGTGATAATGTAGCCGGTCTGGATGTGGGTCATCCAAGAGCGAAGACCGGCGGTCGGAGTGAGGCTGCTGGGAAATGAGCAATAGCTGCCCTTGCGCGCGCTGGAGACGACCTTGACCGCTCCGGTGCTCAGATACACGCCGGTCAGCGGGTTGCTGGTCAGGTTGTAGTTCACGGAAAGGGTAAGCAGGGCGTCGGGACTGAGAGAGCAGCTGCAGCACTCAGAGAGCTCCTGATAGCTATCGAACACGAAGATATCAGCGCAAAGGTAGCCGCCAGCCGTACCGGGGTTGATGATTCGGAAGGTCCCATCCGGCACCACGATCGCGGGGCTGACGTCATCATGGCTGGCGCCGGAGAAATAATCTACTTTCAGAGTGTCGGGAGCCGGGGCGGTTTGCGCGACAGCGTACCCGGCACAAAGCGCCAGGGCAAGAGTAAACAGAACGAGCAAAGTGTTTTTTGACTTCATTTGGTTCCTCCTAGAGGTTGTGCGCCGCCAAGCTGGGGAGGATGGCCGGGCCCGCTAATGGAGCGTGCCTACTCTAGTTGGAATCTGGCAAGATTCAATGCCCCATGTGAACTAACCCCAATTCATTAAGCCGCCGAACTCAGCTTCCAGAGGCGGATTTTGGGCCGTAGGAAGGAACTTGCAGAGTTGAGGTTCCTGCCGGCGGACCAGGTGGTCAGGCGTAGCCTTTTTTCGTCCAGACCTCCCAGTCGGAGCGGACGGCTTGCAGCATGGCCTCGGCGGCGTGGTGCAGCCACTTGCCTTTTTGCTTTGCGATGTGGCGGAGGATGAGTTTGCGAGCGGATGGAGTGCCGAGATGTATGTTGGCGGTCTCCCATCCCATGGCCTGGAGCAGGCGAAGCTCGGTATCGGGGGCGCTCAAGGAAGCGAGGTCGATACGGGAGCAGTGGGGCGCGAGGCGGCGAACGATCCAGCGGCCGCGCAACTGGACGAACGGATCAGGACAGCGGACGGCGTGGCTGATGATGGTCTGGTAGAGAATTTCAGCGGGGCCGTCGTGGTTTTCGGCCCAAGAGGAAGCGGAGGCGACCAGAGCTTTGGCTTCGCGGGCAATGCGGCCGCCGTGCCAATCGGCGATGGCGACGTAGCGGGCATGGCCGAGACTGCCGAGTCCGGCAACGCGATGGGTGAGACGGTAGGGGACGCCGGATGCGGGCATGAGATGTTCGATGGCGTCGACGGCACTGATGGGAACTTCGGATTTCAGAGTAGGGAGGGCGTCCATTTTCTGCCAGAAGTGGACGGGATCGCGGAGCTCGCCTTCGGCGATGAGGCGGAGCCAGGTGTGGGTTTCGCCTAGGACGAAGGCGCGGCCTTTTTCCTGCAGGCTTTCACGATACCCCTGGAGAATGGCGTCACAGATGTCGGCGCGTTTGACAGGGAGGCGTCCGGCTTCGGCGGCGAGGTGGGCGCTGACCGCGAGGCGCACCAGATCGATGGTGTAGGCCATGGGCCAGGCTTCATCGAAGTCGTTGACACCCCAGATAAGGCGGCCTTCGGCGTCGCGCCAGGTGCCGAAGTTCTCGACGTGAAGATCGCCGACGGCGAGCACGCGTGGGGCCCTGGCAAGATCGGGGCAAACCTGCGGCCAGAGTTGCGCCCAGCGGTAGTAGGTGGCGCGCAGGAACATGAAGAGGTCGGCCTTCATGTTGGCGTGTTTGAGGCGGAGGTCTTTGAGATTGATGTGAGTGCGCTGGGCCATCCAGGCTTCGAACTGACGAGTGGCCTTGACGACGTTCATGCGGGCAACGATAGCTATGGGGTGACCGGGAAGTCAAATGCCGGAAGAGATTTCAGCACAGAGCAGAGAGAACGAGATAGGTGGACAGATCCCTCAGGGGCTGAAACCCCGGCTTTCCTGGCTCCAGGCTTTCCTGGCTCCAGGCGGCGCGGCTTAAGCCGCGCCCCTTCAAGGCGGTTTTGAATTGCCGGGAGACAGCTGAGAAATAAAGACCGGCGCAAGACATGAAACGTTAGTACGCGGTCCCGCGCCGGTACGCGCGCCCTGAAGGCGCAAGCTTAGGGTTTGAAGTAAGTGGCGTTGCTCTCGATGAACTGCTTCTTGTCCTCGGGAAGGTCGTCGACCGAGTGAATCGAATCCGAGGTACAGATGGGGACGCAGGCGCCGCAGTCGATGCACTCTACCGGGTCGACAAAGAGCTGAGTGGCAGCTTCGAAGGCGGGCTCATCCTGCTTGGGATGAATGCAGTCGGTGGGGCAAACATCGACGCAGAGCGCGTCCTTGATGCAGGCATCGGTGATTACGTAGGCCATGATGAAGTCTCCGTGATAAATAAAGAAAGTCGGTACTGGCGGAGTTTCGCTAACACGTTAAGCCGGTCAAGCGGGAGATCCCTTCGACTTCGCTCAGGGCAGGCTCTTCGCTCCGCCTGAAAAACAGCTACGCTCAGGATGACGCCGCAGTGTAAGGAGCCAAACTGACCCAACTAGCAGAAGAGCCGTTCGGTTGATTTTCAGTGTAGGAGCCGGGAACAGATGAAGCCGTGATGGGGGTCACTACTTGATGTGCGCTCAGGGCTGAACTGGGAATGAACGTGTTGAAGCAACGGGGACGGTTGATGAGGATCACAGACAAGCGTGACCGCGGTCACGGAAATGAAACGTTCGCTATAGGAGAATCCCCTAACAGAACTAGTCTTTACTAGTTGAAGATCGCCCGGCCCTAACCCACAGAACCCCACAAGCCGTAACCCCAGACGGCGAGGGCCGGGCGTCAAAAAAGCAAGAGAGCAATTCCGTTCTTCTTCCCAATTCCAGTTTGGTCGCCATACAAGAGGTCGAGCTGCGCTCGACGGGCAGCCCCTTCGACTGCGCTCAGGGCAGGCTTGGCGGCTGTCCCCACATGAGTGTGTTGACAGCGACACACTGACCTCAGGTGGCAACTCCTCGTGGATGCACAATCTCCCGCAAATCCTTCATTTTCAATCCCTGAACGATTGGCGGTTGGTCTGCTTGTTCATGGAAGCGGGTGGGCATTATGCAGACGGCGATCACATTCATGACAGTGGTAGCGGGCTTGATCTTTTCGTTAGCGGTGGCGGTGCTGGCGGAAGAGCTGATTTTCGGGCAGGTGTTCCGGTTGTTTTTTGTTCGATCCGCAGCACTGCAAACGGAACCGCAGGCGGTGGCTGTGAGAACCAGGGAGCGGCGCTGAGGCGCAAAGGAGAACTACGATGCTGGCGTTGAAGTATTTGCTGATTATGGGCGGCCTGGGAATGATTTTCGCGGCGGTATGCATTCTCACTTATGATTTGTATCGCGAAATGTTGTACCGGCGAGCGCTCGACACGCCGGGGGGAGCCGCAACCGCGGCGCCGGTGGTGGTGAGGTGGAGGAGTTCGCTGGGGTTGTTGCTGCTGGCGTGGGGGCCATTGCTGATTGCCTTCAGCATTGTCGTGGTGCCAAGCGGGATGGCTGGCGTGAGAGTAAGCCAGATGAACGGGACGGAGCCGGGAACGCTTTATCCCGGGGCGCACCTGGTGATGCCGTTGATCGAGGATGTGGCGCTGTTCGATACGCGGGATCAGATCTTTACCACCGGGATCGCGGAAGACGGAAAAGCGGCGGCGGCCAATGTTTCCACGAAAGCGCAGCTCCTGGATGTGCAGGCAAAGGAAGGGCTGACGCTGGGGCTGGCGATTACGGTGCGGTACCGGTTGGACGCGAAGAGGCTGGATTACATCCAGGGGAGCTTGCCGCGTCCGGTGGAAAAAGAAATCGTTCCCCCGACGGTGGCAAGCGTATGGCGGGAGATCGTTCCGAACTATACGGTGCGGGATGTTTTTTCGGCGAAGCGGGAAGAGGTGCGGCAGCGGGCGGCGGGGCTGATCACGCAGAAGCTGGCGGGGGACGGAATCGTGGTGAAAGAGGTGATGCTGCGGGACATCCAGTTGCCACCGGAGTATGCAAAGGGGCTGGAGGAGTTGCTGCTCAAGGAGCAGGAAAACGACCGCATGGGCGTAGAGACGGACTTGAAGGGTAAGGAAGTGCGGATCGCGGAGTTGGAAGCCGAGGCCACGAAAGTACGGCAAATCAAGCAGGCGGAGGGGTCGGCGCAGGTACGCGTGCTGCAGGCCAAGGGCGAAGCGGACGCGATGCAATACACGCTGCCGCTGAAAGAGAAGCAGATTCAGCAGAGCCGGTTGGAGGCGCAGGCACGAAAGGAAGCGACCATCCAGAATGCGGAGGCGGAAGCGCAAGCCAAGGTGATTGACAGCAAAGCGGAGGGCGAGCGGCGGAAGTTGCTGGCGGACGCCGAAGCCGATCGAATCCGGGTGACGGCGGTGGCGGATGCGGAGCGCATGAAGGGCGAGGCCGCGGTATTGAAGGAGAATCCGCTGCTGATTAATAAGATTGTGGCGGAGCGGCTTTCGGATAAATTGCAGATCATGATGGTGCCGGCGGATGGAAAATTCTTCTTCGCGAATGACGTATTGCGCAGTATGAGCGTGGCGAATCAGAGCGGGCAGGTAGAGCAGAGGTAGCAGTGGTTAGTGGTTAGTGGTTACGGACATGGATTATGTGGTTCGCAACTCGATCCGAGGGCTGAAATCTGCGCTGATTCTATTTCTCTTCTGCGGGATTGGGAACGCGGTGGCAGACGACTGGAACGGGACTGCACAGCAGTTGGCGCGGAAGATTGTGGCGGTAACCGGACCCGGGGCAGTTACGGTCACGGTGGAGAACCGGTCATCGCTGGCGAAGAAAGATGTAGATGCGATCGGCGGGCTGTTGCTGGTCGAACTGGAAGCGCTGGGGGCGCGTGCGGCTAAGCCGGAGCAAGCGGCCGCCGTGGTGGCGGTGTGGCTTTCGGAGAACCCTCGGTGGTACGTGTGGGTGGCGGAGATTCACCAGGGAGGGGGAGAAGCCTCGGTGGTGATGGTGTCTATGCCTCATGGGGATGAATCTGGATTCGAACGGGAGGCGATGCCGGTGAGTCTTCGGAAGATTCCGCTGTGGGAGCAGGAGGATCGCATCCTGGATGTGCTGGTGCTCGAGGAGGACACCGCGCCCAGACACATCGCGGTCTTGGATGGTGGGAAGGTTGCTATCTACCGCTTAAAGAATGGGAAGTGGCAACTGGAGCAGAGTATGGCAGTCACGCATGGGCGTCCGTGGCCTCGGGATTTGCGCGGGCGCGTGATGGCGGCAAAGGATCATTTGCTGGATGTTTATCTGCCGGGGGTGTTCTGCAAGTCCACAACGAGTTTGCCGTTGGCGCTGAATTGCCGCGAGACTGACGATCCGTGGCCTCTGATGGGGCCTCTGGCGGGAACAAGCGCGGGGAGTTTATCGTCGTTTGCCGGAGGAGCGGCGGTACAGCCGCTGGGAGCGTTCTATTCGGCTACGCGAAATTTTTTTACGGGAGCACTGACCCCGGGGGTGGGGGAGTTGACGACGGTGGAAAAGTTTTATTCGGTCGCTCCGCTGCCGCGCGGGAAGTATGTGCTGTGGTTGTTCGCGGGAACGGATGGAGAGATTCATCTGGTGGATGGAATGACGGACCAGACCGCCAAGCTGGGCTGGGGGAGCGATATTGCGAGCTTGAAGACGGCGTGTGGAGCAGGCTGGCAGGTGCTGGCTGCGAGCGCTGGAGAGCGTGGCAGGGAAAACGGTGCGGACTCCGTGCGAGCTTATGAGATCGCGGATCGAGATCCCGTGCCGGTCAGCGCGGGGCTGGATTTTTCCGGCGGAATCACGGCGCTATGGACGGAAGCGAAGGGCGACGGCGCAATTGCGGTGGTCCGAAACTTTGGAACGGGAGAGTATGAAGCGTTTCGGCTGGCAACGGATTGTAGCCGGTAGCCTGTTGCTGGCGGCGGCAGCCATGGCGGAGACGCGCCCGCAATATGGCGGAACATTGCACGTGGCGATGCGGGAAATGCCGGAGTCGCTTGATCCCGCGTCGGGAGCGAGAGATGGGGTGCAGACGGATTCATTGGCGCGGCGGAATCTTCTGGCGCTGATCTTCGAAACGCTGGTCACGATGGATGATCGGGGAAGGACCCATCCGGGATTGGCGACGGATTGGCAGACTGCGGCAGGCAACCAGCGGTGGCAATTCCGGTTGCGGCGAGGGGTGAGGTTTCACGACGGATCGGCGCTGACGGCGGAGGTTGCAGCGTCGTCGCTGAGGACAGCGAATCCGTCGTGGAAAATATTTGCCGAAAGGGATTCGGTGATCGTCGAATGTGACCGGGCCGATGCTGAATTGCCGGCGGAGCTTGCGCTGCCGCGCAACAGCATCGTGAAAAGAAATAGCGGGGCCAAGCTGAGCGGGACGGGACCGTTCCACGTCGAGGACTGGCAAGCGGGAAAAAAGCTGACCGTCGCGGCTGAAGAGAACCACTGGGGCGGGCGGCCTTTTGTCGACCGCATCGAAGTGGAGATGGGCCGGAACTTTCACGAACAACTGGTCGAACTGGAGCTGGGGAAGGCTGATCTGGTGGAAGTCGCGCCGGAGCAATTGCATCGCGTGACGATGGAAGGGCGGCGGGTGAGCAGTTCGCAGCCGATGGAACTGGTGGCGCTGGTGTTCGGCTCCGATGCGCAGACCGGGGGAGAAAAGTCTTTACGGCGCGCACTGGCGCACAGTCTGGATCGAGGGTCGATGCGGAGCGTGCTGCTGCAGGGCGCGGGGCAGGCGGCAGCAAGCATCCTGCCAAACTGGGTGAGCGGTTATGGATTCACGTTTTCGAGTGAGGCGGATCTGAAGCAGGCGCGCAGTGAGCGCGAACAGGTGCACGCCGCGCCGGACTGGACGGTGGGGTATGATGCGAACGATTCTGTGGCGCGGGTGCTAGCGGAACGGGTGGCGTTGAATGCCAAGGATGCCGGCCTGGTGTTGCAGCCAACGACAGCGACTACGGCGGATGTAAGGCTGGTGCGGATTCCGTTGGCGTCGGCTGACCCGTGCATCGCGCTCGCGAACGTCGCAGAAGCGCTGGCGATGACGATGACGAAGGTGAGCGGGGGCGCGGTGGAAGAGCTTTATGGTGCGGAGCAGGGACTGCTCGCGGGGCAGCGGGTGATTCCACTCTTTCATCTTCCTGTGGATTTCGCATCGTCGAGCGCGCTGAAGGACTTCAGGCCGGGAGCGGATGGGAGCTGGCGGCTGGCCGAGGTCTGGATCGAAAAAGAAAAGCCGGAAAAAGAAAAGCCATGAGGTTTCGCAGGAAACTGCTGGCGGTGTTCGCGCTGACGGTGTTTCTTTCAGTGGCGATGGTAGCGTGGATCGTGTCCGAGGTGACGCGGCGAGCGTTCGCGCGAAATGATGACGAAAGAACGGCGGCACTGGTGGCTCAGTTTCGCCGCGAGTTCAGCCGGCAGGGCGACGAGGTTACGCGGCGGGTTGATACGATCGCCGCGTCGGAAGCCGCGAGCCGCATGGCATTAGCACTGAGTCACGCACCGGCGGATTCGGGGCCTTATTTTGAGCTGGCAAAAACGACGGCTGAGAACAATCAACTGGATTTTCTCGAGTTTGTGGGAAGTAATGGAGCGATTATTTCATCGGCGCAGTGGCCGGCTAAATTTGGTTATCCCGAAGAAGGATACGCTAATTTTGCAGCGGCGGGCGAGCAGGAAGCGTTCCTGAAGCAGGAACAACTGCAGGACGGAGTGGCGCTGGGTCTGTTTGCCGTGCGGGCGGCGCGGGTGGGCGAGCGTCCAGTTTATGTGGTGGGTGGTCGACGCCTGGATAGAGCTTTTCTTTCCAAACTTGATTTGCCAGCGGGCATGCGGGCGCTGCTGTATCAGAATCGGGGCGAACACTTCTCGGTGGACTTGCTGATCGATCCTTCTAAGACGGCGGCTACGACCACGCCGGCTCCGACCGCGCCGGACAAGACGCATCCTGGGGAAAAACTGGAGCCGCTGATCGATTCGGTGCGACGGTATCGCGAGGAAATGACCGCGGTGGTGCCGTGGTCGGGGGATCAGGCCGATGACGAGGTGTTTCACGCGATTCCGTTGCTGGGATCGGGCCCAGGCGCGGGTACAAACCAAAATCGTCCGCTGCTGGCTATTCTGCTGATCGGCAACTCGCGGCGAACTTATGTGGAGTTGAAGCGGCATATCCGATCGGCAGCGCTGCTGGTGGGCGGCGGCGGAATTGCGATGGCGATTCTTCTCAGCAGTTGGGCCGCGGCGCGGGTAACGCGTCCGGTAGAGCAGATGGCGCATGCGGCGCGGGAGGTTGGGGCGGGAAATTGGAATGTGCGGGTGGAGGTAGATGGTGCGGACGAACTGGCTCAGCTCGGCGATGCTTTCAATCGAATGACTGCCGAGTTGCTGGGACAAAAAGAACGTCTGGTGCAGGCGGAGCGGGTGGCGGCGTGGCGCGAGCTGGCGCGAAGACTGGCGCATGAACTGAAGAATCCGCTTTTTCCGCTGCAACTTACCGTCGAGAATCTTATGCGCGCACGGCAGCAGAGTCCGGAGCAGTTCGAAGAAGTCTTTCGGGAGAGTTCGCAAACGCTGCTGGCGGAGATATCAAATCTGAAGGGTATCGTTGGGCGCTTCAGCGAATTTTCGAAGATGCCGCAGCCGCGGTTGCAGCTAACACAGGTGAACGACGTGATTCGCGGCGTGATGCAGCTTTTTCAGGCACAGCTTGAAGCGCCCGGGCGAGCGAGGATCAATTGCGAATTGCAGCTCGATGCGCGACTGGAACCGATCGCGGCGGATGCGGAGTTGTTGCACCGGGCTATTTCGAATCTGGTGCTGAACGCGATGGACGCGATGCCGCTGGGCGGAACACTTTCGCTGCGAACGCGCGGCGCCGACGGCAAGGTGCTGATAGAAGTCGCTGATACCGGATCAGGGATGACAGACGAGGAGTGCGAGAAAATCTTTACTCCTTATTACACGAGCAAGGAACAGGGTACAGGCCTGGGCTTGGCTATTGTGCAATCGGTAGTAAGCGATCATGGGGGAAGCATTCGAGTGCAGAGCGAACTGGGGCGGGGGACAACGTTTGTGATCGAGTTGCCTTACAGCGCCGATGCCATGCAACGCGGCGCAGCAAGTAGTTAGAAATTTGGGAGGATGGTTGCCAACCAAAGCGCATCTGCTGATTGTGGACGATGAAGCGAACACGCTGGCGTCGCTGGCGCGCGCGTTCCGGCTGGCCGGGCACGAGGCCACGGTGTGCGACAACGCGGTAAAGGCAGTGGAACTGGCCAAGGCTCAGAACTTCGATTTGATTTTGTCGGATGTGGTGATGCCGGGAAAAGGCGGCCTGGCGATGCTGGAGGAATTGAAGGCGCTGGGCATAACGTCGCCGGTGGTGATGATGTCGGGACAAGCGGACATCGAAATGGCGGTGCGGGCCACGCGGCTGGGCGCGCTGGATTTTCTGGAGAAGCCGATCTCCACGGAAAAGCTTTTTCTGACGGTGGAGAATGCACTGAAGCTGCAGCGGCTGGAAAGCGAAAACCGGCAACTTAAGCAGCGGCTGGGCAAGCACGAAATCGTATGGCAGGGCGCAGCCATGCAACGGGTGATGGCGCAAGTTGAGCGGGTCGCGGCGAGCGAGACGCGCGTCTGCATCCTGGGAGAGACCGGCACAGGAAAAGAGCTGGTGGCGCGGACGCTTCACGAACGCAGCCCGCGCGGGGGCGGGGCATTTGTAACGCTGAATTGCGCGGCGGTTCCGGCGGAGTTGATTGAGTCGGAACTTTTCGGGCACGAGAAAGGGTCGTTCACCGGGGCGGCGGGACGGCACATTGGAAAATTCGAGCAGGCGGATCATGGCACGATATTTCTGGATGAGATTGGCGACATGCCATTAGCCATGCAGGCCAAGCTGCTGCGCGTGCTGGAAGAAGGAGAAGTGGAGCGCATTGGCGGCGATAAACCGGTGAGCGTGGATGTGCGCGTGGTGGTGGCGACGCATCGCGATCTGGAAGCGCGGATGCGGGAAGATAAATTCCGTCAGGATTTGTTTCATCGGATTTATGTTTTCCCGCTGCTGCTGCCGCCGTTGCGAGAGAGGCGAGAGGATATCCCGGCGCTGGTCTCGCATTTTGCGGCACAGGTGAGCGCGCAGAACGGTTGGAAGCCGGTTCCGTTCACTTCCGAGGCGTTAGCCGAGCTGCAGGCGCACGCGTGGCCGGGCAATGTGCGGGAGTTGCGTAATATGGTGGAACGGTTGATGCTGCTGGCGACGGATGGTGTGGTGGATCTGGCTACGGTGGAGATGGGAATGCCGAGGGGCGGTCGAGCTTCGCTCGAAGGACAGCCGGGGGCGGCTGTCCCCACATTTTCGTCGGGACCGCTGGCTGAGCGGGTGGATGCTTTTGAGCGGGAGGTCATTCTGGCAGAGTTGAAGCGCAGCCATTCGAATATGAGTCTGGCGGCGAAGTCGTTGGGGCTGGAGCGCAGTCATCTTTACAAGAAGGCGGAGCAGTTGGGGATTGATCTGCGGGCCATGCGGCGGGAGTTGGGGGCACAGGATTAGGGCAGAAAAACAATCGAGCTTCGCTCGATGGACAGCCGAGGGCGGCTGTCTCCACATGAGCATCTCAGCTCACACAAGAGCTCAGGAGATTGCGTGATCAGAAAACTCGTACTTCTTTTCTTTCTCTTAATTCTTACATCTACCGTCCTTCTCGCCAGCGAGCCGCCGTCTCCGCCCACCTACGGCGTGCGCATGGAGCAGGCTTGGATCCCGATGAAGGATGGGGTGCGGCTGGCGGCTACGCTCTACATGCCGGATGGAGCGAAGGCGGGGGAGAAGTTCCCTGCCCTGCTGGAGTATTTGCCTTATCGCAAGGATGACGGGACGGCGGCGGGAGATTATCCCAAGCACGCTTATTTTGCGCGACGCGGGTATGTGAGCGTGCGCGTGGATATTCGCGGATTTGGCGCGAGCGAAGGCGCGCCGCCGGAGCGGGAGTATTCCGAACAGGAACAGGTCGATGGCGAGCAGGTGATTGCGTGGCTGGCGCATCAGCCGTGGTCGAACGGGAATGTGGGGATGTTCGGCATCTCTTGGGGCGGGTTTACCGCGCTGCAGATGGCGATGCGGCATGCGCCTGGGCTGAAGGCAATTCTGGCGACGGATGCGACGGCGGAGTTGTTTCACGATGACGTGCACTACATGGACGGAATCGCGCACGTCGATGAATTCGAATTGAACATGGATATGGCGGAGGGATGGACGGGCGCGCCGGATTACACGCTGGACGAAAAGGTTCTAGGTCCGCGATTTGAGACGCCGCCTTGGTCGCTGCTTTATTTAAAGCATCAGCATGACGGGCCGTTCTGGCGGGCTCGGGTGCGTCCGCTGAAGGAGATCACGATCCCGAGTTTTCTGATTGGCGGATTGCTCGATGGCTACCGCGACAACGTGACCGACATGCTGATGCAGGCGAGCGGGCCGGCGAAGGCGATTGTGGGACCGTGGAACCACACGTTTCCGAACGACGCGGTGCCGGGTCCGCAGATCGAGTGGCGCAACGAGGCGGTGCGGTGGTTCGATCATTGGCTGAAAGGACGCGACACGGGCGTGGAGCACGATCCGCGACTGGTTATCTATATGCAGCACTGGCACGAGCCTGATCCGAGTCTGGACAATGTGCCGGGGGAGTGGCGGCGCGAAGATTCGTGGCCGCCGAAGAATGCGCAGGCGTCGAGTTTATTCTTGCAGCCGAATCACTTGCTGGCGGCGACTGCACCGCAGGAAGACCGGCACCAACTGAAGTACGTGCCATCGATTGGCGTCGAAGCTGGATTCTGGTGGGGCGAGTTGTTGAGTGATGTGCGGCCGGTGGACGCGTTCAGCCTGGTGTACGATTCTGCACCGCTGACAGAGGATGTGGCGATCCTGGGGCGTCCGCATGCCTTGTTGCGAGCCTCGGCTACGGCTCCGCTGGCCGACTGGTTTGCGCGGCTCTCGGATGTGGCGCTCGATGGAACGGTTACGCAAATTACGGGAGCGGGGATCAACGGGGCACAGCGGGATTCGATGAGCGAGCCGCATGATCTGGAGCCGGGCAAGATTTACACGCTCGACATTGAAATGCACTTAACCTCGTGGGTGTTTCCCAAGGGCCATCGCATTCGCGTGGCGATCTCGAATTCTTTGTGGCCGATGATGTTGCCTACGCCATACTCCATGACGACTTCGTTGGAACTCGGTGGAAGTGACGGTTCGCGAGTCGTCTTGCCAGTCGTGCCGGAGCACGGCGCCGCGGCGCCAGCGTTTTCGCCGCCCGAGCCTTCGGAACAACGTACTGATCTTAAGAGCGAGGGGTTCCCGTGGCCGGGCGAATGGACGGTGGAGCGTGACGAAGCTCGCCATAAAACGACGGTGCACTGGAAGGGGCAGGAGAGCGCCGAATATCCCTGGGGGAACGAAATTGACTATGAAAAACTGACCTATGATGCCGACGACGCGCATCCGGAGGCTTGCTCGGCGCAAGGGGAAGCGGAGAGCATATTTACGCTAAAGGGCCGCACCCTGACCTGGCGCGGACATCTGTCGATAACGACCGATCAGAAGAATTTTTATTACAAATACACGCGCGAATTGCTCAAGGACGGACAGATGATTAAATCGAAGACCTGGCAGGAGACGATTGCCAGGGATCATCAGTGAGGTAGCGCTAGGGCTGATCGACAGGCCATTCGTAGGGGAAGATTTTGCCGGCTCCCTCCGGAGTCAACTTGACTCCCGCCAACTCGGCTGCCCGCGCCAATGCTGGGTCGCGGCCGGCGGCCAAATCTTCAGGGTGGGCAGGACGCTCTCGTCGGGAGTTACTCCGACATGCTCGAGGCTTCTGCCGTCGGGCATGATCAGATCGGCCTGAGTGATATCCTCGCCAAAATAAACTGGAGGCAAGCCGATGCTGTGCGGGTGGTATCTCGCCTCCATTACCAAGCCTGACGTGCGGTCGCCCAGGACGAATCCGCGCTTTTCAATTTGGATCGAGCGCGCGAACAACTCAGCCGCCGAACTGGAGCCGCTATCCACCAACACAATCAGTTTGCCTGTGAAGGGTTCGTGATGTCTCTGAGTCTTGAGAGGCGTAGTCTTTTGACGCATAACCTTATCCGCAATCCTCACCTCATGGTCGAACATGCTTCCGAGAAGATGCTGGAGATTCTCTTCATTACCGCCAGGGTTGTCGCGCAGATCGAGAATTAAAACCTTGTGCTTACGGGCATTGGCCACAATTTTGTCGCGATCGGAGTCCGAGAAGAAGAAAATTGGGAGTTTCACGACGATGGTCTCAGTGCCTAGCTCGACGAGTCGCACGTGGTTAAGCTGATGCTGGTTCCACCACCCACGACCGTAGTACTGCCAGTCAATGCCCAAAGGATGATCGAGCTCGCTCAACTTGTGCGGTAGCTCAATTCTTGCGGCTATGTCGACCGGACGGATGTTACCGCCGAGTTCTTTCAGAGATACGTTGAGGCTCGCCTGTTGCGACAACGAGTGGATAGCGTAGTTTGATCCTCGGAAGATTTGGGCGAGTCGCCCTTATCTGGTCAAGTGTTAACACCTGATCCCCCGGCTTCAATCCCTTAGCCTCGGCGTCGCTGCCGGGACGCACCTGCACGACATAACAGTGCTCCCCGATAATCTTGAACTTCCAACCATAATCCGTGCGCACTTGGGGTTGTGGCGGGAAAAATGAAGTATGGGAGTCATCTAAGTAGTCTGTGAGCACCGCTATTTCAATCATCGCCGCGTTCCAAGAGTTTGCTTTTGCGATTCCGGCCTTGGCCTCGGCGACCTTCGCCTCCCAATTGATTCCATGAAACTTGGGATCGTAATACTCTTTGCGAATGTCGGAGGCCACGCCCTCAAGTATCGACTGCGCTCGCTCGCGGTCCAGGCTCGACAATTGGGAGAACGCTGGAGCGAATACCAGAACGAGAAACGTAATCAGGGCAAAAAGTCGAAGTGTCAACCTTGTGATATTCATGTGCGCCTCCCGCGGCCTACATTGCTCAGTGCTCGGTGCGAGGCGGCGTTTACCGGCTCGCGCGACGCGCCGCCGAGAGCCGGTAGAGCACACTGCCATGAGCCGGCAACGTGATCGTCACCGAACCAGCCGGTGCCAGATCCTTTTGCTGCCAAAGGTCTCTCAGTTGATACACCGTGCCCGATAGTCCAAAATCTTTCCATTCGTAGCGCTGGGTGGATTCGGACCCGGTAATGTTAAAGATCGCCAGATACTGAGTATCTTCGAGTGTGGAACTGGCCAGCCACGCGACGGTCTTATCGGTGCTGATCACCGGATGGTTGCCCTTGGAGTGTTGATCGACAGCGATGACTTCGGGATTCGTGAGCAAAGAAATTGTCCAGTCGTCAGCCGAAGGCAATTCACCGCCGATCATCAGCGGCGAAGGGAAGATACACCACAAGGTCATCAGGGTCTGCTGTTCATCGTGCGAAAGCCTCGTCTCGCGGGGCTGCCCCCAACCCGGAGCCGGCCCCAGTCGCCCCAGTGGGAGCATGTCGGCGTCCGGCCAATGTCCCGGCTGAGACAAGCCCGCCCATTTGGCGACGTTTTGAAACTGATCGCCCAGTCCCTGAGGGTAGGGCACGGTGCTGTGCCACAAATCCCAGATGTCGTCGGAGATGCGCCACATCTGCGCATACAGGCGCATCTCATCAACTTTATCGAGCGGCGCCGCGCCCGGAGAAAGGCTGAGGACAATCGGGCGTCCAGTTTTTCGTAGAGCCTCACTGAGCATCCGGATCTCGTCGCCCCGGTAAGGACGACTGGCAATGCAATCGACCTTGATGAGATCGACGTCCCAGCTCGCATACAGGCGAGCGATCGAATCGTAGTATGCCTGCGCTCCTGGTTTATGCGCGTCGATACCGTAATTATCTGGATTCCAGGGGCAGGTCTCGGAGGTGTCAGCGGCGTCAAGCGCGTGCAACGAAGATCCTGCGATGGGCAAGTTCTTTTCGACAGCCTGCTTAGGAATGCCGCGAAGAATGTGAATGCCGAATTTCAGGCCGAGCGCATGCGCATATTCGGCCAAGGGCTTGAATCCGGCATCGCTCACAGAAGAGGGGAAGCGGTTTATAGCCGGAGTGTATCGCCCATAGGAGTCCATGCTGAACTGGGAGTTCTTGGAGTTGCCTTCGGGCGTTGGGTTGGTCACGAACCATTCCATGTCGACCACCACATATTGCCAACCGAAAGGCTTCAGGCGCTTAGCGAACCATTCAGCGTTGGCTTTGAACTGATCTTCTTTGATGGTGGTCCCGTATCCGTCCCAGCTATTCCAGCCCATCGGCGGAGTTGCGGCGAGTAACGCGCTGTTTTTCTCCTGGCAGGTTAGGTCTTGCGAACCAACGAAAAGCAGACAACTAAGAAATAGCGTACGCCATTTCATGAGGGCTCTCCAATTATTCCGATTGCCAGCAATCTGCTCCCGGCAATCACGCTTCCCACTGAAAAACCGTGTAAGAGTGGGGCGGCAATTCGATCTTCGTGCGTCCTGCGGCACTCGAGGGCTTGTCGGCTGCTGTCGGCGCAACTCGCTGGGGTGCATCGAAACTGTTTACCGCCTTGAGGTCGTCTCCGGTGAGGACCCAGGACGCCAGCAGTTGTTTTCCGGTTGTTCCCTCCCAGTTCACCTCGAGTTCGCGGGCCTTTGACAAGTCGCGATTCAGCAAGAACAGCGTAATCTTTTTATCGTCGGAATCGACGACCCCCGCCACGTCCAGGTGTGAAACCTGGCCCATCCCCGCGACTTCGTAGGTCGAGGGCGATTCGATGAACAGGTCGAGCACAGAGCCGCGGGCATACTGCAAGGCCCAGTTGTAGGGATAGAAAATCGTCTGCCGGTACAAGCCTTTGGCGTTGGTCATGATAGGAGCGATGACGTTGACCAGTTGTGCCAGACACGCGATCTTCACGCGATCCGCGTGCCGGATCAAGGTGTTGATAAGCCCACCCACCAGAAGCGCATCTTCCAGGTTGTAAACCTCTTCGAGCAGGTGCGGCGCATCCTGCTGATGACCGTTCACCGCGTCTCCGCTGCGTGCGCGGTACCAGACATTCCATTCGTCGAACGATAGCCAGAGTTTTTTTGGCGAACGCTTGCGGCCGCGCACCAGGTCGCACACGGCCAGTGACTCTTCGATCTGCTGGTCCATGGTAAGGTTCAAGGCCAGAAACTTTCCGCTGTCTCCCCCGGTTTCTTCCTTGGTATTTCCGAAGTAGCGATGCAACGAGAGCGCGTCTACGTAGTCGTAACACTGTTCGAGCACTTCCCGGTCCCATTCGAGGTAGGTTGGCATGCCCGGTCCGCTCGATCCACAGGCCACGAGCTTCAGGGAAGGATCGACGTCGTGCATTTGCCGTGCGGCGTCCGCAGCCTTCATGCCGTATTCTTTTGCCGTCATGTGCCCGATCTGCCAGGGGCCATCCATTTCATTGCCCAGACACCAGTGCTGCACTTTGTACGGATCGGCTGCACCATTCTTGCGCCGCAAGTCGCTCCAGCGCGTGCCCTTCTCAACGTTGCAATATTCCACCAGCGCGGCCGCTTGTTCGGGGGTTCCGGTGCCCAGATTCAGCCCCATTAAAGGTTCCGTGCCGACTGCGCGGCACCAAGCCATAAACTCATCGGTGCCAAATTGATTGGAGTTCACTGAATTCCACGCCTTATCCAGCACCCGGGGCCGGTTCTGGCTGGGACCAACCCCATCGAGCCAGTCATAACCGGAAACGAAATTGCCGCCGGGGTAGCGGATGATGGGGACACCCATTCCGCGAATTTCATTCAGAACGTCTTTGCGGAAGCCATGGGAGTCCGACAAGCTTGAACCCGGATCGTATATGCCTTCGTAGATGGCGCGCCCGAGGTGCTCCAGAAATGATCCAAACAGATTCCGGTCGAGCGGAGCGATGGTCCGGCGGGAATCAAGGTAGACGCGCACCGGAGCAGCCGGCGACGGAGAGGTTTGGCCCAGCGAGGTCTGCCCCAGCAGCGAGCGGCCAAATAGAAGATCCGCCGAACAAGCCAATCCCGCGGTAGCGGTCTGTTGCAGGAAACGCCGTCTGGAAGCGGAAACCCTAGCCATATTTCCTCCGAGACTATCGAGACTATAAAGATAAACTTCACCGACAGGCAAGTGCGCGGCTGGTCAGTCACCCTGGGTAACTTCTCGACCGCTTCGTGCATCTTCTTCGACGAGTGAACCAAACATTCTACGGCACCAGGCGCAGGGGGCGTGATCTCTTTGACAAAGTGAGCTGCCTCCGGTTAAATGGGCTGACGTTAACGTTCACGGACAACCTTACCAGCCTGAAGCTGTAGCTCCTTTTCTGATGCTGCTGAAGACACTGCGCGAAGAGGTCCTGGAGGCGAACCTGGAACTGGTTCGGCGCGGGCTTGTGCTCTACACCTTCGGCAACGCCAGCGGGATCGATCACGGCGAGGGACTGGTTGCGATCAAGCCGAGCGGCGTCCCGTACGAAGAACTGACAGCGGCGCAAATGGTGATTTCCGATCTCACGGGAAAAATTGTTGAAGGAGAATTTCGTCCGTCGTCCGATTTGCAGACGCACCTGGAGTTGTACAAACATTTCCCTAATATTGGCGGAGTGGCGCACACCCACTCGGAGTTTGCCACCGCGTGGGCGCAGGCGGAGACACCGATTCCCTGCTTCGGCACTACGCATGCGGACTATTTTCACGGACCGATTCCGGTCACTGAAAGGCTGCGCGCTCGCGAGATTGCCGGCGACTACGAACTCGAAACCGGGGTTGCGATCTGCCGGACATTCGCGGAGATCGATCCTGATGCGATTCCCGCGGTGCTGGTGGCCGGACACGCTCCCTTTTGCTGGGGACCGAGCGTGACCGTGGCCGCGCACAATGCGGTGATTCTGGAATATGTGGCGCGGATGGCCTGCCACACGCTATCGATCAATACCGATTCCCGGCCGCTGGCGCGCGAACTCCACGACAAACATTTTCTGCGCAAGCACGGCCGCAACGCCTATTACGGACAGGTCAAGACCTAATGAATCCTGCTCTGCTTTTGAGTTCCTCCACGCTGGTGCATCTTTCGCCAGTCGACTTGATCATCATCGCTTTTTACTTCCTGCTGGTTTTAGCCATCGGGTTGTACCTCAGGGAACAGGCCAACACCGGCGAAGATTTTTTCATGGCCGGCCGCGAAATGACCGCATGGGTGGCGGGCCTGGCTTTCCTATCGGCGAACCTGGGATCACTCGAACTGATGGGCTGGGCGGGCAACGCCTACAAATACGGCATCCTCGCCGCCCACTGGTATTGGATCGGCGCCATCCCCGCGATGCTGTTCCTGGCGCTCGTGATGATGCCGTTCTACCACATCTGCAAGACCCACTCGGTTCCCGGATATCTCAAGCTGCGCTATGGGCCGGGCAGCCAGACATTGTCTTCGATTTCGTTCGCTTTCATGACGGTGTTGATGAGCGGCATCAACATGTATGCCATGGCGGTCGTCATGAGGGTGGTCTTGGGATGGGACATTCATTTCAGCATTTGGGTTTCGTCCATCACGGTTGCTGTTTATGTTGCACTGGGCGGCCTGCGATCGGCAATCTTCAATGAAGTCCTGCAATTCTTTTTGATCTGGGCGGGCGCCTTGCTGATACCGATTCTGGGATTGGTCGAGGCCGGTGGATGGGACGGACTGAAAGCGAAGATTCTGACAAATCTCACTGAGCAGCATGTGGCGAACCCCGGCGCGTACACCCACTTGTGGTCGACCCTGGGCGATTTTGGAAACAATCCGATGGGCATTAACTGGGTCGGCATTGTTTTCGGACTTGGGGCGGTGATCTCGATGGGCTACTGGACCACCGATTTTCTCGTGGTCCAACGGGTCCTCGCGGCCAAAGATCTGCGTTCCGCCAAGCTCGCGCCGATCATTGGCGCAGCCTTCAAGATGATGGTCCCCTTCATTGTGATCCTTCCCGGGTTGCTGGGTCTCGCGCTGCTGCGCGATCCTCACACCGGCAGTCTGTTGAGGCTGGTGCCGGGCGACCTCGCGTGGTCGGAGGCGGGACGCGCTCAAGGCCTACACAGCTACGACGAAGTTCTGCCGCTCATGCTGGCGCGTTATTGCGGTCCGGGTCTGCTCGGACTCGGAATTACCGCGCTGATTGCCGGTTTCATGTCCGGCATGGCCGGCAACGTCAGCGCGTTCGCTACGGTCTGGACTTATGACATCTACGGGGCATTGATCAACAAGAACGCATCGGACGAATCGAAGGTCCGCATGGGGCGCTGGTGCACGCTGATCGGCGTGGCGGTGAGCATCGGGACGGCGTACCTGGTGATGAACGCTCAAAGCATCATGGACTACGTCCAGGCGCTCTTCAGTTTCTTCATTGCGCCGTTGTTCGGGACGGTCATCCTGGGAATGCTGTGGAAGCGAGCCACCCCCGCAGGCGGCTTTTGGGGATTGCTGGCGGGAATCGGATCCTCGGTTGGAATGTACGCCTGGGTTAAGGTCGATCCCGCCGCGGTGAAATATGTAGCCCTATCCTCGCAGGCACAAGATCAAGCACAGAACATGTTTCGAGCGCTCTGGTGCTGGCTGATTTGCGTAGTGGTCACGGTGGTGGTGAGTCTGGTGACGAAACCCAAGCCAGACGCGGAGTTGACCAATCTTGTCTATGCTTTGACGCCCATTCCGCACGAAGAAAACGTTGCACTGATTCACCGCCCGATTTTTTGGGGCCTAGTCGTGGCTATTGTTTTTCTGATTCTGCAAATTATTTTCTGGTAGGGGGAAGCGATGAAATCCGGGGGATCGCTGTCGATTTGGTTTTTCATCGGCGTATCTCTGCTGGTGAATGGCATCATCATTTTTGCGGCGGGCATTTATGAACTTGTCCAGCCTCCGCCGCCGGAAACGCAAGTCGTACTATTTCAATACCACGCGAGCGTATGGTGGGGCGCGGTGCTGGCATTGCTGGGAGCATTCTTTAGCTGGCAATTCGCGCCCTCGCGCTCCCCGCAGTGATGGGATTTCGTAAGAGGCGCTAGACCATGGCCACTGTGGCGGGAGTGGATTTCGGCACGCTCAGCGTGCGGGTTTCGATCGTTAACAGCGAGCGCGGACTGCTGGGCTCCGCAATCGCGGAATATCCCCTGCGTCGCAAGCGCGAAGATCCTGACTTCGCGACCCAATCCCACGAAGATCACATGCGCGCGCTGGCCGAGGCCACGCGGCAGGCGGTAAGGTCCGCAGGCATCGCCGGCGACGAAGTGGAATCGATCGCGCTCGATACGACGGGGTCGAGCGTGGTTCCCGTGGGCGAGGGACTTGTTCCTCTTGATGACTACTACTTGTGGTGCGACCACCGGGCGAAGCAGGAAGCAGCGCAGATTACCGAGCTCGCCCGGGAGGAAAAGCTTGAAGCTATTCAATGGTGCGGCGGGGTGTATTCGTCGGAGTGGGGATTCGCCAAGCTGCTGCACTGGCTGCGGCATAATCCCGAGAAGCGAGGAAGGTTCGCGAGCGCCTTTGAGCACTGCGACATGGTGGCGGCAACGCTCTGCGGAATCACGGACCCGAGGCACGTGCGGCGCAGCGTGTGCGCCATGGGTCATAAGTGGATGTGGAACGCCGCGCTGGGCGGGCTTCCGCCAGAGAGCTTTCTGGTGAAGTTGGATCCTCTGCTGGCCGGAGTAAGAGCAAAACTCGATGGTGCGTACGCAACTTCGGACAAGATTGCCGGTACGCTAGCGCCGCACTGGGCGGAGAAGTTGGGCCTGAGACCCGGCATTCCGATTCCCGTGGGCGCATTCGACGCTCACTGGGATGCCATTGGCGCCGGGGCTAGAGACGGCGATGTAGTGAATGTCGTTGGCACGTCGACCTGCATCATTGCGTATGCGCCGAAAGCACAGTTAATCCCCGGAGTGTGCGGCGTTGTCCCTGGAAGCGTCCATCCCCAGTACACGGGAATCGAGGCTGGGCTTTCCGCGACGGGAGATATTTTCAGCGCGATAGCCCGCCGAGCCAACACCACGGTTGAAGATTTGAGCAACGGACTCCAGGCTTATCGCGCGGGGCAGACCGGACTCCTTCGCATGACCTGGGACAACGGCGACCGCACGGTACTGGTAAATCCGAATCTAGGCGGAATGACTTTCGGGTGGAATCTGCAACACACGGCGCAGGACGAACTGTTCGCGGCGATTGAGGGAACCGCGTTTCACACTCGAGTGATCCTCGACCGCATGAGTGAATACGGCGCCCCTACGCGGCGGGTGATCAATGGTGGCGGCATACCTCAAACGAATGCGGTTTTGAACCAGGTCTACGCGAATGTGCTGGGGCGCCCGGTGCTGGTGCCGAGCAGCAAGGTGACGGGCCTGGGTTCGGCAATTTTCGCATTTCTGGCGGCGGGAAGCTTTCGCACGATTGAGGAAGCGCAGCAAAGAATTTGCCCTTCGCATACGATCTTCGAGCCCCAGCCGGAGACGCAACATGTTTACCGGGAGCTATACGACCTATACCGCAGGATTTATTTTGCCTTTGGCCAGCCGCAGGAAGGATCGGTATTCGGAAACGTCCTCCCCAAATTGATTCAGATCGCCCGTATTGTCTAAGCAGGAACTTCTGCCTATCGATCGCCGCAGTTCAGACGCAAATTACCTAGACGATTTCCTCAGAACTGGCGCTAAGCTGGATCTCTACTTCCTGCGTGCCCAAGCGCGGATGAATGGCTTTGAGCCGCACCCTCCCCGCTTGTTCCCCGGCCCGAATCCATATTGCCCCGGTGCCTCCGATCAAAGAAAAGGGATTATCGCCAATGATCTCGGCTGGGCCTTCCAGTTCAAACCTGATCGCGTCGTTGGCAAATGGATGAACCGCCCCGAACTCGTCGGTTACGCGAAGCACCACACGGGTGGAATCCGCGCCATCGGCCATCAATTCGATGTCGTCGGGAAGAAGCATGAATTTGACATCGACGCCTCTTCCCGAGAATCTCTTCGAGATAACCAGTTTTTCCTGGATAAAGCCTTCTATGCGCAAGTCACCCCATTTATGGAACAGCTCCCGCATGTCGAGGACAAAGGGCGCGTAGCGAAGATGGGCGAACTGCTTGCGGTCGGGGTCCACCTCTCCTACCAGCTTGTCGTCGATAAAGAACTTCAGATGATCGCAGTTGGAACAGACAACCGCCTTTGAAAACCCAACCGATGCATCTCCGCGCGCCCAGTGGAAGGCGGGCTCCAGTACGATCTCCTCAGCCGGTTCGCACTGCGATTTGTAAAATCCGGCGGCCGGCTTGGGCTCGCGAAAAATGTCAGTGACGCCGTGGTAACAGATTCGGTCGCCCGATCCGAAATCGCCGTGGGTATCGTAATCGAAGGCGCACCAGCCAATGCCGCCCGCATATTGGGGATTTGACGCCAGTTGATCGTGAACGCGGGCATGGCGCAACGTATGCTCGGTAAGACGCTCCACCTGGTCGATGGTCTTCGTCGGATAGGTGTGGCCGATAAATTCCGTATTCAAGTACCGCGGATGGTTTGGCGGCTTCAGCGGGAAATCAAAATCGTTGATGGTGAAGACGTCTTCCAGCAACTCGGACTCCTGAAAGTTGCGAATGCCTCCAGTCTGGCGTGTCGGATCAAGCTGATGGGCCATGGCATTGGTTCGTGTGTAGAAATCGTGATCGTCTTTGGATTCGTTGATGCGCACCCCCCACAGGATGATTGAAGGATGGTTCCAGTCGCGACGGACCATGCGCCGGACATTGTCGATGGAGATCTGCTTCCAAGGTTCGTCACCAATGTGTTGCCAACCGGGGATTTCCTCGAGCACGAGCAGGCCCAGTTCGTCGCAGGCGTCGAGAAAGTGACGCGACTGCGGATAATGCGAAGTGCGGACAATGTTGCACTTGAGTTGAGCGCGCAGAATCTGCGCATCGCGGCGCTGGGCGCGGCCGGGCATCGCCTGCCCGACGAAGGGAAACGTCTGGTGACGGTCCAGTCCGCGGAGCTTGATGATCTTGCCATTCAGCTCGAAGCCGTGGTCGGTGAATTGAGCCTCGCGAAAACCAAAGCGGCGCGAATCTCCGTCCAGCAGTTGCGTTCCGCGGCGCAAGCGCACTCGAGCGGTATAGAGGTTGCGCTTTTCCAGATCCCACAAGCGGATTCCACTCAGACCCTCAAGATGCAGCGTATGCGCAACGGGTTCGCCCGCCGGGCTTGACGACCGCAAAGTTTGCGAAGCTTTCGCAACAATACGATCGCCGTCGAGCAGTTCGACGTCGAGCACCAGAGCTTCTTTTGAGGCTTCCGCGTGCTGGAGGAAACAATCCACGTCGAGCGCCGGACTCTCCGTAAGTACATTCTTCGGCCGCACGAAGATGTTCTCGATAAATGTAGCAGGCACGACACGTAACGAAACCTCGCGGTAGATTCCGCCGAAGGTAAGGTAGTCAATTTCATATCCGAAAGGTGGAATATCCGGCCGCTCGGTGGAATCAACATCGACTGCGAGCAGGTTCTCTCCATCGAAGTCGAGGTGCGGCGTCAAGTCGAACGAGAATGGTGTATATCCGCCTTTGTATTCTCCAAGGCGCTCTCCGTTGATCCATACAGTAGAAGCCGTCATTACACCTTCAAAATCCACGAAGACGCGTTTACCACGGGCCGCAGGCGGGAGCTTGAAGCGTCGCCGGTAGAGCGATACAAATTCATAGGTCTTCTCGTCAAAACCGTGCCATGGCAGGCGGATATTGGCGTGCGGGATCACGACTCGGTCGAAGTTGGAGTCGTCGAATTCTTTCGAGTGCCCACCCTCGACGAAGCTCCGGCTGTAACGCCACTTTCGATTCATCGGCAGGACAAGCCGTCCGGCGCCGGTTGCGAGGTCTGATTGCACGCTGTTTTCGGGCAGTGCATAAGGCGCGAGGGCGGCTCCCGCAATGAGTGTTCCGGTTTGCTTCAGAAACTTGCGTCGATCCATGTTGATCTGCTTTCTCTCTTGATTGTCGATTGCACAACTGCCTACACCGTCCAGGCAAGCAACTGCCCGAGATCGGCCACTGATGTGGATTCTGTCCCACGCGGCATGGACGGACCGATTGCCAGCGCCTGACCGTGCCCTTCAAACCAAACCAGAAATGACGACTGCTCCGCCCCCGGTAGACGCTGCTGGTTGAGCCAGTTGTAATATGCGCCCATGTCGGCATCGATCAGGGATCCAACGAAATCAAATTCTGGACGGGCCGCGACCGCGGAGAGCAGTTCGTTCATCGGCTTCTGCCGCTGGCGGGGTGCGAATCGCACCAGGAGCGTGAGCGGTTGAGCCCGCCTGAGGGCTTCGCGCGCCGCCCACTGGGCAAAGCTCGTGCTGAAGATTTGGGTTCCCGAACCTTCGGTCAGCAGGCTGACCTCGAAGCGATTCAGCACTTCATCAGTCGATTTGTCATCAACCTTATTCATACCGAGATCGGCGGGACGCATCTGGGCGAGCAGCGTACGCAGCGCTTCGGGCCCCATACCCGGACGTGCCGACTCCGTTTGTATTCTGTGCAACAACGCGGTCCGCGCCGGTTCGAGCGCTTTGTACGAAACGCAGGTGAGCGCCGGGACGTGATCGGCTTCCTCCCCGCCATCGATATACCAGTGGCCATAGGGAGCGGGATGCGCCTGAGCTCTCGCAGCAACGCTGTCGAGCAGCCGCCGCAATCCGTCCTCGGGCTTGACGCGGCTGAAGTATGCGCCATGCGGGCGCAACCTGTGAAACAGAAGCTCGTCATAGGATTCCACGCCCTGGCCGATCACCGTAATCCCCAACCTGGGAATCGGCGGAAGTTCAGGCGGCACGGCTGCGCGCAACCGGTCGGCATAATCGTTCGAGGCTTTGCGAAAGGCGTCGAGTTGATGGCTGCTCCAAAGATGGGCAGACAGCTGTTCGACAAACTGTGCTGGCGATTTTACCCAGTCGAAGTCTTCGAGCGGAGCGGAAAGACGAATTTCAGCAAATCCGCGAAACCACTCTTTCAGCTGCCCCGCCGAAAGTGCGCTGAGGCTCGCCAATTCCTTCTCTCGGGCTTTGCGCTCGGCAGGAAATTTGAAGTCGTAATCGATAAGCTCGCGGAGCAGGCCCGGCGCAAAGCTTGGCGGCAATTGCTGCAGAACCCCTAAATAGTTAGTTACCAGTTTCCGCGCCTCTGGCGGATAACCAGCGAACTGCTCGAGTTTGAGATCGCGTGGAAGCATGGCAACTACAACAGCTCGCCGATCGGTTTCCCCTTAGCGAAGGAGGGAGAGAATCCCAGCATCGTTCCCAGCGTGGGCACAAGGTCGGTGGAGTCCATCGCCCGGTCGAAGACCACGCCCTCGCGAATGCCCGGACCGGCGACCAGCATCCAGGTGGTGCGCGAGAGAACATCGCCAGTGCGATGATGCTGAAAGCCGTTGCCTCCGGCGTCCTCGTCAGAGTCGCGGCCAAAGTCAGGCAAAATGAAAAGAGTGGTCTTGCCCGCGTATTCCGGTTCGTTCTGAATCGTCTTCCACAAATCGGAGCACAGACGATCCGAGCGGCGAATACCTTCGATATAGAGCGAGTAGGCTCCGGCGTGTGCAATGTCGATGTCATGCATGGTGATCCACAACAGACTGGGAGCAACCTGCCGCATCAACTGACGGACGATATACAGCGAAAGCTCATCCGGGCTTGACAAGGTCTGGGCGTGGTTCTTGAAGTCTTCGACTGAAAGCTTGAGCATCAATTCGAGTTGTTGCAGCTCAAACTCGTTACCCTCCAGCTGCGGAGCATAGAAAGGCGTTTCGTAGTTGTCGCGCAGCAAATGCTGGTATTCGCTGGCGCGTCCCGAAGTGGCCGCCGTTAAGAGGTGCTTCGGCAGAATCACGCGCGCGCCCAGCCCGGCGCCGTACGATCGATGGCTGCTCTCGCCGATGCGGTTGAAGCCGTTGCTGGGAGCCACAACCCAGGCATCCGACGACGGACGCTTCAGGTCCTTGCGGAAGTATTCGAATACTGTGGGAGACTGGGGAGGAAGCGAGGCGAAGTTATTGATGGTCTCATACACTCCTGTTGCCAGACTCGCCGTCGCCACGTAATGCCCCAGGATTCCGCGATTCACGACCTGGGTGAAGAAAGTGGATTGCGGAATCAGATCGCGCATGAGGTGCGGAATGTTTGCCTGGCCTTCGGGAGCGAACGTCTCCTGATCGCGGGCTCCGCCGCCAAAGGTCACCACCACAACCTTTTTTTTCGAGGGAGAGACTGCAGCCCGAGCCCATGGCGAGCGCAGCAGGGTGCTTCCTAATGTCAGTCCGGCAGCGTCGCGCAAGAAATCGCGACGGGTGCGAGCCAGGCGCTTGGCGAGTTCGCTATGATTGTACGGGCGCGAGCGCAAGTTCATGCCGAAACCACTGGCGTTTTACAACGTATGCCGAGCCAAAATCAAAGTCAAGAGCCGGGGCGCACTGACAGCGTCTCCTGGCGCCCCCCGAACCCAAGTCGGCCCCCGATAGCAGCGAGATTATGGCTTCGCCTCTCTGCCCGGGGTATCGGAATATACGAATTGGCGAACTTCCGCTCGTTGCTTCTCGCTATCGGCGAGGTGCTGAGCGTCGAGTTGTTGATAGATCTTGAATTCCTGCTGTGCAAGGTCCTTTCGGCCGATGTGAACATACGCTTGGGCAAGGCGGTAGTGAGCGTCAGCCAAGTCTGGACTGAGCTCGCGAGCCCGCAGATATTCCGGGATAGCCTCCGCGTATTTGTGCTGGTCCGAGTAAAGATTGCCCAATTGTAGGTGGGCCTCCGGAATGTCTGGCTGGAGGGCAATTGCTTTTTTCAGCAGCGATTCGATCTGCCCCATATCAAGATTGGAACTCTGCGACCTCTTCCCCTTCCAGAGGCTAAGCGCATAGTAGTAGACCGCCAGGCCGTTCTTGGGCTGAAGCTCTGCGTAGCGACGCAAGCGTTCGATGACGGCGTCGGCCTGGGTAGGAGAGCTGTCAAAAGCCTTGGATAGAAAGAGGTATCCGCGCGCATCCTGCGGATCCAAGTCCACGGCGCGCAATAAGGATTGGACGGCGTCGTCATACTTGCCGAGGGAATAGTATGCCATGCCCAGGCCAATGGCTATACGAGAGGAATTCGGGAAGCGCTCCGTGCCTTGGCGGTAAACCGTGACGGCAGGCTCCAGGGTGCGATGGAGAAGCAGCTCGCCGCCCCAATCAAAAATATTGCTTTCACTGGGCTCGAGGTGCGCGGCAGCCTGGAATTCATTGGCCGCAGCAATGAAGTTGCCATCCTTTTCCTCGACCTGGGCCAAGAGGTTATGCAATTCAGCGGTATCTGTGCCCGCCATAAGATCGTGGATCAGTTTTCGAGCGTCGGCGGTCCGTCCAGTGAATAAGTAGGCAAGAGACAAGTCGTAGCCATTGTTATAAGAGGGACCAATCTGCTGGGCGCGTTCGAGGAACGGGACCGCGTCGGCGACTCTGTTTAAGCCGGCGTAGAATTCTCCAAGGTTGTGATTCGCGTCGTAGTCCTTGGGCGCCAGTGCGGCAGCTTTTTTGAACTGCTGCTCGGCCAGATCGAGTTTCCCAAGGTGGAAAAGATTGTTGGCAAAATTAGTGCGTGCGGCAGAGGAATCGGGCTTGAGACGAACGGCTTTTTCCAGGGGTTGATTCGCTTTTTCATTTTGTGACTGTGCGGCGTAGACCAATCCAAGGAGCTCCTGCACTTCGAAAGAGTCCGGTGCCTGGTGGACTATTTTCTCGAGGAGCGCGGCTGCCTCCGGCAGATTGCCAGACTCGTACTTGGACGCGGCTTGCTTGTAGTCGCTGTCCAGGTCCTGGTTTTGAGCCGACACTACGGACGCCAGGAAGACACAGTCCGCAAGGATCAGGGCAGCGCAGGTGATCAGCCAGTACCTTATGCGCTCCATGTCTTCATGCTATCACTGCTCTAGGAGAAAGAATCCCTCCCCACGAGCCCGACTGAGTGCGCTTCCCTCGAAGCGCCCCCAGTCGGCGGAGTAAGCCGCACAGCGCTACTGCGTTAGTAATACAGCTTGAGGGCGAACTGGATCTCCCGCGAGTCGTATGAACCGTCGCGCGTCGATCCGATTTCGCCGAAGTTGGCGCTGGTATAGTTAAGGGCATTAGGACGGGCAACCACACCGTTGCCGCTAAAACCCGGGGCATTGAAGTTGGGATGATTGGCGATGTTGAAGAATTCGGAGCGGAACTCCAGCCTAAACCGCTCCGAGAGCTGGATGTTCTTGAAAACGGAGAAATCGAACCGGTCGAAGCCGGGCCCCTCGAATTGCGGGATTCCGCCCAGGGCTGCGAAACCCGCCAACGGCACACATCCGGTTGGCGTGCCCGGCACGGGTTGTCCGGTAGCACCGATCACGCAAGGTTGAGTAAGGGCGGCCGCGCCATTTGAGAACAAGCTCACCTGGCCGTTCGAATCGGTGTGCAATCCGCGTTTTACTTGCGCACCCGGAATGTTAACCGCGTTACAGCCCAAACCTACTGCCGTGGTGGTCAGACATCCAATGGTTACCGGCTGGCCACCCTCAAATGTCGACTGCCAGTGCAGGCTCCAACCGCCAACTACTTGGTTCGCCATTCCGGAAGAGGTGGCAAAACGCTTTCCTTTGCCGAACGGCAAATCATAGCCGCCACTGAAATGGAACACGTTTGTGATGTTCTCCGGCGCGATTTGGTAATCGCGTTGGATTCCGAAACCCGGGACGGAGGGAGCCCGGTAGCTGGTGATGGCGCTCCCCTGATTCAGCGCATCGCGCGCGTCGGTGAGAACTTTCGACCAAGTATAGGTGAAAAGGAAGTTTAGACCATACCCAAACCGCTTTTCGAGTTGCGACTGCAAACCGTTGTAGTTGCTGTTCCCATTCGTCGCAACATAGCTGGCACCGGTTCCGAAGTCGGGGAAGGGAACCAAGGAAGACTTAGGCGCCTGATAGTAGCTAATCGTAGAGACATTGTTGGAATTCGGCATAGTCTCGATATGCCGTCCCTGGTCAGTCACCCATCCGAGTTGGAACGCCAGAGTAGGGTCGATCTGGTATTGCAACGTCAGGTTGCCACCCATGCTGTAGGGGGTTTGATAGTTGAACTGAATTCCCGGCAAAGCCAAGCCTTTGGCGTTGACGCTGGCGGGGCTCAACGGAGTGCAGGCGAAACCAGTTTCCACGGTGGGTGTATTGTTGGTTGCGGCCGTCGCGGCGCAGCCTGGAAACGTCACAGGTGTAAAGGTGTTGTTGGCAAAATAGTTGAAGCTGAACTGGAAGGGATAACTCTCGCCCAGATTCGGCGAATATCCCCGGTTCTCAAAAGAGTTATAAAAGATACCAAATCCGCCTCGCACCACCAGTTTCCGGGTCGCCTGGTAAGCAAACCCGACGCGCGGGGCAAAATTGTCCTTTTGTACAGTCCCCAGCCCGCCGCCGTACTTGTTTGTTTGCAGCAGAGCAATTCCGTCCTTGGCCAGCAGCGAGGTATAGCTCGCGGAAAGATCAGCCAGGTTCGGATTCCCTAACGGGATGACTTCCGTGGGCGCGCCATGAAGATCGGGCACAAAGTTGGCTTGGGCATGGTGGTGCTCGTAGACTTGGCCGAAGTAGTCATAGCGCAACCCCAAGTTTAGGGTTAGCTTGGGATTGACTTTCCAGTCGTCTTGGAAGTAAGCGCCGAGGTAATTCTTGCCGTTGTCGGTGGTGGCGATATTGGAGGCATATATATTGTCCGGGCCGCCAAGGTAGTTAACGCCGCCCGTTACGCTAGAAGCGGCCGGACTCAGGAGGAAGTCCGCGCGCCCAGTGTTGGCCGGGTCGGATCCCGTACCCGATGTTGCCCCAACGACATCCGTGAAACCACCGTCGAACGCGAATTGGCCGTGAGACCACGAAGGCTGCAAGGTTGAAAACTTCACATGCTGCCACTCAATGCCCATTTTGAAGGTGTGCTGGCGGTAAATCTTGGTAACGTCGTCGGTGAGCTGGATGGTCGAACTGACCTCGTTGGAGGGCAAGAAATTGTTGCTGCCGAGGGTCGACAGACCGTTGATGCCGAAGGCCGGAAGACCGCCGTTCAGGTTGCCCTGGGGGATATCCTGAATGTTGAACTTTGCCGGAATTCCATTTACGCCGGCGTTCGGTCCCGTACGCGTGGTGTGAAGGTAATTGAGCCCGGCATGCACCTCGTTGACCAGCGTGGAAGAAAATGTGTGGGTGTAGACCAATGCGCTCTGCTGGGCAAGCGCGGTCTGATTGCCCTGCTGGAAGGCGCCGCCGTCCGCCAGGCCACCGAAGACACCCGGAATGAATTGCGGATCGTCCTTCAGGCTGAACCGGTAGAAAACAGAATTCGCGGGGTTGAAATTGATGTCCAGGCGGGAATCAAAAGCGTTGCTATGTTCGTAGAGTTTTGGCGAACTTTCAAAATTACTGAAGAAAGAGCTGGGCGAGTTGCTGGTGGGAAGGGGGTAAAGATTCATCAGAGCGACGGCGTTACTGTCCAAACGTGCAGATGGGAGTTGGTTTAAGCCGCTCACCAGAGACGCGAAATTCGTAACTCCAACTATGCTGCCCGTATAGAACGGATCGCGAACGTACTCAAGCGTGCCAGCCGGCACACCGCTGCTGACAGGTACGGACAGACCGGTGACCGGGTCCGAGCCGCCGGCAACGACTTGACGGGTAGTTGCAGGGTCAATGATGGTGCCAATCGGGATGGTACGCCCCAATACATCCGTTTGAGTCCCACTCTGCGCAGCGATCAGATCCGAAAAATTTGTATAATTGCTGTTGCGCTCAGCAACTGTCGGAACGTTGCCGCTCGAAGTCACACCCTGAACTCTGCGCAATCCTTCATAGTCTCCGTAGAAAAAGACTTTATTGCGGCCATCGAAGACGTGGGGGATTATCACCGGGCCCCCAATCGTGAAACCAAACTGGTTCTGCTGCAAATCACCCTTCGGGATTTTCGCCTGATCTTCAAAGAAGTTCGCCGCATCGAGTTTGTCGTTGCGGAAAAACTCCCAGACCGCGCCGTGAAACTGGTTGCTGCCGGACTTGGTGGCGGCATTGAGGATCGCCGCCCCCGAGCGGCCATATTCGGCGCTGAAGTCGGTAGTCTGTACCTTGAACTCCTGAATGGCATCGATGGGGGGCAGGACGACAAAGTTTGTGCCGTTGAGAAAGTCAACGGTGTTCGAGTTGTTGTCAATGCCGTCGAGAAGGTAATTGTTCAACGAGGGCTGCTGGCCATTGGCCGTGAAAGCGCCGCTCGCTGCGTTACCGCGAGTGTCGGCCTCCGGCGTACTCACCCCGGCGCCAAGTTGCGCTAGGAAGGTAAAATTGCGGCCGTTGAGAGGAAGGTCGTTCACGCTGCGCTGGTCCACCACTTGGCCCACAGATGAGTCTTGGCTCTGGAGCAGCGGAGCAGCCGACGTGACTTCTACGGTTTCACTTACAGACCCGGGCTGAAGCTTGAAATCCTGAACGACGCCAGCCGCGATGTCGACCTTGATGCCCGTGCTGGTAGCCGCCTTGAAGCCCGGAGCGGCCACTACGAGCTTGTAGGAGCCGATCTTCACCGGAGAGAACTTGTAGCTGCCGTCCGCTCCCGAAGTCGTGGCCAGACTTACCCCTGTGCCTTCGTTGATGAGCGTCACCTTGGCACCACTGACCACCGCTCCCGATTGGTCTGATAGCGTGCCTAAAACCGAGCCGGCGTCTACCTGGGCCTGTGTCGGCCGGACGCTGAGGGGGATCAAAATAGCAACGGCTAAGAGACTGCGTAGGATCCAGTCGGATGCGTAACGGTTCATGCGCTCTCCTTTGAGCTACTCCGGGCTTGCATCACGGCAAGCGTTGCGTCACCAAATTCCAAATGCCTGAGGAAACAAACTAAGCGGCCGCGTAAAGCTCCGTAATCTCGGATCTCGCCCTGATCGCAGTCGCCAGTTAACCGCTTAACCTAAAAATACTAGACGGTCGTGGATACCACGATGGGTTGAGCGTTGTCAAGATTTTTTTCTTCGGCTATACTCTGCCACGTCTTAGCGTCACGCTCTCCTCGCGATTCATCAGGCGCGCGGAAGCGTCTGCGGTTCTAACCTGTGAACCATGAGCGTAACGATTCGCGATGTTGCCAATGCCGCCGGAGTTTCCACCGCCACTGTCTCGAATGTCTTGAACAAGACAGGCAAAGTCGGCGGGAAAACCCGCCGCGTTGTGCTCGGGGCGGTCAAGCGCATGGGTTATATTCCCGATGTTCACGCGCGGCACCTTGCCTCACGTGATCGCCGCACGCTCGGAATTATTGTTTCCGATATCGAGAACCCATTTTTTCCGGAAGTTGTTAAAGGCTTCGAGACCCGCGCGATGCACCTCGGCTACGACGTCATCCTCAGCGACACCAACTACGATCCGCGGCGGACGCGCCAGGCCGCCGAACGGATGATGGAGCATAAAGTTCGCGGGGTCGCGATCATGACCTCGGAGATCAGCGTGAAGCTGATTCATCAAATGGCGCGCAGAAGAATTGCCGTAACTTTCCTGGATCTCGCGCCCGTTCGGAAATACATGAGTAACCTTCGGATCGACTACTATTCCGGCATCCAGCAGATCGTGCAGCACCTTCACGCCCAGGGACACCGCCGGATTGCGTTCGTCGCGGGAAGGCCGGGGCTGAAATCCAATGTGGTGCGGTTGCAGGCCTATGAAAATTGCATGCGCGATCTGGGGCTGGAACCCGGACCCGTGCTGCCCGGCGACCTGCGCTTTGAAGGAGGCCTGGCTGCCGGCCTGAGTATTGCCAAGCTCTCCCCCCCGCCCACCGCCGTAGTGGCGGTGAACGACCTCACGGCGGTTGGCGTGGTCAAGGGATTGTTGAACTCCGGCTACCGTGTTCCGCAGGATATTTCGGTCACTGGTTTCGACAAGACACGTTTGGCCGAATACAGCAATCCTTCGATCACCACGGTTGATGTTCATCGCGAAACACTGGGCCAAATGGCCGCAGACGCGCTCCACGAGCTGGCGAATTCAGAGAACCCTCAAGGTCGCGAGTATCAGATTGGCGCCGAACTTGTTTTGGGAGGTTCCTCAGGGGTGGCGCCCCGTTGAACAGACACTCCGCTTGGTAGACTGGCCAAGGCTGACGCCTGACCATGCCGCATCGCAAAGACGAGAAAGAAAAAAACAAGGACAACGACGACCGGAAGATTTCCCGTCGAATTTTTCTGCAGCAGATGCGGTGGGCCCCCGTGCTTTTTCTTCCCGCACCGCTGGCCCGCACTTTGATTCGCGCCGGAACGCAGCCCCTCGCAGCTCCTCAGCTTTTCCCCTTCCATCTCGCCGACGCTCGCTTCACCCCGCATTACCCGGAAAAATCCCCGTTGGCCGATGTTCTTCGCCTGGCTGCTCCCGGCACCGATGAGTACCTCACTGAAGCGTACGCGTTTCAGCTGATGGCTCTGCTCGAGGAATGGAGTCGACACTTGAAACTGGATGCTCCAGCGACGGCTACTCTGAGCAGGTTCGTCGATTCCTCAATGCAGTCTGCTTCGCTCGCTCCAACGTGCGAGTCTTCGTTGCGCCCGGGCGATCCCATCGCAGTGGTTCGAAGGGAATTTACGTCGGTGTTGCTTCCCGGCCACGATCTCTTCCTGCAAGAGATCAAGAATTATCTGGCTCCGCTAAAGCGAATTGAGGTTGCGGACTTCGAGATCTACGAATTTACACAACTGGCGGACTCACCTCTGACGGTGGAAGCCAAGATTCGCTATGAATTTGTGGGCATGCGCGATAGTCGTGCACGCGAGGAACGAATTGGCTCCTGGCTGACTCGCTGGTCGCGCGATGAATCTGGGTTGTGGCGAGTTCTCAGGTGGAGCGCAATGGGCGAGACCGTCGCCCGCGCATCCGGTCCCATCTTCGTCGACATCACTTCCCACGTCCTCGGACAAACCGATTCCTACAAAAAGCAACTGCTGAAAGGCGCTGACTACTGGCGCACGGTTCTCGACGGGGCCGTTGGAGTCGATGTTTACGGAAACAACGGTTTGGCGGTCGGAGATTTCGATAACGATGGCTTCGATGACATGTACGTCTGCCAACCCGCAGGACTTCCTAACCGGCTGTACCGCAATCGTGGGGATGGAACATTCGAGGATGTGACGGAAGCTTCCGGAGTCGGAGTGCTTGATTTCACTGCGTGCGCGCTGTTTGCAGATTTCGAAAATCGGGGCATACAGGATTTGCTGGTGATCTGCGCCACCGGGCCTTTGCTTTTCGTGAACGACGGCAAGGGGAATTTTTCTCTTAAGCGTGACGCGTTCCACTTCTCTCGCCCGCCTCAAGGAGCTTTCACCCATGCCGCAGTTGCCGACTACGACCGAGACGGGCGGCTCGACGTATATTTTTGCCTTTACAGCTACTATCAGGGTTTGGATCAATATCGCTATCCCGTTCCGTATTTCGACGCGCGCAACGGCCCTCCAAACTATCTTTTCCACAATGAGGGAAACGGAGTCTTCCAGGACCGCACCGAAACTTCCGGCCTGAATGCCGAGAATGATCGATACAGTTTTGCGTGTTCGTGGGGCGATTGCGACGCGGACGGCTGGCCGGACCTGTACGTCGTAAACGACTTTGGCCGCAACAATCTCTACCACAACAAAGGCGGCGGGACATTTGCCGCCATTTCCGGCGAAGCCCAGGTCGATGAGGCCGGAGCGGGCATGAGCGCTTGCTGGCTCGACTTCGACAACGATGGAAGGCAGGACATATACGCGGCAGGGATGAGGGTCGCGGCAGGCATGCGAGTTTTTGGTAACTCACACTTCCACGAGGGAGAGCCGGAAAAGATTCGCGCGCTTTACCGGCGGCACATGGCCGGCAATTCGCTGTACCGGAACCAGGGGAACGGCAAGTTTCAAAATGTGGGCGCGAAAGCGGGAGTGGAAACGGGCCGCTGGTCGTGGTCGACCGACGCTTGGGACTTCGATCATGACGGCTATCCTGATCTATATGTCGCGAACGGATACATCTCGGGCGCAGGGCAGCAGGATGTATCGAGTTTTTTCTGGCGCCAGGTGGTCGCGAAATCGCCGCAGGATGCCAGCCCTTCGCCCGGTTACGAGCGCGGATGGAGCGCCATCAACGAACTGATTCGTTCTGACTCCACCTGGAATGGTAACGAGCGCAACGTCTTCTTTGCCAACAATCGCGATGGTACCTTTTCGGATGTCTCCGGCGTGGTGGGTTTGGATTTTCGCGACGACTCTCGCGCGTTTGCGCTTGCCGATCTCGACGGCGATGGCAGGCTTGAAATCGTGCTCAAGAATAGAAACGCGCCACAGATTCGGATACTGCGCCTCGGCGTGAACGGCATCGGCAATTCCCTCAGTCTCCGTCTTCGCGGACGCACAAGCAACCGTGACGCAATTGGCGCCGCGGTGACCGTCGAGGCCGGAACCCTTCGGCAGACAAAGTATCTGCAGGCCGGCTCTGGATTCTTGTCGCAACATACCAAGGAACTTTTCTTTGGCGTCGGAAAGAATCAGGACTCCGTTCACGCAACCGTTCGGTGGCCGAATGGCCTGACGCAGGATTTCAAGAATTTGCCGGTCGATCATCGCATTGAACTCGAAGAAGGTTCGGCAGACTTTGTGGCCAAGCCGTTCGCGAGTTCTCCCAAAACGTGGGCACAGCCGGGCGATGCGGCAAGTGCCGAGATTCTGCCGTCGTCAGTGGGTACATGGCTGATCGAGCCTGTGAAGGCGTTGGACTTCTCTTTGCCCGACGTTGCCGGCAACCTGCGCGATCTGCACTCATTCCTCCATGGCAGCTTTCTGGTACTCAATTTCTGGAAGATGGCTTCTCCAACTTGCCGAGATCAATTGCAGTATTTGGCGAAATCAGATCCAGCCTTTGCCTCGCAGGGCCTTCGAATCGTTGCCATCAATGTCGATGACACAATCGATCCTGCAGAGCTGCGTACGTTCGCCACAAAAGAAGCATTGTCGTTTCCAATCCTGATGGCCAGCCGCGAAGTAGCCGGCGCTTATAACATCCTGTATCGCTACCTCTTCGATCGTCACCGCGACCTCTCGTTCCCCACGTCTCTCCTGATCGACCAATCTGGAAGCATCGTCAAGCTGTACCAGGGAACGTTCACTGCCGAAGACATTTTGCAGGACGTGGCATCAGTCCCGCGAACGCCGGAAGAGCGCATGCGAAAAGCGCTTCCCTTCCCCGGCACGCTGTATCAGGACGCGTTTCAACGCAACGCATTCACTTACGGTGTGGCCTTCTTTCAGCACGGATTTCTCGATGAAGCCGCGCAGTCGTTCAAGCAGGTTATCGCGGCAAAACCAAGCGATCCCGAAGCTTATTACAATCTCGGGACGCTTTACCTGAGGCGCAATTCTCCGCAGGAAGCCCGACAGTATCTCGAGCAGGCGGTGAACTTTCGAGCGAATTATCCCGAAGCCTGGAACAATCTTGGGATGCTCGCCGCGCAGCAAGGCAACCCGGAAGAAGCGATTCGCAACTTTGAGCAATCCCTGCAATTGCGCCCCGCCTATGCCACCGCGCTACTCAATCTCGGAAACGTTTATCGGCGCCAGGGAAATCTTGATCGGTCGGAAACGTTTCTGAAACTCGCCCTGCAGAGCGAGCCTGACAACCCGGAAGCGAACTACAGCATGGGAATGCTCGCTGCCCGCCGCGATCAAACGGAGACCGCCGAACAATATCTGGGAAAAGCGCTAAATCTGCGTCCGGATTACTCCGACGCTCTGAATAACCTTGGGGTATTGCTGGTTCAAGCGCAGCGCTACCCCGAAGCGGAAGCGAAATTCGAGGCATGCATCCAGGCCGCCCCGGACTTCGACCAGGCATATTTGAATCTCGCCCGCCTGTACCTCGTTCTCAAGGAAAAGGAAAAAGCGCGTTCGACTTTGGAAGATTTGCTGCAAAAGCAGCCGCAGCACAAGATGGCTCAGCAGATGCTGCAGATGCTATATTGAGGCTTCGGAGAGGCACCTGCAGATGTTCGATTGCGCCTCGATTCAAGTTCACAGGACCAATAAGCTTCCGCGGTTGATCGGCATTCTGGCCCTGGCCCTGCTCGGGGTTCCCCATCGTAGTCACGCTTCTTCACAGGTCGCACGCAACAGCCCAAAAACCCGTCAGTCGGCCTCGGCGGTTTCGCCTTTTCAGCAAGCCCAGAACCTGATTCAGCAAGGCCATTTCGAGCAAGCGAAGAAAATAATCGAGGAACAACTCAAATCCAGCCCCTCGAGCGTAGAGGCCTACAACCTGCTGGGAATCGTTTACACCGCTGAAAAAGACTATGACCGTGCGACCGAAGCCTTCGAGCATGCTCTGAAATTGGATCCAAACTCCACAAGAACCCACAACAACCTGGGCAATCTATACGTCACGCAACAAAAACTCGATCTCGCGCAAAAAGAGTTCAAGAAAGTTCTGAGCGTGGCTCCCACGAATCGCGATGCAAACTACAACCTGGGCCTGCTTCTGCTCTCGCAGGCAGAGCCAGCCGCAGCGATCCCATACTTTCAGCGCGTTCATCCGGCAACGGTCGAAACTCGATTCAACCTGATACGCGCTTATTTTCAGGCCGGAAAATCCGCCGACGCACTGAGCGCCGCCCGTGAACTCTCTGCACTGCACAAGCAGGATGTGCCATTGCACTTCACCCTCGGCCTGCTGCTCGCGGAGGCAAAGCAGTACAAACCCGCGCAACTCGAACTTGAACAAGCGAACGCCCTGCAACCTGAAACATTTGAGATTCTCCATAACCTCGGCCATGCATATCTTCGAGGACACGAATACGTCAAGGCCGAACTCGCTCTCAATCGCGCCCTGAAGTTGAAAGCGGATTCGGCGGACACCCTTTATCTGTTGGCCCAGGTTTATTCCGAGCAGTCGAGACCAGTCGACGCTCTCGAACTCCTGGTTCGAGCTCATAAGCTGGCGCCGGAGAATACCGACGTAATTTTCTTGCTGGCGAGCGTCAGTATGACCCAGAACTTTTTTGAAGATGCGATTCCGCTCCTCGAATCCGGCGTGAAACTTGCCCCGCAGCGCGCCGATTTGCACGCCGCCCTCGGGGAAAGCTACTTCATGGCAGGCAAAACCGAGAGCGCGATCGCAGAGTTTAAAAAGCTTATCGAGATCGATCCGTTGGCGCGCTCGTACGCTTTCATGGGATTGTCTTACCGCCATTTGGGGCGTTTCGATGAAGCTCTGAAGTATTTTGAGGAAGGGCTGAAACAGGATCCACAGAACGCATTGTGTCTGTTCAATGTCGGCTATATCGAGGAGCGGCAGGGAAATTATGCGCGAGCAGAAGACTCATTTCAGCGGGCGCTGCATTCGAACCCGGATTTTCCCGATGCTCTGCTGGAGTTGGCGAATCTCCGGAGCAACGACAAGAAATTTGCCGAGGCCGTCGAACTCCTGCGGAGATTCGTGAAGGTAAGCCGCAACCCCGCCGACGGCTATTACAAGCTGGCAATGGCGGAGCGCAGCCTGCATCAGACCGCGGCTGCGCAAAGAGATTTAAATATTTTTCAGACGCTCTCAAAGAATGCTGCCACCGGAGCCTATCCTTACCAACATCTTTTCGATTACCTCGACAACCGCTCGAAGCTGTCTCCACGGGCACGCACGGAACTTGATGTTGCCGAGCTGAAAAAGCATATCCAAACAAATCCCGGCCAGCCTCAGGATTTGTACTTGCTGGCCGAAACTTATTTAAAGCTCGGCAAACTGGACGCGGCCCGGGAAACGATTGCGCAGCTTGACCAGGTGACTGTGGATGACTATCGGACGCAGACCGGCGTAGGCGTTTTATTGGCACGTTACCGCTTGTACGATGACGCCATCCGGCATTTCCAGAACGCGCTGCGAGCCAATCCCGATTCCGACGACGTGAAGTTCGAGTTGGCCGACGCTTGTTTTCGCAAGGGCCTTTACTCGGATGCTCTCGACACCGCTCACACGGTTTCGGCAGCAGGCCAACAGGATGACGCTTTCCTCGCCTTATTGGGAGATGTGGAAGCCCACGTAGGCGAGACCGCCAAAGCGATAGAAATTTTTCGCAATGCCATCAGCCGCAATCCTGACAACGACCAGTATTATCTCTTGCTGACATTGGTCCAGCTTCGTAACAGCGATCTGAGCGGTGCGGAGCAGACTCTGAAGAAGGGGCTCACGCGAATTCCTGGCTCAGGGAAAATTGTCTGGGGGCTTGGACTCGTCTCGGTGTTGCAAGGCGATACCGTGCAGGCTGCCGAGCGCCTGGAGCGGGCCGTCGATTTGCTGCCAGAGTGGGTGGGCAGCTATTCCACCCTCGGCGTTTTCTATTATCAGACGGGACAAGTTGAGAAGGCGCGCGAGGTGCTCAATCGCTTTAAGGGAAGCAACGCCGGTGGCTTGGATGTGAACCGGATTGAAGAAACTCTATCGCAGGCTCCGGAGAAGGCATCCGCCGCCGGCCAGCCGATCCCAATGGCCTCCCGTCAACAACTGCTCCAACTGGCGCTGATGATCGCGGATCGCACTCTGTGATATCAGTGCGAAAATCCTAGAGGGAATCGAGATCCTGATTGAATCGATCGAAGATTGTCGCATTTCGCTATTTTCTGCGCGTCGCCGCGCTACACTGGCTTCGCATGAGAAAAGTGGCGAAGGCAGACATGCGCCTTACTCGCGCCATAAGCTCCGTTTGCATCCTGGCGCTCGCCAGCGCGATCAGCGTGGGCCATCATGCCAGGCTCTTTGCCTCTCAGGCTTCGACTTCGCAGGACACCTCCATTCCCGTCCGCTACACCGATGTCCGCGAAAGTGCCAAAATCACTTTCCAGCAGGACTCCACGCAGACCGAAGAAAAGTACTATCTCGAAACCATGGGCACCGGTGTGGCCTGGATCGACTACGATCAGGATGGTCTGATGGATGTGTTCTTCGTCCAATCCGCCGCCACTGATATCTACAAACCGCCGCATCCCTTGCGCTGTGCGCTTTATCACAACAACGGCGATGGAACCTTCACCGACGTTACCGAGAAAGCCGGGGTTGGCGGCGAAGGCCACTACGGTCAGGGTGTTGCCGTCGGTGACTTCGACAATGACGGCTATCCCGATTTGTACGTGACCGGCTACGGCCGCGCCATTCTGTACCACAACAACGGCAACGGCACATTTACCGACGTCACGGCAAAAGCTGGCGTCGCCGACGAGGGCGGGTGGTCGACCAGCGCTGGATGGTTCGATTACGACAAAGACGGCTGGCTCGATCTGGTTGTCACCAATTACATCGATTGGACGCCCAAGAACAATCTTTGGTGTGGCGAACACCGGCCGGGATACCGCTCCTACTGTCATCCCGGCAACTATAAGGGCCAGCGCATCAAGCTCTACCATAACAATCACGACGGAACGTTCACCGACGTGAGCGATGCCTCTGGAGTTGGAAAGCCCGAGGCCAAAGGCATGGGCGTGGTGCTGGCAGACTTCAACAACGACGGCTGGCCCGACATCGCCATCGCCAACGACACCTGGCCAAACTTCCTGTTCATCAATAAACACAACGGGACGTTCGAAGATGTGTCGCTGGTTTCCGGATTGGCTGCCAGCGAAGATGGCCGCTACGAAGCCGGCATGGGCATCGATGCCGCCGACGTCGACGGCGACGGATGGCAGGATGTTTACATTACTCACCTCGATTTCGAGTTGAATCGGCTCTACCACAACAATCACGACGGCACCTTCACGGATGAAACGTTTCGTTCACGCATCGGGAACAAAGCGGTTTTGATGAGTGGCGTAGCCATGAAATTTCTGGACTACGACAACGACGGCTGGAACGACATCCTGCAACTCAACGGCGCCATGCTCGATAATGTTTCGCTCTATCACGCCGAAGTGTCCTACAAAGAGCCACTGCTCATGTTTCGCAATCTGGGCAAAGGCCAGTTTGAGAAAGTATCCGAGTCACTCGGTCCCGATTTCACGCGTTCCATCGCCGGGCGTGGGTTAGCTACCGCGGACTACGACAACGACGGCGATATCGATATCGTCACCAACAATCGCGGCGACTATCCATCGCTCCTCCGCAACGATGGTGGAAATGCAAATCACTGGTTGACTGTCTTGCTGATCGGAACGAAATCGAATCGCGATGGCATTGGAGCTTCGCTCAAGTTAAGCTCAGAAGGCTTCGTACAGGTCGAACAAGCCAAGGGTGGCATGAGCTATATGTCGGCGAGCGACCCACGAATTCACTTTGGTCTGAGCAAGCGCACCAAGATCGAATCTCTCGAGATTACCTGGCCGAGCGGTCAAGTTGATCGATTGACGAACCCCGCGATCGACCAAATCATCGCAGTAAAAGAAGGCGTGGGAATTGTTCCACACCCATTTCCAAGGATCCCAACCACGAAATGATAAAGTGGAATCCATCAGAGCGGCACGGCTTCAGCACCTAATCTGAATCATCGTCAGCTATGAATTTTCCTCGAAGAAGTTTTCTCGGCTCTTCCCTGGTCGTTCTTGGCAGCACACTGGTTGACGCTCTCACCACGCCGCTATGGAAATGGAAGCACGGCCTCATCCTTCAGTCCACCGTTCAGTCGGCGCCCGCAGCGGCTGTTACTTCTCCGGTCCAATTCGTTGACGTGGGCCGCGAAGCCGGGCTCAATGTCCCAAACGTGTGGGGTGCGGCTGATCATAAGCGCTACATCATCGAAGCCAAAGGCAGCGGACTCGCCTTCTTCGATTATGACCACGACGGCTGGCTGGACATTTATTTGACCAACGGAACCCGCCTCGGCGAGACTTGGCCCGGCGGACAAGCTCCTACGTCGCATCTGTACAAGAACAACCGCGATGGCACTTTCACCGACGTCACCGATAAATCGGGATTGGCGCGCACCGCCTGGCAAACCGGCGTTTGCGTCGGCGACTACAACAACGATGGCTGGGACGATCTTTTTTGCTGCTTCTGGGGACACAACATTCTTTTTCACAACAACGGCGATGGCACCTTCACCGATGTGACTCGCAAATCGGGCCTCTACGATGAGCGCGTCCGCTGGGGCGCGGGCTGCACCTTCCTCGACTATGACCGCGACGGGCATCTCGATCTTTTTGTCTGCAATTACATAAAGCTCGACCCTGCAAAAACTCAATCGCCTGGCGATGCGGCCTCTTGCCAGTGGAAGGGGATCCCGGTGATGTGCGGCCCGCGCGGCCTTACCGGCGACACCAACGTGCTTTACCGCAACAATGGCGACGGAACTTTTTCGGATGTCTCGGAGAAATCCGGAATTCTAAAACCGGGTCCTCGATACTCCATCACCGCGGTCTCTGCGGATTTCGATAACGACGGCTGGCCCGATATTTACGTAGCCGTGGATTCCGAACCCAGCATTCTATTCCACAACAATCATGATGGAACTTTTTCCGACGTGGCGGTAATGTCCGGCTGCGCCTACAGCGAGAATGGGCACGAACAGGCAGGAATGGGAGTAGCCGTCGCCGACTACGACTGCGACGGCTGGCTCGACATCTTCAAGACAAATTTTGCCGACGATACCTGCAATCTCTATCGCAACAATGGCGACGGCACATTCAGTGATGTCACCTTCGCCTCCGGCATCGGAATCAACAATCAGTATGTCGCGTGGGGCTGCGGCTTTGTCGATTACGATAACGACGGTTGGCCCGATATCATCCAGGTCAACGGGCACGTCTATCCTGAGATCGCTGGCCACGAGATCGGCCAGACTTTCAAGAATCCCCGTCTCGTATATAAGAATATGGGCAATGGCCAATTCAAGGATGTGTCGGCGGGGATGGGCCCGGGTATCAACGAGCGTTTTTCCAGCCGCGGCGCAGCCTTTGGCGATTACGATAACGATGGCGATATCGACGCGTTAATTTTGAACATGAACGATCTGCCTTCGCTGCTGCGCAACGACGGCGGCAACAAACAGAACTGGATCAAAATCAAATTGATCGGAACTAAAAGCAATCGCACCGCAATCGGCGCTCGTGTGCGCGTAGTCACGGGAACCCACGCTCAGATCGACGAAGTTCGCAGCGGGTCAAGCGTCATGTCGCAGAGCGACCTGCGCCTGCACTTCGGCCTGGGGAAGGCGCAAACGGCCGACCTGATCGAAGTGAAATGGCCCACAACTCAAAAGATCGAACGCTTCACAGAAGTGACGGCGAACCAGATCATAACCGTTCGCGAAGGCGCCGGAATTCTTGAGCCGGCCGCTCCGAAGACAAAATTGACCAAATGAAAGCTCTTCTCTTATCGAAATACCGGCATTTGGAAGTGACCGACCTTCCGGCTCCCGCACCCGGACCAGACGAAGTACTCATTCGCGTCGCCGCCTGTGGCATCTGCGGCAGTGACGTGCACGGCTATGATGGCTCTTCCGGCCGCCGCATTCCGCCTCTTGTGATGGGTCACGAAGCTGCCGGTACGGTGGCAGCCCTGGGTAGGGATGTGAAGAAGTTTCGCGGGGGTGACCGCGTCACGTTCGATTCAACTGTTTATTGTGGCTCGTGCGACAACTGCTTGCGCGGAAAAGTGAATCTCTGTGACCATCGGCAGGTCTTAGGCGTATCGTGCGGCGATTACCGCCGTGCCGGAGCCTTCGCAGAATTTGTGGTCGTTCCCGAGCGCATTATCTATCGGCTTCCTGAAATTCTGTCGTTCGAAGAAGCCGCCATGCTCGAGGCTACGTCGGTCGCCCTTCATGCCGTGTCGCTCGCTCCTGTTTTCCCACAGAGCAATGCCTTGGTAGTTGGCGCGGGCATGATCGGACTTTTGATTTTGCAGGCGCTTACTGCAGCCGGTTGCTCGCACGTTTATGTTTCGGACGTGGACCAAAGCCGGCTGAAGTTGGCTCAAGAGTTGGGAGCAGCAGCCACGCTAACGGCTGGGCCTGGCTTGATTCCGCAAGTGATGGAGGTGACGAATGGAACCGGCATGGATGTTGTAATTGAGGCCGTCGGCATCGATGCAACTATATCGGCCGCCATCGATAGTGTTCGTAAGGGTGGCGATGTTGTTCTCGTCGGTAACGTCACTCCGGAAGTGACGCTGCCCTTGCAGAAAGTTGTTAGCCGCCAGATTCGCTTGCAGGGGTCGTGCGCCTCCGCTGGAGAATATCCTCGCGCCATCGAACTCATGAGCAGCGAAGCGATTCGAGTACAGCCGCTCATCAGCGCGGTTGCCCCGCTTGAGCAAGGCCCACAATGGTTCGAGCGCCTCTACGCGCGCGAGCCAAATTTGATGAAAGTAGTTCTCACGCCGGGAACCGAGTCGTGAGCGAGACACCGCATCAAGCACTCTTCGATCTCAGCGGGCGAGTTGCGATCGTGACCGGCACAAGCCGGGGACTCGGGCAGACTTTCGCACGCGCCCTGGCCAAGGCCGGCGCAGATCTTGTACTCACCAGCCGCCATCGCGATTCTCTTTCGGCATTCGAACAGGAGATCAAAGCGCTAGGCCGCGCCGCGATCTCGCTCGATCTTGATGTACGCGACCAGGAAAGCATCGAACGAATGGCGTCGGCCGCGGAACAAGCCTTCGGCCATTTCGATATTCTCGTGAACAATGCGGGATGCAACGTTCGTAAGCCCGCGCTGGACGTAACCTGGGAAGACTGGAATCTCATCCTTGACACCAACCTGCGGGGAAGCTTCTTCGTCGCCCAGGCGGTTGCGCGCCGCATGATCCCGCACCGTTATGGACGCATCATCAACATCGGCTCGGTCACCAGCGTTGCCGGTTATGCCGGACTTGCCCCCTACGGAGCGAGCCGCGGCGGTATTCGACAACTTACCATGAGCCTTGCGGACGACTGGGGAAAACATGGGATCACCGTGAATTGCCTCGCGCCCGGCTGGTTCCGCACCGAGCAGAATAAGATTCTCTACGAAGACAAAGAGTGGGTGGAATATCTCTGCGACCGCATTCCGCTCAAGCGCCCCGGCGAGCCCCACGATCTGGATGCGGCGGTCGTCTTCCTCGCTTCAGAGTCGAGCCGCTACATCACCGGACAAACTCTGCTGGTGGATGGAGGAATCTCCACGGGTGCAACCCGCGCGCTGCCGAAATCGCGCTGATCTCTTACTTGCAGTTCAATTTGTCTTCAACCTACTGGTGGATTCTCGCAGCCCATCCTCCGCCGCTGGCGAGGGGAAGCGTCAGCTTCGTGTTCTTGTTCACCTGGACCGTCGTCCTTCTGTAATCGCTCGCATAGCGATCCGCATTCACACCGTCCTGGTAGGCCTCCATCGTGAAAGTTCCCTCGGGCAGAAATGACAGATCAATTTCCAGATTGCGCGGCGTCCAGTCGGTCATTGCTCCAACATACCAGTCTTTGCCGTTTCTTCGGGCAACGACTACATAGTCGGCGATGCGCGCATCAAGCACCTTTGTTTCGTCCCACTCGCTGGGCACGGGAGCGAGAAAGTCCATAATCTCGGGCTCACGCATGTAGTTTGACGGGCTGTCGGAGAGCATTTGCAGCGGGCTCTCGAATACTACATACATGGCCAGTTGGTGGCAGCGCGTTCCCAGCGCCATGGGCTGCGCAAAAATCGGCGCGAAGGTCGCCCGGGTCGCGTTACGCATTGCCCCGGGCGTGTAGTCCATGGGACCAAGAAACATTCGCGTGAAAGGCAACGTTACGTTGTGCTTGGGTTCAGAGTCGGCGCTCCATTTGCTCCACTCCATGCCGCGGACTCCTTCTGTGCTTATTAGATTGGGCCAGGTACGGGTCATGGTCGCGGGTTTCTCGTCGCCGTGAAAATCAACCAGCATTTTGCGCTTGGCACATTCCCGGCTGACTTTGTAAAAGTAGTCGATCAGGAGTTGATCACTGCGCTGCATGAAATCGACTTTGATTCCCTTCACGCCCCACTTTTCAAACTGATCGAGCGCGGGAATCAGCTGATCGTCCAGCGTCTTCCACACCACCCAAAGAATAATTCCGACATTCTTCTGCTTCGCATAAGCAGCCAGCTCCTTCATGTTGAGCTCTGGAACCACTTCCAGCACGTTCCCCAGCTTGTACCATCCTTCATCGAGAATGATGTAGGGGATGCCATATTTGGCTGCAAAGTCGATGTAGTACTTATAGGTTTCGGTGTTGACTCCGGCTTTGAAGTCCACGCCATAGACGTTGTTAGCGTTCCACCAGTCCCATGCGACTTTCCCCGGTTTGATCCACGAAGTGTCCTGCAGCTGCGAAGGCTTTTCGAGTAAATAGACAATTTGATTGGTGAGCAGGTCGCCATCTTGGTCGGCAATACCGATCACGCGCCACGGAAAAGTGCGCGTCCCTGCCGTCACTGCAATGTAGTCGGCGCTCTCAGTAACTCTGAAGTCGCGATCGCTGGTAAGAGTCTCTTTCAATGGATAAGGGGGGAAGGTTGCCGCCAGTGCGCTTCCGGTCGTGCCGCGCAGCCAAAGGCCCGGATAGTCTTCTACGTCCGATTCCGCGATCGCGACCTTCGCGCCGCCTCCCACGTCCACGACCGCGGGCAATGAGCCCAGAAATGCCGGGATAATTTCACTCAGGTGCTGCGGAAGATATTTGCGCTCGTTGTGCGAGAAGAAGCTGTCTTCCTGCGGATAGTACACAACGTAATCTCTTGGGAACTTAAACACCGATTCTTCGCCGTAGATCTTCACCTGGGCCTGCGGCATTGAGCTTTCAAAGCGGTAAGCCGCCCCTTCGTTATAGGCGCGGAACACCACGGCGTATCCGCCTTCGATGTTCAGCCGCAATTCGTTGTAGCGATCGCGAATCTTCGCGAACTTCTGGCGGACGACCGGCTCCAGCACTTGATCGTAGGATCGCTGCTTCGCGTCAATCACCTTCGGCTGTAGTCCCAGTTTCTTGTGCTCCACGTCTAGAGAAAACGTGCAATTCTCCAGCACTGCGCTGCCCTTCAAGACGACGTCGTACCGCATCTGTCCTTCGGTGCGGATTCTGATTTCGATTCGTTCGTCCGGCGAACGCAAGTCGTAGCTCGATTGTGCAGTGGCATCTCCTGCGATGATGGAAAAGAGCAGCAGTGTCAATGAAAGAAAAGTCGGTGTCTTCATGGGATCGCCTTTCTGGGCCCTGTGCATCGGGCGAGCGGAATCTTACTCGCGTCAACCGCAATAATTCAAATTGTTGCTTGTTTGATAATGCTGCAGTTTGGCTTCTTATACTGTGGCGTCATCCTGAGCGTAGCCGTTTTTCAGGCGGAGCGAAGGATCTCCCGCTTGACAGGCTTGGCGTGTGTACGCCAAATCACACCGATACCATTTTTTTTAGCGAACCGACACAGCTTCGAAATTGCGCGCAGTGTTCGACCCTATTTTGAAACGACAGGCAAGGGTCGGAGTTGCTCTGAACTCGGGCCGGTCACCGGCTGGTCCTTCAGCACAAATAAGAATTGTCGGAGTTCCCGCCTCTGCCGCTCAGTTGTGACGGCCTCGGTCTTATCCAGTTGCTTGTACTGATCGAATTCGCTCTGCGCCTTCGCATTTTCGCCAAGCCGCTTGTAGGCCAGGCCGAGCCGGTAATGAGCCTCGCTGCCAACAGGATTTGTCGCGACTGCCTTCTTATAAGCAGCGACCGCTTCCTCGAAGGCGCCCAGCGCAAAATGCAAATTGCCGAGTTGCAAATAGGCTACATCGAGCTTGGGGTCGATGGCGCACGACTTTTCCAAAAGTGCCTGGGCGTGCTGTAACACGTCGGAGCTATCCGACCCTTCTGCTGCACTTCGGCTGCGCTTCCACAGAGCCAGCGCATAGTAGTAATTCGCCAGAGCGTTTGCAGGCTGATCGTGTGCAAAGCGCGCCAGTCTCTGCTCGGCGCAAGGCAGCGGCGCAGGGCTCGCCTCCTGTATCTTGCCGAGAAAAAGATAGGGTGCGGGGCTCGCAGGTTCAATATCGGACGCTTCGCAAAGGCGCTGAGCCGCTTCCTCCGCCGAGCCGCCGCTGTACAGCGCCGCCCCCAGCCCCGCCAGCATTCTCGCCGAATCAGGGTGTCGGCGGGCGCCCTTGCCAAAAACTTCGATCGCTGGAGCGCCGGCTCGGTGGAGAAGCAGTTCTGCCCCCCACGCAAAATAATTTTCCTCGCTCGGATCCAGTCCGGCGGCTCGCTCGTATTCTCGCTCGGCTGCCAGCGGATCATCCAGCCTCTCGTCGAGATCGCCGAGCGAGTGGCGTAGGCTGGCTTCTTCCTTCTCGCTGAGGGCCTTCCCGTTCGCCAGCTTGCTCTCCACTTGCTCTCGAGCCCGTGACAATTGCCCCGCTGCCGTAGGAATGTTGTCGGGTCCGCCGGACTCGAGCTTCACCGTTTCCTGTGCCAGCACGTCGCCGGTTCGCATACGAGTCTCCGAGCCGTGCCCGCCGGAACCGGCCGAATCGCTGATCCCCGCCACTGTGAAGTTAGGACTGTCATCCAGTTTTATCCCATTCAAAGAGGAATCTGCCGTTGACGAAGCAGAAGCAGATGCTTCCTCGGGAATCAAGTTAACGTCACAATGCTTCTTTTCCGCCGGCGCCAACTTTATCGAATCCTCTGTCGTGTCGCGAAAACCGGACTTCTCAACCTTCACCGCGTACATGCCCGCGGAAATCGACAAAAACACAAAGGCCCCATCATCATTGGTTTTGGTCTGGGCAGAACTTGAGCGACCTTCTTCCCGAAGAAGCACGGATGCCCCTGCCACCGGTTTTCCCGCCGCGTCTCGGACCACTCCCTCGATCTCGGCCGCTTGCGGGTGCGAAGTTTCCTGCGCGAGTACCATCGGCATCGGCAGGGTCACGAGTATGGCCAAGAGAAATGCTCGAAGCCTGCTGTGGTTTATTTCCTGAGCTCGAATCCCGCCGGAGGCTTCTTCAATGCTGTTTGGATTCGGCATAGTGGATCCCAGAAAGGTTCTTCAGTGTACTCGCCGCTACTTCCGGAGTAATGTCCCGCTGCGGCCCCGCTAGCATCTCGTACCCGACCATAAACTTTCTGACCGTCGCCGAGCGCAACAGCGGAGGATAAAAGTGCGCGTGCAAATGCCACTCCGCGTGCGGTTCTCCGTCGGTCGGAGCCTGGTGAAAACCCATCGAATAAGGAAAAGATATTTCGAAAAGATTGTCGTAGCGCGTGGTGATCTGCTTGAAGATGTCAGCCAGGCTATTGCGCGTGACAACGTCAAGCGAAGCAACATCGCGGATGTGCTGCTTTGAGAGTAGCAAAACTTCAAAAGGCCACACCGCCCAGAACGGCACCAGCACTGCGAAGTGATCATTCTCCACCACCATCCGCGCCCCAGCCTTCGCTTCTAATTGCAGGTAGTCGCACAGCAGGCAACCACCGTACTTCGCCGCATACGCCTTCTGCGATTCCTGCTCTTTGCCGGGTTCATTGGGAATTGTCTGGTTGGCCCAGATTTGTCCATGGGGATGCGGATTACTGCACCCCATGATTTCGCCGCGGTTCTCGAAGATCTCCACATAGTTGATGAAGGGCACGGAGCCAATTTCCGCGTACTGCTCCGCCCACACATCGACCACGTTCACGATCTCCGGCACCGTCATACGCGCCAGGGTCAGGTCGTGGCGGGGCGAGAAACACACAACCTTGCAGGTTCCAGGCTCCGATTCCGCAAGCAGCAAGCCGCGGCCGGATTCATCTTGTCTCGCAGGTTGGACATCGGGCTTCAGCGCGGCAAAATCATTGGTGAAAACAAATGTCGTCTGGTAGTGCGGATTTCGCGCTCCGCCCGCCCGTTCATTTCCGGGGCAGAGATAACAGGTCGGATCGTACGCCAGGGCTGGGGGAGCGGCAGTTGCCTCGACATGTCCGAGCCAGGGTCGCTGCGTGCGCTGTGGCGACACCAGAATCCATTCGCCGGTGAGCGGGTTGAACCGGCGATGGGGCTCGGCATAAATATCGGCCAGCTTCATTCCGCCCTCACGCTCCATACCCGTCAGGATGCTGGCGACGCCACGACCATGCACTACCAATAATGTCCCGCAGGCCGGAGAACCGGGGTGCCCACTGTAGTTCTCTCTTGATTTTTTCGGAACTCGCCACCAGCACCGGTGGATCGCCGGGCCTTCGCGGGCACTCCTCCACCTGAATTCGCTGACCGGTCACGCGCCTGGCCTCTTCGATCACCTCACGCACGCTAAAACCATGACCACTGCCCAGGTTATAAATTAGTCGCTCAGGATCTTTATCGCGTCCCAACCGGCTAAGGGCCAGCAAGTGCGCGCTCGAAAGATCGCTCACATGGATGTAATCGCGAATACAGGTTCCGTCGGGTGTGGGATAGTCCGTGCCGAAGATAGAGATGCTTTTTCGTTCTCCGAGCGCGACCTGCAGCACGAGAGGAATGAGGTGCGATTCCGGATGATGGTCCTCGCCCCGAGCGGCAGTCGCGCCGGCAGCATTGAAGTATCGCAAGCTGACGTAGCGCAACCCGTGAATCTTATGCAACCACCATAGCATTCGCTCGACCAGCAGCTTCGATTCGCCGTAGGCATTGGTGGGGTTCAGAGAATCATCCTCTTCGATGGGTGTGCGGTCGGGATCGCCATACAGCGCCGCCGTCGAGGAGAAAACCAGCCGCGTCACTCCGCATTCCAGCATCGTCTCCAGAAGTCCAAGGGCATTTGCCGTGTTGTTGCGAAAAAATTTTTCCGGGACCTTCATCGACTCACCGGCCTCAATGCAGGCGGCCATGTGCACGACCCCGTCGATGTGGTGCTCCCGCATCACGCTCTTGAGAAGGTCACGGTTGCTCAGTTCCCCGCAAACCAGCAACGCTCGGTCCGGAACTGCACGCTTGCTCCCGCTACTCAGATTGTCAAAAACAACCACGTCGTTTCCGGCAGCGATCAGATCGGCGGCGACCGCGCTGCCGATGTAGCCCGCACCTCCGGTAACCATGATTTTCAAACCTGAACACTCCCCTGGGGCTCCCAGGCTTCGGCGCCTTGAGCCGGCTCACAGATGTAAATATCAGGCGAGATCCCCGTCCTCTCTCGATACGCTTGCCAGATGTGCGCCTTGAACGAGGCGGCGAAGTCGGCTTTTACCAGGTTCACCGTGCAGCCGCCAAACCCGCCGCCCGTCATGCGGGATCCGTATACGCCGGCGCTCGAGGAAGCCAGGTCGACCAGCAGATCAAGTTCCTGGCAGCTCATTTCGTAATCGTCGCGCATGCTCGCGTGGGAAAGATACATCAGGTGACCAAACCGGTTTGCGTCCTGAGACTGCAACGCCTCCGCGGCCGCCAACACTCTTTGGTCCTCAGTCACCACGTGGCGGCAACGGCGATACACTCTCTCAGGTAACAAATACTTGTATTTTTCGAGATCGGCGCGGCTCACATCGCGCAGGGCGCGAACCTGAGGAAGACAGCGCTGCAGAAGTCTGACTCCGGTTTCACAATCCGTGCGACGGCGGTTGTATTCCCCTGAAGCCAGTTCATGCCTGACCATGCTGTTGCATATGACCAGACTGAGATTTCGGGGTATCGCCAATAATTGGTATTCCAAGGAACGGCAATCCAGTTTAAGAGCGTGTCCGGCTGTGCCAAAACTCACCACGAACTGATCCATGATCCCGCAGCGCGTGCCGACATATTCGTGTTCGGCTGCCTGACACAGTTTCACCACTTCCAGGCGAGGCACGGTAATTTCCGAGACCGAGGTCAGCGCCAGCGCGGTTGCCACTTCCAGCGATGCCGAAGAACTAAGCCCGGCGCCAAGAGGGACCTCTCCGTGAACGACGAGATTCGCTCCGGACAGCCTGTGTCCTGCATCCTGCAATTTAGCTGCTACACCACGAATGAAATCGCTCCAATGCCTTTGGGGTGGACCAGCCAGCCCGTCGAGAGAAAGGCTGATCTTTTCGTCAAAACCGTCAGAGTACGCTTCCACCACACGATCTCCGCGCTTCGCCACGGCGATCCAGGTGTAAAACCCAATCGCTGCCGGCATCACGAAACCGTCGTTATAGTCAGTGTGCTCGCCGATAAGATTGACACGGCCGGGCGCGCGAAACATTCGCATCTCCGTGCCAAACATCTGCCGGAATCGGGTCGAGACTAGGTCGTCAGTGGATTCATGGCCCAACCCGCGATGGATCATAGATGCCCACCCGCGGAGGCGCCATGGTCGTCCGGGCAGTGCCACGAGTGCACCCGAAGAGTCCTACAGTTGTCCAAAAACATCCCCATGATTACCTTGAAAGATCACCGCCAAACTGTGTACAAGACTCAGAACCCAGAATCAAATCCCAAGCCGGAGCGAATGCCGTGGCTGCAATCCCTTTGGCCACGTGCTGCGCTTGAAGTCTCGCCGCTTCACTTGGTATGTCAGTTACAATCGTCAAAATTATCCGTCCGTGAATGTGTTGTCAAACGCAGCAATCAGGTGCGCACATCTAAATCGACTCAACTGGCAGTCGCGCACCACCATAAGTATCATGGCGCCGGCCACTATTTATCCGTTTCCGTAGTGTGCAGTTTGTTTTCTTAGATTCAGATGTCATCCTGAGCGTAGCCGTTTTTCAGGCGGAGCGAAGGACCTCTCTCTCAACCGGCGTAGCGCGTAAGCCAATCTGCACCAACCCACTCATTTACCCGTTTCCTGAGATTCCTTACATTGTGATAAGGTCACCCAGTTAGACGGCCAGCGCCAGACCGGTGAACCATGAATAGACGAACCTTTGCTAAAGCACTTCCTGCCACCCTGATGGGAGCTTACGAGCTAACCCACAGCCCCAGTCTGCTCGGCGAAGTCTCCAGACCAAATAAACCCGAGACTTCCGCAGTCGCTTTCGAACTGTCCGTGATGCTCTGGACGGTCTTCACCGATCTGCCTTTCGAACGGCGATTGGAGAAAGTCGCCGAAGCCGGGTACCGCAACGTGGAACTGGTTGGCGAATACTACAAATGGACCGAGGATGACTTTAAGCGCGCGAATGCCAAACGCAAAGAACTCGGCATCAAGTTCGACTGCACCGCCGGTTTGAAGCACGGCGTCAGTGTTCCCGACGATCGGGAGGGGCTGCTTGCAGACCTGCGCGGCGCGCTACCCATCATGGAGCGGCTCGATTGTCCGACCGTGATTATGCTTTCGGGCAACCGGGTTCCGGGAATGCCCCGCGAGATCCAGCATAAGAGCTGCATCGATACCTTGAAAGCGGCTGTCGCGTTGGTCGAAGGCAAGTCGATCAACGGCGAGCCCGTCCGGTTGCTCCTCGAAACAATTGATCCGGAAGAAAACCCGAAATATTTTCTGACTCAAATCGACGAGGCCCTCGAAGTGGTCCAAGCTGTCGGTCACCCGCAAGTGCAGTTGCTTTATGATTTCTTTCACCAGCAGATTGCCGGCGGCAATCTCATTGCAAACCTTGAGAAGAGCATCGCCAGCCTGAGATTGGTTCACGTTGCCGACGTTCCCGGCCGCCACGAACCCGGCACCGGCGAGATCAACTATCAGAACATCTTCCGCAAACTGTCTGAGCTGAATTACACGGGAATGGTCGCCATGGAGTTCCATCCCTCCGGGGACCCAGTCGCCCAACTCCGGGCCGCCCGCGAACTGGCGCTGACCGCCGGTAGTAAAGGTTCCGCCAAAAAGGCAGAGAGGTAGGGCAACGGTGCAATTTGGCTTCTTACACTGCGGCGTCATCCTGAGCGTAGCCGTTTTTCAGGCGGAGCGAAGAGCCTGCCCTGTTCTTGCCGAAGCCCCGAGCGAAGCCGAGGGGGAAGTCGAAGGGATCTCCCGCTTGATCAGCTTGGCGTTCTCTTTTTGAAATCCCCTAGTCGATCGGCACTTATCGTAGGACAGCCGCAGAAGCCCCCTCAGCATCCCACCCCATCGCGACCATGCCAGTAGGTCGGCCAGCCCAGATAGCGGGTCGCGGCTTCATGCGTTGCAGCCGCGACCGTCGAAAAGTTGGCGGCCACATGATGTTCAAAACCGCTTTCGCAAATGTAGTGTAGCAGTTTCTGCATCTGCGGAATTTGCACCACGCCCGCTCCTCCGAATGTGTTGAGCGAGTCATTGGTGAATGCCCCTTCGCCCACGTAACCGCGTATCTCTCCAGCACGATCGTCAGTCGAGTAGCGCGCGAAGCTCATCGCTCCGGCTTTCACGCGGCCGACGCAGGTGCCAAAGGTATTTTCCTTGCCCACCGTTCCCGCGATGATTTCCTGAAAGTCCATGCGCACATCCTGAAAAAAATGCTTGGGAAGATTGCTGCAGTGGAAGCACACTGCCTTATCCGGGTCGTCGCCGTAATTATTGTTCCAGTCGAGCAGCGCGCTGGGCGTCTCCGAAGCCAACCGCAGGACGTGCATGCTGACCGTGCCGCAAACATCGACTTCGCACGCGCTCGGGATAAGATTATTGCTCATCATGCTCATGATGGTGCACGGAACCACGCCGAAATACTCTTCCAGCGATGTCCAGCATTGCACGGCGCTCACCGTGACCTCTTTCGACTTCATCCAATCGTCGATGACCGCGCCCAGCTTGGACATCTTGATCAGCGCCGCATCCGGAACCCCACCCGTCGTCACATACTTTCGGATTTCGCTCAGCTTGCCTTGAACCGACGCGTCGGCGTCTGCGAGACGCGCGATTCGGCCCAGAATTTCCGAGAGGTCAATGGTTTCAACCGAGATGCCATTCGCCTCCAAAATTTTTTCACTGTAGCGAACCGTGTTGAACGCCGCCGGGCGCGCCCCGATGCTTCCAATCCGCAGGTTGCGCAGACCGTTCACGATGCGGCACACACCTGCGAACCACTCTACATCGCGCTGAAACTCCGCCGAGTCGGGCGCCACTGTGTGCAGCGCCGTCAGCGAGTACGGGATGCCATACTGTCGCAGGTTGTTGCACGCCGACATTTTTCCGCAGAAACTGTCGCGGCGGTGCGCGATCGTCATCTTCGCCGGATTGTCCGGCGTCGCCTGAACCAGCACCGGCACGTCGAGCCTTGCCAGACGCAGCGTATCCGCGATCCCGCGTTCGTCGCCGAAGTTCGGCAGGCTGACAATAACGCCATCGATCCGCTCGGCATGCTTACGAAACATCTCGGCACAGCGCTTGGCTTCTTCATAGGTCTCGACTGCACCATACTTACTCTCTTCGAGTCCAAGCGTGACCACGTCGATGCCGCTCAATTCAAGCGCACGCAACATTTCTTCCCGCCCGGACTGCGCGAGATGACCAGGGAAAAAACCTCGGTTCCCCACGATCAAGCCGAATGTCATCTTCCGCTTTTGAGTCGACTGCTGACCTGATTGCTCACTATGCGACATAGAAATCCCTGTAGTTCAAGAATTGTCTTCCGTTCCGAACCTCGCACCGATCGTGCCCACGGTCGATCTGGCTACCGCGTCGAAAACTTATAAATTGTCTGGCTGCTGTAGATCGCCGGCGGCCGCACAATGATCGAAGGAAAGGTCGGTTGGTTGACCGCGTCCGGAAAATGTTGGGTCTCCAGGCAGAAACCGGAGTGTTTGCCATATACGACACCGCGCTTGCCGGTAATACTGCCGTCGAGAAAGTTCCCCGAATAAAATTGCACGCCGGGTTCAGTCGTCAAGACCTCCATCTGCCTGCCCGAGGTAGGCTCGAAAACCAGCGCCGCCCTTCTGAGTTTGCCTGCCTGCCCGTTCAGCACGAAGTTGTGGTCGTAGCCTCCGGGGTCTCCCCCCATCTCGGCGATGTGGGTGCCAATTGCGACCGGATGTGTGAAGTCCAGCGGCGTGCCTTTGACTGGCTTGATTTCCCCCGTCGGAATCAAGGTCGCATCCACCGGCGTGTACTTCTCCGCCTTGAGTTCGAGCACGTGACCCAGCACATCCTTTTCGACGCCCAGGTTGAAATAGCTGTGATTCGTGAGATTCACGGGAGTCGCTTTGTCAGTCTTCGCTGTATATTCCAGCTCCAATTCGTTGTTATTCGTCAACCGATAGAGAACCGTCACCAGAAGATTTCCCGGGAAGCCCTCATCCCCATCAGGACTGTTGTAACTGAACCGCACTGCGGCTCCGTCCTTTTCGTGGACCGGTTCCGCTTTCCATGCAACATGGCTCAAGTCCTTCGATCCGCTGTGCAAATTGTTCGGCGGATTATTGATCTCCAGCGAATATTCCTTGCCGTCCAGTGTGAACTTTCCTTTTGCGATGCGATTCGCCACCCTGCCGACAGTCGCTCCGAACCATGGAGTCTTGCCTACGTAGCCTTGAACATTGTCATGGCCGAGCACCACGTCAGCGAGCTTTCCTGTCCTGTCCGGCATCCACAGTTCGGTAAGCGTCGCGCCATACGTGGTAATCTTCGCGGACGCTCCTTTCGAATTCTTGAGCGTGTACGCCTCAACCGCGGTGCCATCCTCCAAGGTCCCGAACGTGCTCGTCTCCACAGAAGCCTCCGTACCTGACGCAGTATGCCCCGCGGCCCACAACGAGGTAAAAAGAGTGCAAATCAAGACCGCCACCCGTAGACTCTCCCACCGGCCTTCAACCTTCATCGTTCCCTCGCTTCACGCGCTCGTCTCGGCTACCAGCACCCCATGAACCTAATCGTTTTGGGCAAAATAAAGCAAGTGGAGGGTAACAACTAATAGCTATACCCGATGCGCACCACCGGGGCGCCTTGATACAGCGGCCGTCATTGCACCACGATCTTGCCAGTCATCTTGGGATGCACCGAGCAGTAATAAGGATAGGTTCCCGCCTTCGAAAACGTGTACGAGAAATTCTCGTCCGTATCGCGCACTTTGGACTTGAACACTCCTTCGGTGCTCACCACCGTGTGGGGAATATCGTCGCGGTTCGTCCAGGTAACCGTCGTGCCCACGGCTACCGTGAGCGTCTGCGGACCGAAAGTGAAGTTGTCGATCTTTACCTCCGCTTTTGCCTCGGAAGCCTGATCAGTCGCTCTAACCCTGGGGGATCCCGCCAACAGCAGAAACATCACAACCACTCCCGGCGCCGCTAGCCCTGCAAACCACATATTTGTTTTCTTCATCGCGGTCCACTCCTTTTCTCATAAATCTCTCGCCTGATTGTCTCTGTTTGTCCGAACATTGTTGAACTGAAACTCTTCTCTAGTGACCTACCCTAAAGCCGAATCCACCACCGCCAGCGAGTACTGCCCGCGAACGTAGTTCACGTCGGTAATTCCCAGCACGCTCCGCAGTTTCTCCGCCGGCACTTTCATCGGCCCTGGAGAATCCGCCTTTCCCGGCTGTGGTTGCGGGAATGCCGTTGACATCGCGGTGTGAAAGGTTACCCGTCCTTCGACCTTCTGCATGGTCTGGTGAATGTGCCCGTTCAGCACCGTTACCGAACCGAATTTCTTCAGATAGGCGAGGGCCTGGGCGCTATCCTCCGTACCCCAGCCCCACTGCGGATACACCGACCACAAAGGGATGTGCGCGAACACAACGACCGGCGTGCTGTGCTTGAGATGCTTAACGTCCTTTTCCATCCATTCAAGCTGGTCGCCGCCCAGCGAACCCAGTCCGCCCGCCTTCAGGTTCAGCACGTTCACCAGTCCGATGAAGTGCACGCCTTTATGATCGAAGCTGTACCAGCCAGATCCGTTGGCTTTTTTCCCGTATCGTTCGAGATAAGACTTCCCGTTATCGTCGAGCACGTCGTGTTCGCCCGGCACAAAGAACACATCCTTCGCGCTCGCACTCCGCAGAATTTGGTCGACGTTATCGAACTGCTCTGGTCGCGAGAGGTGGCTGATGTCGCCCGTGTGCAGCAAAAACTCTGGCGGTGTCGCCAGCCCGTTGATCTTATCCACCGCGGCCTGCAAGGTCGCAGCCACATCCGGATTGGCCGGCTTGTTGAAGCCCATGTGGCTGTCGCTGATCTGCACAAAGCTAAAGTCCCCGCCTTTGCCGGCATGTTTACCAATCCCCTTGGCGAAGGCCTGAGATACTGGTATGCCTCCGCTCATGGTCCAGACCAGTCCCGTGCCCGCCCAGGCCATGCACTTTAGAAATCCGCGGCGGTCAATGCCGTCGTTGTTGAGGTTCTGCAACTTCTGATCGATGATGTCCTGATTCCTGTTCGTCATTCTGCCCTCCGTGGCTGCAACGTTCGAAGTTTGGAGCTTTCTGATTCAATAACTGCCGCGACTCGCTTTTATTCCCGGTGAAGCCCGATGCGAACCTAAAGAATTTCTCTACCCGTGTTGGAGTGCCTCCCGAGCTTGAGCGCCCTCTAGCCCGGTCCATTTACGCCGCTCAAGAACCCGCCCAGGTGGCCAGTCACTGCGATGATGCCAACCCCTAACAGCTCAATCGCTAGCCGGTAACCCGGCAATGCTTGTAGCCGCCGCCGCGCCCTGAAATGCACCCACCAGACCAGCCAGATCATCCCGCTCGAGACGCACGCCAGCACCAGATGCAGCAGCAGGATGCCCTTCAGTTTCTGTCCCTCGAGTTGGAACTGCCACGCAAGAACACCTGTGCCCAGGACCGGAAGAGTTGAAATCGCCGCCAGCAGCAAGTTGTAGTACGCGGCATCGGTCAGGCCGCGGCGCTTCGTCCATTGCGCGATGAAGTCGAACATTACTGCTGACACGAAAAGGGCGATTGGAAAATGAATCAGCACAACATGCTGAGCGTGCCTGGCCAGTACTGCACTCTTAAGATCGAACGGATTTACCATCGCCTTCCCCTTCTAGGTGGTTTTGACTGTTCATCATCCATAACCCTCCATCAGGCGATTTATTCCCCGGCAAAATTAATCCCATCGGATGGAATAAAACTCGTGGCTGCGGGTTTAACCTTATGTGGATGCGGGGAGAGAGCCTTCAATCCGGTTCGTTCGAAGAACTGGCCATGCCGCTCTTCGACCAGCTCTACAACTTTGCTCACTGGCTGACGCAGAATCGCGACGAGTCCGAAGATCTGGTGCAGGAAACTTACGCCAAGGCTCTAAAGGGATTCTCCTCTTTCCAGTTGGGCACTAATTTTCGGGCATGGATGTATCGCATCTTGCGCAACACTTTCCTTACCTCGCGCTCCGGACTAAGAGTCACGTCCACGGTTCCCCTCGATTCCGATGAGCACGGACTTGAACTGGCGGTCGAAAACGAAACCCCCGAGACCATTCTCATGAGCCGTTTCGATTCTCATCAGGTACAAACCGCGATTGAGAATCTGCCGCTGCATTACCGCGAGATCCTTTTACTTTGTGAGGTGGAGGAAATGTCGTACCACGAGATTGCGGAGACTCTCTCCATTCCCATTGGCACCGTGATGTCGCGCTTGTCGCGAGCCAGAAAAACTCTCCGCGCCGCACTAAGGCCGCAGTTTCAGCAAAAGACGAATTAAGAGTCCACTATGGTTTGTGAATCTTGGAAGGAAAAACTCGACACTTATCTCGACGGTGAGCTTTCAGAGAGCGAGATGCGCACCTTCGACGCTCACGTGCGCAGCTGCCCCTCGTGCTCAGCGGACGCCCTGGCGCGCACCCAGATGAAGCGCGCTGTTCAAATCGCTGGCAAACGTTTTACCCCCAGCCCCGACTTCCGCAAGAGGGTTCAGCAAAGCGTCGCACCGAAACCTCGGCGCAGCTTCAAGTTTGGATGGGCGTTAGCAGCTGCCTTTGTCGTAATTCTTGTCATCGGACTGCCCGCGTTGAATTACTTGCGAACCCAATCGGCCCGAAACCACGTTTTCAGTGAGATTGCGGATCTGCATGTGACAACGCTCGCCAGTTCGTCCCCGGTCGATGTAGTCTCGACCGATCGGCACACCGTGAAGCCCTGGTTCCAGGGCAGAATTCCCTTCGCCTTCAACCTGCCGGAACTCCAGAGCTCCGAGTTCACCCTGCTCGGAGGCAGCATGACTTATCTCGATCAAACGCCGGGTGCGCATCTTATCTACGATGTGCGCAAGCACCACATCTCCGTGTTCATCTTCCCCGAAGCCGCAATGCGCGCTCGTTTGGACGAGAACTCCGTTTCGCCGAAGAGACTGCCGTTCAACCTGGAAACCTGGAGCCAGGGCGGCCTGCGCTATTTCGTGGTGGGCGACGCGAATGCCGCCGACATTGATAGTCTCGCCAGGTTGTTCAAGTCACAGTGAACCACGCTTCGACAGCGCCGCACTCCCTCATACAAAACTCAGCGTCGGATTCTGGAAGTTTGGCAGGTTGGAAAAGATCGATGGCAGATCTGAAGCTTGCACGCCGAACCATTTCGCCAGCGTTGCGCCGTATTGATCGAGCGAGGTGGTCGGAATCCAGCGTCCCTGGCTGGTCGCGTCGTCTGGCCCCCCTAACGCCAGAGTCGGAAAGGTGCCATAGAAGTCGCTGCCTTTGACCGCGCTGCCCATAATCATGTGGTGACTTCCCCACGCATGATCCGTTCCTGATGTGCTGTCAGGCTGAAAGGTTCGCGCAAAATCTGACAAGGTGAAGCTTGTGACCTGCGAATCCACTCCAATTTCTACGGTCGCATTGTAGAAGGCATTCATACACTGGCTCAGATCTTTAAATAGGGCAAGCTGGGTCGGAAGCTGCGCGGTGTGCGTGTCGAACCCGCCGCTCGAGACAAAGAATATCTGCCGGGGAAGGCCAAGGCCTGACCGCGCCTGGATGATCTGGGCAACCTGCTTGAGTTGGCCGCCCAGACTCGAGGTCGGGAATTGCGTCATCAGCGCTTTGTTCGAAGCCAGAGCAGTGGCCAGGGCCTTGCTGTCGTTCAGCGCATTGCCAGTCACGCTGCTGGCCGATTGGATCAATGACAGGCCAGTGTCGAAGGTCAGCAAACTCTGCAAGGCCGCCAGCCGGGCATTATCTGTAGCCGAGCCATAGAAGCCATTGAGGGGTGATGTTGGATTGCCGCTTGACTCCATGCAGCGCATCGACAGCCCTTCGACAAAGAGATTCGTCCCTGCGAGTGAAATCGCGACCGGGAAATTTCCTCCGTAGATCGCTTCCATTTTGTCCGCCAACAGCCCGCCCCAACCGGCAGGCGCAAGCGTGCTGGCAGCGGCACTCTGCATCTGTAATTGCTGATCCTCATGCGAAAACAGGTTTTCTGGCAGCGTCGCCTGCTGTTGCAGGAACTGGGCGCGGGTCGTGGGTTGCACCAGCGTGCCTACATTCGCCAGCAGCGCCAACTTCTGGTTGTTAAACAACTGTTGTATCTCAACCAGGCTGGGATGAAAGCCAAATGGGCTTCCTATGCTGGGCGGGGTGACGGGAAGCAACTGACCTTGCGACAGCGCCAGTCCCGCGCGCAAGCTGGCATAGTTGGCATAACCGCTGCTGTCCAGCGGAACGATCATGTTGTTGGCGTCGTTCCCTCCGAATAAAAAGATGCAGACCAGCGCTTTGTAGTCCGTGGATGTCTGCGCCATCGCATTGATCAGGCCCAACCGGCTGAAGCTGGCCGCCGCCATACCCGCTGCCGCGCTGCAACACGTATTCCGCACAAAGTCCCGCCGTGTCATTTTTCGCATAACTGATTTTCTCCCTTAGTGTTCCACCTGATATTGCGATGAGCTGGCGATTAAAAAGAAAGCTGCCTGGGTCCGCTGCTTGAGATCCGTGATTCCGGAAAGCGTGCTCGCCAGCGTACCCTGCATGTCGCTTGACATCTGGCTGTGCAGCATTACGCCTGACAGCGTGGTCAGTAGTTTGTTCACGTCCCCGGCCACCGTCACATATGGGGAAAGGTTAACGGTCGTGGTCGCGCCCACATTGCCATACACCAGGTCGTTCACATAGTTAATGCGCGCGATTGCCGTACTGGTGTTCATGAGTTTGAATTCCGGGCCGAGCAACGTTGTGCCCGGAATCACATTATTGGGCGGGTAGAAGTTAAAAACCGATGGCGAATAGAACGGATACTGACCCATATTCGACGCATAGTATTGAAGATTGCTCCCGCCATCAGTGGTCGCGTTCGCGGCCCGCAGCACATTCGTGATGTACAGTAGCGGTTCTTTTAGATGGCCGTCGCTGGCCTGCACCTGGGTGAGATCGTCGCCCCGGCGCGCCTCCGGATCCAAAAGAATTGCGCTGACTACCGCCTTGAGATCGCCCCGAACTCCGCTTCCGTTGTCGTTGAAGACAGCGCTGACCCGTGCTACGTAAGCCGGACTCGGATTGCTGGTGACCAGATTCTGGATGAGGTGTTGCGCCAGGAATGGCCCGACGTTCGGATGATTGAAGATATCCTTCAGGGCCGCATTCAGATCCGTCTGTATGTTGTTGCCCGCGGGCAGCGTGGTATCAAGCAGTGTTTTTGCTGTGGTGTTGTGGTGACTGGCGAATGGAATCATCGGACCGCTATAGAACAATGGATCGTAAAACTGCGCAGTCGTGCCCGGCGCCGCAGGATAAGTCCAGCCGGTAAACACATCCGAAAAACCGTCCACCGTCGCTTGCTGGTAAGTCGGAATCGGGTTCCCCGATCCATCCACCTGCGGGCTGCCGTCAGGGTTCAGCTGCGCCAGCCCGATCGTGAACAGTTGCAACACCTCGCGGCCGTAGTTTTCGTTGGGCCGGCAGCCGCTGCATCCATCATTGTTCCCCATATCGAGATAGTTCCCCATGGCCGGGCTGAGCGTGACGTCATTCAGTAACGTGGAATGATTGCCAAAGGCGTCTTTCTGCAGCATGTTCATCCACAGAACAAACGCGGTAGGGTCGGAAATTTTGATGGCCGAAATCACAAACTGTTCCGATAGCGCCAGCGCCACTCGCTGTCGCAACTGGTCTTGCCCGTTCACCGCATTTGCGAAGAACCGCTGCTGCATCAGCGACATGCTGTCGGTTGAAACCAGCGCCGGATAAGTCGAAGCCGGCGCGGTGAATTGCTCGTTCAGAAAGGCCTGCAAACCAATTTGTTGCACATGTGCGATCAATTGCGGTGTGGGTCCAAAAGTTGACTGCTCCAGGAACCGTGCCGCCACCGCCGCTGAAACAACGGGTGAGGCAGAACTCACCTGTAGATTCAACGCGCTCGACTCAACCGATCCAGGATCGGGATTCTGTACTTCCACCGCCACGCTTCCCACCTGCTGTGTCGAGGCCGTCCCGGTTGCAGTGAGCTTCGTGGACGATACGTAGGTGGTGTCGAGAAACTGGCCGCCAAATGAAACCGTTGCTCCGCTCACAAAATTGGTGCCCGTAACCGTCAACGTGAAGTTTCCCACGGTCACCGGATTCGGCGAAACCGCCGTCACCAGCGGAATGGGGTTCTGCAAGGCCACCATCGCCGTCGCGGAACTGCCGGAGGCGGCGACACTGGTTGCAGTCACGGTTACCGAATTTGGATTGGGAAGGCTCGCAGGCGCCTTGTATAGGCCACTTGCATCGACCGTCCCAAGTGAACTATTACCGCCAGTCACTCCGTTCACTGACCAGCTCACCGCCGGATTCGTGCTACCCGTCACCGTCACCGAAAACTGTTGCGTCCCGCCTTCACGAACCTGCGCCGTCGCCGGAGAAACGTTTACCGTGACCTTCAGCGCCGGATCGATCTGCAGCGCATAAGCTGTCGCGGAAACGATCGCTCCGGGGTTAGGATTCTCAACCGTGATCGTTGCCTTCCCCACTTCCGGCTGGGTTGCAGTTCCAGTAGCGGTAAGCTGGGTGGCAGAGACAAACGTCGTTTGTAGCGCGGTTCCGTTCAACAAAACTTCTGCGCCCTTGGCAAACTTCGAACCCGCCACGGACAGAGTAAAATTGCCAACCGTCACCGAACTGGGCTGCGCGCTCTGGACCACCGGGATGGCATTCTCCAGCGCGACCGCCGCTTCGCCGGAGGCCGAAAGATTCGCCACGCTGGTCGCAGTAACCGTAATCGCTGTGTTACTCGGCAGGACTGCGGGCGCAGCGTAAAGCCCATTACTGTTGATGGTTCCCACGGTCGCGTTGCCGCCCGCTACTCCATTCACCGACCACGTAACCTCGTCGCCGCTCTCGACGACGATATTCGGGCCGGGACTGCTGAGCCCCGCGTGTCCCATGCGCGCCCGCGACTGACTGATCGTGATGGGCGTGCTTGGAGGGTTGGGCTGGCTCGGCGGAGTGCTGGATGCCGAGCCCGTCGGCGTTATCCCCGTGACCGTGGCCTTGAATTGTTGCGTATCGCCGGCTCGAATCTGAGCTTGTGCGGGCGCGACGACGACCGCCGGATGTAGGTGATTTCCACCCTCGCTCACGCCGCATGCCACCATGCCAGCCGTGCCCAGGCAAAGTGCGAGGATCTTTAGACGCGAAACAGGCCGCTGCACAAGAGAACCGGTCATGGAACACCTCAATCGTTTCACTCGGTAGGGAATCGAATGGGTGCAGCATACTCAGAATGAGAATTTCGGGATAGTCTCGCAAGTGTCCCCTCAAGTGCAGCCGCGGGTCAGTCGTCGAGTTGAACATTGCCCCGCAGAAAGCTGGCCGCAAGGTCAATCGCTAAACGCGATTCGGGACACGGCGGCGGCAGGCATTCGGCCCTATCGATCAGCGAAAAAACCGGGGATATATGAGTAAAGAGCCCCCGCAAAACCTTGCACAACCTCAGCCGCGCCCGCGCTTCCTATAAATTTGAGGTGACTCGAGATAAAACGCGACCTTCCACAGTAGACGAACATCCAAAGACCAAAACGTAAGCGAATCAACCTCGAACCAGACTAAACTTCACGACAGACGGATCATGGCAAAACCAATATTGCTCAGTGTCGATGACGACTCCGACGTCTTACGGACGATTGAGCGCGATCTGCGGTCGCAGTACGGCTCCGAATACCGCGTGATCGGAAGTGATTCTCCGGCACGGGCGCTCGATCTTTTGAAGCAATTGAAAGTTCGCAATGATGATGTCGCCCTGATGCTGGCCGACCAGCGCATGCCGGGCATGGACGGTGTTGAATTTCTCCAGGAAGGCATGCGTATCTTCCCCGAAGCCAAGCGCGCCTTGCTCACCGCCTACGCCGACACCAGCGCCGCCATCAGCGCCATCAACCAGGCCAACATCAATTACTTTTTCCTCAAGCCCTGGGACCCTCCTGCCGAACACCTCTACCCGCAGTTGGACGACCTGCTCGATGATTGGCAGGCTTCGTACCACCCCACATTCGAGGGCATCCGCGTCCTCGGTACGCGCTGGTCGCCACGCTCCTATGAATTGCGGGACTTTCTCGCGCGCAATCACGTGCCCTATCAGTGGATCGATGTTGAGGCCTCCGCCAACGACCCAGAAACCAAACGCCTGGTGGAGGCTCTGGGGCCGGAAGCGACTCAACTCCCGGTGGTGCTCTTCCCGGATGGAACAAAACTTCTCGAAAGCATCCCGGCCGACGTCGCGCAAAAAGTAGGCTTGCGCACCCGCGCGCAAACCGACTTTTACGACCTCGCGATCGTCGGCGGAGGTCCGGCTGGCCTCGCGGCTGCTGTGTACGGCGCGTCAGAAGGTCTGCACACCGTAATGATCGAGCGCGAAGCTCCCGGCGGACAGGCCGGAATGAGCTCCAGGATCGAAAACTACCTCGGATTCCCCATGGGTCTCAGCGGCGGCGATCTGGCCCGGCGCGCCGTAGTCCAGGCGCAACGCTTTGGAGTGGAAATTCTCTCGCCGCAGGAAGCTGTCGCAGCGCGAACCGAGGGCTCCTACCGCATCATCAAGCTCGCGGACGGAAGCGAGATCTCCTGCCACGCATTAATGATTGCCAGCGGAGTGCAGTGGCGTCGCCTTGAGGCTCCGGGAATCGACCGCCTGCAGGGTGCGGGCGTTTACTACGGCGGCGGTGCAACCGAGGCGCTGGCCTGCAAGGGTGAAACCGTTTATGTTGTCGGCGGCGCCAATTCTGCGGGCCAGGCCGCTATGAATTTTGCCCGCTACGCCAAGCGCGTAGTAATCCTGGTCCGCGGAGAGTCCCTGGCCAGCACCATGTCGCAATACCTGATCGATCAGATTAAGGCCACGCCGAACATCGAGCTGTGGGCCCATGGCAGCGTCGCCGAGGTGCATGGCCAAACTCACCTCGAAGAAATCTCGGTGCTGTGCTCAGACACCAACAAACTCGAGCGCGTGCCGGCAAGTTCGATGTTTATCTTTATTGGAGCCGTGCCCCGTACTGATTGGCTGGCCGGCATGGTGGAACGGGACGATCGCGGATTCATCCTGACCGGCCCCGACCTTATACGCGACGGCCAACGTCCCAAAGGCTGGACCCTCGACCGCGACCCATTTTTGCTTGAGACTAACGTTCCCGGTCTGTTCGCGGTGGGTGACGTGCGCCATGGTTCGGTAAAGCGCGTGGCTTCCGGCGTTGGCGAAGGATCGGTGGCCGTGCAATTCATTCATCAATATTTGAGCAAGGTCTAAATGGTCGATAAATCGGAACTACTTCGCTTCCCTATTTTCGCGGATTTGCCGGACGATCAAATCGAGTGGTTCATCAGCCAATCGACAGAGCTCCGTGTCAAGGCCGGGGGCTTATACATGCGGCAAGGCGATCCGGCCGATGCCATGTATACGATTCTTGAGGGGCAGCTTCAGGCGCGAGGCGAATTCGCAGGCGAGACCTTCATCTTTGCCCTGGAGCCCGGCGACGTTACCGGACTTCTTCCGTTTTCGCGGATGAAGCTGTTCAAGGTAAACCTGCGAGCCGAGAGCGACACCCACGCTCTGCGATTCGATGCATCGCTGTTTCCCTCTCTAATTCAAAAGATGCCGGAGCTCACCCAGCGGCTGGTTGGCCTGATGTCCGACCGGATCCGTGAAACTACGCGGATCGAACAACAGCGCGACCGCCTGGCCAGTCTGGGCAAGCTCTCAGCCGGACTGGCGCATGAGCTCAACAATCCTGCTTCCGCCGCCAAACGTGCCGCCAGCCAGCTGCGCGACATCATCAAGAAGATCAGGAACGCCAGTCTGGAGTTGGGCAGGCGCGACCTTACCCCGGCGCAGAAAGCGGAAATCGAGAAGCTGGAAAACTTCTTCATACAGCGCGATGAGCCTCCTCCTGACGCGCTGGCCACCAGCGACCTCGAAGAACAGCTCGATTCCTTGCTGCGCAGTCACGGGCAAAATGACTTGTGGCAACTGGCAGCCGATCTCGCGCACAAGAGCGTCGATCCTCAAATGCTGGAATCCTTGTTCGCGATCGTGGACCCGCAGACTGCCCGCGCTGCCCTGGTACGGATCGCAGCGTCAGTCGAGATCGCGAACCTGCTGAACGAAATCGAGAGCAGCGCGTCCCGCATCTCCGACCTGGTCGGCGCCATCAAGGAATACACCTACATGGACCAGGCGCCGGTGCAGAACGTCGACATCGTAAAAAGCCTCGAGACCACGCTCACCATCTTGAACCACAAACTGAAGCGCGGAGTTACCGTCCTGCGTGATTACCAGAAAGTTCCTTTCCTCGTGAACTCATTTGGCAGCGAACTCAATCAGGTCTGGACCAACCTCATCGACAATGCCATCGACGCCATGGGAGGTAAGGGCGAGCTTCGCATTCGAACCTATCGCGATGATAATTGCGTCGTAGTGGAAATTGGAGACAACGGTCCCGGAATCTCACCCGAAATAGAAGCGCACATCTTTGAACCTTTCTTCACCACCAAGGCAGTCGGAGAAGGAACCGGCCTCGGCCTCGACACCGTGCAACGCATTGTAAGAAAACATCGGGGAAACATTCAGGTCACTTCGCAACCCGGGAACACGCGTTTTCAGGTCTTCCTCCCGCTGGCGGAAGTTCCTGTGTAGGATCGCATCGCACTGGCTACATCCCGAGACGGTCATGGTTTGGTCCGAACGCGGTGACCTGCAGGCCGGTGATCCCCGCTAGCGGTGGCCGAGCGGAGACACAAATGTGATCTGCCGAAAACCGCAGGACAGGACCAAACCCAGCAGCTCCCAGAAAAAACCAACAAACGAGGCCCAACAAAAGAATGGCTCCTCAGGTAGGACTCGAACCTACAACCCTTCGGTTAACAGCCGAATGCTCTGCCATTGAGCTACTGAGGAGTGTGGTTGGGCGCGCCCGGAGGGCGCGCTGCCTGCTTATCATAGCATCCCGCTGCGGGCACTGTCACAGGCTTGCGGAGCTGTAACGCGTTCCCGCAGGAGCGGCTTCGCGATTAACGGGCTTGCGGGTTTTTGGTAGGCTAGCGAGTTGTGGCGAGGTGTTTTATGGGTGGAGGTGGGCGTTTGGTTCTGGCTTTGGTTTGGGCGGTTGCTTCGCTGCTGTTGCTGGTGGCGGCTGTGTTTGCTTCCGGGGATAGCGCGTCGCCGCCGGGTGCGGCTCTTCCCAAAGCGGAGGTGCGGCCACTGGAAGAGTTTTTCCATGGGACTAAAGTTGTCGACAACTACCGGTGGCTGGAGGATGGAAAGAATCCGGAGACGGAGAAGTGGGTGGCGCAGGAGATGGCTTATACCCGGGGCGTGCTTGATCCGCTGCCGGGGCGGGACGGGATCGAGAAGCGGCTGACTGAATTGTTGACCATCGGCAGCATTGGCGTGCCGCAGATTGCGGGGAAATACTATTTCTACCTGCGCCGCGACGGAATGCAGAACCAGCCTGTGCTCTATGTGCGCGAAGGTCTCGTTGCTGGGAAAGATCAGGGAAAAGACCGCGTGCTGGTCGACCCCAATCAACTGGCGGCTGATGGAACCATCGCTCTCGACTGGTTTCAGCCTTCGGAGAGCGGAAAGTATCTCGCCTATGGCACATCGCCCAGCGGCTCGGAGATGAGCACGCTGCACATCCTTGAAACCAAAACTGGCTCGCTGCTGCCTGACACGATTGAGCGGACGCGCGCTGCCAGCATTGCGTGGGAGCTGGACGGCGCAGGTTTTTACTACACCCGTTATCCCAAGAATGGCGATGTCGCGGAAGGACAGGAGGTCTACAACCGGCACGTGTTCTATCACGAACTGGGAAGCGATCCGGCGACCGATCCCCTGATTTTTGGCGAGGGCCGCGACCCGGAAGATTGGCCTAGCGTGCGGCTCGACAACGATGGCCGCCTGCTGCTCATCACGGTCTCGCAAGGCTGGACCAAGACCGAGCTGTTCTTAATGGATCTGAAGGCGCGCACGCCTCCCACGCGGATCACCACCGGCAAGAATTTTCTTTATAGCGGCTCGGTCTACAACGGCAGGCTTTACATCGTTACCAATGAAGATGCCCCGCGTTACCGCATGTTTGTGAGTGAGGCGGGCGACTACGAGCGCGACCATTGGACGGAAATCATCCCGCAAACCGGTTCGGTGCTGCAGGGAGCGGCGGTGTGGGGCGGAAAGATCTTTGCCCAGTACGAACAGAATGCCAGTTCGCAGCTGCAACTTTTCGATATCGAGGGCCGGAAGCTTCGCGATCTTTCTCTGCCTGCAATCGGCACCGTCTTCGGCTCCGACGGAAAGTGGGATCGGGATGAAATCTTCTACGGGTTTCTATCGTTCACCACTCCGCCGTCGATTTACCGTTACGACCTGAACAACGGGACCTCTTCGCTCTGGGCCAAGGTGGATGCGCCTGCGATCGACCCTTCGGCTTATGCAGTTGAGCAGGAGTGGTACCACTCGAAAGATGGCACGCGGGTGCCGATGTTCGTGGTGCACAAGAAAGGACCGAAACCGGGTGAATTTAAGCCGGGTGAATTTAAACCGGGTGAATTTAAAAAAGACGGGCGGAATCCCACGCTGCTCACGGGTTATGGCGGGTTCAACGTGAGCCTTACTCCATCGTTCGACCGGGCGGGGTATCTGTGGCTGGAGCACGGCGGAGTTCTCGCCGTAGCTAATTTGCGCGGCGGGGCGGAGTTTGGAGAAGACTGGCACCGGGCCGGGATGCTGGAGAAAAAACAGAATGTGTTTGATGACATGATCGCGGCGGCGGAGTTTCTGATCGCCGAAAAATATACCGACAAGAATCACCTCGCAATCCGCGGAGGCTCGAATGGCGGGCTGTTGATGGGGGCGATGCTCACCCAGCGTCCGGATCTGTTTCGCGCGGTGGTGTGCCAGGTGCCGCTGCTCGACATGCTGCACTATCAGAGTTTCCAGATTGCCAAGCTGTGGGTTCCGGAGTATGGCAGCGCGGAGAATCCGGAGCAGTTCAAGTGGCTCTATGCTTATTCGCCTTATCACCATGTAAAGGCGGGGACGGAATATCCGGCGGTGTTGTTTATGACTGCCGATACCGATACGCGAGTTGATCCCATGCACGCGAAGAAGATGGCGGCGTTGATGCAGGCTTCAGCGGCAAATGGGTCAAGTCGGACGAGGCCGATTTTGTTGAGGATTGAGAGCAAGGCGGGACATGGGGCGGGGAAACCGGTTACCAAGCAGATTGAGGAGTTCACGGATATTTATTCGTTTTTGTTTTGGCAGTTGGGGGTGGTGAGGTAGGTGTCGTTGGTCGGGCGGTCGTTAGTCGTTGGTCGTTGGTCGTCAAGCGATTGTGGAGGGGCGGGCCGAAACCTTGGCGGTACCACTTCATGGTCTCGCCCCGCGTCTATGGACGAGGTCACCAAGGTCACGACGCCTGTGTGCCATGAGTTGGGACTTCGCGCAGCACCAATTCGCGTCGCATTTTACGACGAATTCGCAAATCCCTTGGTGTAATTCCGCGAGCCCCAGGAGGCCAGCTAAGATCGAAGCCTTGAGAGCTCTGCAAAGCTTTTTCAAAGAGAGGAGGACACCAACGGTGGAGGAAGATATCAGGCAAGGCAGCAAGTGGTGCCGGCTGATGAACTCGGAGACTGAAACGGCGGACGCTGACATCGAAACTCCCCCTCTGCCTACCGCCGCTGTCGGTGGGCATCGTGGAAATTTTGACGCTCAGCTAGGTTTGGTGCTTGTACCTACGCTTTTTGGCTTCTTACTTTCCGTGGCAGCGGGCCACGGGCCCGCGAGTCGAACGAAACGGCTCAACTCGGCCGGGTTTTACAACCGCCCAGTTATATCTTCGTGGCACACCCACAACGTAGTCCACGCTGGGGAGCCATTTAGAAAGCCCTGCGGATGCTCCGCTTTGCCGACCTGGGAATACTCCAGGTGGGAGCCGCATCGCAGGTTCTTCCACATTCATCTTTTCAAGGTGGTCAGTGACTGTCAAGTCCAAAGTGTGTCTGCAGGGCCGCGTGGAAAGTCGCTGGAGTTCCTAGGGCAAGGACACGAGGTCAAATACGGCGAACAGGGGCACCCGCTCTACCCGGGCACCACCGCGACAAATTTCTGTCGTCCCGTCCGGGGCTGCATTCTGCCGCCGCTTCGCGGCTGGAGCGGGGTGGCCTTTGTCGGCGCGGCTGAAGCCGCGCCCCTTCAAAGCTGCTGCCTACGCGGCGCTGAAGCGCCGCTCTTCCACGGTGGTGCAAGCGTCTTCTCTCTCCTGGCGAGACATTGGACGCTGCGGGCGAACAGCGGGTTCCTTCCCGTCCTCGCCGCTGGCGCGGCTGCGGACGGGTCGGAATGACAAGATGTAAATTTAGGAGCGCCCTAGTGGCACGACTGAACGTCGTGCCTTCCCAATTTTTCGCGACGAGAAGTCAAAATCTAAGTCAAAGGCAGCGGACAGGAGCGTCCGCTCCACACATGCCTCACGGGCGTCGAATTTCTGCCGTCCCTGACGGGACTTGGTTCTTCTTTCTTCGACTTTACCCAGAGCTTGCGCTCTGGGCTGTATTCTGCTGCCGCTTCGCGGCTGGAGTCGGGTGGTCTCTGTCGGCGCGGCTGAAGCCGCGCCCCTTCAAAGCTACTGGTCACGCGGCGCTGAAGCGCTGCCCTTCCACGGTGGCACAAAGGTTCCGTTTCAGGGGCAATCTTATCGGCACGACTGAAGGTCGTGCCCTTCCCGGTTTCGAAAACTTTATCGCAGCGCTGGAAGCGCTGCGCCACCCAAAATCATCCACCGTGTGACATGTGAACATCTCTACCTTGTGCAAATCTGGGGTTTATTGTGTTGCGTTCGATGATGATGCGACGTAGGCTATAGCTATTGGGAAAGTGTATGGAGTTTTGCTTTGCTGGGCTGTCTCGCGACAGTCCGGCTGGGAGGGATTCTTATGGGTTGGGGTGAAGGGCGAGATCAAGATCAAAACCAAGATCAAGGGCAGCGGGCGGGGGCGCCCGCTCTACACGTCGGGTTTATTCCCTGGATTCGGGCAGTGGCGGAGGATTCGGGGGAATCGTCCGTTGAGCGCAGGCGGCGGAATCCTAAGCGGATGGGGGAGTTATCGCAGGCAGCGTTTCTGGTGAAGGCGCAAGCAATGGGATTTGGGTTGGCGCTGCCCTGGGGCGATAGTGAGAAGTATGACTTTATTGTTTGGGCACACGGGGGTGGTCGGCTTTTGCGAGTGCAGGTGAAGGCGACGGGGCGGTTGCACCGGGGAGGGTATGACGTGCAGCCGGTTTATTCAAGCCGGGGCGAGGGGAAGAAAACCTATACCGTGGCGGATATTGATGTGCTGGTGGCGCACGTGATTCCAGAGAAGAAAAATGGCCGGGGGCGCATCGTTCTTCCGGAGAAAGATGTTTGGTATTTGCTACCGGTGGGGGCGTTTTCCGGGGTGAAGAGTTTGAGATTCTTTCCGGAGTTGAAGAGCCGCGCTCCGAGGTGGGAGGGGTATCGGGAGGCTTGGGAGTGGTTGCGGTTGGGTGGGTGAATCCCTCGGAAGCCTCGTCTAAGGGGTTCAAAATCCCGTCCCAGGGGGAAGCAAAGTCAAGGTCAGAGGCAGCGGACAAAGCCTGCTCTGAGCTTGTCGAAGGGAGTGTCCGCTCTACACGGGCATTGCAGCTGCCGGCGAAAGCGAGCCGAGCGTTGCTCGGCATGGACAGCCGAGGGCGGCTGTCCCCACACGAGTGGAGCGGATTGCCGAGGGGGAACCTGAAACGACACCTGCCAGAACCTCGTAAAGCTGTGTAAAGAGGCCCAGAAAAGTATTGACCGGGTGGCGAATTCCGGATAGATTGTGGAGTTCCGTGGATGTCCGAAGTTCTCCGGGTCTGTGTTGGATGCCTCGATCCGTGAGCCCAAATCAGGAAACGAGCATCTTCGGAGTCTTGTCAAGCATCTATTCTGGGTAGGAATTGCGCTAACTCCTTTACAATCTCCGTGGAATCAGTAGGTTAGATCGGCTTTTGGGATTCTTGCCGGGTTCTCGGGAACAAGGGCGAAAGCGAAATGCCCATATATATAAGGAAGGAGCAAGAGACTATGCGCTCTGATCGTGTGTTTGACGCTTTACAAACGTTGCGGAACCGGTATATGCTTTGCCAGCTTGCCTCCAAGGCCACGCGGAAGTTCCACCGGCCCAGCACCAGAATCCAGGAAACGATGAATGGTGTTTTGGACCGGATCGCAGGCGCGGAGCGGCAGGAAGTATTGTCGGAACCGGAAAATTTTGCTGAGGCACAAAGGCGGGCTGCTTAAAGCAGCCCTGTCCGCCTGCCTTGTAGTGCTTTGTCTTCCCTGAATATCCTTCCTTTGGAAATCTCCCGAAAACGCTGAAACGGATACGTTTAAGTGACCGGGTTTAGTTGAATCTGATTTTAGGTGAATCAATGACCATTGCTGAATTAAAAGAAAAGAACATCACCGAGCTGACCAAGATCGCAAGGACCTTGGAGCTGCCCGGTGCCAGCGGACTACGCAAGCAGGATCTCATCTTCAAAATCCTGCAGGCGCAGAGCGAAAAAGAAGGCCACATCTTCGCCGAGGGCGTGCTGGAGATTTTGCCTGACGGCTACGGATTCCTGCGGTCGCCGGACTACAACTACCTGCCGGGGCCGGACGATATTTATGTGTCGCCGTCGCAGATCCGCAAATTCGATTTGAAGACGGGCGACACGATCAGCGGGCAGGTGCGGCCTCCGCATGAGGGCGAGAAGTATTTCGCGCTGGTGAAGATCGAGGCGGTGAACTTTGAGTCGCCGGATGAGGCGCGTAACAAGATTCTGTTCGACAACTTGACGCCGCTTTATCCGCAGGAGCGGCTGAAACTGGAGACTACGCGCGAGAACGCCAGCGCGCGGGTGATGGATTTGCTGACTCCGCTGGGCAAGGGACAGCGCGGGCTGATTGTTTCTCCGCCGCGGGCGGGCAAGACGATGCTGCTGCAGAATGTGGCGAATTCGATTACGACGAACCATCCGGAAGTGGTGTTGATGGTGCTGCTGATCGATGAGCGTCCGGAAGAAGTCACGGACATGCAGCGGTCGGTGAAGGGCGAAGTGATTTCTTCGACCTTCGACGAGCCTGCCGCGCGGCACGTGCAAGTGGCCGAGATGGTGATCGAAAAGGCGAAGCGGCTGGTCGAGCACAAGCGCGATGTAGTGATCCTGCTGGATTCGATTACCCGCCTGGCGCGGGCTTATAACACGATTGTTCCGCCTTCGGGCAAGGTGCTTTCGGGCGGCGTGGATTCGAATGCGTTGCAGCGGCCGAAGCGGTTCTTTGGCTCAGCCCGAAATATTGAAGAAGGCGGGTCACTCACAATCATCGCCACGGCGCTGATCGATACCGGGTCGCGCATGGACGACGTGATTTTTGAAGAGTTCAAGGGCACGGGCAACTCGGAAATTATCCTGGAACGCAAGCTGGTGGATAAGCGCGTGTTTCCGGCGATCGATATTCAACGGTCGGGCACGCGTAAGGAAGAGTTGCTGATTCCTCGGGAGGATCTGTCGCGGATCTGGGTGCTGCGGAAGGTGCTGAATCCGCTGTCTCCGGTGGAAGCGATGGAGTTGCTGATCGACAAGTTGAGCAAGACGAAGGGAAATGCGGAGTTCTTGTCGAATATGAGTTCGTTGTAACGGGCGGCGTCCGGCCTTCGGGCGCCGGCTGGATCGAGAGCTTACCTCAGCGGCTGAAGCCGCGGTCAAATAACTTGCCTCACGGCGCGGCTTAAAGCCGCGCCCCTTCAAAACCCTTAATTTTGCCTTGTCGCCCTCGCGGAAAGTGGCATACTTTGAGGAGCGGGTGGAAGGATCGCGCCCGTTTTCGAGGATGCCGTGCCAGCCAAACGTCACAACTTCTCTCTCCTCCTCTTCTTCACAGTATTTTTATTGCTGGCGACTGGCGGCAATGCCCAGGGTCCGCCGGTGGGTCGAACGGTCGATGGCAGCGGGGTGCCTGGAGAATTGGACGATACTCGATCCAAGCTGGCTCGCGAGATGGAGAAGAAAGCGAATCTGCAGCGGCAAGCTTTGCTCAAAGCGGATGCCGATAAGCTGTTCAAGCTGTCCACAGAGCTGAAGGATTATGTGAACAAGACGAATGAAAACGTTCTGTCGCTTGATGTGGTGAAGAAGGCGGAAGAAATTGAGAAGCTGGCGAAGAGCGTGAAGGAGAAGATGAAAGGGCCTAACTGAGGACGTCGGGTGATGCGGTCATTTGGTCATCGAAAAGCTCCACGGCGCCGGGCTGCGCCCCACGGACAGCCCCTTCGGCTTCGTTCAGAGCAGGCTCGGGCGGCTGTCCCCACGTTAGTAACACCCGGTAATCACAGCACAGAGACACCGCAACTCCCGGCTGGGCGGCGTGTTTCTATTCTTTAGAGTCCGCAGGGACGCGGAGGAGGATAGAGATATGAAACGGACAATCGCAGGAGTGCTGCTGGTGTTGGGGTTGGGCGCGGGAACGATGTTTGCCGACGATGGCTGGCGCGACCGGCGTGACATCCGGCGCGATGAGGCCAAGATCGCTTGCGACCGGCGCGAGTTGCGTAGCGATTTGTATTATGGAAATTACGGTGCTGCGCGACGTGAGCGCAGGGAACTGCGCCGAGAGTATCGCGACGTTAACCGCGACCGGCGGGATTTGTATTGGGACCGCAGATAAGCATTGAGAAATCGGGCAATTTGAAACGCCATCCGAGAGCTGGATGGCGTTTGTTCCTTGCTAGGGCTATTTTCTCTGACCAAGATTGCCGGGCTGCGCCCAGCGGATAGCCCCTTCGACTTCGCTGAGGGCGGCTGAGGGCGGTTGTCCCCACATGAGTCTCTCTTCAATCCTTCCTTCCGCTTACTCGGCTTTGCCGCTTCTGATTCTCATGCCGTAGAAGCTGCGGTAGACGAAGATGAAGGAGACTACGAAGAAGGCCAGGGCCAGGACGTTGGTGATGGTCGGGCCTTGGTCGCGGGTCAGGGTCACCGCCAGCTCAACGGCCAGGAGGCCGAACAGTGTGGTGAATTTGATTACCGGATTGAGTGCGACCGACGAGGTGTCTTTGAAGGGATCACCGACGGTGTCGCCGATTACAGTGGCGTCGTGGAGCGGAGTTCCCTTCTGCTTCATCTCAACTTCGACGATTTTCTTGGCGTTGTCCCAGGCAGCGCCCGCGTTGGCCATGAAGATGGCCTGGTAGAGGCCGAATACCGCAATCGAAATCAGGTAGCCGACGAAGAAGAATGGTTCGACAAAGGCGAAGGCTAAGGTGCCGAAGAAGACGGCGATGAAGATATTCAGCATGCCCTTCTGGGCATATTTAGTGCAAATCTCCACTACCTTCTTGCTGTCGGCGACAGAGGCTTTTACTACACCTTCGAGCTTGATGTTGGCTTTGATGAACTCGACGGCGCGGTAGGCACCGGTGGTGACGGCTTGCGTGGAGGCTCCGGTGAACCAGTAGATCATCGCGCCGCCGGTGATCAGACCGAGGAAGAACGGGGCGTGCAGCAGCGAGAGCTTGTCTACATTTTCAGTCAGGCCGCCGGTGAGCGCCATGATGATGGAGAAAATCATGGTGGTGGCTCCGACTACGGCGGTGCCGATGAGTACGGGTTTCGCGGTGGCTTTGAAAGTGTTGCCGGCGCCGTCATTGGCTTCGAGCAAGTGCTTGGCGCGCTCAAAGTTCACTGCCATGTTGAAATCTTTTTTAACTTCTGCTTCGATGTTCGGAACCTGCTCGATCAGAGAAAGTTCGTAGACGGACTGAGCGTTGTCGGTGACCGGGCCGTAGGAATCGACGGCGATGGTTACCGGGCCCATGCCGAGGAAGCCGAAGGCTACCAGTCCGAAAGCAAAGACGGCTGGTGCGAGCATGGTCGCGGCCGCAGCCAATCCCATGGTGCTCATGAAATAAGCGATGGACATCAAGCCCATCATGGAGAGGCCGAGGTAGTAGCCGGAGAAGTTTCCGGCGACGAAGCCGGACAAAATGCCGAGCGACGCGCCGCCTTCCTCCGCCGAGATGACTACTTCCTTTACATGCCGGGAATGAACTGAAGTGAAAACTTTCACCAGCTCCGGGATGACGGCGCCAGCAAGGGTTCCGCAGGAGATGATAACGGCGAGCTTCCACCACTGCGTGGCGTCTGAGCCGAGCTCGGGGATGATGAAGTAAGAGACCAGGAAGGTCAGACCGATCGAGACGATCGAGGTAAGCCAAACCAGCGTGGTGAGGGGGGTCTCGAAGTTCATGTCATCGACGCTACCGAAGCGAGCCTTGGCGACGATGCCGTTGAGGAAGTAAGAAACAGAGCTGGCGACCAGCATCATGACGCGCATGACGAAGATCCACACCAGCAGCTGCACCTGTACGGTGGGATTCTTCACGGCTAGCAGGATGAAAGTGATCAGGGCTACGCCGGTGACGCCGTAGGTTTCGAAGCCGTCGGCGGAGGGGCCGACGGAGTCGCCGGCGTTGTCTCCGGTGCAATCGGCGATGACGCCGGGGTTGCGGGCGTCGTCTTCTTTGATCTTGAAGACAATCTTCATCAGGTCGGAGCCGATGTCGGCAATCTTGGTGAAGATGCCGCCGGCGATACGGAGGGCGGCCGCGCCGAGAGACTCGCCGATGGCGAAGCCGATGAAGCAGGGGCCGGCGTAGTCGCCGGGAACGAAGAGCAGGATGAATAGCATGATGAGGAGTTCGACGCTGATCAGCATCATGCCAATGCTCATGCCGGCTTCGAGGGGAATCTGGTAGACCGGGTAAGGCTTGCCGGGGAGCGAGGCGAAGGCGGTACGGGAATTGGCGAAGGTGTTGACGCGGATACCAAACCAGGCTACGCCGTAGCTGCCGGCGATGCCGACCAGGCTGAAGGCGAGAATGATGACGACGCGCATGGCCTCCATGTGCTGGAGCAGGCCGAAGTAAAGGAGGATGATGACGGCGATGAAGGCCCACAGCAGAAGGATGAATTTTCCCTGGGTGACGAGATAGGTTTTGCAAGTCTCGTAGATGAGTTCCGAGATTTCGCGCATGGAGCTATGTACCGGCAGGTTCTTGAGGCGCATGTAGATGACCATGCCGAAGCCGAGGCCGAAGAGGCAGAAGAGAATTCCGATGAGAAGCAGGCGATGGCCATCAATGGCTCCGTTCAGGAAGCTGACCTGGGAAAGATCGGGTAGTTTGAGGGAGGCCTCGCCGCCGGCGGCTTCGGGTTGCGCCAGGGCTGAGGCGGCGCCGATGGTCATTAATGCGGTTATAGCCAGAGTTTTTCTCAGGAACTTGTTTGCGAAATTGGTCGGGCCGGCATTTTTCGGGAAATCGTGTTTCAGGAAAGCAGTTACCGCACGCCGTCCTTGCAACGCAGCATTGGCGAGCCAGGTGCGCATCATAAATCCTCCAATAATTTGGTTCTAGGAATATACAAACGTGTTTAGGCACTGCCTTCCAGCGAGGCGCAGCCCATAGGGTCGAATCGCCGGAATTCCGAACACGCTTCCACCGCAAACCTAAAACGGAGTGTTGGAGCTTGGCCGCGTCGGAGTTCTCGTCTGGCCGACCGGAGAAGTAAGACTCCCCTCCGGACGTACCAGAGCAAAACGGGCATTTATAGCACGTTGCAATCGAAGGGTCAATGACGCCACAACGGGGGTAGTGTCTAAGTTTGGCTTACACGCCAAGCCGGTCAAGCGGGAGATCCTTCGCTCCGCCTGAAAAACGGCTGTGCTCGGGATGACGCCCGCGGTTTAAGGAGCTAACTGCACCACTACCCTGACGGGTGGTGGTGTCTAAGTTTGTCTGCCCGTAGAGAAAAGGCGAATCGAGCTTCACTCGATGGACAGCCGAGGGCGGCCGTCCCCACGCGAGTATCTTGCGCAACTGAGACACTACCCGACGGGTTCGCGATGGCCAACGATACTTCGGAAAAACGGCACGGCCTGCGAGCAACACATGGGTCATGCGTTGCATTGCGAGATGCTCGGAAGGCTTGCCCGACGGGGATTCTCGCAGCTTAGGTACTTTGTTCTCCCTTGCGTTCCGTGCAGCGGCGTCATAGACTCGGCGGGCATTTGCGACTGGCAAAATTGCTGCCGTGACCGATGGAACACTCGCGCTGGAGGAATAAGGTGAGAGCGGCGCTCTCCGCAATAGCGTTGTTGGCGCTGAGTCTCACGGCATTCGCGGCGAATCCGAAGAAGCCGCCCAGCTCTCACCATCTTGCCGGGGCAGTGGAAGAAGCTCAGGAGTCCGCTGAGAATTCGAAGGCAATCCCGCCTTCGCTGTGCGACCCTTGCCTGTTCTATGGCGGGGACATCAGCCCGAATAATCCAAATGCGGCTGGATTTACGAATGAGAATACCCTGCTCATTCTTGGGGGATCGAGCACTTACGGTGCGCTCAACGTTCCGGTGACGGCTACGGTGTACGGAATTCTGTTCAACGTCCAGGCCAGCGCCGCGTTCGACCCGATGACCGCGAGCTATGACATTCGCACCGGAGTTTCAGAGGGCAGCGGCGGGACCAGCATTGCTTCGGGCACGGGAGTCACGGTGGTACAGGCGACCGGGCGAAACGTTTTTGGGCTCAACGAGTACATGGTGGAGGTATCGTGGTCTCCGGCAGTGACGCTTACCCCGGGAGAATACTGGTTCAACGTCACGCCCGAGTGCCTCAATACGCTGGATGGCAGCTGCAGCGTTTTCCGGCAGTTGGCGTCGAACAGCCAGCGTATTAATGGTGTGCACGCGTACTGGCAGCCGCGCCACGAGATGTTTATTAACTCCAGCTTTTACGGGTACAGCTGGTTGAACTGGTGTGATTCGGAGTTCGGCCTCAACGCCGGGCAGTGCGCCAGTTTGTCGTTTGCGCTGCGCGGATCGGAATCGAAATAGCGGGTTTGATTTCGGTAGGGCCTAAGGAGGAATGTGGTGACGAGGACGCTTTTCGCAGCCATGTTGGTGGTCGCGCTTGGTCTCTGCGCGGCTGCGGAAGGTAAGAAACCGGCTGCTTCGCTGCATCTTGCCGGCAGTGCTGACGAAGGAGTCGAGTTTGCCGGCGATGGTGTTCCTCCGGCCCTGTGCGATCCCTGCTTGTTCTACGGTGGCGATCTTAATCCCGCAAGCCGCAACGCGAATGGCTTTTCGGATGAAGACTCGGTTTTCATCCCCGGAAGTTCCACCTACGGGGCTTTTTTTTCGAGAACTACGGTAACGGTTACCGGGATCCTCTTTAACCTGCAGGCGGATGCGAACTTCGATCCTCTGACGGCGAGCTACGACGTTAGGACCGGGGTTTCGGAGGGGAACGGCGGCACCAGCCTGGCTTCGGGCACGGCCAGTATTCAGGTGGCGGCGACCGGGCGCATCTTTACTCTGATTAACGAATACACCGTGCTGGTGCGGCTGCCGGCGCCGCTGGTGTTGAATCCGGGCGAATACTGGTTCAACGTCACGCCGACCTGCACCAACGGAGCGACCGATGGCAGTTGCAGCGTGGGAAGGTTTTTTGCTTCGAACACTACGCAGAAAACCAACCAAGTGTTGGGCAGTCATCAGCCGCAGGCTGAGGCGTTTCTCAACTCGGCTTTCTTCGGGCTGAGTTGGGTCAACTGGTGTGACGCTGACTTGGGACTCAATGCGAGACAGTGCGGACGCTTGTCTTTCGGGTTGACAGGCGAAGCCAGGTAGAAGTTCAAGCGGCTGAAGCCGCTCTTCCGTTTGCTGACCTTGACTTTTGCCGACCCTGACGGCGCGGCTGAAGCTGCGCCCCTTCAAAGCAACCCCAGCAAAACAACCCCGGCAGTCGGTCAGGCCCAATAAGTTCGGTCCAGCGAGCGGTATTGAATTGCCTCCGCAATGTGTTTGGGCTCGATGTGGGGGGTCTCTTCGATGTCGGCGATGGTGCGGGCCACCTTCAGGATGCGGTCGTGGGCGCGGGCGCTGAGTCCCTGCTGGGTCATGGCGCGTTCGAGAAGGCGCTCGCAGTCGGAAGACAGCTCGCAGAAGGAGCGGATGTGGCGCGAAGACATTTGCGCGTTGCAGTAGAGCTTTTCGCGGGATGAGGCGAAGCGCTCCTGCTGCTTTTTTCGGGTGCGCATGACGCGCTCTCGAATGCTCGCCGAGTTCTCCGGTTCGTGGGCCGAGCGCATCTCTTTGTAGTTCACCGCGGGCACGTCGATGTGGATGTCGATACGATCCATCAGAGGGCCGGAGATTTTTGAGATGTAGCGCTGGATCATGGGGGTGGTGCACTGGCACTCGCGGGTGCGGTCGTTGCGAAAGCCGCAGGGACAGGGATTCATGGCAGCCGCCAGCATGAAGCGCGCAGGGAAGGTCAGGGACATGGCGGCGCGGGAGATGGTGACGGTGCCATCCTCGAGCGGCTGGCGCAAGACCTCGAGGACGTTGCGGGGAAACTCCGGCAGTTCGTCGAGAAACAGCAAGCCGTTGTGGGAGAGCGAGACTTCGCCGGGGCGCGGGATTACGCCACCGCCGATCAGCCCAGCGTCAGAGATAGTATGGTGCGGTGAGCGATAGGGACGCTTGCCGACCAGGCCGCTGCCGGGGTCGAGCACTCCGGCGACGCTGTGAATCTTGGTGGTTTCGAGCGCTTCTTCAAAGGTGAGCGGCGGGAGGATGGTAGGCATGCGCTTGGCCAACATGGTTTTGCCCGAACCGGGCGGGCCGATCATTAATATGTTGTGGCCGCCGGCGCAGGCGATTTCGATGGCGCGCTTGGCGGTTTGCTGGCCGCGAACGTCTTTGAAGTCGACCAGAAAGTCCTGCGATTCGCGCAGCAGGGCGTCGCCATCGGCTTTCAGGGGAATGATTCCGTTGCCCGAGTTCACGAAGTGGATGACATCGAGCAGCGATTTAACGGGGTAGACATCGACGCCCCCGACCATGGCCGCCTCGCGGGCGTTGGCTTCGGGAACAACGAGGCGCGAGATCTTGCGGCCGCGAGCCTCGAGCGCAATCGGCAGCGTGCCGCGGATGCCGCGCACCCCGCCATCGAGCGACAACTCGCCGACGAATAAACAGTCGTCGATTTCTTTTCTGGTAAGGCCGCCGTATGCGCCGACAATGCCGAGGGCCATCGGGAGATCGAATCCTGAGCCTTCCTTTTTGATATCGGCGGGGGCAAGGTTGATGGTGATGTGCGTGGGCGGAATGTCGTAGCCGCAGTTCTTCAGCGCGGCGCGGACTCGGTCGCGGCTCTCGCGCACGGCGGCGTCGGGCAGTCCTACGGTGTGAAAGTGATCCTGGTCGGTCTTGATGCCGGAGCAGTCGACCTCCACCTGAATAATGTTGGCGTCGATGCCGTAGACCGCGGCGCTGAGGGTCTTGTAGAGCATGTGGTGCTCCGGGCGAGACATCCTTCGTGCCGCCGTCGGCACACCGAGGCCTGATTCCGGAATGTAGCGAGGTTACGCGGTGGGCTTGCTCTCTGCTGTGATGGATATCACCGGGTCCGCCTGTGGATAAACTGACACCTCCAGAATTCATGGATAACGTTAAAGGTTCAGCTTGGCAAAGTCCGCTTTGGCTTGCTGCAAGATAGGAATGTCAGGATCGGCGTCCTTCCACAAAGCGAAAAAATCCTGATACGCCGCGCGAGCTTTGGTTTTATCTCTTGCAAAGGCATAGGCGCGCCCCAACTGCAGGTGTGCCAATGCATTTAGCGGAAAGTTCCTTACGACCCCGGGATGATCCAGGAACTTGTGGAACTCGTCCGCCGCTCGGGTAACTTGACCAAGGCGCAGATAGGCTTCGCCGCGTACGTAAATTGGATAAAACGAACCAGGTCCGAGTGGCGTAGGAGTGCCCAGTTCGTAGGGAGACGCGCGCTCCAGTATCGCGATGGCTCGCGCGGAATTGCCCCGGTCGAGCTCTACGGCAGCGCGAATGGTCGGCAGCCAGTAAGAATTTAGGGTAGTGTTCGACGGGCCGGCCTTGGTCAGTTCGCTAGATATGCTTTCAGCCCGTAGGACGAAGCCTGCGCGCGCGAGTGCAAGAGCAACCAGGGTTCTGACCTCGGTTGAGGGCAAGAGCGCGAGTGCGGAATCGGCGAGCTGCCGCGCCCGGTTGGCATTGCCGTACTCTGCTTCGCGGAGAGCTGCATTGCCAAGGTAGATCGCGGCACTCTCGTTTTGATCTTCGCTTTTAGCCACCTCCACCGATCGTTGGGTGAAAGTCCACGCCCTATCGCGATGACCGAAATAGGCTTCCGTATCCGATTGCAAGTACAGGAAATAATCATCGGCCCCGGCTTTTCCCGCAGCCCAAGCCATTTCCTGCCGCATGGCGTCAGAATTGCCCTCCAGGAAGTCGAGAGTGTACAGGTAGATGTGTCCGCTAGACGGCTCTTGATCGCGAGCCAGCGCCTGTTCAACGGTATGGCGCGCCTCGCTTAGTCGATTCAGGTCGACATAAGCCGCCACGAGATTTCCGTAGTTGTAGTACCCATTTTGAGCGAGCCTCTGCTCCTCGAGCAGTTCTTCCAACGCCCGTTGGTACTGACCGCGAAAAAGGCAGTTGTTGCCGACAAGATCTGGAGGGGTAGGGTCTTGCGGGTACGTCTGCGCCCACTGCTGGTAGATTTCGTCGGCCTTGGGCAGGTCCCCCTTCACGATTTCATAGTAGTCGCCCGCTATGTGGAAGTTCTCCCTTGTGCTCACGCGGTCGCGCAGCGCAAAGGCGTTTTCCAGACTGGCCACCGCTTGAACAGACTCGCCTATGTTCCAATACTGAGTTCCGAGCATGAGGTGCGCCATGGCAAACTGGGGATCGAGTCTGACCGCCTGCCGGAAGAAAGGAATCGAGGCAGAAGCACTTTTTGCACGCCGAGCTTGCAGGCCAAGACTATAGGCGTTCAGAGCCTCCAGAGACGCAGTGGTGACCTGTTCTGGGGCCACGTCATACTGTCGCACCGAACCCAGCGATTCACCCAGCCGCCCGCGTATTTTCGCTGCTGCATCGCCCAGCGCCTTGAGCACCGATTCTTTACCGCTGGCCGTTATTTGTTCCTCCGCCAACGGATCGCCAGTGTGGCAGTTGACTGCTTTCAACCCAATCACATATTGGCTGCCCAAACTGGAAACGGTCCCCTCAATTGTTGCGATGCTGCCGGTGCGCTGGCAAACCTCGTTCGCCAGCTTGCTCGTCAACCGAGAATCTTTGGGCTGGGCCATCAGGGAGAGCGTCTGTTCGATGCTCCGTTCCGACAGCAGGTTCAGAAACGGCGACTGCTCCAGTTGCGCCGACAAACCCTGACGCAAGGTGCCATCAAAAACCGAATCTCCGGTCGAGTTGACAAAGTCGGCAACAACGATGGTGTCCTTTGCGGTCAGCTTCGGCACGCGGTGGAGATAAAAATAACTGGCCACGGCCAGAACCACTGACGCAAGGACCAGCGGAACTATTACCTTCCGTCGTTTTTTCATGCCGGGTGCGGCAGCTGCGTTGGCGGGCGTTGAGAGGCTGCCCGATTCGGTGTCCCGCTTCAGGCGTTGCAGGTCGATGCGCATCTCGGAAACGTGCTGGTAGCGAAGATTGCGATCCTTCTCCAAAGCCTTGCTGATTATGTCTTCCAGCTTAAGCGGCAGGTGGGGATTCAGGCGGAGGGGAGGCAGAGGAACGCGGTTGAGGATGGCGTCGAAGACGGTCGCCGTGCTCTCCCCGGGAAAAGGTAAGGCACCGGTCGCCATCTCGTACAGCAGGGCTCCAAACGAGAATAAATCCGTACGCAGATCCAACGCTTTGGCCCGTGCCTGTTCGGGAGACATGTAGGCAATCGTGCCGAGAGCGGTGCCAGGGCTGGTCAGGTGCTGGTCGGAGTCGAGGGTCGCTGTGAGCGCATCCGCCCCCGCCCCCGGCTCCACAGAGAGTTTAGCCAAACCGAAGTCGAGGATCTTCGCAACTCCACGGCTAGTGACGAAAATATTCGCAGGCTTGATGTCGCGATGCACGATGCCCTTGGCGTGGGCGGCGTCGAGCGCGTCGGCGATCTCGATGGCCAACGACAGCAGAGTTTCAATTTCCAGCGGACGCCCGGCGATGCGATGCTTCAGGGTTGCTCCGTCCAGAAACTCCATGGCGATGAAGGCCTGCCCGTCCTGTTCGCCGATGTCGTAAATGGTGCAGATGTTGGGATGATTCAACGCTGAAGCGGCCTGGGCTTCGCGCTGAAAACGCGCCAGGGCGTTCGGATCGCGGGCGAGGTTTTCGGGGAGGAATTTGAGGGCGACGAAACGGTGGAGGCGGATGTCCTCAGCTTTGTAGACCACACCCATCCCGCCGCCGCCCAGCTTCTCGACGATGCGATAGTGCGAGATGGTTTGGCCGATCACTTGAAGGACGACCTTGCGCGGCCATATTAGGGGCCGAACAGAAGCAAGTCAATGAGCGGCGGACAAGCCGTCAGAATCAACCCAGAGTAACCATACTCTCCAACACCGAGGGTTGTTCCGGTCCCTCCGTGCCATTACGATGAGTTCAGTGATTGGCGGGTTTCCGTCTAGGTGCGGAAACCCGGGTGGACTTCCCCCATGAACCAGCTCTGCTCCGGTGCCCCTCGGCCCTCCCGCCCTCCGCAAAAACTGGACAGTGAAGAATCTCAGCTTTGGCGATGGATTCTTTTGTTCATGGTGCTGCTGGCGGCGGGCTTCGCGGCGCTGGCCTGGGAGCGGCTGCAGGATCTGCCTTACCACCTGGGCCCGATGGCGTTGGGCGTGCTGGTTTTGTCGATTCTTCTGGCGGTGTATGCCTACGGCCGGCGCCGGGAGGTCAGCGAACTCAAGTTGCTGCTGCAGAATTTGCAGGAGAATGTGGGCGCGGCACCCTCGGAAGAGCAACTCGATCAACTCAACCAGATGATTGCGCGCTCGCAGCGCAGCTTCAAGGAGCTGATTGATTCCTTCGAGGACGCGGCTTGCGCCGTATCCCTTGACGGCACTTTGCGCACCGTCAACAAAAGCGTCGCCGAGCTGGTGGGGCAGCCCTATACCTCGATCGTTGGACATAAGTTTTTCGATTTCGTCGAAGAACCAAGCCGCAGCAGCATCGAGGCTGGACTTAGCAGGTTTCTGGAAAAGAGACATTGGGCGGGCCTGGTCCGCGTGCGTTTCAAAAATAATATCCGGCCGCTTTACTTCGATTGCGTGCTCAACGCGATCGTGAAGAGCGACGAGGTGGTCGGAGTCAGCGTGCTGGGGCGCGATGTGACCGGACAGCACGAAAAGGAGCTGCGCTTTACCGAACTCTTCGAGACACTGCAGGAAGGCGCCTACTTCAGCACTCCGGAGGGCAGGCTGCTGGACGCGAATCCGGCGCTGGTTAGCATTCTGGGATATTCGACAAAGGGAGAGTTGCTCGGACTGGATGCGAGCCGGCTGAATGTTGATCCATCACAGCCGCCGGTGCTGGGGCGGGCCTCTGACGATCGGGGCGGGGTGCGGGCTCGCGAGATTACGCTGCGCAAGAAGGATGGGAGCGCCGCAGTGTTTCTGGAATCCTCGCGCGCCGTATGGGACGCTGCGGGAAAGCTGATCCGTTACCAGGGCACGCTGGTCGACGTGACCGAAAGGCGGAAGCTGGAGCGGCAACTGGCGCAGCAGGAGGAATTCCGCCGGCACTTGCTGGAAAGTTTTCCCGACCTCATTCTGGTGGTCGATCTGCAGGAGCGCTACACCTTCGTAAGCTCGCGGGTGCGCGACCTGCTGGGCTACCAGCCCGAAGATTTCCTGGGAAAGAAGATTTCTGAAATGGAGGATCACTCTCCGGAGCTGGCGACGCTGTATCAAGATGTGGTTTCCGGCAACCGGATTTTCGGAGCTTCGGAATACGGCGCTCGCCATCGCGACGGAAGCTGGCGAACCATGCGTGCCTCAGCCAGCCAGTTGTTTGACGCGGACTCGAAACTCGGGGGCATGATCGTTTCCGTGCGCGACATCACGACGGAGAAAAAGCTGGAGCAGCAGATCGTGCAGAGCGAGCGACTGGCGGCCATGGGCGCGATGATCGGTGGAGTTGCGCACGAGTTGAACAATCCGCTGACCAGCATTCTGGGAGTGAGCGAACTTCTACAGGACAGCCAGACCACGGATTCGGCCCGCAAGCAGATCGGCATTCTGCAGCAGCAGGCGCGCCGCGCGGCTGAGATCGTCCACAACCTTACGTTCTTCTCGAGTCCACCGACGCCGGGCAAGACTCGCGTCAGTCTGGGGGAAGTGGTGGAACGCACGCTCAACCTGCACGCTTATTCGCTGCGGAAAAATAACATCACAGTGGACTTTCTGCGCGAGCCGGGCCTGCCTTATGTGGAAGCAGATCCTCATCAGCTGATGCAGGTATTCTTGAATCTGATCCTGAACGCGGAGCACGCAATTCGCGAGGCGCGCGACCGTGGGACGTTGCGAATCCGCATGGGGCACGGCGTGGAGACGGTATGGACGAGCTTTCAAGACGACGGCCCGGGAATTCCGGCCGAGACCCTGGCGAGCATCTTCGATCCGTTCTACACGACCAAGCGTCCGGGGCGAGGAACCGGTCTTGGGCTCAGCATCTGCAAGTCGGTGATGAAGGAACACAACGGGTCGATCGACGCCGCCAACACTCCCGGCGGAGGAGCAGTGTTCACGGTTACGCTGCGGACAGCGACGACGAATTAGTTAGTCTCTTTCGACGGCCATAGCAACCGCATTCCCCCCACCCAAGCACAGCGCGGCGATTCCGCGTTTGACGTCACGGCGAATCATTTCGTAAATGAGCGTCACCAGGACGCGGGCGCCGCTGGCTCCGATGGGATGTCCGATGGCGACGGCACCGCCATTCACGTTGACTTTGTGGGGATCGAGCCCGAGTTCACGCATCACGCCCAATGCCTGCACTGAGAAGGCTTCGTTGAGTTCGTAGAGATCGACGTCGTCAGCCTTCCAGCCAGTCTTCTCCCATATCTTTCGGACGGCGTCGACGGGCGCCATCATCACCCACTTCGGCTCGACGCCGCTAGTGGCCTGCGCCACGATTCGGACCATGGGTTGTACGCCCAGGTGCTTCGCACGCTCGGCGCTGGTAACAATAACGGCCGCGGCACCGTCGTTGACTCCGGGAGCATTACCTGCGGTTACGGTTCCATCTTTTTTGAATGCGGGTTTTAACGAGCGCAGCACTTCGATGGTCGTATCCTCGCGGGGGGACTCATCTCTTTCGAAGAGCACCGGGGCTTCGCCCTTCTTCCTCGCGGGAAGCTCCACCGGAACGATCTGCGACTTGAAGCGGCACTCTTTCATCGCCGCCACTGCCTTGCGGTGCGAGTGGACGGCGAACTCATCCTGCTCTTCGCGCGTGATGCCGTATTTCTCCGCCACGTTCTCGCCGGTGATGCCCATGTGATAGTCGTTGTAAATGTCCCAAAGGCCGTCGTGCACCATGGAATCGATGACCTGCCCGTTGCCCAGACGATATCCTTTGCGTGCTTGCGGCAGCAGGTACGGTGCGTTGGTCATGGATTCCATGCCGCCCGCGACCACGATGGAACTGTTCCCGGTTTGTACCGCTTGCGCAGCGAGCGCGACTGCTTTCAATCCCGAGCCACAAACTTTGTTGATTGTCATGGCACCTGTCGCCGGGGACAATCCCGCGAAGATCGCCGCCTGCCTGGCAGGATTTTGGCCGAGACCAGCGGGCAGCACGTTGCCCATGATGCACTCGTCGATCTGATCGGAGTTCAATCCTGCGCGCTTCACCGCCTCGCGCACCACGATCGCGCCCAGCTTCGGGGCGCTAAAATCAGTAAGGCTGCCCTGGAACTTTCCCACCGCCGTACGACAACCGGAAATGATGACAACATCGTCGAAAGCCGCCATTGATCATGCTCCCGCGAAGATTCGCAATTGTCATTATAGATGCAGCAGCGAGCGGAAATGACGAACTTCTGCGACCCCGGCAGGCAGACATCCAGGCCACAGGCAGGCGATGGATTCGTGACGCACGATGCGTCGTCACGGCTGCTTCATGACTCGAAATCTCTTGGTGATCGTGCGCTGGCGACGTCTTTGGATGAAGCAACCATGCTCAGCACTCGATCACTCTCCTCTGCCGGTGACTTTGGTACACCACCGCACGCTACATCACCTGCATTTTTTTCTTGACTTCATTTTTCATTAACTCTATACAATCAATTAGTTGCAACAAATCATCGTTGCAGATTTTTCCATGAACAATGGAAGGGAGAATAGAACCATGGCAACGAAGAAAAAGGCAAAGAAGAAAAAGAAGCATTAAGAAAGTCAGTACGAGTAAAAAGGGGACGCCGAAAGCGTCCCCTAAGTTTTTGGGGGTGGAAGAATGAATGTAAAGTTCCCGCGGATGCTGCTGTATCAGTTCGCAGACTTCGCGGAACTCTTCGCCAGATTCGGAACTCGCTTCTCGCGCTCTGGACACAATCCGCGAAACGCGCAGAAGTTGCAGTGATAATCGACCTTCGCCGCAAAGTTTCCTTCGGCAATGCCCCGGGCCGCAGCCAGCACGCGCTCCCGCGCCTCACTCAATTGAAAGTCGGTCCGCTTCGATAAAACAGGGACGTTGCCTTCGAGATTGTGAAATACTAATTGGCCTACGCGGTATCCCCACTTGTCGCGCGCGGCCATGGCGTAGATCGAAAGCTGCAGACTGTCGTCCGCGTCTTCCTGCGATCGAGCTTTGCCCGTCTTGTAATCGACGACCGCGACGCTGCCATCGGGTACGCGATCGATTCTATCGATTCGTCCAGCAACCCTGGTTCCTGCGATCTGCACCTCAAACCATTCTTCGGTGTGAAGAACCTCGGGTGCGGGAGCTGAACGGGTCGCGGAAAGAAATTCCTGCAACTGCTCGATCCCCTGCTTCAGATACAAATCCCGCTGGTATTCGTCCTGAATCCCGGAGGCGGCCAGGTCGTCGCGAAAAAGCTGCAGTAATTCCTCGTCGGTCTTTAACCTTTTCAGGCGAATCGAATCATAGTAGGTGCGGAGCACGCGGTGAACGGCCGCCCCGTATTGTGCGGCCGCATGAATCTGCCGGGACAACTTCCACTCGCGCTCAAACTTAAACTGCAGAGGGCACGTCTCATAGGTCTCGATTGCGCTGGCGCTGAGGCGCGCATCCAGCCCTTCAATGGCCGGAAGCGCAAGCCACCCAGACAGACGGGAGCCCTCGGGATAAGCTGCATCCACCGCTGCGGCGATCTCGATGAGCTCGGGCTGGGATGGGAGCGCCGCACGAGCGCGAAGCCACGGCTGCAGCTCAAGGTTGCAGATTAACTCGCGCATGAATCCCGCAGGAGTTTTGTCGCGGCCGATTCCCTGCTTCCCGTAAATCCGCAGCGAATCCCTCGCCCGGGTCATCGCAACGTAGAACAGCCGGCGCTCTTCCTGATTGTGAAATGTCTTGTCGTCGCCACCGGCGGCGGAGTCGGGATCGCGCAATTCACAGGGAAACTCCACCAGAGTCTCGTGGTAGGAGCTGGGAAACGAGCCGCTGGTCGCCCGCAGGATAAACACATGAGAAAACTCGAGGCCTTTGGCTCCGTGCGCCGTCATCAGGCGAACCGCGTCGGCATTGTCGTTGGCAGCCATTGGGATTACCCCACCCGCCTGGCGAAAATAATCCAGATACTCGATCCATTCCCCGAGTTCTTTGGTGGTGGTAGTTGCCTTCGTCTCCCATGCTTCGGCGAAATCCAGAGCCGCATGCAGGATTGCAGAGCTAAGGTCGAGCTGAAATCGCTTTCCGACAATTTGGAGAGCCGCACGTGTTTTGGCCTTTTTGCGGGCGACCTCCTCTCGAGCCTGATGAATGGTCTCTAAGACTGCTCGCCCGCCCGAAACCTGATCCAGCACCTTGGCGAGCGGAACCACAACTCCTTCTTTCGAGTCCTTCGCGATGCTGCGCAGTGCGGCTCGGAGCTGCTCCGGATCGACATCGAACTGGGGCAGCGCCGCCACCCGAAACAGGCTGGCATCGGATCCGATGTCGACTACCGCCGCGACGCAGGCAAACAGATCGCGAACTTCCGGAGTATCGCTTACGTCCATGCTTTCGATGGTGAAGGGAATTTCCCGCTCGGCCAGTTGCCGCACTAAATCATCGCGGTGAACATGGGAACGGTAGAGGACGCCGAAGTCTTTCCATTTGCATCGCAGATGCCGCTGCGTCTCTTCGATCATGCGAGCCACGTCAGGCGCCTCCGCATCCTTACCGGCAAATGAGACGGCTTCCACAGGAAATGCGGTAAGGGCTCTGCCTTCCTTTGTCGCTTCCTCTTCGCGTGCCGACTCCAGCGGAGTCCTGCCGTAGGCAAACGCGGTAGAATCGCCCGGCGTGGTGGGATCGCTCACCGAAAACACCTGGGGATTTTTATCGACCACGGCGAAGGCGCACTGCAAAATGGGTGTAGTGGAGCGCCGGTTCTTGCGCAGCGCCACCAGCTTTGTGCGGGGAAAATGGCGGCGGAAGAGGTGGAACGCCGCGCTGGACGCGCCACGGAAGCGGTAGATGGCCTGGTCCGGGTCGCCGACGGCGAAGACGTTCCCTTCATCGGCGGCCAGCGCCGCGAGTACTTTAATCTGCGCAAAGTTGGCGTCCTGAAATTCGTCGACGAGAATGAAGCGGGCACGGGCGCGCTCTGCGGCCAGCAGATTTTCGTCGGTGGTGAGCAGGTCGTAGGCCCGCGTAATCATGTGGCCGAACGTGCCCAGGTTTTCCTGGCGCAGCCAGGTCTCTGTCGTGGCAAAAACCCGGGCGATTTCCCGGCTGCGTGCGATTACCTCTCCGTCGCTCAACTGATCCTTCGATTTCGCCACCCGGGGAACCGGCAACTCGCCGCGCTCCAGGCTCGCAACATATTCGCCGTATTTTTCAGGCGTTACCAGTTCGTCGTGACAGCGGCTGAGGAAACTCAGCAGATCGTTGAGAAACTGTCCCACATTGGCGGCCCGAATGTAATGTTCCAGATGAAGCTCATGAATTCTCTTGCGCAGGTAGATCCAGAGATCTTTTTCGTCGAGCACGCCAAACTGCTTTCCAGCACGGGCGAGCAGTTCGAGGCAATAGTCGTGGAAGGTCGCCGAATGAATCTTCTTCCCAAGCAGCGCACTTAGCCGATCTCGCATCTCCCGGGCAGCGGCTACGGTATAGGTGAGGGCGATGACTTCCCCGGGGTGTGCGTGCCCCTGCTGAACGAGGCGGGCAATGCGGTGAATCAGGACAGAAGTCTTCCCGGTTCCGGCGCCCGCCATGACCAGCATGGGTCCACCAACATGCTCGATGGCTTCGCGCTGGCGATCGTCGGGACCAAATGCGGCAGGATGGGATTTTGATTTAGAGACAGCCATTGCGGCTCAGAATACCACCGCTGCTGCCGGCGCGCAGGAAACTGGAGCGTTGTTGCTAGAATGAAAAACCAGTCGAGCTACGCTCGACGGACAGCCGAGGGCGGCTGTCTCCACACAAGCATTCCCTGCGTCAACGTTCGTATCAAAGGAAGTATCGGGCGGAGGCGACGATTGCGGTGGCGGCGATTGCGGCTGTCTCTGCGCGGAGAATTGTATTGCCCAGCGAAGCCGGAATCCATCCCGCCTGATGGAACGACTGCAATTCGTCATCCGTCCAGCCGCCTTCGGGACCAACTGCCAGAACAATCCCATGATTGTCCTGGTGGGCATTCAGAACGTCACGCAACAAAGTTCGCTGCTCCGATTCGGCGAGCACGATTCGTAATGCGCCGGGAAAGCTGAACGATTCCGCGATTTTGATCGGAGCGGCAATTTCCGGCGAGCCGGCTCGACGCGACTGTTCTGCCGCCTGGCGGGCAACCCGCTGCCAACGTTCCACTCGTTTCGCCGCGGCCGACGCCAGATGCGCATCAGTCCGCCGCGCAATCACAGGAACAATCTGTGAGACACCGAGTTCGGTACACTTCTCGATGGCCCACTCCATGCGGTCGAACTTAAAGACGGCTAGGAGCAATGTGATGGGGGAAAGTCCCGGGCTGGAGACTACTTCGCCTAATTCAAACTCGACGCGGTCAGCCTTTAAGAATGTGATGCGCCCGCGGCGCACGGTTTCGCCGGTTGCGATGTCAAAGTCTTGTCCGACGCGAGCCCGCAGGACGTGGGCCAGATGAGCAGCATGCTCACCCACCAGGATGGCGCGATCGCCAGATACTTCGTCGGCAATCCAGCGGCGGCGAGTCATTGGTCAGTTCTCAGTTCTGCTGATCGCGGGGGCGCACGCAGGATTCTTTTTCTTGCCTTTTTATTTTGAATTGGCTCACACTAGAAAGCTGACGGATGGCTTTGACTTGCTGAGAACTGACAACTGAGAACTGCTCTCAAAACTGCTTTCTACCCGAACATATCCTTCACTTTACCCAGCAGCGACCGCACCAGCGGCTGATTATCCACCTTGGCGGTGGCCTCCAGTTCCTGCAACAGCTCTTTCTGACGCTTGTTCAGCTTGGATGGAATCTGCACCCGCACTTCCACGTAGAGATCGCCCTTGCCGTGTCCATTCAGCACGGGGACTCCCTTGTTGCGGATGCGAAACGTGGTGCCGGGCTGGGTTCCATCGGGGATTTTAAGAGTGTGTTCGCCTTCGAGCGTGGGAACGCGAATCTCCGAGCCCATCGCAGCCTGCGTCACCGACAGGGGAACGGCGCAATGTAAATCATTGCCTTCGCGCACAAAAAACGGATGCTCTTTCACGTGCAGCACGAGGTAAAGATCGCCGGCCGGTCCTCCGAAAGGTCCGGCTTCGCCGCCCCCGGTAAAGCGGATCCGCGTACCGTCCTCAACCCCCGCCGGAATCTTAGCGTCGACCGGACGCTGGCGCAGAATGCGGCCCTCGCCTTTACACTTCGAGCAGGGATCGGTAATCACGCTGCCGGTACCCTGACATGTGGGGCAGGTTCTCGCGATGCTGAAAAAGCCTTGCTGATAGCGCACCTGGCCGCGGCCCGAGCAGGAGCGGCATGTGGAGGCGCTCTTACCCGGAGCTGCGCCCAAGCCGT